>Ga0123353_10010886_pt1 | contig 12744 bp, 9 predicted proteins | sample TergutLab28metaG_3_FD_92763 | JGI IMG/M metagenome (GOLD analysis project Ga0123353, IMG submission 92763) | Labiotermes labralis P3 segment gut microbial communities from Petit-Saut dam, French Guiana - Lab288 P3 | ecosystem: Host-associated > Arthropoda: Insects > Digestive system > Gut ...
CCCTGCTTGCCCTTGATCATGTCCGTCAGCGACTTCAGCGGGCGGTTGGCGGTGCCGAGCACGGGGCGGCGGCATCGGCCGTTATCGAACAGCGCGTCGACGGCCTGCTGGAGCATGCGTTTTTCGTTGCGGATGATGACCTCTGGCGCGTTGAGGTCCATCAGTTTTTTCAGGCGGTTGTTGCGGTTGATGATGCGGCGGTAGAGATCGTTCAGATCGCTGGTGGCGAAGTTGCCGCTCTCGAGCAGGACCAGCGGGCGCAGGTCCGGCGGGATCACGGGAACGACTTCCATCACCATCCACGACGCCTGGTTGCCCGACGTGCGGATCATCTCCACCAGCTTGAGACGCTTGGTGAGGTCCTTGACCTTCTGCTTGCTGGCGGTCTTCTTGAGATCCTCGCGAAGCTGCTCAGCCGTCACGGCGAGGTCGAGCTTGTCCAGAAGGATCTTGATGGCTTCGGCGCCCATTTCGGCGCGGAAGTCGTCGCGATATTTCTCGCGGGCGACGCGGTAGTCTTCCTCGGTGAGCACCTGCTGGAACTTCAGCGGCGTCTGGCCAGGGTCGGTGACGACGTAGTCCTGGAAGAGGATGATCTTTTCCAGATCGGCGGTCTTCATGTCCAGCAGCGTGCCCAGGCGGCTGGGCAGGGCCTTGAAGAACCAGATGTGGACGATCGGGGCGGCCAGGTTGATGTGCCCCATGCGTTTGCGGCGCACGCGGCTGTGCGTGACCTTCACGCCGCAGCGGTCGCAGATGATGCCCTTGTGCTTGGTGCCTTTGTATTTGCCGCAGGCACACTCCCAGTCGCGCTCGGGCCCGAAGATGCGCTCGCAGAACAGCCCGTCTTTTTCCGGCCTGTAGGTGCGGTAGTTGATCGTGTCGGGCTTCTTCACCTCGCCGAAACTCCACGAACGAATATCGTTCGGGCTGGCCAACATGATCTTCACCGAACCGTAATCGTTAATCCGATCGTATACGCTCTCTGCCATTGTTTTCTCCCGTTATACCGGGCTTTGCCCGGACGGTCTGGCAACCATTCACTGTTACAAAGCCCGAATGACGAAACCCGAATGACGAATCAATGACGAAACGCTAATTGCCGCCAATCACTCGCCACAACTTCGAAAAATCTTTGAGAAGATCAGGTTCAATTCCTTCGCCTCGACCCACAACTGCCGGGCTCTGTTCCTGAGATTCTCGTTCGCGACTCCAATCATTCGCAGCCAATGTTTTGACTCTCGTGACTCTTTTCTGCAAATCCCAATTTTGTTGCGAAAATCTTTCTTCGACACACTGTCGTCCGCCTCGCAGTAGTTGGCGCCAATGCTAGTGGCTGACCGCACCAACTGCCCTACCAGCGGATCATTCGACGGACTTCGCGGCACCGCTTTGACAAAATCCAGAATCGCTTCGCCGAACAAGGCCGTTCGCTCTTCAAGATCAAACACGCCTTGTTGCGGTTCATTCGTCATTGATTCGTCATTCTGGTTTCGTCATTCGGGCTTCTCAAATCAGTTTCTTCTTCTCCAACTGAATGTTCAGCCCCAACCCGCGCAGCTCGTTGCACAGCACGTCGAAGCTCACCGGCGTGCCGGCCTCCAGCGTGTTGGTGCCTTTGACCATCGACTCGTAGATCTTCGTGCGGCCTTCCACGTCGTCGCTCTTGACCGTCAGCAGTTCCTGCAACGTGTAGGACGCGCCGTACGCTTCCAGGCCCCACACTTCCATCTCGCCGAACCGCTGGCCGCCCGTTCGGGCCTTGCCGCCCAGCGGCTGCTGCGTGATCAGCGAGTACGGGCCCGTCGCGCGAGCGTGAATCTTCTCGTCCACCAGGTGGTGGAGCTTGTTCATGTAAATGTAGCCGACCGTCGTGCGCTGCTCGAAGTGTTCGCCCGTGCGCCCGTCGATCAGGCGGACCTTGAAGTCCTCAGGCATTTCGGCGAGGATTTCGCGGCTCTTGCCGGCCTGCTGCACCACGGGAAGCTCCTGCCGACGCCGACGAACATGCTCGTTGGCTTCGCAGACCGCGTCACGGATTTCCTCTTCCGTCGCGCCGTCGAAGACCGGCGTGATGGCCTGGAAACCCAGAACCGCCGCCGCCCAGCCGAGGTGCGTCTCGAGAATCTGCCCGACGTTCATACGGCTGGGCACGCCCAGCGGATTCAGGCAGATATCCACGCTCGTGCCGTCTTCAAGATACGGCATGTCTTCCTGCGGCATGATGCGGGCGATGACGCCCTTGTTGCCGTGACGACCGGCCATCTTGTCGCCGACGCCGAGCTTTCGCTTCGTCGCCACGCGAACCTTGACCATCTCCAGCACGCCGGAGGGCAGCTCGTCGCCGCGCTTCATGTGCTCGAGTTTGCGTTTCATCTCCTTCTGGATTTCCTCGATCCGCGGCCAATATTTCCCGTGCGTCGCGTCGGCTTGTTCCTTCGCTTGCGGCTTGGAGGACTTGATCCACTTCGCGTTGAACGTGGAGACCTGTTCGAGGATGATTTCCTCGTTGTCGCTGACGCCGACCTTCTGCCGCGTGCCGGGGTCGACCATCGGCGCGCCGAGGATTTCGTTGATCTCTTCCGACATCCGCCGGAAGAGCTTGATCTGTGCGCGGTTCATCATCGCGGTGTATTCGCGAATCTCCGCCTGGAGTTGTTTCTTCTGTTCGTCGGTCATGTGCATCCGGCGGCTGAATCGCTTGGTCGCGACGACCACGCCTTCCTCGCCGGCGGGCAGTTCGAGGCTGTCGTTTTTCACGTCCTCGCCCGCGCGCCCGAAGATCGCGTGCAGCAGTTTTTCCTCGGGCGACAGTTCGCTCTTGCTCTTGGGAGCCACCTTGCCCACGAGGATGTCGCCAGGCCCGACGCGCGTACCCACGCGGATCACGCCGTTTTCGTCGAGGTTGCGCAGCGCGCGTTCCGAGACGTTCGGAATGTCGCGCGTGAATTCTTCGCGGCCCAGTTTCGTCTCGCGGATTTCGACTTCGTATTCTTCCATGTGGATGGAGGTGAACGTGTCGGCCTTCACCAGCCGTTCGCTGATGAGGATGGCGTCTTCGAAGTTGTAGCCGTCGAAGGGCATGAAGGCCACCAGCACGTTTCGGCCCAGGGCCAGCTCGCCGTTGCGGCAGGACGAGCCGTCGGCGATGATTTGTCCCTTCTTGACGCGTTGGCCTTCCTTGACGATCGGGCGCTGGTTGAGGCAGGTCCGCTCGTTAAGTTTGGCGAATTTCCGAAGCACGTATTCTTCGGCGTTGTCGATGATGACCCGCTGCGAATCGACGTACGTCACCACGCCGGCCTTGCGGGCCTTGACGACCATGCCGCTGTTCTCGGCCACCGAACGTTCCATGCCCGTCGCGACGATGGGCACTTCGCCCCGGATGAGGGGCACGGCCTGCCGCTGCATGTTGGAACCCATCAGCGCGCGGTTGGCGTCGTCGTGTTCCAGGAACGGAATCAAGCTGGCCGACACGCCGACGGTCTGTTTCGGCGAGATATCGACGAAGTCCACCACGTCGCCGTCGACGTTCATGACCTCGCCCTTGGCGCGGCTGAGCACGTGTTCCTTCGGCAGGCGGCCTTTTTCCTGCAAGCTTTCGGGGCTGGCGAGAACGGCTTCCATTTCCTCGTCGGCCCGCAGTTGCACCACCGAGTCGAGCACTCGGGTCTTCTCGACCTTGCGGTACGGCGTCGTCAGGAAACCGTATTCGTCCACGCCCGCGTAGATGCTCAGGCTGGAGATCAGGCCGATGTTGTCGCCTTCGGGCGTCTCGATCGGGCAGATGCGGCCGTAGTGCGAAATGTGCACGTCGCGCACTTCAAAGCCCGCGCGTTTGCGGTTGAGCCCGCCCGGCCCCAGCGCCGACAGCCGGCGTTCGTGCGTGAGCTGACTCAGCGGGTTCTGCTGGTCGACGACCTGGCTGAGTTCGCCGCGGCCGAAGAAGAAGTCGATCGAACTGGAGATGCTCTTGGAGTTCACCAGTTCGGCGATTTTCGTCAGTTCCTGCGGATCCTTGAGGCTCATGCGTTCCTGCACCGTGCGGCGGAGCTTGAGGAAGCCCTTGCGAAGTTCCTCGGCGCCCAGTTCGTCGATGGTGCGCAGGCGGCGGTTGCCCAGATGGTCGATGTCGTCCACCACGCCCTCGCCCGAACGCAGCCGCATCACGTACTTCAGCGTGTTGACGAAATCCTCGTGCCGTAGCGTCATCACGTCTTCGGGCACGGACTGGTGGAACTTGCGGTTGGCGCGGAAGCGCCCGACCTTGCCCAGCCGGTAACGGTTTTCGTCGTAGAATTTTTCCTGGAACAGCGCCTTGGCCTTGTCCAACTGCGGCGGGTTGCCCGGACGCAGACGCATGTAGATGCGGAGCAGGGCGTTCTCGTGGCTGTCGGCGTTGTCCTCGGTCAGCGTGTTGAGGACGAGGGGGTCGACGTTCTTGTCGATGACCTCGACGCTCTTGAGGGGGCAGGCCTGCACTTTCGTCAGGGCTTCGCCGATCTGTCCGCCGGCGGGGACGAGTTCCTCGCCGCTGTCGGGATCGACGACGGCGGAGACGGCGTAGTGTTGCGGCTTGAGGTCGGCCGAGGCGACTTTGCGCGTCTGGTAGAATTCGCGGATGATGGCCGCCGTCGTGCCGTATTTTTCGTCCATCGCGCGCAGGAACGTCGAGCACGGAATGCGGCTGGACTGGTCGATGCGGATGGAGATGCTGTCGCGCTTCGTGACGGACAGTTCGATCCAGCTGCCGCGCTCGGGGATAATGCGGGCCCCGTGCAGCGGGCGGTCGGACTCCTGCATCTCGACGGTGAAATCCACGCCCGGCGAGCGGTGAAGCTGGCTGACGATCACGCGGTCGGCGCCGTTGATGATGAACTCGCCGCCGCCGATCATGATCGGCATCTCGCCGAGGTAAATGTTTTCCTCGATGACGTCCTTGCTGTCCTTCCGCGTCAGCCGGCAGCGGATGCGGAACGGACGCCCGTACGTCAGCTTCAGGTCGCGGCACTCGTCGGCCGTGTACCGAGGCTCGCCCAGGTCGTACGAGACGTACTCCAGCCGGGTCTGTTCGTCGTAGCTGACGATCGGAAACACTTCGCGAAGCAGGGCTTCAAGCCCTTCGCTTTTGCGATGGTCTGCCGGGACGTCGTGCTGGAGAAACCGCTCGTAACTGAGCGTCTGGACGGTAATCAGGTCGGGAATGGGAGCGGCATCACCGATCTTGGAAAAATTCCTGATCTTGTCATAGTGCAGCATGCGTTTCCTCTGGGTGCATGGTTTTGTGCGCGGCGTCGAGGCCTGGCATGGAACGCCGATCGCACACGATCGCGCCGCGAGCCGCCTGGTCCGATTCTGTTTTGGTGGCCTACCAAAATCTTCTCTGGAACAAGGCGCCGCATCACGACGCTTCCCTGGGGCAAACCTGTTTGTTCAGCACACCAACGTGCACGGCCACAACCACGACCCGTGACAAAACGGCCCGCGACGTAACCACGCCCACGCCGAACAACCAGGCAATACCGCAAGCGACGGACACACTTCCCTCCTTCGGGGAAAACCTGTCCACCGCATACGGCGTAACATACTTTGGCTACTACGTTTACTACGGCTGCGGAAATACCGGAGTTTACATCGAACTTCATTCATCCGGACTGAATCCGCACCGCCAGTCCGAGGGAACACTTTCGTTAACTCGTTGACTCGTTAATTCGTTGACTCGTGAAGTATCAACCACGAGTTAACGAGTCAACGAATCAACGAAAACGCTCCTTCGGACCAACGGTCCGCTTTCACCCGCAAGCTTCGCAGGTGAAGGCTATGCGACTTACTTGATCTCGACGCCCGCGCCGGCGGCTTCGAGTTCCTTCTTGGCCTTTTCCGCATCTTCCTTCGACACGCCTTCCTTCACGTTCTTGGGCGCGCCTTCGACGAGGTCCTTGGCTTCCTTCAGGCCCAGGTTCGTCAGCGTGCGGACGACCTTGATGACGTTGATCTTGTTCGCGCCGGCATCCTTCAGCACGACGTCGAACTGGGTCTTCTCTTCCACCGGCTCGGCCGCCGCAGGACCCGCCGCCATCATTACCGCGCCGCCAGCGGCCGGCTCGATGTTATACGTGTCCTTCAGGTACGCCGCCAGATCCACGGCTTCCTTCAGCGTCAGCTTCACCAGCAAATCACCCAGACTCTTGATGTTCTCTGCAACTTCCGACATTCTCTAACTCCACTTCCTTTTAATGGCCGACCATTCGTTTTCGCTGTCCGACCATCGGCACGCGGTCGCATGCCTCGTTCACCAGGCCTGATAGGTGGCATCCCTGTGACACCATTTAACCCACACCCGCCGAAAAGCAGGTACAACGGGCCAATCCGCAGCCTGGACAATTTTACTCGCGTCATCCACACCATTCCCCCCCATATCCGCCACATCATCCCGCCGTCTTCCGTTTCCGTTTCGACGGTGCGTCTTCCACATCTCCCGTCGAAAAATCCCACTCCTCGGGCGTGAAAGCCAGAAGTATGCCCATCCGACCGAGCGATTCGGCCTCCAATCCCGCCTCCAAGGCATCCCACATCCGCCTCTGACGTTCTCGATATTCCACACCTCGAAAGGCGGGCGATATTACATGCCCGCTGATGCGACCGTAAGACTCTACCCACTCATACCGCACATCATCCAGATGCAGCCCGGAGGTCATGACACGTTCGAGTTTATTTTTTGTCAATGCTTTCATATATGCCCTCGCATCGAGCAGCTATTGTTGAACAAACATTGAAAAAATCACTGGCGGCACGCTTCATCGTGTGTCTATTCGTCACAACACCGATGCTCCGCCAATAGGATTCAATCCAACGTCTCGGCACAAACCGCATATTGTTAGCCCATTGGATCGAAACCAACTGAACCTCAAACCACATCGCATCGCATTCTCACGCCCGGACAACAATCCCAAACTCCCGATCAACGCCAGAAGATCCCGTGGATTATGGCCTACTCCCAAAGGTTTCCGCCCAGACCGGTAATCGGGTTCCGATTTCCAGATCAACGCACGAAACATACCTTCGACCGCTCGGCCTGACAAGTACACCGCCTCCGCAAGCTGGCCGCTCTGGAGCAGTTTCCTTGCTCCGACAAGCCGTTCTCGTGCACCGTCGCGGTAATCATTTTCGCCAATCTGCGGCATTGGATTTTGCCTTCAGGCACAGCAACAACTTGCCTTACGCCGTCGCAGCGGCTGCGTCGGCGGCTGGTGCTTCGGCGGCGGATTCGGAAGCTCCGCCGTCGCCGTGCTTTTCCTCGATCGTCTTGAGCACCGAGGCCAATTTGCTGCCCGGGGCCAGGATGGCGGCGGCGAGTTTTCGGCCCGGCGACAGGACGGCGGCCACCAGGTTGGCGATCGCTTCGTCGCGCGTCGGGTATTTCGACAGGGCGGCCACTTCCTCGGCGCCGCGGAAGACCGTGCCTTCCATCACCGCGCCCTTGAGCTGCATGGCGCCGGCGTCTTTGCCGATCTCGATCAACTCCCGCGCGATGTTCACGACGCTCTCGCCGCCATACACCAGGGCGCACGGACCTTCCAGCAGGATCGACGCCGACTCGATGCCCAGCGCCTTGAACGTCTGCTTGGCCAGCGAATTTTTGACCACCGAAACGCGCATCTGTTTCTTGGCCAACTTGCCGCGGACCGTGTTGGTCGTGTTGCTGTCTAAGCCCGTGAACCCGATCACCGCCAGATTCGTCGCGCCGTCAAGCCGCTTGGACAATTCTTTCTGAATCAGATTTTTTACCGGTTTGCTCATGGTGGTACCCTTTACTGCACGTCAACCTTGACGGCTGGCGACATGGTGGTCGAAAGACAAACGCCCTTGAAATACTGGCCCTTTGCCGTGGCAGGCTTGGCGCGGCGGATGTGCTGGATCATCGCTTCGGCGTTTTCCACCAGCAGATTCGCCTCGAAACTCGCCTTGCCGATCACCACGTGCAAATTGCCGCCGTCGTCGTTGCGATACTCCACCTTGCCGGCGGCGTATTCCTTGACGGCCGTCGAAATGTCCGTCACCACCGTGCCCGCTTTGGGCGAGGGCATCTTGCCCTGCGGACCCAGCACGCGGCCAAGCCGGCTGACGTTCTTCATCAGCGCCGGCGTCGCAACGGCCACGTCGAAATCCAGCCAGCCGTCGGCGACCTTCTTGATCAACTCGTCGCTGCCGGCTTCGATCGCGCCCGCCGCCTTCGCGCGGGCAATGTCGTCGCCGTCGCAGAAGGCGATCACCTTCTTCGTCGCGCCGATCCCGTGCGGCAAACTCACCGCGCCGCGAAGCGCCTGGTCCGCCTGCTTCGGATCAATCCCCAGCCACATCGTCAAATTCACCGACGGATCCCACTTCTCCGTGCGGAATGTCTTGACGATCCCGACACCTTCAGCCAGCGACACCTTGTCAGCCGGCACTTTCTCGGCCCACTTCTTGTAATTCTTCCCACGAATCTTCTTACTCATCGCAATCTCCTGTCGCTCCCGCGACCGCCGCGGAAAAGCTCCCACATGGCTTGCCTGTGGTCTGGCATTTTGTCATTTTATCAATCGGAAACGTTACTTCTTCACTTCCACGCCCATACTGCGGGCCGTGCCTTCGATGATTCGCGCGCCGTGTTCCAGGTCGCGGGCGTTGATGTCCGCCAGCTTCCGTTCGGCGATCGCGCGGGCCTGCTCCAGCGTAATCGAACCGACTTTTTCCTTGTTCGGCACGCCGCTGCCCTTGGCAATGCCTGCCGCCTGCTTGATCAACGCCGATGCCGGCGGGCTTTTGATGATGAACGAGAACGTCTTGTCCTTATAAACGGAGATAATCGCCGGAATCGGCATACCCGCGAACTCTTTGGTCCGCTCGTTGAACTGCGAAACGAACTGACCGATGTTCACATTGTGCTGGCCCAGAGCGGGGCCAATCGGCGGCGCCGGCGTCGCCTGACCGCCCGGGGCCTGTACCTTGATCTGCGCAACAACCTGCTTCGCCATAACGATTCACCTTTCCGGATTCCGCTGTTCACGGCCACCGGTCTGTAGGGTTTCACACGGCAGACAAAGGCCACGTCAGCCTTCACATCCGCCGAAAAATCACGCATTATACCGCGACAACACCAGCCTCTGAGCCCGCAATGAACTCAGCGAAGTCGAGCATTGTACCGCCGCTTCCCCCACTTGTCACGCAGGAAACTCGCCCGCCGGAAACAATTTTCGGCGGGGGGGCTAAATTTTCTGCTCTGGAAAGAGCCGTCCGACAAGCCGATGAGATAGAATCTAATTATAGTGTACAGCTTGTCATAGATCACAATTGGCCATCGTTTCATGTGTTCGGGTAAACCAATGGTTCATGAATGGCTGACATGTGGCACCTGCTGGGGTTGCATCGAAAACAACCGACCGGGCCTCCCCGGCCCCGCGCGGAAGTCGCCAGCCCGCAGCCCCAGCGGGGCGTCTGATGTAGCCCAGGGTGAGCGTACTCGCGAACCCTGGGTTGCGGGACGTTTTTCCATTTTTGTCGTGCCTGACGCCACTGGCCGCAAGTCACACCGTCGCACACATGCGGCTTCGAACAACGTAAACAGGAAATTGTGCGCGTCGTTCGTAGCCGCCTTCGCATGACGGCGCGACCTCGGCCAGTGGCGTCAGGCCAGATGAATGAATTCCGAAATGTCCGGTTCCCAGGGCTCGCGAATACGCTCGCCCTGGGCTACCCAAAACGCCCCGTCGGGGCTGTGGGCCGGCGACTTCCACGCGGGGCCGGGAAGGCCCGTTCGATTGTTTTCGATGCAACCCCAACGATTCGCCACATGCCAGAAAATTTGGGCATACCCTTCGGCAGGTTTTTCCACCCGGCCCCGCTACTCTTTCGCCGGTTTCGTCGTCGCCGTGTTGCCCTGGAGCGCCCGGTCGACGACGATCTCCAAGTTGGCGCGGGCGTTGTCGGAAACGAGGACGCCCTCCTTGTCCACCACGAACAAGGTGGGGATGCCGATGATGTCGTATCGCTCGGCAACCGGCGTCTCCCATCCGCCGGCGTCCCAAGTCCAAATCCAGCCGTAGTCTTTGTCCTTGAGGAATTTTTCGGCGGCCTCTTTCGTGTCATCCATGCTGATGGCGATGAGCACGACGTCCTTGTCCTTATAGGCGTCGTGGAACTTCTTCAACTTCGGCATGGCGGCGACGCAAGGCCCGCACCAGGTCGCCCAGAAGTCGATCACGACCACCTTGCCCTTGAAGTCGTCGGGCAGCGTCAGCTTTTTGCCGTCGAGCGTCGTCAGCGTGGCCTCGAAGGGCTTGCCCACGTGATCGCTCGGGATGTCCTCGCCGAACATTGACTTCAGGAAACCCTTCACGTTTCGGTCACTCGCGTAGTTTTCTTTGAGCACCTTGACATATCGCACTTGCAGGTCACCCTGTTTCGCGCTCGAAGCCAGCATCGCGCCGCCCATGTAGACCTGGTCCGCGTGCAGTGTGTCCTTGTTGCGATCGACGAATGCCTCGATCAGTTCGGCGGCGAGTTTGGTCGGATCGGCAAGCTTTTCCTCGGTCATGTCAGGGAGCATGGCGGCGAGTTTGATGTCGTTTTTACGCATGATGAACTCAAGGCGTACAAACTCGGCCATAAGTTTTGTCATGGAGTCGTCGCTGGATTTCAGCACGTGCTCGATCAGATCGTTAAACTGCCGCCGGGTGTCGTCGTCCTCCCGCATAGTCAGTAGTTCCTGGCTAGCCTCGAGCATGGGCTGATACACCGCCGCGAGGTTGGGGGCGTCGGGGTATGTTTTGACAATATCCCGGCCCATGGCCAGAGACTTTTCCAGGGCGGCGATGGTGTTTTTCTGGAGTTCTTCCTCCGTGTCGCCTTTGGGACGCTCTCGCAGCGGCTGAGTCATGTCCCGGATAGTTTTTTCTGGAATCGCCGCCGCGTCGGCCGGCTGGGTGGTCGATTTCTCGGCGGGCTTCGTGGCGGCGGTTTGCGCCTCCGCCAGACCGGCGGCCAACAACACCGTCACGCAGGAGACGAAGACCATCCACTGTTTTCCCGATGTCATGCGAAGCTCCTTTGGTGCCTTGACGTCATTTTTCCCGGTATTCATTTGCGAAAATCGTTTCGCGACGATATACATGGCTACGTTCAACTCTACTACCCAAAGGTGTCCTATGTCAACATGGTCCATGTTGCTGGTGTTACTGATCGCGGTGGGTCTGCTGGCGGGCTGCGCGTCCTCCTCGTCGGGGCCGGCGGTTGGGGCGGAGGCGTTCTATCAGGAGTCGCTGCGTGCGCTGGACACGGTGCGGGCCGACCTGCCTGCCATCAGCGACTCCGCCTCGCGGGCGGCGACATTCTACTGCGACCCCAACGACGACACGGGCCTGGCCATCGACGGCAACTGGCACTTCATCTGGGAACTGGTCAGCCGCGCCGGCGGCGTGATGTCCCTGGCCGGCCCGTGGTGGCAGGACTTCCACGGCGTGGTCCTCTTCAACCTGCGCGGATCCAAATACCTCGCGGACGACCTGGGCAAAATCGCAAAGTACAACGCCCAGGGCTGCCAGGTGTACGTCATCGGATCGGCGGACTTGATCCGCGAAGCCGAGGCGGGAGGCATGCAGGCCGCGGGAACGCACGTCGTCCCTGCCGGCACCGTCGCGGACGTCTCCGTGTACGACCTCGCGTCCGTCGCCGTCGGCTGGACGTGGATCTGCGAGTTCGTCGCCGCCTGCACGCGCGAAGGCCACATGCCCACGATGTTCCAGTCCATCATGGTGGCCCCCAGCGGCATGGAGCGGCTGACCAAGTACGAATTGAAGCCAGCCCAAGCCCAGCGACCGTTTGTGAAGTTCCACGAACAGACCGTCCCGCCGATTCCCACCGGGCAACTGGGTGGCCAATGGTTGGCCATGGCCCGCAAGCGGGTCGACACGGTGCACAAGAGCGAACTGGACACGATCCGCAAGGCGGCCTCGCTGGCCGTCGACGCCAAGGCCTCCGGCGGGTCGCTCTACTTCGTCTCCGTCACGCACGTGATGAACCCCCTGGCCGGCTCGGCGCACAACCCGCCGATTTTCGCCGCGCTGCCGGCGGCGCCAAAACCGGACGCCCCTGCCGACCCAAACCGCAAAACGCTGTCGTCCGGCGACTTCGTCCTGGGACTTGGCTATAACAACCTGGACAATCACAACAATTCCGAACGGCTGGACTATATCCGCTCCTCCGGCGCGAAGGTCGCCTGGTCCGCGGCGACGTTCAATCCCGACGGCATCAAAACGCAGCCGGGCGAACTGTTCATCGCCCAGTCGTGGGAATTCGGCGACGCCGACGTGGTCGTCCCCGGCTACGACATCAACATCGCCCCCACCAGCGGCCTGCTCACCGTGGAAATCTACCTGATGCTCTGCGCCGAAATCAACGAGATCGAAGCGGCACGCGCTAGAGCAACTCAGGAATGAAAAGTTTGTTTTCGAACACTATAGCGTCGTTACAGAGGTCCTCGCTCATTCGCCTTCGAAAAGACCGAGCGGGATTACACGGATTGAAGGATGCAAGGATTGCCGTTCAGAACAATCGTTCGGATTATGCAATCCGCTAATCCTCTAGAGCGGTTCCAGCTTGCGTGGTGACTGTTGGCCGTCGCCGAGGACGAGCCAGGCCAGGAGGCCGAAGCAGCCGATGCATCGCATCGGCGATGCAGGCCGACGCCGCATGGCGATGCCGCAG
>Ga0123353_10010887_pt1 | contig 12744 bp, 6 predicted proteins | sample TergutLab28metaG_3_FD_92763 | JGI IMG/M metagenome (GOLD analysis project Ga0123353, IMG submission 92763) | Labiotermes labralis P3 segment gut microbial communities from Petit-Saut dam, French Guiana - Lab288 P3 | ecosystem: Host-associated > Arthropoda: Insects > Digestive system > Gut ...
AGTACAGTACAATACAGTACAATACAGTACAGTACAGTTCAGTACAATACAGTACAGTACAGTTCAGTACAATACAGTACAGTACAGTTCAGTACAATACAGTACAGTACAGTTCAGTACAATACAGTACAGTACGCATTTACGGACGAACAATACATAGAACAACACAATTAACAACTTTGTTTGGAAGGCTTTCTGGGATTCGAGCTCAGAGTGGTCACACTAAAATTAGCGATGAACTAACCATGTAAAAATTATCGCTAACCGCATAAAAATTATCGCGTAATATTTTCTGCAGTAGAAAAGCAATAAATGTTACATGTTCTGAGTGTGTGTTTATAGCCTTAGGCATCCAGCATGCAATGTGTATGCGCCGTATTTTCATCTGTGGCCTGCCCGGCTCTACTTCATTTTGCACATTATGCCATGAAGGCACGATTTTTTAAAAAAAAATCTTTTTAAACATAAAATACATTTTTTATTTTTTCTACAAGTTTGAAGTATTTCTTATCCTAAGAAGAATACAGAGGGGTATTATCACACATATACATACTTCGTTATATAAAGTCCTCGTTATTCTTGTCAGATTTCGATGAAAGTTTAATTTTCTTGATTGATTTTCGAATATTACTCAAATATCAAATAACATGAAAATCCTTTCAGTGTGAGCCGAGTTGATCCATTCGGACGAACAGACGTACACAGGGTCAGACGGACATGACGAAGCTAATAGTCTCTTTTCGCCACTTTGCGAATGCGCCTAAAAAGGGTTCCATATGCCTGAGTTTCACAGGTGGTACCTTCCGTTCAGGTACCCTGATCAAAGTTTTGTATAAGTTCCTCATTTCTCCCATACGCGATTTAATCAGCAAAAGAACTTATTCACTAGCGGCTGATTTAGTTAGATAATTAAGGAATTATTTAAAGCACCAACTATGTTATTGTGGAAGAAAGTACTTAAATCATCTCACTCGCCAAATCATTATCACTTTATCTTATCTTATTTACTTCCCTGTAGTCAGTTATTTTTCATCCCCTTGCTCTTTATTGCCCATTTTGTTTTACTAACACGACGCAAAGGAAGATTTATGAGACTGACATGATGTGTGCATTATAACGTTTGAAGTAGTTGACCGATCTTCACAAAGTTTGGCATCATCAACGCCTCTGTTATCAACTAAATCTCCGCAAGTTTTGGTTTCTTATAATGATTGATCAGTGCGAAAATTTTAAGTGGGAATAGCTGTCTCAGTTCTGATTTAGGGAAATCTGTTGCCCGGTGAAATAATTCACTTTGCTAATAGACGAAAGAAAGCCGTCTAGATCAGTAATAACTCTATCGCCGAAGTCTGACGCTGGATTGTAGCACCATTTCTAGGATCAGGGGAGAAGAAACTATTGAGTTCTGTTTTATCGGCTGAGGAAGAATAGTGGTAAATAAAATCTTTTTTTACTTCTGTTCTCCAATGTACAGTGAATGAGTGGATGTACTAACACTATGCTCGACCATAGCACCGTTGGTAGGATTCGAAAAAAACAGACAACTGAGTGCAGAATTTTGTGCAGAAACATGCTATTTGCAAATGAAGTTACACCAAGGTCTCGTTTTACGCCCTAGTCGTGTTCCTGAAAAAGTGAGCATAAAGAAAATGGACGCAATAAACATATTCCAATAAAAAAGACTTCCATAAATGGAAAATGAGTGTCATATCGCAAATGATTAGGTGAAAATTAGGAAGTGATGTAAATTGATAAGGAGTGTTAAAACAAAAATGCGTGAGAAAAAACGGATATGAAACCAGGCCTTGGTTTATACTCTTTCATGTAGGCTTAATTTTGTGACAGAAGCTGAAATTCGTGCATTTCTTACAAGTTGCAGACTATGCCACATGAGTTCCACAGAACTCTTTTTACGTTTTTTTCACCCTATTTATCATCATCGTGCTCTCCCAATTTTGCACCTTACGTATTTCGTCCTTATCAATTTTAAAAAGTTTCCTTTTTTCTAATTCTTAGTCATTTCTTCTTACCCTAGCCCTCAGGTTTCTGCTTTCATTGTCTGATAGGGACCAGAACAGGGACTCTCCCATAGTGTGTAGAAACACTTCCATTATGGCTGTTAGACAGGTCATTATTTGCATGCGGCAGCGAGTGTAATATATGTCTCTACTTCAGGAATGAATTCATGGCTGTGAGACTACACAAATGTACACATCGATCAATGCTGTCCTATGGTAACCGTAATCTCTCGGGCGTTTGTAGAAATGTTATCTGCATGGCAATGAAGTGGATGCAAATTCTCTGTCAAGAACAAGGCTTAATTAGTATGATTTGGAGTTACTGTGTTGTAACAAGGACTGGAATAGCTCAGAGAATCCTGCTTTCATTACTATCAGAGACGATTTTCTTTTGCAGCTTCCGGACCGGCTCTGGGGCCCAACCAGCCACCTCGCCTAAGTCTACCAAAGGCAAGTTCCCGGTGGCGAAGTAGCCAGGATGTACACCATAATACCCGTCATTTTCCACTGGCTATAGCATAGTACTTAATTAAGTTAGGGACACATTTACGTGTACATTTCAAGAGGTGGTTTACGTACGTATTTATGGTTATTTAAAGACACCGTCAGTAGCCCAGACAAGGATAGTTTGATTAATGAATAATAAATTCGGAAGGATGTAGAAGAATATAGTCGTGGTTTTGTTGTATTTAGTGCCCGGTATTTTTCTGGAAGGACAGAGGAGAGAGACATTTTTTTAACTATGTACCAACCATTTTTACAGGAAATATAAGAAATGTTTTAACCATTTTCTGGCCATAAGGTTTTACAGTTGTACCTTTCATACTTAATTAACGTCAACAATAAACTGCTACAGGCCGAAGAACCGTATAAATAACAGATTTCCAGTAACAATTGGCTTTTACAAATTGGCATTTTTTTTATCTGAAGATGGTACAATTGTACCGTGCGTTTAATTGGTATAATAAACGGTGTACTTTGATTAGGGAGAAGTTAAACATTTCTTGTTGCCGATGTTTGAACTGGAGGAGAAATGAAACATTTCTTGGGCTCGAGGTTTGGACGAGGAACTCCAGTTTACTAAACAGAAACGCCGTCCAATCAACCGAAAAAATATTTTGCGTAGGAAATGAGTAACAGTATGTAAGAAAAAGATGAGGGAAAGAGACAACTTGGTAGCCGTAGGCACAGATGTGAGAATAATTTTAAAATGGATCGTCAAGAAATAAGGCAGGGGCGTCGACTGGATTTATCTGGCTCAGTATATGGACAAGTGACGGGCTCTTGTGTTAATGGTAATGAACCTTCGGAATCTATAAAGTTTGGCGATTTTTTGACTATCTGTAATGTTGGTTTTTGAATAAGGGCTGTTCTGCATTGGGTTCGTTATTTACTTCGTTAATTAATTAGTTATATAAGTAAAGGGTGGTAGAAAGCAGACAAGAAGGTAATAAAGGGAAAGGAAAAGGAAAAATGTATGCGACAGGACTTGATAGACTGAAAATGAAAGAAGGAATGTGTAAAATGAGGTAATGGGAAAGAGAAATGTACTGAATTGAGAATGAAAGTAGGAGACAAATACGAGTAAAAAATGTAATAACAATTAAAAAAGGAAAAATTACAAAAAGGTAAGCACAGAGTTATATTTCCGGTAATGTTGGAGGTGATCACAGCGTTTCAATCTTGGAGTGCACAGTATTAGTGTATGCTTATTTGCAACGTACTTCATGCAGCCATTTCGAGATGGGTGCGTTTATGAGTTTTGAATGACGATTAGAACAAATGACAATTATTTCCCTGTCTAACACTACTTCTTTAGAGTAAAGTGGGTGTTATGTATATATATATACCGCTTGCTTGAACGATAATGTATGCGACATTTTGCCCACGCACTGCATTTGTGTGTTTCTTGTGTTTCTCACCATCAGCAGCAATAATTTCTCTGACACAACATTAAATGTCTGGTATTTGTTTTGGAAACGCAGCCTCTTCAGTGCGGTAGAATCTGAAACATTGTTTGTCAGACCAATTTAATGCCTCAAGTGGTTAACCGCCTGCCGATGGGGACAGCTGTTTTGTATCAAGTAGAAACCGTCATCTGAAGTGCTATTTAGAGTAACTTTATGCTTCACTCGATGACATTTATCTTCCACATACTCATGTCAAAATGCTAGTTACTCATCCACATGAACTGATAATAAACACACCTCAGCAAGACAAGACCTTGGGCTGTAGCTATAAAATAAAACAAATTCTGCTAGGGATTTTTTTCTTTCAAATCTGGGCTGGTGGAATCCGGGTTCATGTACAACTGTCAAATTGATCAATTTTTCCCCATGCTTTTAGGCGTGTCCACAAAATGGCGAAAAGCGACTATTAGCTTCGTTATATCTGTCCGTCCGTCCGTCCGTCCATTTGTCCCTACAGAACAACTCGGCTCTCACTGGACGGATTTTCACGAAATTTATATTTGATTATTTTTCGAAAATCTGTCGAGAATGTTCAAGTTTCATTAAAACCGGACAAGAATAACGGGTACTTTACATGAAGACCAATATACATTTTAGATCATATCTCGCTCAGCACTTCTCAGGATGCGAGTTTTTTTCGGAAAACGTTGTAGAGAAAATCAAATGACACATTTAATTTTCAATGTTTTTTTTCTTAGAAAATCGTGATTTTTATTAGATAGTGTGGAAAAATATTCTAGAGACGGGCAAGACCCAGATGACAATATGGCGCGTGAGCATTGCGTGCTGGATACCTAAGGCTACAAACACACACTTCGGTTCTATTCATTGCTTTTCCACGGCAAAAACTGTTGCACTCACTCGCCTCAATGTTACGTTATATGTACATTGCTTGTATTGTCTTCTGTTCCATGGCAAATTGTGAGATTTAAAATGAATCACACGCTGTATTGCTTTATTCTTTTGTAGCCCAGGTAATGGTTATATGAATATTGTACTTTGATAGAGCAATCTCAATGTTGGTATCAGAATTCTTCCCCAATACAATTCCTCGAAGGTCGACATAAAATTCCACCCTAACACAGGATTTCTAATGTCAAAATGAAACTGAACCTTAACACAACCTTTCTAATACCAAAATGGATATTTTGCTGCAGTGCTGTTATTTTCTCCAGTCAATCTTTGTAACGTTAACGACAAAATTGCGCCCTAAAATATCCCTTTTAATATTATGAACAGAAATCCACCCAATAAAACTCTTCTTATTTTGTCACCAAAATTCGTCCACTAAGTAGTCCTCTTAACATTAAAACTGCAAATTCTCTGTAAAACACCTCTTTTAATATAAATCGAATTTCTCCTTTGCATTAGCCCGTTTAAGTTAAAGTTAAAGTTACCCACTAAGTCCCTCCCCCTTATTTTTAAAATCAAAATTCCACCCTAAACCAATCCCTTTAATTGCAACTTTAAAATTACGTCACCTTAAAGCTTTCAATGTATTGTCTCAAAATATTCCTCCCGGAGTCGACCACCCTGTCAATATAAAAATTTCCCTGAAAATCCGTCCCGTCGAATTTAATATGAAAATTTAGCCCTTAAGCAGCCCTTGGAACCTTAGTATCAAAATTTCTCCTTGAAACATCCCATTATATGCTGGCACAAAACTTACGCCCTAAAAAATTCCGTCTAATGTTAACAACACATTTCCTTTAAATGTTCAACACCACAATTCCCGCCCGTTTTATACCCAAAGTGTCATATCGTAGATTTTGACTTGCTGGCACCTTATGTATCATTCTTTGGTTACGACGAAGGTGAAGACCAGTGGCAATTACACCAAACAAATATGTTTATTAAACAAATAATTACAGAACACAACATGGGAACTCGCAGTTCTGCCTTCGCAGAGGCAGCGCCGGCTCATTGTGTTAATGCCTCTAGCACGGACTGCCCTATTCTGTAGCAGAAAAGTGAAGTGACAGCACTGATGTGTTATTTTACAGTAGAATAGCTATAAAATGCACTACACATTATCCCACTTTTTTAAATGTTTGCCATCCCGAAGTGTTTAACACACTTATATATATATATATTATATATATATATATATACATACATACAATAATGTGTCAGACAAATACAACAAAACTTTATTATGTTTATTATTGTACTAGGGCAACATGTTTTCGATTCTTACAGAATCACCTTCATGCCCTTCTAGGAAAATAGATCTTTACTTAAAAAGTTTAAAAATGCGCTTTGGGATCAAGAATGTAAGTATCTGGGATTGTTATATTTGACACTTTATTGTATATTTATATATATCCCACTTTCTAATACACAAATATTCATTTAATCACCCTCGATACTCTCCCTACATCATATGTGACTTTCCTTGTTTTGGAAATCTTTGTCCTTGTTTACCATGGTGTCAGATTTCAGAATATCTGTAGAAAGATTTACAACATGAGTGTACACTGACTCGAATGTGTTTTGAACATAGTAAAGTACATTCACATAAAATAAGAGTGTACCAATTCATAAGACGTCTATACAACACCAGAAAAGAACCTTGTAAATGACGACACAGTTTAACATCATAATTCAGCAGTTGTCATGCAATAACTATAATGCTGACTGTCTTTTCTCTAATCTCAAACACGTTAACTCTCAAACCTTCATTTTATTCACTTCCCAACGCTTTTACTTTCTGTCCATTCAACTTTACCAGAAGCACAAGCGTACACCGCCCGAGAAACTTAAGAAATTTTCTCTGATTTTCCTACAAATGCAACACTCCTGACTACCATCTGTATGTCCGCTGTCTCCGTACTTACATTTCAGAAATGTAACAACGACATGAGCTGATACTCATTATGAGGAAACCTTGTGCCTTTAGCTGTAGAAACGGGACCTGTAGTTCAGCATTTCGTAGTTCCCCGCACTTATCCACATTTATCTACGTCTTTGTATGTCTGTCTGTTATAAAATCAAATTCTGGCCTCAGAGTTAATGCAGCTATTGATGTGTGTGGGTATAAACCTGCTTTCCCAACTCAGGTCGGCAGTCTTCAAACTTTCTCACCCTTGTGCAGCTGAATACCCCATAAACAGGCCTGCCAAATTTCCAGTTTTATATTCCGTACCTTATCTTAAGAGAGATGAAGCAGTAGCAGGGTATTAAAATTGCAATAACGGTTTATGAGGGTATAAAAACAATATTAGACATTTCAAATTAAAGGGGAGTGAGAAAGGCCCACAGAATATAATTTGAAAATGCTGAAAGAGGAAGTCATTTAGAAAACCTAGGAGTAGAGGGCAGAGCAGTGTTTAAATACTTGTTGATTAACTGAATGACAGTTTCTCGGTGAGACCTCTGTTCCTTGGTTTATTAGTGCGGCATTCTTCTCCTCTTACGCTGTCACCACAAATGGTCTGAATATTATATTTTAAAAGTAAATTTCCTGCCAAAGTATTGCGTATTTGAGGTTCTGAAGGCGGTGCCTAGGAAGAGAAATTCCGCTGCCTTCTGAAATGTAAGACCGTGTAGTCTGGTATATATTAATCAAATTTTCATATAGAGTTACATCATCATGGTTGATGAGGGATGTGTAACTGGTGAAGGGAGGTAGCAGTTTGCTTTTAAATATCTGTACGTTAAGTATGTACCATTCTGTACAGTGTCACATCCTAGAAAAAGGCTTTCTTAAAAATCAGGCATTACTCTATGAAATGTAGCGCGACTAGTTTGAGGAAAGCAGGAGGTTGTTTGTTTTTATGTCTTTCGCTTTCAAGACGGCACCACATCTGTTCCACTTTGACGAAGGCAGTAGGCTCGCTCCTGCAGCGTTCGGACGACCTTGTACGTCGCAATCGATTTTGTAACCTCCTAAAAGTGGGTAACACACCTCATGATATGCTCGTGTGTGACTTATTATTATGGGAGTTGCACTCAGAAACTTTTCGGCACGCCAATGTCTGATGTTCGGCATCATTCTATGAGCGAAATGGCGTTTACTGCTGTTCTCAAACAGCGAAATGTATGTCTACGTAGACGCAAATAGCATTTACAGGCGTGAGAGAGGGGTTCGACTCCCTAACAAAAGATTTTTCCCAAGTAACGGAACAGTTGCTTTAAAGAGCGTGCTTACGGAGCTGAAACACTTTGTTTCTCGTGTCGTTTCACTGCCTCTAATTAAAAAACACTGCTGAAAAGGAGGCATGACAGTTGATACAGTGAATACGCGACAGGCTGGAACTTCGGGGAATTTGTTTTGATTTTCGATAGGAGAAGAGGCTTTTTCTTTTCTCACAATTACCCAGACCGGCTGTGGGGACTACTGAGGCTCCAAATTAGTGGGTACCAGTGGATTTTTTCCTACGTGTAAAATAACCAGCCCATGAAGCTGATCAGTCACCTCCATCTACTATGAAGGTTAAGAATCCCTTCGTAGACTTTACATTCTGAAAATAAGTTACCAATAAGTAAGAAACCAATCCCAAACCACCTCAACCTAACAAAATGTTAATCACATCAGGACTAACAATTAAAAGTATTATAGAACATCGAACATCAAAACTAACATGATAAATCGGAAAATATTCAAATCGCCGAACATATAATCATCACCATAAAGAATAACCAATAATTACTCTTTTCAGGGGACTGTAAGTAACATCCTAGCCTTGGTACACTTCTACCAGACTACACGGCGTCATAACCCCAAATACCAATATCCTGGTCACACAAATTACTTGGTCACCTGGACCCAATGCACTTTTAATTACAGGGATATTCAAATATATTCTGCCGCTGCATGAAGTGTTGTAGTTATAAATTTTTGAATTGGACGTAGTACATTGGTCATAGAGAATAGTAGAGAAAAATGTTGGAAGAAAAGAAGTAGATAAAGAAAGAATGGAAGAAGGCGTCTTTCTAATGGTTTTCTCGGCATCTGTATCATTGTCACCTATTGTTTTACTGGACCGGAAAAGCAAACGTGTATAAGTCCAATTTTTATCACCTTTCATTAACATATGATTTTTCTTACAAATGCAAGCTCTTTCAGTTGCAGCGGGTTTCAAGTCAACGTGTTGTTCCAGCATAAGAAGACCATGAATTAATTAGTAGTAAGCCTCGTACTGGTCTAAGAAACGTTATGTATTATTGCAAACATAAAATTCGACTTACACCCTTCTGCTTCTCATATCCAGTTATTTTTGTTTGTTTGTTTGATTTTGGCGCGACAGCCGTCAGTGGGCCAGGGCCTCCTCATTCACGAGGTTTATAGATCACACACAACGACGCACCACAGCCGGTAGGACTTTTCTGGACGAGTGATCAGCTCGTCGCACAGACCTCTATCTGACAACACACAACACTCACAATAGACAAACATCCTTGCCCCCGGTGGCATTCGATCCCACAATCTCAGCAGGCGAACAGCCTCAGACCAACGCCTTAGACCGCGCGGCCACCGGGACCGACATATCCAGTTATTCTGAGTTGTTTATTTGTGTTGTGTTTGGTGGCTTTCAGTGTCTCGGGCGGTACAGTGTGTAATGAGGCAGCGATTACTGAGTGATGAATTTGACAGGATGTACAGGGGTACGGTAGTGGTATAATTTTGGGAAATGTCCCGGAATTTACATAAAGGGACTGAGGAAAGTAGCATATTCCTCATTCAGTATGCTCTGTACCCGGCTTTGGGTTTAAACCCACAACATCCTGCATGGGAAGTATGCCTGCTGCCCGCCAGTTGACGGATTTACTGTACACTTGTGAGCTAAAGAGAGACAGACAGACAGACAGACAGGTCAGCAGACAGGAAAATGAAGTGTGTTTAGAGAAGATTGTCATGTTGTGACGTCAGTTTCCATTTCTGAATGTGTAAAGCTTCAGCTGTCCATCCGTCTGTTATTGAGCAAAACCTGTCAGACCATATAATTTTTCCTTATTGTTTTAGACATAACAGTATGAAAACGTGAACCGTTCAAACGTCACAGATGTCTGGTATGAGGAGCAGTCTTTTATACAATGCTTCGGACATCAAGTAAATGATAAACTGTCGAACCCGGAAATAACGACATCGGTTTACAGAAAACCTCGTGCGTGGCATCAGATATACTGTGATACCAAATAATTCCTCACTGTAAACCGTAATGTTAAATTACTCGGTTTTAACAACACCTGTTTATAACGACACGAAATATCCCCTTAATAATGATATAACCGACTTCGCTTGTATTGCAAGCCAAAATATTTTCATTCTTTGTTTATATGTATGTTTGTTTGTTTGTTTCATTTCATTTTGGTTTATACCTTTTTTTTATCATCTTCGAATATTGCCCCCCCCCCATTTCGTTATAATTACTTAATTTTTCATTTGATTTTTATTTAAATAACTATTTATTTACATTATTTATATGTTAGTCTGTTCAGTTTTTCCTTTCTTTCTTCTTCATTTCCTCACTTCTATTCGCTTTTATTATTTTATTCGAATATACCCTTATTTTCTCTGTCTCTTTTTAATAGATTTTTTACCATTCTTTTTTCCTCATAAATTTTCCATCCTTCTTTTATTTAGTGTCATTCATTTGATGACGGTTACCTCTTTGTGTTTTCGATTCCAACATGTAAGGAGTCGAAATTTCAGTCCAAAATAACTGTATACTTATTTTTGTTTAACTTCACGTTTCTGTCCCTTTTGTACCAGGTTGGCCGAAACTTGTCGTAATGAATGCGAAAGTTTCTAAACAGTAAACATTTTATATGTTATTGACAGGTTCTTTAAGTATATTCTCATAGACACTTCCTTTGTGGGATCTTAGAGTTACAAGTTATTCATTGTAATTTTTTGTCCTTACTAACAGCATCTTAGAAGGTATGATATGCTATGGATTGTAAAATCCCGAATTACTAAAATCAAATTATTAAAATTAAAATTAATTGATTCAGAATGTTCCAATATGACGTTGCCTGCTTCTTTTAACTGTTTTTTTTTAGTCTTGTTAAGTGATGCGTGATAAAAGTTGAACGCGTGCGAGTTGGATGTATTTGTTTTTGATTCGGTTTTATTGTTCCTGTGTCTGAGTTTGAAGTTAGTTTTTTTGACATAAAACTTCCGGATATTTATGTTTTATGTTTTTCGTATTTGTGACGATTTTGATTTATTTTCTGATTACAAAAGTCAGGTATATTTTGAAGAGTCTTTCCCGTCTCACTATACATATTTTGTTTGTTATATACATTGGCTTCAACCTATTTGGCATGTTATATATACATGGTGTGTGTGTGTGTGTTTATCAATTTTTCAAATTTTCTTTTCAATTGTATGTCTACGGGACCCGAGGTACCTTAGCCGGTATAGGGACTGCTCACAGGATGAACGGTCCGGGGATCGAAACCCGGTGAGGGGCGAGATTTTCCCCACCCGTCCAGACCGGCTCCGAAGCCCATCAAGCCTCCTATTAAGGGGGTACCGCGTCTTTCCAGGGGTAAAACGGCCAGGCTGTGGCATTAACCACTCACCCTCAACTTGCGCCCATGTTAAAGAAAGAGTAGGCCTGCTGAAGTGTGAAATTTACTTTTACCCGTTGTATTTCTACTCTACCTTCTTTCTTCTTTCCTTCTTCTGTGTCCTTAATTTCCTTCTCTCTATACTGGACGATGCTTTTGAAATGTATGAAATTTTCATGATATTGGTAAAGAACTGCGAATAATTTTCATTGAATCTCGTATGCCAATTCCACATTACTACTTCAGTATGAGGAAAAATAACTGATAAAATTTACGACATATTTCATTTGATACAACTGACATCTTTTCGTTCATTAGAACACAGTTTCCTTTCAAAGCGAAGCAATAATTTTAAACTCTGCCCTTCAGATTTACCCCATACCCCTTTGGATTTTTTCGATGTCTTTATTTCTTCATTTTTATCTGAACAACACATTTTTTTATTCTGCTTAGTAGTTTTTCTTTTTCTTCTCTGTGTCCTTCTTCTCATCCTTCTTGCATTCTTCCTTTACAGCGACAGTCTTTGTATCGCCTGAACCCTGATAATCAGCAACTGAGCCTCTCAAATCCCCGTCAGTAAACACGCTTCAGTGTCTGTTGATGATCGTTTCATGACGTGTTTAATGGAAGCTGCTGGCCATTTGTGAAGAGATAATGAAATATTACTGAGAACATTTCACTCACTTTACGTCTTTTAATTGACGTCGTCCATGGACCGCACCATCGGACTCTCTGAGAAGCTGTTCACGACCCCTATATTACCAGTAATTATACAGTATTATGAATAGCCTTACGACTTAGCTTCACACCAGTCATTGTTTGTACTTCAAATCAACTTAATTTATTCAGGTATTTCGCCGTTGCTTCCGGTTTTCCATACCCTGAGTTTTTCGTTACTCGATGTATAAGTTTTGATATGAGCCATTCCGTTGTGTTATACAACACGATAAACTAATTTATTGAGACAAAACACAAATATAATCAATTAATACATAGTTGGCAACAAATTTCGGTTCTAGTGAACCATCTTGAGGCCAATTATTACCTGCAGTGTATGGAAATAGTGCATTCATTTAGTGTACATATTATGGGATTCCATATAGTTTGTAAACAATATGGGATTCAATAATGTGCGCACTCACTGTTTACAAACAGTATGTGATCCCATAATGTGCGCACTCACTGTTTACAAACAGTATGTGATCCCATAATGTGCGCACTCACTGTTTGCAAACAAT
>Ga0123353_10010889_pt1 | contig 12742 bp, 2 predicted proteins | sample TergutLab28metaG_3_FD_92763 | JGI IMG/M metagenome (GOLD analysis project Ga0123353, IMG submission 92763) | Labiotermes labralis P3 segment gut microbial communities from Petit-Saut dam, French Guiana - Lab288 P3 | ecosystem: Host-associated > Arthropoda: Insects > Digestive system > Gut ...
CCCACGCAAATCAGCGCGAGAAGCGTGACGATGGCGACCTACGAAGGCACGTTGGCCTTCCAGTGGTATAGCAACACATCGGCAAGCAACACCGGTGGCACGGCCATTTCGGGTGCGACTAGCGCGAGCTACACGCCTCCGTCTGTGACGACAACGCCCAGCACGAGGTACTACTATGTGGTGATAACGGGAACGGACACCAACTACGCCACGTCGACTGCATCGGTCACGAGCAACGCGATCACCGTGACGGTGAACAAGAACACGGGAACAGCTCCTGCGCCGACGATCTCGACGCAGCCAGCCAGCCAGACGACGACCTATCCCACGCAAATCAGCGCGAGAAGCGTCACGGCGACCGGCAGTGGTACGTTGAGCTACCAGTGGTACAGCAACACATCGGCGAGCAACACCGGTGGCACGGCTGTCTCGGGTGCGACCAACGCGAGCTACACGCCTCCGTCTGTGACGACAACGCCCAGCACGAGGTACTATTATGTGGTGGTGACCAATACGGACGCCAACTACAACACTGCCTCCACCTTGGCGAGCAACGCGATCACCGTGACGGTGAACAAGGGTACAACAGCCCCTGCGCCAGTGATCTCGACACAACCAGCCGATCAGACGACGACCTTCCCCACGCAAATCAGCGCGAGAAGCGTCACGGCGACTGGCACGGGACTGACCTATCAGTGGTACAGCGTCTCGAGCAAGACCAACTCTGGCGGAACGGCCATCTCGGGTGCGACAAGCGCAAGCTACACGCCTCCGGCTGTGACGACTGCGCCTAGCACGAGGTACTATTATGTGGTGGTGACCAGCACGGATGCCAACTACACCAATTCCAGTACGGTAACGAGCAATGCGATCGACGTGACGGTGAACAAGGGCACGACAGCCCCCGCCGCGACGATCACCTCGCAGCCGTCCGACCAGACGGTCACCTATCCTGCCCAAGCGACTGCACGCACCGTAGTTGCGACTGGCAGCGGCACGCTCACCTACCAGTGGTACAGCAACACGAGCGCGAGCAACACCGGTGGCACGCTCATCTCGGGCGCGACCAGTGCGAGCTACACGCCTCCGGCGGTAACGACTGCGCCTAGCACGAGGTACTACTATTTGGTTGTGACCAATACGGACAGCAACTACAACACCACGGCCACTACACTGGCGAGCATCGCGATCACCGTCTCGGTCACCACGGGCACGACAAGCCCTGTGCCCGTTATCACGACGCATCCGCTCGACCAGACCCTCGTCTACCCCGCCAATGCGACTGCGCGCACCGTAGTTGCCACCGGCACGGGTACTCTGAGCTATCAGTGGTACAGCAACACGAGCAAGACCAACGTTGGCGGCACGCCTATCTCCGGCGCCACCAGCGCGAGCTACACGCCTCCGGCCACGAGTGCTACAGGTGAAAGGTATTACTACGTAGTGGTGACCAATACGGACTCCAGCTACACCAATGCCGCATCGGTTACCAGCAATGCCATCTCCATCAGCGTCACCGCCTCGCTTACCATTGCCCCCACGGGCACCAGAGCAGTGGCACAGGGCGGCGAGACCTTCGCGGTCACCGTCACCTCCGACGTTACATGGACGGCCAGCAGCGATGCCACATCGTGGCTCACGGTTTCCGCCTCGAGCGGTGGCCCGAACGGCTCGTTCAACGTGATCGCCACGGCCAACGGCACAGGCGCTTCGCGCGAAGCCGTCATCACCGTCATGGGCGCTGGCATCACCCGCACCCTTACCGTCACGCAGGGCGCATCGACCCTTACGATCAATCCTCAGGGTCCCATCGCAGCAGCGGTGGACGGCGAAACGTTCAAGGTCAACGTGACCTCCAACGTCACATGGACCGTCAGCAGCAACTCGACATCGTGGCTCACAGTCTCGCCGGCAAACGGCGGCCCCAACGGCGACTTCGACGTCACCGCCACGGCCAACACGGGCACGGCGCGCAGCGGCACCATCACTGTCACGGGAGGAGGCCTTACCCGCACCCTTACCGTTACGCAGGCGGCTCCGACGCTCACGATCAATCCGAACGCTAGCAGAACCGTAGCCGAGCGAGGCGAAACCTTCCCCGTCGACGTCACCTCCAACGTCAAGTGGACTGTCAGCACCAATGCCACGTGGCTCACCGTCTCGGTCAGCAGCGGCGGCCCCAACGGCTCCTTCACCGTCCATGCCGAGGCCAATAACGCCTCGACCCAGCGCTTCGCCATTGTCACCGTCACAGGCGGCGGCATCACCCGCACCATTACGGTCACGCAGGATCCCGTGGGCGATTTCAACCTCGACCCTGTCACGCTCGACTTGTCCTACTCGGCGGGTTCGTCCACCTTTGGCATCAATACGAACCTTGGATGGACTGCGGTCAGCAGCGACCCCTCGTGGTTGACTGTCACGCCCGCAAGCGGAGTCGGCACTGCTTCGATCAGAATCGACTACACTGCCAATCCTAATACAACGTCGCGTGCGGCTACTATTACGATTCAGAGTGTCGGTGTCACACCTGTGATCACCAAGACGCTTGTCTTCGTCCAAAAAGCGAAGCCTATGCTCGGTGTGAATCCGACCATAGTCAACGCCGAGGCTGAAGGAAAGACCGAAGTCATCACCGTTACGTCCAACTACGGCTGGGCGGTGAACAACACCCTCACGTGGGTGACGGTCACACCGGCGAGCAGCGCTACCAGCGGTGGTACGTTCAACATCGTCGTTGCCGAGAACAACGGTCCAGCGCGTAGCGGAAAAGTCTACGTGACCAGCGAGAACCTCACTCCGATCGAGATCACCATCAACCAGAAATCTATGGAGTCTTCGGCAGTGGAGATCGACGAAGTGGTCGTTCCGAACGGCGGTCCCGTCAAGATCACGGGCTCGAATCCGAGCAAGGAAGCCTGCTTCTACGCCATCTTCAGTGCGCCCATACTCAACGCACAGGCAAGTGACTGGAAGGTGATAGCGAATGGCACTGGCAAGCTTGACCCGGGTCCGTTCACCTTCAATAACATACCCATGGAAGGCCCGCAGCGTTTCTACCGCATAGCGACCAGCGCCTCGGAGTTCAACCAGGTCACTGGTACCTCCGCCTCGCCAGTCAGCTACTCGGCAGACATTGGAGGCTACTACACGGTGGTATTGCCCTTGGGTGTCTCGCAATGGGTGGTCAACCAATTTGACCAGCCCAACCAAAGCGTGGCTGCGCTCTTCGGCAACAAGCTCGCCTACAACTCGCGAGTGATCGTCGAGACCGCACCAGGATCGTATGAACCGGTGACTAGGCAGACCTTCACAGAGTGGGGTGTCAATGGCGACGCACTACAGATCAGGCGCGGCGACGTCGTGCAGATCACTGCTGCCACCAACTTGAGGACGAATCTCGTCTTCTGTGGAACGCTCCACAATAACGATCCCATCACCAAGAGCGTGCTGGCATCACCGGTGGTTAGCTTCACTGGCAGCTCGCTGCCGATCGAAGGAGATCCCGAGGATCTCGGAGTTTGGCCCTCCAAGCCAAACGAAATGGTCAGTCGCATAGACGACAAGGGTGCCATCATACCGCTCACGTATCAAGCGTTCGGTGGATGGGGCGAAGGAGGAGCTCCTGTCATGAGACTTGGCGAGGGCTACAGATTGCGCTTCCCGACGGCGTTGGAATGGACACAGGAACTCGTGATCCGGACCAACAGTCTCGAAGTCGAAATCATCAACACTAGCAAATAACAATCAACAAAACCGCCCCCCGAGCCTGTCAAAAGGCTCGGGGGGCACCTACCTAAAACCTAAATCTAACAACAACAATAACAACAACACAAAATATGAAAAAAATACTAAATACAATAGCAATAGCCATCTTGGCCGTAGGCGTCTCTCAGGCGCAGACCAGGCTGGAGCTCTACAACGCATACGAGCTGCCTTACCCGACGATTAACATCGAAGGCAAAGGAGCGGTAACGACACTTGGAAGCGGCGATACTGCGGGTTACGTAGCGGCCTACTGGTGGAGCCCGAATGGCACCGATTACTCGGTGATTGGTATAAGCGGCTTTCTCGACATGGAATTTGGTTCCACGGCGGCTGGCTGTTTCTCCTTCACCAGCGACCTGATAATCCCGGTACCAGAAACGGGTTCGGAGATCTCCTACTTGGGGCTCACCGTATTCCGCTTCGACGACCTCGTGGGTGCGGACGTTGAGGACTGGATGGCATTTTTCAACGACATGAAGGTGACTTCGCTCGACGACGATGCCAACGCTGCAACCATCGCTGATATGTGGTCGGCAGCTCAGAACGCCGAAGACGGATACGCAAGGGGCTGGTGGGGTGCAGAAGTCACCATCAACAACCTTGGCGACGTGGCTCCCATAAACGTATTCGGAGACGGATTCGGATGGGGCGGCGATCCCCAGTATCTGGCAGCCATTCCCGAGCCTTCCACTTGGCTCTTGCTCGGTGCTGGCGCGGCCTTCCTCGTTCTTATGCGCCGCAGAAAGGATTCGTAGTAACCGCCGATACACACTTTTGTGCGGGCGGAGTACTTGTTAGTTGTTGTTCCGACCGTGCAATTCAAAGCGGGTGGCAGATTTTTGTGGTTGGTCTGTCACCCGCGCTTTTTTAAAAATTCGAATTTCCTCTTGCAAAGACGCAGGAGGCTTTAGCCCGATTTTTTTGTTTCTCCTGCGACGAGGCCCCCTTATGCACAGGGGCACGGAAGGGACATAGAGAGTTTTAGGAAAGAGGTACGGTGAAGTCCTGCACTCTTCTCAAATGCAGCCGAGACACCCTTTTCTTTTATTCCTCGTCCCATATCTTCTCTGTGCGCCTCGCAGAGCTTTTTCATACGTAAAGCAGAATCCCTCTCCCCCAGAACTGTGAAAAAAATGATAAAAATCTGTGAAGAGCCATTTGACAAATCGTCGAGATGTGCGATGTTTAAAATGCTGCTTGCTCTACCATGACCTAGAGAATGCAGAAAGAAAAAATATTAATTACGAAAAAAATGTCAATAATTTGTGAAAAACTATTGACGAGTGTATAAACTCATGCTATATTTGTTCCAATGACATATCAACCATCGACATACACGAGAGTGGAGATCGTACCGCAGGTGTCAGACACTGTGGGTCGCGAAGCCGCTTCCGTGGCGGCTTTCAGCCCGATTGCAGGGAGCGACACCGTTACTTGCGTGCTGCCGAAATCGTCGAATGGTACATCATTGAATCGCACGAGCGGAAAATTGCGCCTCGGGTGTCGGACACTCCGGGGCGTTTTGCGTACATATTCAAAAAAGAGTACAGGCGAGGCGTCTGTACTCCCCTCCGAGCGATTCGGATTCCCCGTTGTGGGACCCCCTTTCACAGGCAGGATGTCTGTGCGATTTTTACCAACCTAACAACCTAACAACCATAATCAACCAACCTAACAATCACTAAATGACAAACGACCGACGATAGATGACTAACAAGGAGCCGAGCTTTCTGCTCGGATGTCCCGTGAGTCGTAAGTCGTGAGTCGCTACCAACCAACCTAACAACCAAACCTAACAACCAAACCTAACAACCTATAACCTACAAAGAAATCTAGTGGCTAGTCATTAGTCGCTAGTGGCTAGTATACCCGTGCCCTTGGCGCGTGCTTGAATCGAATCTTTCGAACTTCACGATGTACTAGTAACTAGCAACTAATAGCTAACAACTAAATTATCTAACAACAACATATGAAAAAAATACTTACATTAATAGCAGTGGGCATCCTGGCTCTGGGTGTTTCCCACGCAGGCGATACTAAAATAGAGTTCTTTAATAGCTATAATATGGCACATAGCATAAACCTTGCCGACGACCAGGGATTGGTGTCGACATTGGGAGGAGGCTATGTGGTAGCCTACTGGTTGAGTGCAACCGGAGGTGACGATGTCACCAGCTACCAATCGCTAGGCATCAGTGGCTTCCTTGACTTGGCTCACGGTTCTGCCGCTGATGGCTATTTCTCCTACACGACCGGTATGCTGGATCTTGTGCCAGCGAGCGGCGAGGCGACATACTATCTGGGAATGACCATATTCCGTGTCGACGACGTTAGCAACTGGGGCGAATTCTTCGGTGATCTGAATTCTTCGCTCGGTAGCGCTGCTACCCAGACCGCCCTCACCAATATGTGGCTGGCAGCGGAAGCGGCAACGAGTGAAACCCATCAGACGGGCCAATGGTGGAATGCGCAGGTAACATTTGACAACCTTGGTGACCGCCAACCTGAAGACCTATTCGGAGTGGCATTTGGATGGAATGGCCAAAAACAATTTTTATCGGCAGAACCCATTCCCGAGCCTTCCACTTGGCTGTTGCTGGGTGCTGGCGCGGCGTTTGTCATGATCTTGCGTCGTAGAAAGAAAAATTCCTAAAAAATCTGCGCGACTTCGCGTCGTTGCCAACCACACGGCGCGAAGCGCACACCCTTTGTGCGGGCGTGGCACTTATTAGTTGTTGCTTCGTTCGTGCATTCCCGCGGGTGACAGGTTTTTTGTGGTTACCTTGTCACCCGCAACATAAACCACAATCGATAGAATTCAGGAGTCAATAGTCAATAGTTTCGCGCTCTGCAGTGCGTGTGAACCGCTGGTGGCTACCTGCTAAAACAAAGCAATTATACCAACTAAAAAAATGCTGATAGGAAGAAATACTGATACAGTCTTTTCGAGGGAGTCGAATTGTAACGGCGTGCGTCTCGCCGCCGCACGGGGAGCTTGCGATAGCAGATTGCAAACGCCCTTTTTACAATACGCCTTTTCCCACTCGGCAAACGTGCAATTTGCAACCGTATCCCTGGGGTGCGGCGGCGAGACGCACGCCGTTACTATAACAACTTATCGTCCCTTGAGCCGCCACTGGCATAGTCACTCGGCAGTTCAAGGGACGATTCTCTTTAATACCTAATCCAACTACCTATAACCAACCTAAATCAACAACCTAACTAAAACCAACTACCTAACCAAACCAAACCAACAACAAAATGAAAAAAATCATTAAAAACCTGTTAACGCTCGCCTTGGCGATTCCGCTGGCGTTGAGCAACGTGGCACAAGGTGCCTACCTCACAACCGGGAACCCCGATACCATTTTCACTGGCCAAGCCGTGATTTCGGGCGACACGGTGCTAGCACGTACCTACGACCCAGTGCTTGAAGTCGCTGGCGTGAGCCTCTATCGGGGATTGAACGAAAAAGTCGAGATAACGGTCACACCGGACGCCATCCTGCCGTCGGGTTCTATTCCGAGGGCCGAATTAGCGATTTATTTGTCCATTCTTGGACACCACAGCCTTGCCATGTCTGGCAATACGGCAATCGTGGGACTTATGGCAGAAAGGGCGTCTGTATTCCGAGATCTCGATACGCTCTCGGGCGAGGTCGCTACGCCAAGCTTCGAGCTAGGCAAATCATCATCCGGCGATCAGTTTGGGAACGTCGGTTTGCCCTTTGTATCGATGAATGGCGACACGGCGATCGCAGGAACCATACCTTACGCATATACCGACCCTCGTGGAAAAGACGGCGCGGTGTTTCTGTATAGGAATCTGGATTCCTTCGTTGGCTCCGTGAAAACGGAAGACACCATACTTCTGCCCTCCGGCACGACCTATACGACAGTGATGAGGGAAAACTTCGGTCGTACACTTGCGATGGGCGACGATATGGCTGTTGTGGGTGCGCCCGACGTGAACCCCGTTACCCCTCCCACAGTTACCACTGGTTCGGCATATTTGTATAGAAACTTGAGCTCGGCTCCGGCCATTGTCGAGATGGAGAGTGCGAGGCTCGTGACCTCCGATGGTCTGGTAGTGGCCGACAAGTTCGGCTGGGGTGTCTCGATGGACGGAGAGAATGCGATCGTGGGCGCCATAGGGAAGGATAACTACGGTGCCGCGTATTTGTACCGCGACTTGGGTACAGTGACAGGTCCCGTGATAGTACACGGGATAGAAACAAGAGTGGAGAGTGCCAAGCTCGTGCCTTCCGATGGGTTTATGTATGGCGGTGTTCCTCCCTGGGCTTCAGTCAGAGGTTTTGGCACCCAGAGTGCCATTAGTGGCGATGTCGCGCTTGTGATGGCGGCGTTTTCCCCACCTATAATAGATGGTTCATATGATAATGGTGCCATTTATGTGTACCTGAACATAAACGAGGCCTCGGGTGAGGTCACTGAAGATCTCAAATTCAAGCCAGTTGACGATTGGTACTATGGTTGGGGGTATGGTACACAATTGGCTGGCAGTATATCGCTGGATGGCGACAATTTCACATTGGCCCATCTATACACGCTTACTCATGACGCTAGCGAAGTGGAAGGCGGAGTGGCACTGGGCAGCATCTCCGCCCTTACGACGCTTGACGAAGGCGATGTGGAGAAACACGTCACCGGCATCAGTTTCTGGACGAAGGACGACTGGACCGTCGGCAAGACCACCAGCAACAACACAGTCGTATTCGGCAAGCCTCTTGTTTGGGACAGTGAAAACCAGTCATATGAATATCATGATGCCGCACGCATCGATATGGAACCCGGTACTGCCATCTATGTCGGCAAGGAGCCTGGTGCAAACAACAATACGCTGCGCATTCACAATGCATATCTCTATGCCCAGGGCAACACCTTCAACGTCGGCACGGTCGAAGGCGAAGGCAGCTTTGGCAACTTGGCGACCATGGATTTGGGATCGGCATTTAGGACGGAAATGACTCAGGTCGAAGGGTATCTGGCTCCTGGCAACATGATCGGTATCACTGCTTTTCCTCTTGAAGAGTTATTAGAGATATTAGCTCAGGAGGGACTCCACTGGGACGATCTCCCCTGGCATGAGGTGCACGTTCTCGCCTACGAGGTTTTCAATTGGTTTGCGGCTCTCGGAATGCAGCTCAACGTCTACGATAGCGAAGAGCAAGACTGGGTGAAGATCACTACGGGCAATCTGATGGAGTATCTTGAAATCAACTTCACCGACGACTTTGACATCATCGTACGCTACCGCGACCATGGAGACTGGATCGTCGGCGACCAAAAGAGCAACGAGGAGCAAAGGCTGTCCGTTCACCAAATGCGCATCGTCTATCCCTACAATGCCCGCATCGGCGTGGGTGAGGGATCCAACAACAACAAGCTCACCATCGCTGGCACAGCCGCCATCAACGATCTCCATGTGGGCGCGGAGAACAACGGCGGCAACGAACTTCTGCTTAGTGGACTCTTGATGTTCAATGATGCCTATATCGGCTACGAAGCCAATTCCAACTACAACACGGTTACCGTTACGGAAAGAGGTATGTTTATATCGATCGATGACGAAGAAGACCGCTACGTCTGGATAGGTTCACCGCAGGGCAGCGTTGGCAACGTACTTCGTGTCGTCCAGCCTATGGATGATCGAGGTGGCCTGCGAGCCGACTACAAGCACGTGCTCTGTGAAGGAAACGCTTACATCTATGATGACAATGGCTTCATTGAGGATGACAATGAGTTTTGGAATATGGTTCCCAACTTCTTTGATCAGGAAGCTTTCTACGTTTGGGATGCCTCGCTGCAGGAAGTCGTGCTTCTGACCAATGCGAATTGGCATAACTACCTGACCATCGAGAAAACCAGCCTAGGTTGGGCATTTGTTTATGGGCAGTACAATCCCGACGTCGTCTTCATTCAAGGCAATGTCGAGAACGCGGATGCGCTGGGTGTAGATAGAGTTTACTATACCATCAACAACCGCCTTCCCGAGGTGGCCGAAGTCGACGGCGACGGCAACTACCTCATCGAGGCTAAGCAAGGCGATTTCTTGAACATCGTCGCCCCTACGGTGGACGGCAAAATGCCGTTTCCCTCAAACTACTGGGTTCCAGTGTATAGGAGCGAAACAGGCAAGGATTTCCGATATGTAGACGTTGCGCCAGGCACATTCTCCTACGGCGGCACCATCAGCGGCGATATAAACCCGGAAGGCGTTACTGTGATGCTGGAAGTGGAAGGCATGGGACTTGTCTATGTGGCAGCGGATGCCAACGGCGTCTACAAGCTGCAAAACATTCCATCTGGCACAATCGTGTATGTTAGCCATGCGCAAGATATCGTGGGATATATCGTCGATCCAAATTCATATTACGAAAGTGATGGGCTAGGGTTAGTGATGACAGGAAATGTTTTGGATAGGGACCATGTTTATACGGAGAACGGGACATCCGAATATACCGTAACTGGGCGATTCACTGGTCTGGACAGCTACGAAGGATTTATGTTTTTTGCCGACGGCGACAGCTATTTTTCTACCTCTCGGTTTGTTACTGCCAATAGGTCTGGCGTATTCACCATAGAGAATATATCAAATGGTAGCACGGTTTACATTCGCCCGCCTCATGTGCCAGGGTACAGGCTGGCAGACGATAATGAATACCATGCTGGCCCTGTGGAAGATGCGGATATACGAATGGCCAATATCCGATATATAAAAATCCCTCACGACGCGATCACCTATATGGCATCTGGCTATCTGACTGGTCTCGATAGCTATGCAGGATTGCAAGTGTTAGGTGAAATGTATGATCCATATTATGCAGATTGTATATTTCTTGTTCCAGTACGTGCAGATGGCTATTATGAAGTTGGCGGACTCTTGGAAGACGATTGGCTTAGAACCATAGCACCGTATGGCGCAGGGCATACAGCAGTTCCGATGTCACAAGAGAGGTATGTAGGCATGGATCCTCTGGACGATTTGGACTTTGACTACAGCCCAATCGAAGGAGGCCTCTTCGTCGGCACTCCGACCATCACTGGCACAGTCACGTATGGCCAGACCCTCACCGCGCACAAATACGACGCGGATGAAAATGTGACATGGCAATGGCAGCGTTTTGTTGGTGGTGTGTGGCAGGATATTCCCAGCGCAACCAATTATCAATACACACTCGCCAATGGCGACACGGGCAATACCATTCGCGTGGTCGTCACGGGTGTGGATCCCTACAGCGGTGAAGAGCCATCGCTACCGACTGGCGCGGTTGCAAAAGCCGCTGGAAGCACAGAATCGGGATATTCGGTACCGTCTCTCCTGACTGCGACTTACGGACAAACATTGTCGCAAGTGAATCTGTCGAGCCGCTGGACATGGGACACGTCGACCGCCTCGGTCGGCAATGTGGGCCCAGTTCCGCACTACGCCACCTACACACCTGCCGATCCGGCTAACTTCTCAACTGTGAATCTCCAGCTCCTCGTATCGGTGGGCAAGGCGACGGTAACGGTGACTCCGAACAGCGGACAGAGCAAGGTGTTCGGCGCGGCCGATCCTACGGCGTTCGCCTACACGACCGACCCCGCGAGCCTGATTGCTGGCAACAGCTTCACGGGCGCACTCTCAAGAACCGAGGGTGAAAACGTGGGCACATTCGCCATCACGCAAGGAGATCTCTCCGCGGGTGGCAACTACAACATCAATTTCACATCGGGTGTGACATTCGCGATCACCAAGGATACCCATTCCACATTCCCGCCAGCAAACGGCGGTGTCGCCTATAGCATCACCTACGGAGATGCACTCTCCACGATCACGCTGGAAAATGGCTATGCCTTCAATGTCGCAACGACGACGGTACTGGCCGCAGGCGACCACGACGTGGCGGCGACCTTCACTGATCCGAGTGGCAACTTCGAAGCAATCACAGGAACCATCGCGGTAAGCGTGGCCAGAGCCACGGTGACGGTGAACCCGACTACGGGACAGAGCAAGGTATTCGGCACGGCCGATCCGACGCTTGTCTACACGACTGTGCCGACGAGTTTGATCACGGGCAACACTTGGAGCGGCGCACTTGCCAGAGTCGCAGGTGAAAACGTGGGCACGTTCGACATCACAGCGGGCGACCTCTCGGCTGGCAGCAACTACAATGTCGTTGTCACCCCTGGCGTTACGTTTGCGATCACTGCAGCGACGCACGGCACATTCCCGCCAGCGAACGGCGGTGTCAGCTATAGCATCACCTACGGAGATGAACTCTCCACGATCACGCTGGAAAATGGCTATGCCTTCAACGAAGCATTGACGGCGGTATTGGCCGCTGGTAGCCACAACGTGGCGGCGACCTTCACCGACCCGAGCGGCAACTACGAAGCGATCGTCGGAACCATCGCGGTGACTGTTGCGAAGGCGACCGTGACGGTGAACCCGACCGCAGGACAGAGCAAGGTATTCGGCGCGGCCGATCCGACGCTCGCCTACACGACCGTTCCTACAAGCCTGATCACGGGCAACAATTGGAGCGGTGCACTCGCCAGAGACGCTGGTGAAGACGTGGGCACATTCGCCATCACGGCTGGCAATCTCTCGGCTGGCGATAACTACACAGTTGTTGTCACATCGGGTGTCACGTTCGCGATCACTACGGCGACGCACGGCACATTCCCGCCGGCGAACGGCGGTGTCGCCTATAGCATCACCTACGGGGATGCACTCTCCGCGATCACGCTGGAAAATGGCTATGCCTTCAACGAAGCATTGACGACGGTACTGGCCGCAGGCAGCCACAACGTGGCGGCGACCTTCACCGATCCGAACGGCAACTACGAAGCGATCACTGGGACCATCGCGGTGAACGTCGCCAAGGCGACCGTGACGGTGAACCCGACCGCAGGACAGAGCAAGGTATTCGGCGCGGCCGATCCGACGTTCGCCTACACGACCGTGC
>Ga0123353_10010891_pt1 | contig 12740 bp, 7 predicted proteins | sample TergutLab28metaG_3_FD_92763 | JGI IMG/M metagenome (GOLD analysis project Ga0123353, IMG submission 92763) | Labiotermes labralis P3 segment gut microbial communities from Petit-Saut dam, French Guiana - Lab288 P3 | ecosystem: Host-associated > Arthropoda: Insects > Digestive system > Gut ...
TTCGCCGTTTCGGCAAACCTATCCTTTATTTCTTCCTCGGCTTTTTGGAGCATTTCATTTCTGGCTCTGGTTGCTTCAGAGGTTATTTCCTCACCCATACGCTGAGCGGTCAGCAAAGCCATTCTCATGGCATCCTCGGTAGAGCGGTATTCTTCAACTTTTTCAACAAGAACCTTCAGCTTTCCTTTTAGTATTGCGTTTTCTTTATACAATGCATTGTAATCATTGGATACGGCTTCGAGAAAATCATCTACTTCGCCCGCATCGTAACCGTTAAGCATGACTTTTCCAAAGCCCTTATCATTGACTTCTTGTGGAGTTAGCATTAATACTCAATCCTTTCGGCTTCTATTTTGCTAGAAATACAGTCCGTTATTTTCAAGTTCGTCGATCAAATCGCCAAGTAAATCAACGTTGTATGGCGTAATTAAATATGTGTTCACGGCGACTTTCTTTATTTTACCTTCCTGTGCATAAGCAACACCGCTGAGGAAATCAACAAGACGGCGTGCTATATCCTTATTTGTTTGCTCAAGGTTGAGAACTACGGTATGCCGGTCACGCAGATTATCCGCAATCTCTGCGGCAGCTTCAAATTTCTCAGGCTTAAAGAGCGCAACCTTAAGCTGTGCTGTAGCGTGAATGTTGACGACCTTGTTACTGCTGCGTTGCTCTTCAAATCCACCGTATGAGCTGCGAGCTTGTGCGGGAGTTCTTGGAGGCAGCGGCAAATCGTCGGTCATTTTTGGCTGGAAGTCGTCAAAATCTTCTTCGTCATCATAAGGCTTTGCAAGTTTTTTTAGTTCATTAAATAGTCCCAAATCCGGAGACCTCCTTTGCAAATCAGCGCCCGCCAAAGACGGCAGAACCAATCCTTACCATATTTGAACCGGCTCGTATTGCGTCAATGTAGCTGTCGCTCATGCCCATTGAAAGTAATTGCACAGAGACATTATCGTATTTTTTTGCGCTTATGTCAATAAAAAGCTTGAACATTGTGTCAAAATAGTAACATTCATCATAATTTTCGTCATCAAACGGAGGAATTGCCATCAATCCGAGTACCCTTATTCCCCCTGTTTGAGAAGCAATCGCAATAAGTTCTTCGGTTTGTTCGGGTAATACTCCGGATTTCTGTGGTTCTCTGCCGACATTTACTTCTATCAAGACATCCTGAACTACTCCCAGAGACGTAGCTCTTTTTCCGATAGCTTCCACAAGTGATTTTGATGAAACGGATTCAATCAGGTCACAAACACCGACAATCTTGGAAACCTTGTTTGATTGTAAATGCCCGATAAAATGCAGAGGCGCACCATCATATGCACCCTGTGCCCGCTTTTCGAGCATTTCTTGAACACGGTTTTCACCAATTGCATCAACACCTGCGGCTATAGCCAGACGAATATCATGAGCAGGCTTAGTTTTCGAAACCGCAACAAGCTTGATATCATCAGGAGCCCGCCCCGCGCTGAGAGCGGTTTCAGCGATAGAGTTGCGAATTCGTTTTATATTGTCTGCTATATTACTCAAACTAACAGATCACCTTTCTTATTATATTATCAATAAAATACCCGGTCTGATTGAAATGTGGACTGCAACACCGCTTGAGGACAGTCTTTAACTTCTGAGGAGGATAAAAATATCGTTAATGATGGGATTGTGCCTGCTATTATTTCTGCATTCTGCATTCTCAATTCTGCATTGTCCCCTATCCTACCGCTTTACCGTGATATAAATCCCGTGCTTTTACAATTATTATTGAATCCACACGCAACGGAGAGTTTGTTTCTATGCCGTCGCGGACGATATAACTATCACCGATGGTTTTTATTATTTCAACATCCACCCGCTCTGCCTGACCGGATGTTTGAAGAAAAACGAATGTATTTAAATCATCATCTAAATGTATTGCCTCTTTTGGTACACGTATGCCTGTTACAACACCCAGTACAACATCCGCGCGTAATGTGCGCAGCGGCGTGATTTCGTGAAGACCTCTGTCACTCGAGAATAAAACAACACATAAGCCATCTTCGCGTCTGCTTATGTTTTCAATGCGCATCTCCACTTCTGCGTTATAAGCGCCGTAAAACTGAACGATATTTTGCTGACCGGAGGATAGATGATACGCATCCTCATGCTCCATGATTGCCGCAAAGTACCACTTGAACTCTGTTATCAGCTTTCCTGTGCCGAAAGAGCCATAAGGTGTATTAAATTGTTCCTGCAGCTCTGACGGGGACATATAATATAACATACCCGGCTCTATATGTTCAAATCCGTCAACATTATGTGAAAATGTGCCGCTTACATGTGCGGTGATGGTTCTTGTGCCGATATTGCTTTCCTCAAGGTATTCAAGGCGACCTCGCAGTTCTGAAATATCGGTTTCTGTTGTAAAAATACTTGTTTCCACATTTAACGCAAGCTCGTTAAGTCGTCTCAGGTCATTACTGTTAACGGCATTGGAAAGTTCCATGATTGCGTTAAAGCTTGCGGTATCACTGTCGCCTCGCAGAGATTCAAGCTGTGCTATTTTAAGCCGTAATGAGCGAATCTCGCTTGCTCTTTCAAGGGCATCTATGCTTAAATACTCAACGGCAATAACCTGTCCCGCCGCAACCTTTTCCCCTTCACTGACCGTTGGAAGGATTGCAACACTGCGATCTTCAAGAACTGCTTCGGTTCTTACGATAAACCCGTGAGCCGGCAAGGTTTCTACAATCGAATACCTGACAGCTCTGGTGGTTGTGTAAGTATTGATAAGATAATTATACAGATAAACCCCGATATAACAAGCAACGGCAAGAAAAATCACACCGGTCGTCAGTCTAATAAAAAAGTCACTTCTTTTCATTTACATTTCCTCCGGAAATAGTTGAAAGTTGAAAGTTGAAAGTGGAAAGTTCTCAATATCAGGTGCATCGTCCCATACAATCCACTTAACCTCATCATCGCGCCTTAGCCATGTTAGTTGGCGTTTTGCATAGCGTCTTGATTCCATTTTTATCTTTTCTACTGCCGCATCTATGTCTGAGCCGTCGGTAATTGCGGCGGAGAGTTCTTTATAACCTATAGCCTGCATAGATGTGCATCTGCTTGATATTCCCAATTTGAGAAGTGAGCGTACTTCGTCTGCCAGCCCTAATGATATCATTTTATCAACACGGTTGTCTATTCTTGTATAAAGCTTTTCTCTATCCGAAAAAGTCAGAGCATACTTTATAGCATGGTATCTCGGCGGTATCGCTTTTGTTTCAGCATCGTGTACCGAAATGGTTTTTCCTGTGGTGAGAAAGGCTTCCAAGGCGCGGACAATTCTCTTTTTATCATTAGTGTGAAGCTTTCCGGCTGTTATCGGGTCGAAGCTTCCGAGCCTTTTTAGCATCGCCTCGCCGCCGATATTTTCGTACTCATATTCCAACTCGCGTCTAAGAGCAGCGTCTCCGCGTGCCGAAAAATTGCGCCCTGACAGCAGAGAATCAATATAAAGCCCTGACCCTCCTACAAGAATTGGCTGTTTGCCGCGTAGCAGGATGTCGCTAATACAGTCTGAAGCGTCTCTTATATAACAAGCAACGGAATAGTCTTCGGAAGGATGAATAAAGTCAATCAAGTGATGAGCAACAGTGTCTCTTTCCTCGATAGTCGGCTTAGCTGTGCCGATATCCATGTATTTGTACACCTGCATAGAATCAGCGGAGACAATCTCACCATCTATTTGCTCTGCGAGCTGCACACCCAGCGCGCTTTTACCTGTTGCAGTCGGTCCTGTTATAACGATAAGTTTCTTTTTTTTGTCATTTGTCATTTGTCATTTGTCATTTGAGCTACACTCGCCCAAATCCCTTGTCCAATGCATTTTTAGTCAGCTCAAAAGCAACGGGGCGACCGTGCGGGCACTGTGATACTTCGCCTGACATGACCTGGTCCACGAGAGCTTCCAGTTCACGCTTTTCTGACGATTTGCCCGCCTTAATAGCGGCTTTGCAGGCAATGGTTTTAAAGATACTATCTCTTCCGGCAGTTTCTGCAGCTCCGCTGTTACGAAGCTGCGGGCATAAATCAGACAACACAGATTCTGTATCACCAATATCTATCTCTGCAGGGATATGCCTTACAGCGACAGAGTCTTCACCAAAGCTCTCTACGGTAAATCCCAGGCTTTTCAAAAAATCCGCATTTTCAAGCAGAAGAGTAGTTTCTTCATGTCCGAGGCGGCAAATTACGGGTGTGATGAGCGCTTCTGACATAGGTGTGTAGCTGCCGCTCTTCAGGGCATCAAAAAGAATGCGCTCATGTGCAGCATGCTTGTCAATAAACCAGACGCTGCTGTCTCTTTCGATGATTATATAAACATTGAGTGCTTCGCCGATGATTCTATAAGTTGAAAGTTGAAAGTTGAAAGCTTCGGAAGCTTCAGGAGTTGAAAGTTGAAAGTTGAAAGTTGAAAGTTGAGGGTCGGAAGTTTCAGAAGTTGAAAGTTGAAAGTTGAAAGTTGAAAGTTGAGAATTGGAAAGATCCTCGTTTGGAAGAGGATTTCGTGGAGAAGGAGGGTTATCAAGAAAAAACCTATCGTTCTGATTTTGAAACTCTTGCGGCTTATACGCTCTGTGTGGTTCTGAAACATATGAGTTGCGAAACTCGTCAGCCTGCATTGTTTGAAAGCCGCCGTCGTCTCCTAACTTTCCACTTTCCACTTTCCACTTTCCACTTGATGAACCATTTTCAACTTTCAACTTTCCACTTAATTCAATCGCTCCCAGCGCCGCATAATAAACACCGTCGAAAACGTGTTTGTCGGAGATAAATTTTACTTCGGTTTTAGCGGGGTGGACATTGACATCGACATTACTTGTCTTTGTTGTGATATAAAGAACACATGAGGGGAAACGTCCTGTCGGCAGAACGTTTTTATATGCCTGCTCCAATGCTGTTTGCAGAAGTATCGAACGAATAACTCTGCCGTTGACAAAGAAAAACTGATAACTTCTGTTTCCGCGTGCGGATGCGGGTGATGATACAAATCCTTCTACAGCGATATTTTCATCAGACGACTCTGCGCTGATAAAGCCGGCTTCGATCTCTCTTCCAAGCAAGCTGTAGATACAAGAATCAATACGGGAATCCCCCGGTGTATGGTATTCGGTTTTACCGTCTCTGATAAACCGGACAGAAACATCGGGGCGGGATAATGCCGAGCGCAACACAACCGATGCGATACTTGAAGACTCGGCACGGTCGGACTTCATGAATTTTAAGCGCGCCGGCGTATTAAAGAACAAATCGCGCACTATGATGGTTGTACCTTCGGGACATCCGACAGGGGACATATCGGTGACTTCTCCTGCTTCCAACGTCAGAGAGACACCCTCGGCGGCATTAAACTCACGGGTCATAAGCTCAATTCGCGAAACTGCGGCAATGGCGGCAAGAGCCTCACCTCTGAACCCGAGTGTACCGATTGCCTCAAGCCCCCGGGCATCTTGAAGCTTACTTGTCGCATGGCGAAGAAATGCGGTTTTGACATCACCGGCAGCAATACCCGAGCCATTATCTGTAACCCGGATATAAGTCATGCCTCCTGAGCTGATTTCAACCGTAATAATACCCGCACCCGAATCTATTGAATTTTCAACAAGCTCCTTAACCACGGAAGAAGGCCGCTCAACAACCTCACCCGCAGCAATTAGGTCGGCAACATGCTGCTCCAACTGAATAATCTTTGGCACACTTTGCTCCTTTTCCTACCTATATACAATCGGCAGCCCTTTAACGTTCACGGGGTCAACGTCCAACACTGCTATGTCTCCGACGGTGCAGTCGATATTTGTAACATCCACCATTGTGTGCATCAAGCCGACGCTTCCCAGGACACGGGCTTTTTGCCCGTTTATTCTGGCAAAGCTTGCTCTGCGCCGCCACTTAAAGATATCAAACAAGCTTCTTTCGACAAAATACCTGTCAACGCCGAACCCGTGATAATAACCGATTGAAAGAATAGCAATTTTTGTGGGAGCTTTAGTTACAAAGCCGCGCTCGGAACCTATTGTATGACCCTTCGGATGCCAACCCACTTCCTCTAGACCCGCCTCAATAAACCCGACCTTAGAAAGACCTGGGACAGGCTTGCCGGGAATCCTGCCCGTAAGAGCGGTATCAACACGGACGGCATCCATAAAATCAAGATTATACTTAAAAAGCGCGGCGGAATCTATAGCATGAGCGGTACCCGGCTCAAATCCCATTTCGATTATCCTGTCGAGTGCCGCGTTAAACTTCTCATATTGTGCAAAGGTTGGTTTTTTCTTACGCCAGGATGCGGAAAATGTCGTAAATGTACCTATAACATTAAGACTTGACATGTACTTATATATCGCAGCGACCTTATCCAGTTCGGTCGGCTGGAAACCGTAACATCCAAGCCCCGTATCTATCATAACCTGAATATCCGCAATCATTTTTTTTGATTCGGCGATACCGTTAATGGCGACTGCCGCATCATAGGAGCCCGCAGTGCAGATAACGCCGTATGATAAAAGCTGTGCAATTTCATTAGGGTCTGCTGTGCTGCGCAGCATCATTAAGCGTTCTTTGGAGAAATTGTTTTTTCGAAGAAGCCTGGCATCATCGGGATCTGAAACTATAAAATTGCGAATCCCCTCGTCACGCAGAAATTGAGCAACTGTCAGAAGCCCCATTCCGCTCGCATTTGCGCTGAGATCGGCAAAAACATGCACCCCTTCAGCCCGGTCTTTTATCGCACGGAGATTATTTCGCACAACCCTTAAATCAATCACCAGATTCTTCACTGAGAGCCCCCCTAAAAACAACATTGACACTCAATAATACCATGCAAAGACATGATAATCAAGTTTAGGACACATTTATCCCGGTGAAAACTGCGCAAAATTTCGCAAAAAAGTTCACAAATGCATAAAATGCATACAAATTTTGAATAAAGATTACATAAAACCTTTACAAATCTTGAAAAATAGTGTATAATACAGTACCGTGGCACAATATGTTGTATAAAAAATTATAACAAAATTATAATCAGACAACAGGAGTGAAACGGTTGAGGAAAAATATTTTTTATAATCCATGAATAATAACGTCCATTGCGTCGGGAGCATGAGCACATTTTGTACTTCCCCCGATAGCGGTGGACTTACTCTTTTGATAGCAGCACTATGGTATTTTTGGCATTTATGTGCATGCGCATCGGTGCGCCTTTTCCGGAAACTGCGCCGTTGCCGGTAATAAAAACGAAATTGTGAGGATGTATACGATGAAAAAGAAAAGGATTTCTACTATTGTCGCAGTGATACTGCTCATTGCGCTGTTATCGGGTCTTGTCGCAATTCCCGGTATGGCGAACACCATAGTGTATCCACCCGTTAACAGGGTCGCAGATCCCGTAACAGATGCACGTCTGGCACCCTCCGCTACACCTCCACTTAACTATGGAGAGCAAATGGGGTTTATTGACATTCCCAGAGTCCACGACGGACGGATATGGACCGACAAAACCGTCCGAACCGGAAGCGATGTGGACGACTTCGACATAACCCTTTCGGCCTTGAGTCAGTCATTTCCGTTAACGAGCGGTTATGCGATACCGACAGATACTGTCTTTGTAATAGATGTATCGGGGAGTATGCGCACAACTGATGCAGGTGGGGGTCGTATGCGTATCGATGTGCTGATTGAAGCACTCAATGGGGCTATTGAGATACTACAGGATGCTCACCCTCAAAACAGGATCGCGGTTGTAGCATACGGAGGGGGTATTGACGGCTCAGGCTTAGCAAGAGTCGAACGTCTGCTGCCGCTTGACCGCTACACTGCTGCTTCCGGCAGTAATGAGTATTTCTCTTTTCTTCCATCACCGGCAATATCGCGGCATCATCTACAGGTAAACAGCCTACAAGCTGACGTTGGCACTAATATAGCTATCAGAACTGTACTCGTTAATGCTTCAACACCCACGCAATGGGGCATATATGAAGGCTCAAGAATCTTGGAAACAGCAGCACCGAAAACAGCCGTAGTACCCAGAACAGATGCAACAGGAGCGTTTATCGAAAACGTTACAGTTACCAGAAGACCAAATATTGTTCTTATGACAGACGGCGAACCAACAATGGGTTGGTCTAACTACACATTTGGACCTACCCCGTCAAATCCGGTATCAGAAGGACCTGCCGGAGGACTGATATACAGTCCGGCCCCCGCCTCAACCGATACAATCATAACCGATGTTTTTTGCGGTGATGGCAGTTGGGGAGAGTTGGGCGTCAGCCTTTTGACCGTATTAACAGCCGCTCACAGAAAAAGGGAGGTACTGTATAGTTACTTTGGCAGCGGTGTCTCAGTTGGAGACCAGCCACCACTCGGAGTCCCCGGGCAGCCCGGAGCCGCGGTAGGCTTTTTCTCCATAGCATTCGGTACTCAGCCGGACGGCGATGCAATACCTCTTATTAAAGCAACCATGAATCCCGGTTTGGATGCAGTCTACGCAGATGCTATAACTTCTGACACCAGATTTCGAATGAGCGATTTGCTTACCAGTATCAATGGACCTCCCCCGCCGGTCGGTGCAGGTGGTACTAGTGGTGGCGCTGCAAATACTTTTAAGATGAATCCCAACTGGCCGCCGGGTTGGCCAAATCCTCCGGCAATAGCTCCGAACCCGGGACCGGGAGCTCCGAACCCACTGCCACCTCTGACCCCGGCACAGACACCGCCGATAGCACCGGGCTATAACGGCAATATGGGTGAGTTGCTGCGGCAATTTGCAGAAGGTAACATGATACAATTCCATGTGTCGCGCAGACAATTGCCATTTGGGACATACCTTTGGGACTCGCAGCCTCTGGAGATAACCAATACCGAAGACCTGACAATTGATGAAATTAACTTTGCCGACTTGTTCGAGACACCTAATAATCTCGATGAGCTAAATGATGTGTTTCGTCAGATAACAACCAATATTCAAATGCAGGGTATACAGGATACCGTTACGAATGTCCCCGGTCCCAGGCCTGAAAGAAGCTTTGCCGGTTATCTCTCCTTCTCTGATGTATTGGGTGAATATATGCAGGTCAGGAGTGTCGGCGGACTGACTTACAATAATACTACGTTCTCAAGAGCAGGCTTTGCATCTGCTATTGCAAACAATGCAACCCAGCGCAGCCAATATGTTAACATCCTCTGGCATCATATGAATTACGGCACACCTACAACCAGCCCGATGTGGCTGCCGGAAGCTACGGTGGCAAACCTGGTAGCATCAAATATTGCAAGCCCGGATTTTTTAAGAAATAACAGCCTTAAGTACTATGCAAACACAAACAGAGATTTTGTAGGAAGCTTCTACTTAGCTAACGGCGCGCCGGCACCGCAGCCTGCTTCTGCAGCCGCAGTTGTTGAAGTATTTCCGATGTGGGGTACAATGAATGTCGCACCGGCACCGCCCAGCACACAAACTGATTTAAGGTTAATAACATTTCATGTTATAACTGCACTACGGACAGCAGGCTTCGCTGAACTTTACGCTACAAATAACGCCGGCGACCCGATGATGCGGATACTAAATACAGGGGATCAGATGATACGATGGTATATTCCATCGGATTTGATTCCAATCCGGACACCCGTCTTTGATTCCAACGACTTACTTGAAAGCGTTACCGGCAACATACACCCTATAAGGGTAGACTTTACGGTAGGTCTTGACCGCAATCGTGTCAGCGGAGATATTCCTCCTGAAGTATTTGCACAGTATCAGGTTCCCGGCACAACTGATCAAATGTACTTTTACTCAAACCGTAATAACTCGAACCCGACAAACGTCACTCTTGCGTTCTTTGAACCGCATCCGAACAATCCTTTCTATCTTGGTGTTGGAAGCACAGATATGAGAGGGGTCATAAAAACTGAAAACCGGACAGCCACAGCCCCTCATGTCAGTTCAAACCGTGTTGTTGCATATACTGCCGAGACCTCTTATGACATGCACTGGCTTGGCAATAACGGGCGATTGACATTCAGGCTTACTGAACCGCCATCACCGCCCTCGCTCGGAGACTTGATATTATCAAAGTCCTTTATCGGGCTACCGTCGGAGATAGATGTGTTTGATACAAACATCGTTTCGCAGATATCCTTCCTTGTTGTTGGCTATAACGCTGCAGGTTCAGAAATTTACAGAGAAACAGTGCTCTTTAACTCAACCGACTTCCGATGGAATGATGCTCTTCGCAGATATGAGTACGCAATGAGAGACTTACCGCTCGGGAACTATCGTATATACGAAAGAGGCGGAAATGTAATCGATTACCCACTCATACGCCCCGGACCTCCGTACTTAGTTTCCATCACTTCGACAGGTCAACAAGTGGATGTACCTTTTACAAACAATTATTCACACAACCCGATCCCGCCCGAGGACTTTCCGGCATTGACTTTATGGAAGGTATTCCATGGCTTGACAAATACTCAAATACCGGCAGGCTTCCAAATACTTATAACAGGACCGGGAGGGTTTTCCCAAACAATAAATGCCAATCAGGCTATAGCGGGCGTAACGTATACAAACTTGGATACGGGAAGCTACACAGTCACAGAAGTTGGCAACACTGTCCCCGGGTTTAATATGACAGTAACTATTGACAACCAAGCCCGTACATTACCCTTCACTTTCACAATAGAAAGCGGAACCCGGCATATAGGAATGACAATTGATAACTACTATGACCCGGTACCCCCCCCACGTCCCCCAAGCCCGCAAACAGGCACGGGAAGTTTCACACTGCCTGTGGTGATATTCCTGCTCGGAGCGGCAATCATAGGTATAGCGGAGCTCTACCGCAGAAAGAGCAAAAAGAAAACGACGGGAGAAAAAGAAAAGTAGGCAAATCACTCACATGACAAAACAAAATCAAGGGGTCATTATGACCTCTTGATTTTGTTTGCAGTAATTTAATTCTCCGGGGCGTTACCGTCGATGAAGGGAGCTTGTACTGCTCCTCCACCCATTTTTACATTGTAGAGGTTGTTTTTACGGATCTTTCCGACAACCTTTACCAACACCTGCTGGAAGAACTTCACGCCGAGCTCGGGGTTCTGCTCCACAAGCTTTGTTATATCACGTCTGTCGATGCCAATCAGCTCCGTAAACTGCAGGGCACGGCAGTTTAGCGTAAATGCTTGGTTTGACATGCAGCTTTCACCGAGAATGCCGCCTTTTTGCAACCGGGCGATTTCGATTTCTCCGCCTGTTTCACGTGTTCCGGAGAACAGGAGGATCTCACCTTTTAAAATGATATACATTGTTTCGTTGAAATCCCCGCATCGAAACAGCATTTCATCCTCGTAAAATGTTTTCACACGGAACATCTTGGCAAGAGTTTCCCAGCCGCCTTCGCTCAGTTCAAAATCAAATGCTTTTTGAAGCGCTTCAATAATCTCTTCCTTGCCCATTTGTCGGACGCTCTGTTCGTTTCTCAGAATCGGATGGTTTGTAAGATTGTGATCTTCCATAATAACTCTAAGATCATAGCGTTTTTGCGAAACTATGGAGCACAGATTTTCCCACAGCTTCTGGGTGCCGAGATATCTCTTAAACGCGTCAAATTCAGGCTGTGCATCTCTTTGTGCTATCATTATATTATTCAGTGATTCAAGCGCACCTTCCGAGTCGCCTTTCATCATATAATCTGTTGCAAGCATCATATTTGAGCGGAATATTTTCTCGTTCAAATCATCACGCAAGAATTCCCCGGGGTAGGGGTCAAAGTCTTCCGGCGCAACCATTACCATGTTTCCGGTTTTGTACTGTGACGCTATTTTCGCTCTCTCGTAGACGAAGCGGTATATATCCTCACGGATACGCTTCCATTGGGGGTGCTTTTTTGGTACGGGAAGATGCTTGATGGCGAGAGTGTTGTCAAGGAAAAACGAGAAGCCGTACATTCTGCTGTTGATAAGATAATCTATATCCTCGCCTCTTGTTATTTCCGGGTCAAACGGCACACTTTGGAACAAGTCACGATGCAGAATCATTGCACCGCCAAACGCAAACGGAGTGCGCTTTACCCTCGGCGGGCTGCCGATTATTTCGTCAAACGCTTTTGCTTTAAATCCGAATCTGTCCCAATACGTCATCCAATGCTCCATTTTGACATCATCATAGTATTGGTCGTATTTATTGGTATAATAACCCGCCATACCATAAACAACATCGCCGTATATTCTTTTCCCCAGAAATTCGACACAGCTCTCGACCCAATCCGCTTTTTCGAATATTTCATCATCGTCAATCAGGATTGCTGCATCGGCAGACAGGATATCGGCACACAGCAGGCACATATTCCTGACATTTGCATAACCTGCCATATTAAGCAGCGGCTCGACCTTACGCTCCGTATCTGTCTGGTAAATTATATCAGCGATATTCTCTAAATCGTAGATAGTAAAAATATAGGTCTCAGCCTGAAGCTTTACATCATCAATTATTTTAACGACCCGTCTCTGGGCGGCATCCGCAACCTCGGGCGTTGTAGGGCAAATGAGCAGAACCAGCTTAAAATCTTTTTCCGTAAGTATCTTCATACTCTCAAGAGTGCGCGCAAGTGTTCCGTCTTCGTCAATCGGCGTCGGGTGGTCGTAGACGGCATCGCCTTCTTTCCATTCCTTCTTAGCGCGAGACCAATACGTTGGAATAAGTACAA
>Ga0123353_10010893_pt1 | contig 12739 bp, 4 predicted proteins | sample TergutLab28metaG_3_FD_92763 | JGI IMG/M metagenome (GOLD analysis project Ga0123353, IMG submission 92763) | Labiotermes labralis P3 segment gut microbial communities from Petit-Saut dam, French Guiana - Lab288 P3 | ecosystem: Host-associated > Arthropoda: Insects > Digestive system > Gut ...
AGCCCAGCGGGCCATGGGTCGTCAAATCATCCGTCTCTATTAAAAAAGCTTTCATCCTTGTTTCACATTGAAGATGGCATTTTAACGGATGGCGGGTAGAAGTGCAAGATAAATTTTGAAACGAAATGAATTTTCGAGTCGGAGTTCTTTGGCTTTCAAAAATGATTCCTGACTTCCGCGTCAAGCCTTTGACCGTATTGCGGTTAAATTGTTTACCGCAAGGGTCGCAAAGGATTACGCAAGGTACACAACGATTTGCTTTTGCGCCCGTTGCGAAAACGTTGTGTCCTTTGCGGTAAACAATTCTCCCCCTTTCATGCCCAGATGGTGCGGTCGAGGGAGCGGTATTGGATGGCCTCGGAGATGTGTTCCGAGGCGATTTCGCCTGCGTCCGCCATGTCCGCGATCGTGCGGGCGACCTTGACGATGCGGGTGTAGGCCCGTGCGCTGAAATGAAATTCCGTCATTCCCATCTTGATCAAGTCCGCCGCGTCTGCGCTCAACTTGCAATAGTCCTCAACGTCCTTGGCGGTCATGGTAGCGTTGCACGTGGCTTTCGAGTGCTTCGCGAAGCGCTGGCGCTGGCGCGCGCGGCAGGCCTCGACGCGTTGACGGATCACGGACGACGGCGTGCCGCGCTCAAGGTTGCTGAGGTCCTGATACCCCACGGGCGGGACCTCGATGTGGATGTCAATGCGGTCGAGCAGGGGCCCTGACACCCTGTTGCGGTAGGCTTGTATCTTCGTGGACGAGCAGCGGCATTCGCGCTTGGGGTCGCCGGCAAACCCGCACGGGCAAGGGTTCATCGCCGCGACGAGCATGAAGCGCGACGGGAATTCGAGCGAGGCCTGCGCCCGCGAGATGGTGACGTGGCCGTCCTCCAGCGGCTGGCGCAGCACCTCCAGCGCGTTGCGGTGGAACTCGGGGAACTCGTCCAGGAACAGCACGCCGTGGTGCGCGAGGCTGACTTCGCCCGGCACCGGATGCCCTCCGCCGCCCAGCAGGCCGGCATCGGAAATGGTGTGGTGCGGCGCACGGAACGGGCGGTGGAACACCAAGGCCTGATGGCTCTTCAGGGCGCCGGCAATGCTGTGGATGCGCGTCGCCTCCAACGCCTCCTCGAGGTTCATCTCGGGCAGGATGGACGCGATGCGCCGCGCAATCATCGTCTTGCCCGCGCCCGGCGAGCCAATCATCAGGATGTTGTGGCCGCCGCAGACCGCGACCTCGATGGCGCGTTTGGCGGTCTCCTGGCCCTTCACGTCGGCGAAATCCTCGACGTGGCGGCGTTCGCGCTGGATCAGCTCCGAGAGGTTCAGCCTCATGGGCAGGATCGGGAATTTGCCTGTGATGAAATCCACGGCCTCGCGCAAATGCCGCACGGGGTAAACGTCAATACCCTCCGCGATCGCGGCCTCCTCCGCGTTATCCAGCGGAACCAGGATGCCGCGCTTGCCCCGGCGGCGCATCTCCAGCGCCACGGGCAACGCGCCGCGCACGCGCCGTACCTCGCCGCTCAGCGCAAGCTCGCCGATAAACGCGTACTCGTCGAGCGAGGGCATCTCCACCGCGCCCGTCGCCGACAACAGGCCCATCGCAATCGGGAGGTCATACGCGGGCCCCTCCTTCCGGATGTCGGCCGGCGCGAGGTTGATGGTCGTGCGGCCGAACGTCGGGCGGAAACCGGAGTTATTCATCGCGGTCCAGACGCGATCCTTGCTCTCCCGTATCGCGGCATCGGGAAGCCCCACAATCACAAATTGCGCCTCGCCGCGCCCCGCGTTAACCTCGATCTCCACCGTGTAGGCGTTGACCCCGTACACCGCACCCGAATAGACTTTCGACAGCATCGTTACGCCCCTTTCCGATTCCTGACCCTTGGCACGGCGGCAAGCAGTTTTTGGGTGTAGCCGTGCTGGGGCCGGTTCAGCACTTGCTCCGCGTCGCCGTACTCGACAATCTTCCCGGCGTTCATCACCGCAATACGGTCGGCAAGGTGCTGCACGACGCCGATGTCGTGCGTGATGAACAGGTACGACATCCCGTGCCGTTCCTTCAACTCCTCCAGCAGGTTCAGCACCTGCGCCCGTACCGACAAATCGAGCGCACTGACCGCCTCGTCGCAAATCAGAATCTGCGGTTTCAACGCCAAGGCCCGCGCGATGCAGATGCGCTGGCGCTGGCCGCCTGAAAACGCATGGGGGTAACGGTCGAGGAAGTCCCCCGCCAACCCGACCTCTTCGAGCAGCCGTGCCGCGACCTCCCGGCGGTTCTCGCGCGCCACCAGCTTGTGTACCAGCAGGGCCTCCGTAATTAAATCCAGCACCGTGTGGCGCGGGTTCAGCGAGGCCTGCGGGTCTTGGAAGACCACCTGGACTGTGCGGCGGTAATCCTGCAAGGCCTTACCCCGGAGGGCAAAGATGTTGCGCCCGTTCAAGGTGATGGTGCCTTCGCACGGACGCTCCAAGCGCAGGATAGACCGCGCCAGCGTCGTCTTCCCGCACCCGGACTCACCCACGATGCCCACGGTCTCGCCTTGGAACAGCTCCAAATCCACGCCGTCCACGGCGCGGATATGCCCCACCGTCCGGGCGAAAACGCCTTTCTTGACGGGATACCATGTCTTCAACCCTTTGATTTCCAGCAACGGTTTTGCTTGCATTTCCGCGCCGTGTGGATTACGCTGGTTTTTCACCTTATGAAACTGCCTGCTTTCAAACACAAATGGCGTCTCCCCTTAACGCCGCAGGAGCGCAACGCGCTCCTGCTGGCAATCTTCCTGTTTCTGCTCGGCCTCGCAGTCCGCCTCTTCCGCCACTACCACCGCTAGGGCTTGGGCTGATTAATCATCTCCACCGTTGCGGCGCGCGGGTCTTCCAAATTCAGCTTCCAAGTGAAGAACGCTTGCGGCGACGCAGGAAATGCGTTGATATAGACACGGCTCCTGTTGTCGCCGTCGAACGATCTGCCCGACAAGAAGAACTGCCCCACCATGAACCAATCCATGGGCGAAAGGCTGTACGTCGCCCACGCCTGCACGACCGAGCCGCCTTGCAGACGGTCAACCCTGTTACTGTTCAACTCCATCACGAGCGGCAGGTACAGCGGGCGTTGGTCAATATCCTTCGCGCATGCGTGGAACGTGAACAGGTTCGTCGTCGTCGGGTCGGCATCAATCCAATACCGTTCCCGCAATGACAGCTGTTTCGGCGACGGGTTTTCTGGCGTTGGGAGCGCGTTCAGGTAAGTCGGGGCAAACGGCTCGTCAGGCTTCTTCTGCAGCCAGTCCAGTATGTCCGGGGTGGGTTTGTCTTCCAGCAGATCCTCGCGCACATCCAGCAGCACCGACACGATGATGTTGGACTGGATATTGTCGAGCTGTAGATCGTAGGTCTTTGCCGGGCTTGGCGACAGCCGTTCGACGCCGTCCTCCTTGACCGAATACAGGCGCCACCAGCTATCCGCCTGATAGGTGATGTTCGTGCTGTCGCCCCTGCGGACTTTCACCAGATACGTTTTGGCTCGCAGATTGTTTTGCAGGCCGTTCGTCGAACTCATCTCGGACTTGATCAGCACATTTAACCCGCCGGGCTCTGGCGCATTCGGCAGAACCTGCCCGATGTTCGGGGCGCCAAGCGTCCATTTCATCATCGTCCACGTGTTTGTGCTGTCTTCGCGGACGTATGTCCCGCCCGCATTCACGACCGTTCCGGTAAACGAGATTGAGCCGTCGCGATCTTCCGCCCCGATAAACCTGAACTTCCCTTGCGGGTCATCACGGGCCCACGTCCGCCCATTCGAAAACCCCGAATCCCATTCATACGCAATCGTTTGCTCATACATCCCCATGGGACGCCTCAGGCGGAAACCGCCGGCATACCGATAGGGCATGATACTTTTTCGGAAGTCCTGCTCATCCACCAAGTTCAGCACCGTGTAATCAGCCGGTATCGGCAAGGGGGCTACACCCGGCGCGAAGGGGGGGAATTGCGGAGGACCGATCAGGAAAAACGCATACCCGTTCGCATTCGGATCCGGATGGGGCGTTTTCGCCGGCAAGTTGGGCGGCAATGTCATGGTGTACACGTCGGGATACAGCGGATCCCTCGTGACACACTCAATCATCCATCCGCTCAGGCTCATCCATGCGGGCATCGCAATCTCAATGTAGGGGTTCCACTCCCATGTCAGCCCCGGAGCGCCCGCGAACTCATACGCATTCACCTCGTTAATCCAGACCGACCCCGGCGGGACATCATAGACGATATAATACGGAGACCAGCCGCGTGACTTAAACCGCTCGTTCAGGTCAACCGGATAATACCACTCCGGCTGCTTAAACGTGCCGGGCTGCTGATAGACATACAGCTTCCCGGCATCCTCGTATTCCGCCCAGACGAGAAATTGGACGACCGTATTCTTCTCCTGCTCCGGGATACCCATGGAAATCACGGGCTCCCGTGTGCGCCAGATGCGCTCCACAGGATCCACCTCCTCCATCTGCACCGTCACTCGCCCAGGCGAGTTCATCACCCCCCACGTATTGGTGCCAATCACATACGAGACATACATCACGATATTGGAGGGATGGAGCAGCACATTCGTCAGTTTTGCCGACACTCCGATATCCTCGCCCTCCAGCGGCTGAAACGTTTCAGGCCAGACACCGCCCACTGCTAAGTCCGGCAACATGAGCTTGACGTCTGAGATGTCGAATTTCGCATAGATCAGCTCCGTCACCAAAATCTCATCTATGCACACGCGCTGCACGCTAGGATCGTTATCGGTGACCCCATCCACGACCAGTTTGACCGCCGTGTAGTTATTGAGCCCGTTGGTCACGGCAAAGGAGAACGGGCGGTAGAACGCATTTGTGATGTGGTAAAACGTGTGCAGCTTTTCCCACTGAAGGTCGGAATAGTTTATGGCCCACGGCATCGTTGTCGCATACACGGAGATGGACGTGTTGTTCACGAGCGCGTTTGTCGGGTCATACGCCCGCGCGATGAACGATATGCGCCCCAAGCCGTACATCAGTTTGGGCGACATGATGTACGGGTTGAACTGGCCTTGCGGGGACGGGTACGCCATATTCGTCGTGCTGTTATTCAGGGAGGCGTTGCGCCCGTTCACGGGGGCAGGACCGTCAATCCACCACCTGTTCGTCTCCGTGTTTGTGATCTTCGCATTGTACGCGACCCAGTCGTTAGGCGAGTTGGTCGGATTGTTCCAGATGGTGATGTTATCTATCTCGATGATTGAGTTTGTCCTGCTCTGCGCATTCACCCCTTCCCAGTCATGCAAGAACCGGACAAACACATTCGTCTGCGCCAACATCCCGAAATAAAGGTTGACGGTTGTCCAGGTCGAGCTGTTGCAGACGATATTCGTTAAGGGTTCCCAGCCGGCGAAACTGGTGAGGGTCGGGGTTGGTGCAAAGCGCGCGTCGAAATACTGGATTCGGATGGCCGTGTCATTCGTCGTCAGCGAGCGGTAGTCGAACGAGATGGTGCCGACTCCCATGATGCGCGGGGAGCAGATGGATTGCGGCAATGCCGGCCCAGACTGCTGCGCCTGCGTGGCATCCATACGCACCGAAACCTTGTTGTCCACACCGCCTGACGCAGGATTCGAGACCAGCCTTGACTCTGTCACCGCCCACTCGGTTATGGCGGGGTCTTTCGGTATATTCTCCCCGCGCCAGCTAGTGGCGATAATACTGTCCACGACGATATCCGAGCTGGGCTTGCTGGGCGAGCCACCTACCACCTGCAACCGCACGCACATCGGTTGCGCGACCTGTATGTTCGCAGTGATGTTTACATATCCAAAGCTCGTGATGGGGAATGTCTGGCGGGTAGTCCACGGCCCATTAACCGTAGGGCCGGTCAATACGTTTATCTGATTCGTCGGCGCCAAGGTCGTGATTCGGGCACCGTTGTGGGCAGACTGCAATGAAAGCGCCCAATCCGTTGCCGGCGTCAGTTCATTGACCCATTCTGTACCACTGCCCATCGCTCCGGTCGTTGTCGGTCTCGTCCGTATATTAGACACATCTATCGTACTGTCCGACGAATGGATGCCAAATGTGCCGTATTTCAGCGCGACCGAACTCTGCTGAGTTGCTGTCACACTGGTGGCATTGTCCGTCGTTCCCAAGTGTCCGGCAAGCGTGGTTATTCCGGTTGACGGATCCGTATAAACGCGGAACTCAAAATTGCCAGACCCCCCTAGCAAGCTGGAGTCTGTGAGCCTACCTGCGGCGGTTGTCCTGTTTAAAGCGGTTGGTATACCGCCGCTCCACCTGATAATCTCGTGCTGGAGGAGGTCGTCTCTAGCCGGGACAGGAGCGCCAGTCCAATTTGGAATTGCCGCCGGGTCTGGAATCTGCGTCACCCGGTACTCATAAAAATTGAGCGGGGACTGGTAATAGGCAATCAAGGAGACGGACGGCTGCTCCACAGAAGAGGAGAGCAATAGCGTCCCGGTTAAGCGGACCATGTAGTTGCTTGAGGTATAATGCTTTGTGTGGACCGTGGCGTTGTAGTTGTAAACGCCTGGGACAATCTTCTGGCTCAACCGCGCCTTGAATGAGACCGACCCCAGCCCGCGCAACACCTCATCACTGAACTGTCTGTCGTTGCCCTGGATATACCCCAGCCCGAGGCTGTTGTTCCCCCCCAGCAGACGGATGGCTTGGTTCCGCCAAGTATTCCCATCTGGTGCATCCGGTCCGCCCCACGCCGTCGGCGTGCGTTCAATCGCATACCCAAAACTGGATGCCATCCAATCAATGGTTCCGACCGCATTTTCGGGCCAGAGGAACGTCTGGTCTGCGAGGTTAGTGACAGAGAGATTGCCGAAATAGTTGCTGATGGCAAAAAATGTGTTCGTTGTCCACGAATCGAAGTTTTGCGAATATGCCGTCTTGGGATACTTGTCCGAGGTGTCCGTGAACGTGTTTTCCCCGGCATCCCCTGGATTCCACAAGTTGAAATCCTGATACTCCCCGCGACCCGCCATGAAGCTCACCTGCTCCGTGTTCAGCGTCAGCAGGACATAGTTGGACTCCGTCGGGTCAATCCTGACCTCCAGCCGATATGTCTCATTCGTCGCGGTGTCCTCATCTGTACGCAGGACGTTGTCGCCATACGGAAGCACGCCGCCGCGAATCATCGTCTTATTGCACCAATACACCGTGTCCGTCGAGAACGCGTAATCGCCCAGATACTCCCCCGACCCCTTGAAATACCACGTGATGTTGGTGATGCTTGTGCCGACGACCGACACGCGCGCCTGCCACTCGTTCGTTCCGGACAGGTACATTTTCACCGGGCCGAACTGGTCGGTCATGGCCACCGCTTCCCCGAATGTGGCCGGATACTGCCGCACACCGAACTGGAACGGCTCGGTCACGGCCATCGAGACGATTGGCCCCCCGCCGGACACCGCATTCGTGATTGTCCTTGTAGAGGCCGCATAAATCTTCGGCGACGGGTCTTCCGGCGGATAAACATAACCCCTTTCTGTGTAGTCCAGGGACTGGTAGCGCACCCCGTTGAACTTACCGATGAAGTAATATTCCAAGTTCCCGACATCCAGATACGGCGGGATGACGCCCTCCCACTTCTCCCCGTTCCCCGTGCCATCCCCCGGCTCCACGCACGCCAGCGTATTGGTCTGCCATGCGCTGATCCACCCCCACCCCGGCGGCGGATTGGCGACCTGCGGGATATAATTCCAACGGGACACGATCTGGACATTCGTCCGCGTCCCGCCCAGATAGGATGTCGAATAAGGCCCTGTGCGGTTATCCAGCCAGCACTGCACCTTCCCGCTAGGCGTGTTCACGCTCGGATACCCGTTGTCAAACGGCACGAGTGGCTTGGACATGACGATGTCCGCCGGAGGGAGCGATACGCGGATATTGTCAATACAGGCGTAAAAATTATCCACTGCACCAGAAAGGGTATCACGTCGGATACGGATAGCTACAGGTTGGCGGATGTCCAGTTTCTCCGCTATCCGAGTAAAGTCATTCACCGACGTTGCCTGCACTCTCGTGGAGAACACATATATCCAGTCTGCATTTACAACCGCCATATTACTACCCGAAAGCGTAGCCCCTCCGTTCATAGTAGTAGCAATATCAACGAATATCTCAACCGGAGCCGTGGATGCCGTATTAATCACCTCAAAGTAAAGCGTCCCTACACCATTCGTAAAAATAGGGGAATAAATAGCGGAATAAATCGTGTTCATCAGGTTGGCGGAATAGTTTGACGGTATCTGCGGCGGCACACACATGGCAGCCGCAGGATTATTCCGTTGTCCCATCCGGACATTTTGGAAGACCCACCCTGTACGGTGATAATGATTCGACCCTGCCAACAACCCACCAACCACCGTAGGCGCACCAGAAGGGGCAGGCCCCTCATGCACCCATGTCGGCGGCGAGTTGCCCGTCAAATGATAGTCGTCGAACAGCAGGATACGGGCCTCACTCAATTGCTGAACAATCAGGGACGGCGCAAACTGTGTCAGCACGGGATGGCTTGAATCTGTCCCCGCCGTCCACCAGTAAAAGGCACTGCTCTGTGACTGTACCCAGCCGTTCAGTGCGCTGCTTAAGTCCAATGTGCCAAATGCTTCCCCTGCCAACGTGCCGGGGTATCCGCTGAACGAATACACATCACTCGTTGTGCCGCCAGCATTGGCCCCGACTGCCCCAGTAGCGGCAGCAGTCCACCAGTAACAGTTCTGAATAACAGCCCCGCTCTCGTTCCGCCCCGCAAGCCCGCCACGCGATGGCGGTCCATTGACGAATGCCGTGCTAAAGCAATTTTCGAGGATACCCCAGTTGCACCCGACCAGCCCGCCGATGTTCGCGGCAGTTCCTTCTATTGAACCCTCCAGCACCTGACAGTTCTGGATCAGACCGTAATTGCTCCCCGCAATCCCGCCGACATTCTCGCGCCCCGCCAGCGTACAGCCCGTCAGCGAGAGGTGGACATTCTTGACAATCCCGTCCTCGCCGAGAATGCCGAACAGCCCGACATTGTCGAAAGTCCCATCGTTAAACGCCAATCCGGCAATCACCTTGCCCTGACCGTCAAACGTCCCCTGAAACACGGCAGGCTCATTCGTCCCGATCGGGATCCAAGGCGCGGGTGTGGCGCTCATGTCCAAGTCAGCCCCAAGGATGACCGTCGCCCCGAAGAAGTTCGTCGTCCCCGTATTGACCAGATGCGAGAACCCGTGCAGCTCCTCCTCGTTCATTATGATATAGATTATGGCCAGCGTGTTCGTGGTGTACCAGTCCGTATTGTCCACCCACTTCGCAAAGAGCGTCTGGGCCGCGGTAATCGTGACCGGCGTGCTGGCCGTGACCTCTGTCCCCCCGCCGCCCGTCGCCGTGAACCACCCCGCGAAAACAAAGCCCGGTTGTGCCGGCACGGGCAACCCACCGTAAAGCCCGCCATACGTCACAGTCTTTGATGTCGGCGACACCGTACCGCCTTGCGGGTTGAAGGTAACCGTGTAGGTGTTGACCGTCCATTTCGCATAAAGCGTATGGTTCCCCACTTGCGTGACATTTGACGTTGCGGTTATCAGCGCTCCTCCGCCATTGGGAAGCATATACCACCCGTCAAACGTATATCCCGTCCGTATCGGGGTCGGAAGGATACCGCCATAGTGGAAACCATACTGGGCCCCATACGTTACAGGCAGTGACGTGGGGGAGACGGCCCCGCTCTGAGGATCGAAAGTAACCGTATAGACCAGCCCAGTCCAGACCGCATACAGGTTGACGACTGCGTCTTGTATGGCCGACAGGTTCGACACGCTTTCGCAGTTCGTATAGACCACCGTGTAAGGCGTATTTGTTGCCCATCCCGTAAAGCCATACCCCGTGTGCATAAACGCATTCGCTTTCAAGTTGGTCACAACGCCATACGTGAAAACGTCGTCTGCCATCGTATTCATTCCGCCGTTCGGATTGTACCGTACAATGTAGGTGCAGGGCGCCCACTTCGCATACAGGTCTGTGACCTCTGCCAGTACCATTGTAGTTCCAGAAACCAGATTGGTATATTCAGTATCCGTGAACCAGCCGCCAAAGGCGTTCCCCAAAAACTCAGGCGTCGGCAATCCCCCCGCATCATTATATGTCCAATACTCGCTATATTCCTTTGTCGGCGGCGTTACCGTCCCGCCCAGCGCATGGAAGGTCACCGTCACCTTCGCGCTCGCGCCCGGCATCTGGTAAAGGGTATCCACCTCCGGATAGCGCATACCCGTTTCAGGCGGATAGGCATATACCGGGGAACTATCCGTGTAGTCGAGCGACCGATAGACCGTATCCCGCGAATAGACTAAATAATACTCCAGCGCCATGCCGGGCTGAAACGTCGGCGTAATATCTGCTTTCCATTCCTCGCCGTCCCCGCCCGTCCCGGTGCCTGTCTGATAGACCATTGCCGCGCTAGCCCATGCTTGTGTCACGGACGAAGAAAACCACCGGTAGCAGAGCTCTATGTCCCGTGAGGTATGGTCCGTCAGGTTTAATGTGCCTGGGGTATTACTGACCACGCACTCGACAAATGTCCCCCCGCCGGACACAACGGCATTAATGCCCGAAAAAACAATATCAGGAACCGACGGCGACACGCGGATGTTGTCAACACAGGCATAAAAATTATCCGCCGCACCAGTCATGGTTGTAGAACGTTTGATGCGGAGTACCACAGGCTGGCTAATCTCTATTTTCTTCATCACCCGTACAAAACCATTTATTGAAGTGGCCGTCAAGTTCGTTGATAATATGGGTTGCCAATCCACATTCACGGCCGTCATACTACCTGAAAGCGCGGCTCCGCCGACCATGTTGGTAGCAATATAAACCTCCAATCCCACCGGAGCCGTTGATGCGACATTGATTGCCTCAAAGTAGAGCGTTCCGATGCCGTTCGTGAACACAGGGGAATAGATAGCGGCCTCCAGCGTATTCATCAAGTTGGCGGAATAGTTTGACGGTATTTGCGGTGGCACACACATAGCAGCCGCAGGGTTATTCCGTTGCCCCATCCGGACATTTTGGAATACCCATCCCGTGCGGTGATAGTGGTTAGTTCCCGCAAACAACCCACCAATCACCGTAGGCGCACCAGAAGGAGCTGGTCCCACATGCTCCCATGTCGGCGGCGAGTCACCTGTCAAAAGGTAATCATCAAGCAACAGGATGCGGCCGTCATCCAGTGCGTTCGTCTCCGGCGCGGCAGCTATCACGGGCTGAATCCCGATTGCAATCAAGAACGTCAGACTTCTGTAAACGTTTTTCATCATTTTTTTCTCCTTTGGTTGTTTGCTCCTGTACAAATCCCTTTGCCTTGTGCGTTGAGGCTATTTCATCTTTTCCCGTATCTCTTTCTCTATCTCTTGCCCATGGCACAACTGTTTCGTCAGTTTTTTAAGATCCGTGTCACTGTAGTTCGGATTGCCGTCCTTTATCGCTGTCTTCGGCAGGATAATCCCGTCCACATGGCCATCCACAAACGCGACGTGCGCAACCCATCTCTTTGCGGTCTTATGGTTAAAACCGATGACTTCCTCTATCTCATCATGCCAGAGACTTTCCTCTCCCCTTTTGCGCCCGTATTCCAACACGCTATCCTGATACCGTTCGCCGGTATTCACATTCTGCGCCGGAAGTTCCGCAAACATAAGCCGGGCAGAGGCCCTTCCGTCCAGAGTGACTCCATCAATGGGCTTCCCCCCGTCGTCTTCCATTTTTGTCCGATTCCCGTCGTTATACTTAAAAAAAGCACTCATCACATACGAACGGTGTATTTTATTCTCATCCCCCGCCCCGAACGCAGGTTGGGCAGCAACTTTATGCGCGTCACACACATACACGCTGGCATCCTTGCCGACCAACCCCCACAATGCCCCGTTGGTCACTGAAAGAAAAGCCCTCTTCCCATGAGAGGTTTCAATCTCCATCCCGTCTTTTTGGGACTTGTCGCTCTTGCTATCTTTATTTTTACCCCACGGCCATGTTTCCCCTTTCGTCCACGCAACCCAACCGCAGTGTCCACGATACTCGCGCCGAGACCCACTGCCCCCAGAAACCCTAAAGTGTTCTATTTCATAAGACCCTGCCGTGGGATACCGGTGCACATTATCAGACCCACCTTGAATGCCAAAATTCTGAGCCGCCTGCGCCAAGGCGCGTAAATTCGCCTTGCACTTGGTCGCCCGCGCGGACTCCTGTATTATCGGGGCCTGCGTTACCAGTGCGACGGCCAACAGGCCGATAATCGCAATGACCACCATCAGCTCCACCAGCGTGAAGCCCTTCTGTTCTAAACGCTTCATAAGATACAATCCACCTTTTTACAATTAGGGGTATTATGCGCTTCTCCCGTGCGGATTTCAAGCACAAAATACGAAAAAAATACGAGGTCGGATTTAGAAGTTCTAAAGTTCGGGAGTTCTAAAGTTTTTTGACACGCTTCAGGGCAATTAGGGAATGACGGGAAAGGCATTGCTACGGTTTTTTAACACAGATTACGCATTAGAGTCGTGGCATTGCCATATGGAGTGCGGCGGCTTGCCGCCGCTTTTAACCGCAGGGGCTTGCCCCTGCGCCGCCAACGGGGGCAAGCCCCCGTTGAGAAAGCGGCGGCAAGCCGCCGCACTCCATATCCAAATACCACCGTTTTTCCTAATGCGTAAT
>Ga0123353_10010894_pt1 | contig 12737 bp, 5 predicted proteins | sample TergutLab28metaG_3_FD_92763 | JGI IMG/M metagenome (GOLD analysis project Ga0123353, IMG submission 92763) | Labiotermes labralis P3 segment gut microbial communities from Petit-Saut dam, French Guiana - Lab288 P3 | ecosystem: Host-associated > Arthropoda: Insects > Digestive system > Gut ...
AACTTCTCCAAGCCTGCCATGACTACCCTCCTTGATAAAAATACTAGAAAACAAAAGCCAAAACAACAAGAACAAAGAATAGAAAATTAGACAATTCGTGTCAAGGCTAAATTACCACAAGGCGGCACTTTCATTCGTATTTTTTCCTGTTGACCGCTTCGGGAAAAATCACTAAATTTAAGGGGATTTATTGCCTTCTTCCCTTTGGTCCCTCATGCGATACTGCGGTGTTTTTGTTCTGTGTGTTGCTGCGTTCTTTCAAACCGGACACGTCGCCTCGGGGCAACTGTTTCGGCAGGAAGCACCGTCGAGAGAGTATCTGAATGGGACGCTCCCGGCGTTTTACAATGGTGACTACAACAACACGCTTCGCCTTCTCGGAAACAATCTCAGCCGTGCCGTCAAAATCAGGCAAGCCAATCACAACACGTTTCTCTGGCTCGATTCGCTCTGCTACTACGCACTGCAAGGGGAATGCCACTTTCAGATGGCACGGTACGATGAAGCTCTCATGGCATTTAATTCCGCGTTGCAAATTTATTTAGAGCAGTCCGACTGGCTCACCTCTATTTCGGTTTCCGCCCAGCCCGGTATGGCACCACGACTGCCGCTTCCGTGGGGAGCCTCTGTCCGACCAGGGAGCGTCGGCAACTTCAGCCGGTGCCAATTTCAAATGACGCACGAACACGTTCGCGTCGTGCCAGCAGGCGATCAACCCGGCTTGATGAACCAGCAAGAAAAATCGGGCATCCATGCCGATCACATTATCCATTCACTTGCACTGGCGATTCGCCGTCGGGCTGAAATCCTCGGCAGTCTTTCCAAGTACGATTCCGACACAAAACAACTTGCAGAAGTTCTCGCCACTCGTCCTCACTTGCCCAATCATTTCACTGGCAGTTGGGTCGATGTGCTCTACGGTTTGACGCTCTCGGCAATGGGGGACGACGGCGGTGCTGAAACGCAGCTCAACCGAGGACTGCTGATGCTCGGAGCCTTCGATCATCATTTAACTCCCGTCGCACTCAATGAACTCGGCAACATCGCCCTTCGCGCCGGGAGAGCCGAAGATGCCCAGAGGCATTATCTGGAAGCCTCCTTTTCCGCCTATCAAATGAGCGATCCTGTCCTGCTCGGCGAAACATTCCGAAATATGGCGAATGCCCAGCGATTACTTCAGAAAAACCGCCCCTTTCCGCCAGTCATCGAAGCCTCCAATTTTTTCCGTGCTCAGCGAAACACCAGCCCCATGACTCTGCTGCCGATCTTGCACGAAGAGGCGGAGGGCAATATCGTTCTCAGGCGTTACGATGATGCCGCCAAGATCAATGGGTTTTCCGCCGACGTGATGAAAGGAACCGCTCTCTTCGACACGATGCACGGGGCACGGCACCATTATCTTGCCGCTATGATTGATTATGGTTTCATCGCCACGAACTTGGCTGCTGGAAAAAAACCGCTACCGCCACTGCTCGACTCGGGGAACAAACATCTCGATGCCGCACTCACTTTTTTGCAGCGTGGTTCGCTTCGGCTCTATCAACTTCACAAATTGGACGAGCTTTTTGGACGAGGAATGATTACGACGCGCGGACCGATCACTGAGCGCGTTGCCGATGAACTCTACGATGAACTGTTGCGGGAATCGACCGAAATCGATTGGCTACTACAACCGATGGACAGTTTTGTTGCCTTGTCTGCGATGCCGCTTCGCGCGTATGAACATTGGTTCACTGTCGCGTATCAGCGGGGCAATTTTGAAAAGGCGTTTAACATTGCGGAACGGGCAAAGCAAGCCCGATTCTTCGCCGCACTCCAACGCGCAGAATCACGATTGATGGCGTTTCGTATGCTTTTTGAAGGGGAAGAGGCGACACAGTCGCCCGAAGTTTTACTCCAACGGCAAACGTTGCTCTTGGAATTTCGGGATTTTAGCCGACTGACAGACAATGTCCGAAATATCAAGAGGCAACTCGTCGGGATTCCGGCGGTACCGCAGAATCCCGATCAGGCATCGACACAAAAAACCTTGTTGGCGGAGCTCGAACAACAAAGTGCCATACAGGAGTCACTCTTGCGTGTGATGGCACTCTCCCGAACGAGAGCTCCGCAGATTTTTCCGCCAATCATGACACTCGAACAAATCCGCAGTGAACTCCCGGAGGGAGCAGCCATGCTGACCTTCACCGAAGCGCATGGCACGATGTATGGCTTTATGATTGATCAACGTACGTTGATCGATTGGAAGATACTGCCGGAAAGTGCCAGAGACAAATCGCTCTTCGACTTGATTGTCGATTTTCTTCAAGACCTCGGTAACAAAGGAGCGGGGCAGGTCGTGGGAACCAAGGAACTGACAAACGCTCAAGGCAAATGGCGAGAATCGGGCAACAGACTGTTATGGCGATTGCTCGGCAATAGAACACGTCCGACGAATTTTACGGAGCTGGTCATCGTTCCTTCGGGACCTTTGTGGTATGTTCCGTTTGAAGCGATGTCGGTACAATCGGCAGAGGGTCAGTATCGCCCGCTTCTTCGTGCGGGACAAACACCGCTCACCATTCGCTACGCTCCGATGGCATCGCTTGGAGTGACGAGCAACCCACAAGGGCGCGGAGTGAATGCGGAAACACTGGTCCTGAGCGGTAAGTTGATCTCGAGAGATTCTCCCGACGTGGCACTCGAAGCAGTGAATCGTTTTACACATGCGGGAGTCAGGAACATTGCCCTCATGCGAGCCGATGAGAAAACGTCACCACTTCCGAGTTCGGCATCGGCGTTTGCGTCGCAGGTCCAACAACTGGTGGTGCTCGACGAGATTGACCCGCGAGGTGTACCGCTCGGCTGGTCGCCCTTCAGTCATGATCGGACGAAGGCAAGGAATCCGGTGGCAAGTTGGTTGATGCTTCCTTGGGGTGGTCCGAAGTTGGTGGTGATGCCAGGGTTTAGGACTTCGGCGGAACATTCGCTCAAACAGCAGGGCTTGCAGCATGGCGACGATTTGTTTTTGTCGTCGATGCTGCTCCAAGCGTGTGGAGCGAGAACGATCCTGTTGAGTCGCTGGCGAACGGGGGGGCGTGTTTCTTACGATTTAACGGAGCAATTTCTATTGCAACTCGCCGACAAACCGGCGGCAGAAGCGTGGCGACAGGCGATTCTCGAAGTCGGCACGAGTGTACTCAATATGGGCGAAGAGCCACGCGTTCGCAAGGAAGCGGGGGGGGGGGACGACCCGATTGCGAATCATCCGTTCTTCTGGGGAGCGTTTATGCTCATTGATCGTGGAGAGAAGCAGGAATAGACCGGAGTGGGTCTACCGTTTTTTCTCCTCGTGTTTTTGTGGTATAATGGGAACCATCAACGTAACTGTGAAAAATGAAAAACATGAACAGTTCCCAATCCGTCCTTATTCTCGGCGGTGGTCCCAACCGTATCGGACAGGGGATCGAATTCGACTATTGCTGTTGCCATGCCGCATTTACCGTGAGGAAAATGGGATACCGGGCAATCATTATGAATTGCAACCCCGAAACGGTTTCAACCGATTACGATACGTCGGATGTCCTGTACTTTGAACCGCTGACATTGGAAGATGTGCTGGCAGTGATTGCTCTCGAAAAACCTATCGGCGTGGTCTTGCAGTTCGGTGGTCAAACGCCGCTCAATTTGGCAAAAGCCCTTGCTGATGAAGGAGTAAAAATTTTGGGCACGGACGTTGCGTCCATCGCTCTTGCCGAAGATCGCCGATTGTTCGGTGAAATGCTCCAAGAACTGGGAATCCGGCAGACGGCAGGAGCGACGGCAACGGAACTGGAAGAGGCTCTCCGTGCAGCAGAAAAAATCGGTTTCCCCGTGCTGATGCGTCCGAGTTTCGTGCTGGGCGGGGCGAAGATGGAAATTATTTTCGATGCCGAAGATTTGAAATCTTACTGGTTGGCACTGCTGGAATACTCGCGACAAGCTGACCTCACGATTGACGAAAGCCGACCGATTTTAATTGACCGGTTCCTGGAAGATGCGATCGAAATTGACGTGGATGCGGTCTCGGATGGCGAAACGGTGCTTGTGGCGGCGGTGATGGAGCACATCGAAGAAGCGGGCGTACACAGCGGCGACTCGGCATGTTCGCTGCCGCCACAATCGCTGACACCGCAACTGATTCGGCAATTAGAAACGGCAACGCGGAAAATCGCGCTCAAAATGAACGTCATCGGGTTGCTGAATATCCAATTTGCGATCAAGAATAATTTGGTGTATGTGTTGGAAGTGAACCCGCGGGCAAGCCGGACGATTCCCTTTGTCAGCAAGTCGATTGGTGAACCGATGGCGAGTGTGGCGATGCGGGTGATGCTCGGCGAAAAATTATCAGAAATGTACGCAAACAAACCGTTCCGCTCTTGGACAGAAATGAGTCATGTGGCGGTGAAGGAGTCGGTTTTTCCCTGGACTCGCTTTCCCGGCGTGGACACGCGGCTCGGTCCCGAAATGAAATCGACGGGTGAAGTCATGGGCATTGCGGAGACCTTTGGCGAAGCGTTTGCCAAGGGACAGCATGGGACGGGTGTGCCAATTCCGCTTTCCGGCAATGTATTTCTTTCGGTGAAAGAGTCGGACAAACCGTTCATTGGAGAACTGGCGCGGGAACTGATGAAACTCGGTTTCACGGTTACCGCTACGCGAGGAACGGCGACGGTGCTGGCGAGTATGGGGTTCGAGGTGGAGACGATTGCCAAAATTACGACGGGGGAACGACCGAACATCTTGGATTGGATGATTGATGGCAAAGTGCAGTGGATTATCAATACGCCTTCGGGGAAGAATCCGCACAAAGATGAGGTTTCCATACGAACAGAGGCAATGCGTCTGGGCATTCCGCTGGTCACGACGATTCGCGGTGTCGAAGCGTTCATGCAGGCGATTCAATTTCAGCGAGAACAATCGGCAGTAACGGTGAAAGCGTTGCAGGATTATTTGTGATAGTTCCTACACAACGTCCATCATGGCATTTTCCCTCTTTGGCAAATTTCAACCGCAAGGGGTGCGAGGTTCGCAAAGAGACGCACAGAAAGACCCGGAGCGGATCATTTTTCAACTTGTGCCCCCTCGCGCATCCGCCTAGTCGGGTCTCTCATTGTCGGGCGAAAACAATCGGCTTGCGGAGTTTCAAAGCGGATTCGGTATACCGTTGATAACGATACGGAAATGAATTACAATGGCGGAGTTATAACGAAGGCACCATTTAAGGAGATAAACTTATGAACAATCAGATTTGGATGATGACATCCGCGTTCAAACCCTTTGGGTTGGAACAAATTGTGGCAAAGGCAAAAGAGGCAAACGTACAGGGGTTGGAACTGTGCGTCTTTCCGCGTGACTCCACGCGAAGCGACCACGTAGCGACCCACCTCGACTACGAAACTTTCGGCGCGGGTCAAGCGAAGCAACTGTTGAAACTGTTCCAGCGCGAAAATTTGCGGTTCTCTGTCGGGTCCTACGTCAACCTCATCGGCGGCGACCCCGCTGAAAGAGTGGCAAACCAGAACCACCTCTTGAAGTTGATCCGCATCGCCCACCTTTGCGGCGGCGACGAAAATGACGTGAAGGTGGGAACGTTCGTCGGCTATAACGACGAATTGGGGATGCAAGACGGTGGATTTGAAAAGAATCTGTACGAATACCAGCGGGTCTTTGCTCCTATCGTGAAGTACGCCGAAGATTTGGGGGTAACGATCATCTACGAAAATTGCCCGATGGAAGGCTGGCGACCGCGCACGTGGCCCGTGATTTTCAACAATCTCCCCGGCACGCTTGCGGCGAGAAAACTGATGTACGCGCTGATCCCAAGCAAAGCACATGGTGAAACGTATGACCCGTCGCACGACATTTGGCAACATATCGACCCGTCCGATGTCATTAAGGCGACAGACATGAGCCGGCTACACCGGGTTCATGTCAAAGCGACACGCAACCTGCGCAATCAGTCGAGCATCCATTGGGGAAACATGTATCCCAAGCAATATGTGAACGAAGACCTTGCGAAAAAGGCGGGCGTTCCTGTTCCCGCGCACGAATGGGACAGAGTATCCTACGAACCGATGCTTCCGGGATTTGGCGGTTACGACAGTATGGACTGGCGGGCGTTTCTCGACACGTTGATGGAAGTTGGTTTCGACAAGCCGTTTGTGATCGAAAACGAATCAGCACTTTCGGCGCATACTGGCAACCCGGGAGCCACGATGCAGGGCTTCAAAGCGGCGGTGTTGTGCCTTGCTCCGATTGTTTGGCAACTGAAAGAAAACGAAGGCTATGCGTTTAACGACAACCGCCCGGCATTGAAAATAACCGAGCGGAAAGATGTTCCGGTGGTGACGATGAAGGAGCTTTTGTCGTGATTGTTTGAAAACCGGGAACGCGGCGAAGTGACCGGACCGACCAACATCCGGTCGCTCCGACGTTGTCTGCGCTTCCGGCCGTCATGGTTTCCGCCGAAAGGCGTAACGCCGCATACGCCGGAAAGAACAAAACAGAAAAGCCAAACAAGGACACAAGGATATCCTCTTTGTACCGGTAGCATACAGGCTCCCCGGTGTGGATAATGTAGTGTAGAGTCCCCGCCTCAAAGCGAACCTTCGCCTGAACAGGGAATTTTTTCTGTTCTGTCGTTCCGTTTGTGCCGATAAGCGGGTTTGGGACGATTGTGCCCGGTTTGAGGACTGTAGCGATGAAAAATATTTATTTTTTGGCAATTCTGGCGATTTTGGCATTCTGGGCAGCTGTGGTACAGGCACAAATCCATGAGATCGAAGCAGACAAAGTGATCCGGCTTTACGAAGAAATTGCCGAGGGGCAGCCCGTTCCTGTTGTAAAATGTCTCGATTTGGAACCGCACGGGCAACTGCTTGCTCTTGGGGGGGACGACCACAGCGTCCGACTTTGGAGTGTAGCGGCTCGCACGTTCGTCGCCGATTTGCCGAAGCATGACGATTGGGTACGCAGTTTGGCTTTCAGCCCCGATGCTACACGCTTGGCAACTGCCGCTCAAGATGGGCAAATTCGCCTCTGGAACGTGAGAGAAGGACGTTTGATCCGCACCTTGAACGAACCGGTGCGTGGAACACAGCAAATCCTTTTTCAGCCCGATGGTTCCCGATTTACCGTTTGCGGGTTCGATCGGAATGTCCGAATCTACGATTCAACGACCTACAGGCTGGTGGCAACACTTTCCACCCACGGCACGAACAACGAATCCATCGCCTACTCTGCGGATGGTTCGCTGCTTGCAGTCGGTGGACGAACAGGTGTCATCCGAATCTGGCGAACTTCCGACAACAAGCATTTGACCGATATTGGAGGGGATGGTCGCCGTGTCCGCGCGATCGCTTTCAGTCCTGATGGCTCCTTACTCGCGACAGGTGGGGAAGGACCCTTCATTATACTCTGGAATCCGCAGGACGGAAAACTGATTCGTACCCTTGCCGAACGACCGGGCAAAACGTTTTCGCTGACATTTTGCGGCAACACCATGTTGGCTTCGGGCGAAAGCGACAATGTGGTTCGACTGTGGGATCCGGCAACCGGACGGCAAACTGCCTATTTGTCAGGGCATACCGGGACGGTGTCGACGATGGTCTATGAACCGAAAACGCAACAACTCATCACCGGCAGTTTTGACACGTCGGTTCGTTTCTGGACATTGCCTCTTACAGAACAGCCTCTCCTCCTGGAAATGCCATTGCCGATGCCGTGATCGATCCTTAATCCATTTCTTGAAGTATTCCACCGCTTCTATACCGTGATCGACAAGCGGCGGACGATGAAAACCCATCCCGTCGACCTGACCTTGCATAAATGACACCAAAGCAAAGTTCAGTTGCAATCTCATCATCTCCATTGCGATTGGCTGCGGTATATTTAAAGCAGAAGCACTCCGCTCCGTGGCAAAGAATGCACGGGGGTTCCTGCAAAATTCCTCATCAATCGACCACCCTTCAATCAATGTAATTCCCGGAAATGTCGTCGTCGAACGGCTCGTTGTCGAAGTCCGGTACAGCATCGTTGAGAAATTGCGTGGCGTAATCGTACTCGGCACCGCCAACAGCAGGACCAGTCGCTTCCGGGATGTCATTCAATAATGCAAACTCGCGCCTCGGAACAGGAGATTGAACCGCTTCCAATGCCATCGCTGTTTCGTCTTGCAATTTCCACTGGGAATTTTGATATGAATTGAAACCGGTTCCCGCAGGGATCAAGTGCCCCAAAATGACATTCTCTTTGAGTCCGATCAGGTCGTCCCTTCGGCTTGCGAGTGCCGCTTCGGTGAGCACCTTTGTCGTTTCCTGAAAACTTGCCGCCGAAATGAAACTCTGCGCCTGTACCGCCGCCTTCGTGATTCCCAAAAGTTGCGTCGATGCCTGAGCTAACTCCGTCTTTTTGCACGTTGCAGGCTTGCCTCCTTCTGCTTCCGTCGTATCGTTGAACTGCTCGAACGTTTCACGTCGGATAATCGCACCCGCTTCCAACTGCGTATCGCCTGGTTCGATCACCTTCACGCACGCCGCAATGTCAGTGTTTGCCCCGCGGAATTGGAAACGATCCACTTGGACACCTTCCAGCAATTTTGTATCACCCGCCGATTCAATACGAACCTTGCGAAGCATCTGTGAAATGATGACCTCAATATGTTTGTCATTGATTTTCACCCGCTGACTGCGATAAACATTCTGCACCTCTCGAACAAGATACTCCTGAACCTCCTCTTCACCGGAGATCCGCAGAATGTCGTGCGGAACGAGTGGACCATCGGTGATGGCATCGCCTGATTTGACCGCATCCCCTGCTTGCACCCGGAGATGTTTCCCATGCGAAATGTCATGCACACGTTCAATGCTGGTTTCTTCGTTCTTGACAATGATCGTTCGCTTGCCATGCCGCTTGGGTCCAAGTTCGACAATGCCGTCAATTTCCGCAATGACCGCCGGGTCTTTCGGTTTTCGGGCTTCAAAGATTTCCGTCACCCGCGGAAGACCGCCAGTGATGTCCTGTGTCTTGCCAACATCGCGTGGCGTTTTCGCAAGGAGCGTCCCACGCTTGACCTTTGCCTTGTCCGTAACTTCGATGATCGCGCGCCCCGGGATATAGTAGAAGTCGAGCATGTCCTTTCCGTCGGTACTCTTGATGTCGATCTGCGGAATACGATCCCCCTTCAAATCCATCACAGTACGAATCGTCTTTCCGGTATGTGCGTCCTTTTCCACTCGCACCGTTTCGCCATCCACGATTTCGACGAAGTGAACCACACCTGCCACCTTGGCAAGAATGGGAACATTGTGCGGGTCCCAGTTACAGATAACGTCGCCGATTTTGACTTCCGATCCATCTCTGACGTTGATCGTTGCCCCGACCGGAATGTTGTATCGTTCCCGCTCGCGTCCCTTTCCGTCTACAATCGCGATGGCACCATTGCGGGAAAGTGAGACATGCTGCTTCGTTTGGTTTTCGATCACTTCGAGTTGCACAAACTTGGCAAAACCGGGATGTTTCGACTTAATGTCGCTTTCTTCAACATCGCGCGAAGCCACCCCACCGATGTGGAACGTCCGCATTGTGAGTTGCGTCCCCGGTTCGCCGATACTCTGCGCGGCAATGATCCCCACTGCAAGCCCCTGCTCCACCAGTCGGCTCGTGGACAGGTCCATCCCGTAACATTTTGCACACACGCCGAGTTCGGCTTCGCACGTCATCGGAGAGCGGATTTGAATTCGCTCCAACCCCATCTCCTCGATCTTGCGGGCAATCTCTGTCGTGATTAACTCATTCTCTCGAACAATCACTTCGTCCGTGACAGGGTTCACGATGTTCGATCGCGACACACGACCGCGAATCGAATCCGCCAAACTTACCTCGACTTTTTCGCCGCGATAGATGACCCCCTTCGTGATCCCCTGCGTCGTACCGCAGTCGTCAATCGTCACGACGACATTTTGGGCAACGTCGGCAAGTTTGCGAGTCATATAACCGGAGTCCGCCGTTTTCAATGCAGTATCCGCCAATCCCTTTCGAGCACCGTGTGTCGAACTGAAATATTCCAGCACGTTCAGCCCTTCGCGGAAGTTCGCCTTAATTGGCGTTTCGATGATTTTACCATTCGGCTTTGCCATCAATCCTCGCATCCCGGCAAGTTGGCGGATCTGTTCCTGACCACCCCTCGCACCGGAAATCGCCATCAGGTAAATCGGATTGACGTACCACTCTTCCCAGCCACGCTGTTTTCGGTTGTCTACTCCGAGTTCTTCCATCATCTGCTTCGTGATTTCTTCACGAGCGTGTGTCCACGTGTCGAGCACTTTGTTGTATCGCTCCACTTCGGCAATGACACCATCTTCGTAGCGACGGCGAACCTTCTCGACCTCTTTTTCGGAGTCTTCAATGATTTTCGCCTTCGTTTTCGGCGTGATGAGATCGTCTGTTGCAAAGGAAATCCCGCTCTTTGTCCCTTCCTCGAAACCGAGTCGCATCAGCCGGTCGAGCAGGTCAATCGTGCCACGCCTGCCGATGTATTCGTGACAGTCGCTAATCACCGCTTGCAACCCCGCCGACTTGAGCGTGTCATTGTAATAGGGCATCCCTTCCGGCAGAATATTGTTGAAAATAATCCTTCCCGGTGTCGTTTCAAAGAGCTTGCCTGCATTGATTCTGGGATCGGTTTTGAGCCAGCGTCCCTTCGCCATACGGACTTTAATTTTCGCGTGCAAGTTCACCTTTTTGTGCGCGTGGGCAAGCAGCACCTCTTCGCGGCTGGCGAAGATCATGCCCTCCCCTTTCACACCGGGACGTTCCATCGTGGCGTAGTAGCAACCCATCACCACGTCCTGCGATGGCGAAATAATCGGCGAACCGTTCGCCGGACTAAAAATGTTGTTCGTCGAAAGCATCAAGGTATGTGCCTCGACTTGGGCTTCCAGCGAAAGCGGCAAGTGTACTGCCATCTGGTCGCCGTCGAAGTCGGCATTGAATCCACGGCAAACAAGCGGGTGCAACTTGATCGCGTTGCCTTCAACCAAAATCGGTTCAAACGCTTGAATACCCATCCGGTGAAGCGTCGGAGCACGGTTCAGAAGGACGGGGTGATTTTGAATGACCTCTTCCAAAATATCCCATACTTCCTCGTCCTTGCGTTCAAGCATTTTCTTCGCGCTCTTGATCGTGTCGGCATGCTGCAACTCTTTCAAGCGGCGAATGATGAATGGTTGAAAAAGTTCAAGCGCGATTTTCTTCGGCAACCCGCACTGGTGCAACCGCAAATGCGGACCGACCACGATCACGCTTCGGGCAGAGTAATCGACACGTTTGCCAAGCAAGTTTTCACGGAATCGCCCCTGCTTTCCCTTAATCATGTCGGTGAGCGACTTCAGCGGACGATTACTCGAACCGAGCACCGGTCGCTTGCAACGGTTGTTGTCAAAGAGCGCATCGACCGACTGCTGAAGCATCCGCTTTTCGTTGCGGATAATGACTTCCGGCGCATTGAGATCGACCAATTTTTTGAGGCGGGAGTTCCGGTTGATGATCCGGCGGTAGAGATCGTTGAGATCGCTCGTCGCAAAGGTGCCCGATTCCAAGAGCACGAGCGGACGCAAGTCGGGCGGAATGACCGGGATCACATCCAAGACCATCCACTCCGGTTTGTTGTCGCTGTCTCGCAACGATTCAACGAGTTTCAAGCGGTTAATGATGTCCTTTTTGCGTTGTTTCGATTTTGTCTCCAGCAGTTCTTGCCGCAGTTCTTCGGAGAGCCGGACGAGATCGAGGTTTTGCAATAATTTTCGGATCGCTTCCGCGCCCATATCGGCGTGGAATTTTCCCGATGTATCCTCGGAGCGGCACTTGCGGTATTCCTCTTCATTGAGGAGTTCGCCGACTTTGGTGCTTGTTTCTCCAGGCGTAACCACGACGTAATCCTGAAAATAGATGACCTTTTCGAGGCTGCTTGCTTTCAGGGCAAGGAGCGTCGCGAGCCGGCTGGATGCGGCTTTGAAGAACCAAATATGGACGACAGGCGCGGCGAGGTCGATGTGCCCCATGCGTTTGCGGCGGACGCGGCTATGGGTAATTTTCACTCCGCACCGGTCGCAGGTCATTCCTTTGTACTTCATTCCGCGATATTTTCCACAGGCGCATTCCCAGTCCTTTTCGGGACCGAAGATTTTCTCGCAGAAGAGCCCGTCCCGTTCGGGTCGGTAGGTTCGATAGTTAATCGTTTCTGGTTTTTTTACTTCGCCGTAAGACCAGCCACGAATGTCACTTGGTTTTGCCAGACTGATTTTTACAGCAGAATAATCGTTAATGCGATCGTAGGTAAATTCGTTGCTCACAGAAAAATCCTAGAATTAGAGTGCAAATGACGGTTAATCGGTGCTCTTTCGTTCAACGCGCAAAAACCCCCTTCCCACTCGGAAGGGGCAAAAAAGAGACACCGAACCGCATTCTAACATGGATCGTGGAGAAAGCAAGAGGGTGTGTGTGGATTGTTTGGAATCGGGAGACAGGGAGTACTCGCCTCGATTTGACGAAATGACACGCAACCTGCAAGTTTTCGTTTTGTGGCTTCCGTTGCGATGTCCTGGCGGAAATTTTTCGTCACAATCTCTGATTTTGGCAAAATAGGTAAAACACGAAGTCAAAATGGGCAATGTATATGGCGATGGCGCGGCTCACCGAAAAAACTTGCAGGTTGCGTG
>Ga0123353_10010895_pt1 | contig 12737 bp, 11 predicted proteins | sample TergutLab28metaG_3_FD_92763 | JGI IMG/M metagenome (GOLD analysis project Ga0123353, IMG submission 92763) | Labiotermes labralis P3 segment gut microbial communities from Petit-Saut dam, French Guiana - Lab288 P3 | ecosystem: Host-associated > Arthropoda: Insects > Digestive system > Gut ...
CTGCTCGACCTGATGTACAGCGCATACGTCGGCAGCGCGAACGAGGCCTGCAACATGATCGCGGAGCACATCGCCGGAAGCGTCGAAGCGTTCGTCGAGATGATGAATGCGCGGGCTATCGAGCTCGGCTGCAAAGGCACGAACTTCATGAACACCCACGGCCAGTACCGCGACGACCAGTATACGACGGCGAAGGACCAGTTCCTGATCTTCAGCGAAGCGATGTCCAAAGAACTGTTCGCGGAGATAGCGGGCACGTTCAGGCACGTGACCACCAGCGTGAACGGCTCCAATCAGCGCACCATGAGAAGCCCCAACTCAATGCTCAACATGAGCGGCAAGTACTATTACAGGCATTGCACGTCAGGCTTGGCCAGCGCGATATTTGAGGGCGGCGTCACAAACGCGACGATCGAGAGCGGATATTCGGCCGTTGCCTTCGCCGAGTCCGACGGGTTGGAACTGATCGCGGTCGTCCTCGGCGCAAACGACGTGGTGAACGATGACGGCTCGACCGACCTCCTCAATTTCACCGAGGCGCGCCGCCTCTTCGAATGGGGCTTCTCGGAATTCGGGTGGCGGACGATACTCTCGACGAACGAGCTGGTCAAAAAGACCCCCATCCAACATGGTTCCGGTGCGGATTTCGTTAACCTGAGGGCCGATACTGAAGTGAGGCTGCTGATAGAGAACAGCATCCCTCTAGATGAATTTGTCAGGGTAATCACAGTCTTTTCTGAAAACCAGGGCTATCAGCTCGTCGCTCCTATACAAGCCGGCGACGTGCTTGGCAGGATATCGCTCACACGCAATGGCGAGGAGTTCGGGCCGATCAACCTGGTCGCGAACACGAGCATCGAGCTCCACAGATTCCAGTTCATAAGGATGCAGGTGGCGGAGCTGATGTCAAGCCCCACGGCGCGATACGTGCTTCTGGGGTTGGCCATACTGTTGTTTGGCTACGTGGCCCTGGTTGTAAGGTACAACATCCTGCGCCGCAAGCGCCTGCATAGGATCGCGCTCGCGAAAAGGAGAATCGCCGAGGAGCGCAAGCGCTCTCCGGACGCGGACCTCGAATACCGCGATTTCCACGACGACAGCGACGTCCGCGAGTACCGCGACTTGGACTTGCGCCCCCGCCAAACAGCCAGGTCGCGCCCGGGGCCAGACCCCCGCCAAGGCCCCGCTCAGCCGCCCCGCCAGCGGAGGAGCTAGGGTGATGGCGCCTATCGGCAAACCACCGGGCCCTGCCTCCACTCCTGGCTGCCTCTGCGCTGGGCTTCGTCCTGGTAGGCCAGCGCGTAGAAGTCGGTCGCCGCAGATTCTATACCGAACAACCTTGCCGCGCGCCCGGACAACCTGTGTACGGACGCCGGCTTCGTTATTATTGGCGCCTCCGCCTTCTTTCTTGCCGCGCCCAGGAGCGCCATGCCGACGCCGTTCATCGCGAGCACCCTAATGTACGGCGGCGGCTCGCGCGTGTCGCCCGCAGTTATGCCCAGGCACGCGCACATCAGCATCCTGCGCAGCCGGGACATTGCGTAGCGCTTCGTCTTCGCCTTTTCGAGGATGCCCTCGATGGTAGCTTCCGAGGCCGCGCACCGCGCCAGACGGCGGTCGAGGCCCTCAGTGGCGTCGGGCAGCGCCGAGAAACCCTCCGCCGCCCGCAGCCGCGACAGGACGGCAAGCTCGCACTGCTTGAGCGAAACAGGGCCCCGCCCTGCGGCGATCTCCCCCTTGCACGCCGCGACCGCGCCCTCCGGCATAAGCGCCCATGTCTCTTCGCCTTGCAGCACCGCCTTGCGGATGCTCGACGCAGAGTAGCCCGAGTCGCCATCGTGATCCCCCCCTGCCCTTCTGACTGTCAGCGGCAGGAGCGGCGACTCGGATTGATTAATCGCCTTAAGGTACTCGATGCCGAGCAGGTTGTTCGGCGACTTGAATACCTCCGATTTTGGCCCCAACACGGCGTCGGCGGCCCTTTGCCGAGCCGAGGCGTATGGCAGGCCCTTGCCGAGCCATTCCCTTATCAGCGCCTCCGCCTCAGGCGACACTATGGCTTCCGCCGCCTCCCGGAGCGCACCGACGTCGCCCGATTCGCTGCCGAAGGATATGGCGTCGCAGACCCCGAGCATGTCAAGGACATGGACCCCCGCCCTGGCGAACCCCTCCGCCGAGGACAGCGCGTAAGGCGACGGCAGCTCGACGATGAGGTCCGCCCCGCAGCGAACCGCCGCGCCCGCCCGCGCATGTTTGTTGAAAATGGCGAAGTCCCCACGCTGTACGAAATTCCCGCTCATCACGCCGACGATGGCGCAGTGCCCGCCCAGCGCAGCCCTCGTCATCTCTATATGCCTGGAGTGCCCCAAATGGAACGGGTTGTATTCACATATAATCCCTGCGACCCTCATAGTTAATTCCACACAATAAGCAATAAATAAGTTGAAACTCTCCCAGTTGTGTATTATAATGTGCTGGCTATAATTCTAGTTTATAAATATTATTTTTTCAAGGGGTACTTTAAATGAATGTATTAGTCATCAACGCAGGGAGCTCATCGCTCAAATACCAGCTATTCGACATGCGCACGGAGTCAATCCTCGCCAAGGGGATCTGCGACCGCATCGGGATCGACGGCAACCTGAAGCACACTCCCGTGTCGAACGGCAAGCCCGTGTTCCACAGCGCGATTCCAATGCCAACGCACGCCGAGGCGATCAAGGCGGTCATCGAAAAACTCACCAGCGCCGATTACGGGGTGATCGGGGACCTTTCCGAGATCAACGCCATAGGCCACCGCATGGTCAACGGGGGTCGGCGGTTCTACAAGAGCGTGCTCATCGACGATGAGGTCCAGAGCGCAGTCGAGGCATGCATTCCGCTGGCCCCGCTGCATATCCCGGCGAATCTAATGGGCCTTGAGGCATGCAAACTCGCTATGCCCGGCGTCCCGCAGGTCGCCGTCTTCGACACCGCGTTCCACCATACGATACCCGATTATGCGTACATCTACCCCATCCCGTACAAATACTTCAAAGACCACAACATCCGCCGCTACGGCTATCACGGCACATCGCACCGTTACGTCTCCGCAAAGGCCATAGAGCACCTGGGAGGCAAGGCCGAGGGTACGAAGATCATCACATGCCACCTCGGCAACGGCTCGTCGCTCGCCGCTGTAAAGGACGGGAAGAGCATCGAGACGACCATGGGCGTCACCCCGCTCGAGGGGCTCCCTATGGGCACCAGGGCCGGTAGCGTCGACCCGGCGCTCGTCGAGATCATCTCGGTCATCGAAGGCATGGAGATAAAGGACGCCATGAGCGTCCTGAACAAGAAGTCCGGCGTCCTCGGGGTCTCGGGCGTCTCGTCGGATTTCCGCGACATCGAGGCCGCAGCAGGGGCCGCCGTTGAGGAAGGCGAGGCGGCGGAGGCCGGATATCGCGCCAGGCTCGCGCTGGATATCTTCAACTACCAGGTCGCCAAGTTCATAGGCTCGTATATTGTCGTCATGGGCGGTGTTGACGCCATCGTTTTCACAGCAGGGATCGGCGAGAACTCACACAATACCCGCTTACGCATCTGCGAGATCCTCAACGGCATCGGCATCTACATCGACGAGGTGAAGAACGAAGGTAGGAGCGGGGGCCAGTTCATGGATATTACCGGGGAAGGCTCAGTAGCGAAGGTGTTCGTCATCCCGACCGACGAAGAGCTGGTAATAGCCCGCGACACCCTGGAAATAGTAAAATAATCCTTGACATAATATCGCCGCAGTGTTACAATTTTCTGGCCGCTTTGAATGGGTCTGGTCAATGAAGCGAAGGCAGCGCCTTCCGCCCCCGATAGCGAGTCTTAAGATTATTTTGAGGTGATACACGCATGGCACACGCAATTATCGAAACCGGCGGGAAACAGTACCGGGTCGCGGAGGGGGACGTCGTCTTCATCGAGAAGCTCGCCGCAGAGGCGGACGACAAGGTGACGTTTCCAAACGTCATGGCGATCCTCGACGGCGAGGGCACCAGGATCGGGGCGCCGTACGTAGAGGGCGCGTCGGTCGAAGCGAAAGTCGTCAAGAACGGCAAGTCGAAAAAGATCATTGTCTACAAGATGCGCCCGAAAAAGGGCTATCGCAGGAAGCAGGGACACAGACAGCCCTATACAAAAGTCCAGATCGAAAAGATCACGGCGTAGTAGTGAGGTATTAGGAGATGGCACATAAAAAAGGAATGGGTTCAACGAAAAACGGGCGCGACAGCAAGTCAAAGCGGCTTGGCCCCAAGCGCGCCGACGGGCAGTTCGTGCTAGCCGGAAATATCCTTGTCCGCCAGCGCGGGACGAGGATCCACCCAGGTACGAACGTCGGCTTGGGCAGCGACTACACCCTCTATGCCCTGAAGAACGGCAAAGTGCGCTACGAGCCAAAGGGGCGCGACCGCAAATGCGTTTCGGTCTACGAGGAGCCCGCCCAGTAACGCGGAGTACTGGCTAATACAAAGCGCCGGGTGCAACTCCGGCGCTTTATACTAAAGGAGGTTTCCATTATGCGCGTTAAGATTTCTGCTGACAGCACTTGCGACCTCCCGCCGGATATTGTAGAGAAGTATAACATCGGCATAGCCCCGCTATATATAATAATGGACGAAAAGCCGTACAAGGACCGGGAAGAGATCAATGCGCGCGACATGTTCGATTTCGTCGAGAGCGGAAAAGGAGTGACCCGCTCCAATGCAATCAACATTTCGGAGTATCAAGAATATTTCGCGCAGTGGAGGAAAGATTGCGACGCGCTCATCCATATAACCATCAGCAACCATTTCTCGGCCTGCAACCAGAGCGCCCGGATCGCCTCCGAGGATTTCGACAACGTCTACGTTGTCGACTCGCTGAACCTGTCCACCGGCAGCGGGCACGTAGTGCTGGATGCAGCCATCATGGCTGAGCAAGGCGTGGAGCCGGAACGGATAATCGAGGAGCTCGGCCGCCTTGTCCCCCGTGTCGAGGCGAGCTTCGTGATAGGGACCCTGAAGTACATGCGTCTGGGCGGGCGTTGTACGGGGCTCCAGGCCCTGGGCGCAAACCTGCTCAAACTGAACCCGTGCATCGAGGTGCAGGGTGGAAAAATGGGCGTCGGGAAGAAATACAGGGGCAAATTTGACAGCATCATCCTCGATTACGTCGAAGACAAGCTTGCGGGCCGCGAAGACATCGACTCCAGGCGGGTTTTCGTAACTTATCCGCCGGGTACTAAGATTGAGCTGATAAGCAATGTAGTTGAGAAGGTGAAGTCCCTGCGCAGTTTCGACGAAATAATATGCTGCGAAGCCGGCTGCGTCATCTCGTGCCACTGCGGCCCGATCTGCGTCGGGGTATTGTTTTACAGGAAATAGGAATCGAAAAAAACGGAACCCCCCAATCGGCGCCGATTGGGGGATTCCCTTTTTTATTGGTGCTATTCTTCGAAATCAGAGTTTATCAGGTCGCAAAGGGAATCGACCGCCTGGGTCTCGTCCGGCCCGTCTGCGATAACGCTTATCGTAGCGCCCTGGGCCACGCCCAGCGACAATACGCCAAGGAGGCTTTTTGCGTTCACTCTTCTCTCGTCTTTTTCTATCCAAACGCTGCTCCGGTACTCATTGGCCTTTTGGATGAGAAATGTAGCCGGCCTTGCGTGCAGGCCAACCTGTTTGGTAATCTTCGCCTTTTTCTCGTACATCGCCGTTCCTCCTCATCTTTGCCTAAGATTGCTATACTCTACCAAAAACAAACCGCAACGTCAATAGGCAAATGAAAAACTCTGTCCACTATAACTCCACTATCGTCACGCCGTCTTCGCCTTCGCCGAAGCGGCCCAGGCGGAACGACTTTATCATCCGCTGCTCGCGCCTGAGGCATTGGTGGACTGCCTGCCTTAACGCACCAGTGCCTTTGCCGTGAATAACGGTCACGGAATTGAGCTTTGCCAATCTGGCGCTGTCCAGGAACCGCTCCAGAACCGGAATAGCCTCGTCGGTCAGCATCCCACGCAGGTCGACTTCCGGTTTCGCGGCCACCTCCCGCAGCCTCGCCTCGGATTTGGCGAGGTGCTTTTTTATCTCCGGCTGGGGCTCGCCCTCGATGAGCCTCACTTCCTCCAACCGCGCGGTGATTTTCATTATCCCCGCCTGGAGCGACAACACCCCCTCCGAGCTTATGGATATCACGTCGGCTGTCGTCCCCAGCCCGAGGAGCTTCACCCTGTCGCCCGGGGCCGGGTCGCGCGAGGGCGGCGGCTCGTCCTCCTCTTCAATGGCTGTGTTCAGATCGTCCTCCGCTTCGTTGAGCCTGCGGAAAAGCTCCGCCTTGTCCTCGTTGAGCTTTTGCCAGTCCGTGCCGTCAACTGCCTTGCGCCTCATGTCGCGCAGTTCCTCCATCGCTGATTCGGCGGACTTCCGCGCACTGTCCAGAATGCCGGCGGCTTCGCGCTTTGCGGTCTTTGCGGCCTTCTCGCGCTCGGTCTCGAGGCGGCTTCTGTATTCCTCCGCCTTGCGCCTGTCCTCCTTCGCGTCGCGCAGCAACTGCCCCGCTTCCAGCCTCTCCCCCTCGAGCTTGACCCTGGCCGCCTCAAGGCTGGCGAGCGCGTCCTCAAACGCGGCGTTTTCCGTATTCACGCGGCCCCTTGCGTCCTCTATTACCGCGTCGGGCAGCCCCAGGCGCTTCGATATCGCAAATGCGTTCGACTTCCCCGGTATCCCGATTATCAGCCTGAATGTCGGCCTCAGCGTCTCGACGTCGAATTCGCACGAGGCGCTGGCCACGCCCTGGGAGTTGACCGCATAAGTCTTTAGCTCAGCATAGTGCGTCGTCGCGGCTACGAGCGCTCCCCTGCTGCGGGCATGCTCAATGATCGCCATCGCCAGGGCCGCGCCCTCAACCGGGTCCGTCCCCGCCCCAAGCTCGTCGAACAACAGTAGCGAGCCGCTCTCGCAGTTCTCCAGTATGCCTACGATGTTCGTCATGTGCGATGAGAATGTCGATAAAGACTGTTCAATGGACTGTTCGTCGCCGATGTCCGCCAGTATCCCGCTGAAAATAGGCACAATGCTCCCATCCGTAGCAGGGATGTGCAGGCCGCACTGCGCCATCGCACAGAGTAGCCCGAGCGTCTTTAGCGACACCGTCTTGCCTCCCGTGTTCGGGCCGGTTATCACCAGCGTGTCGAATTCCCCGCCGAGCCGGATGTCGATGGGAACCGCCTCCTTTTGTGGCAGCAGTGGGTGTCTGGCTTTCCGGAGCTTCACGCGTGTCTCTTCGGAAATCTCCGGCGCCATTGCGTTTTGCCTGTAGGACAGCTTCGCCTTTGCGAAGATGAGGTCGAGCGCCGCTAGCACCTCAAAGTCGCCCGCAATGTCCCCGCTTATATTCGAGACGTCAGCAGAGAGCTCCATCAGGATGCGCTCTATCTCCTGCCTCTCCTTCGCGTGGAGTTCCCGGAGGTCATTATTTATCTGGACGACCGCCAGCGGCTCGATGAAATGCGTCGCGCCGGAAGACGATATATCGTGCACCAGCCCCGGCACTGTGCCTTTGTGTTCCGCCTTGACGGGCACTACGTACCTGCCGTTTTTCATTGTGATGATAGGCTCCTGCAGCGCCTTAGAGTAGTTCGGCGACGTGATGATCTTGTTCAGCGACTGGCGTATCTTTTCGCCCGCAAGGCGGATGTGCCGCCGGATATCGGAGAGTTCCCGGCTCGCATTGTCGGCGATCTCATCCTCCGCAACTATTGCGGCGGAGATTTTGTTCTCGAGAAATTTGTTCGAGTTCAGTGCAGAGAACAGATAGTCGATCGCCGTCCTGGCCCCGTCCCTGTCGCCGGACGAATACGATATCGCGGCGGCGGACGAGCGGAGCAGTGCGGCAATGTCCAGCAGTTCCCTGGTGTTAAGCATACCCCCCATTTCGGCGCGCCTGAGTGAGCCCCGGACGTCCTTGACGCCCGAAAAGGGCGGGCTGCCCTTAAGCGTCATCATGTTCTTTGCGGCTGTCGTCTCCCCGAGCCTGCTCATGACGGTGTGGGGGTCGCTCGACGGCGCAAGCACTCGCGCCGCTTCCTTGGCGGCCTCGCTGACGGCCTCCCCGGCAAGCATCCCGAGGATCTCCGGCAGTTCCAGTACCCTGTGTGATTTTTCGTTCAGCGTCATTGGTGGTCTCCTTGTGAAATCTTCACTCGTTCGGTTAGTGGCAAATAGCGATTTGGTTCGGTCGCGGCTCTCACTTCACCCGGTAATAATAGTCGAGCGTGCGGAAGCGCCTGTCGAGATGGGCGAGCAGATACCCTTCCGTCGCGGTGGCCAGCTCGCGGAGCGAGCTATCGCCAAGCGTGAATGAAAAGAGCCTCTTAGCGTCGCTGCCTATTATATACCGTGCGGCGCGGAGTGCGCCTTTGCCCAGGGCGACGGCGCCTTCGTGCCCCTGCAGCCCCAACTGCGGGTCGCGGCCTGCTCCGCTGCCCGGGCTGCTATCTGAACCGCCGCCTGGGTCGTGATCCGGCCCGCCGCCTTGGCAGCATGCGGCGCATCGGATAGTCCCGCCGTGGATATCCAGGGACGCCTGCTCCGGGCTTTCGGCCCCGCAGGCGCTGCATTGCCCTATAAGAGGCGCAAATCCCGAGACAGCCATCAGGCGCAGTTCGAAAGCCGGCTTTACGTATTCCGGCGCACTTATCCTCTCGCTGAGCGCAAACAGCGCGTTAAGGCACAGGGGCAGAAGCTCCGGGTTCGGGCTGTCTTCGTCAGCGACTGCCTCCGTTAGCTCCGCAATGTACGAGCCAAGCGCAAGCAGCGCGATATCGTCGCGCAGCCCTATGAACTGCTCCACGCTCCGCGCCTCCGTCATCGTCCACCTGTCGCGCCGGGAATAGAGCGTCATCTCCGAAAAAGCGAGCAGTTGCGTCGCCGCCGCGAGCTTGCTGTTGCGACGGACCGCCCCGTGCGCCGTCACGGTGATTTTGCCCTCGCCTCCGGTCAGGAGCGTGAGTATCTTGCTCGATTCCTTGTAAATTGTCTCCCGCAGCACGACCCCAGTTGTGTTGATATACATTATTTTACGTACCCGAAGTTCTTCATCAACGTGCGGTTGTCGCGCCAGTTCTCCTTTACTTTGACCCAGGACTGCAAATAAACCTTCGCGCCCATAAAGCGCTCTATATCCTCTCGCGCGAGCCTCCCGATCTTTTTCAGCATCGCGCCGTTCTTTCCGATTATCATGCCTTTGTGGCTCGCCTTTTCGCAATAGATCGTCGCGTCGACGTCGATGATTTCGTCTTCCTCGCGCTCGGAAAACTTCGTTATCTCGACCGCTGTGCCATGCGGCAGTTCGCGGTCGAGGCATATGAGAAGCTTTTCGCGTATGATCTCGGCGACTATCTGCCTTTCCGGCTGGTCCGTGCTCATCCCGTCCGGGAAAAGCTGCGGACCCTCTTTTGCGTATTTTTCGAAGGTCTCGAGGAGTTCCGGCAGGCCGCTGCCATTCTTTGCCGAAATAGGCACTATCGCGTCGAAATCGTATCGCTGCGCGTACCGCTCGATGATCGGCAAGGCCAGATCGACCCTTATCTCGTCGATTTTATTGATGACCAGCACCGCCGGTGCGCCTGTGCTGCGGATATGCTCGATCAGCATCTCCTCCTGCGTGCCTATGTTGTCCACCGGCTCGACCATCAGGGCCACGGCGTCCACATCCGCGACGCTGTCCTTGACTACCCCGACCATATAGTCGCCGAGCCGCGTCCTTGCCTTATGGAACCCTGGCGTGTCGAGCAGGACCATCTGCGTGTCGTTGTGGGCGAAGACGCCGAAAATCCTGTTCCGTGTTGTCTGCGGCTTGGGCGACACGATAGCGACCTTGTCGCCTGTGAGCCTGTTTGTCAGAGTCGATTTACCGACATTGGGCCTCCCCACTATCGCTATCATCGCAGTTTTGTTTATCATTGATTGCTTCCCTTCAGTTATGAGGCATCAGGAGTCGTACCCGATTTCCCTCATTATCGTTTTTTCGCGCTGCCGCATGATTTTCTTTTCCATCTCGTCGTCGTGGTCATATCCGAGCAGGTGCAGTACCGAGTGTATCGTTAGGAACGCCGTCTCCCTGTCGCGCTCGACCCCGAACTCGCGCGCCTGGCTGTCCACGCGCTGCGCCGAGAAGACGACTTCCCCCAGGGGCAGTAGCCCCGTCTCGGGTTCGGGTTCTTTGCGGACCAGGTTTACCCAACCCGGCGACGTGAACTCCTGCATCGGGAATGACAGCACGTCGGTCGTCGAATATATCCCCCTGAATTCGAGGTTGAGCTCCCTCATTTTTTTATCGTCGGTGACAAACACGCTCACCTCGCAGGGCTCGTCTACCCCTTCATACCGCAGCGTCGCCCCTATGCCTAGTTTTATCATCTGGATTGACAGCCTGTCCGGCAAGTCAACCCCGCTATGGCGGGCAAGTATCCTATGTTTTAGCATTGTATAACCCCACATTCAAATATATACTATCGTAACTGTTCATCTCTTTTGCTTTGCTTCGATCGCTTTCTTTTCACGCTTGTCGTAAGCCTCCACTATCCTCGACACGAGCTCGTGGCGCACAACGTCCTTGGCCGACAGCCAGCAAATGGCTATGTCCTGCACCCCTTCCAGAACTCTCATCGCGTCGCGCAGTCCGCTTGTCTTGTCCGGCGGCAGGTCTATCTGGGTGATGTCGCCAGTTATCACTATCTTCGAGCCAAAACCCAGGCGGGTCAGGAACATCTTCATCTGCTCCCGCGAGGTGTTCTGCGCCTCGTCGAGTATGATGAACGAATCATCGAGCGTCCTGCCGCGCATGTATGCCAGGGGCGCCACCTCGATATTCCCCCGCTCGAAATATTTGTTGTAGGCCTCCGCGCCCAAAAGGTCGAAAAGCGCGTCGTACAGTGGCCTGAGGTACGGATCGACCTTGCTTTGCAGGTCTCCGGGCAGGAACCCTAGGCGTTCGCCCGCTTCGACTGCCGGGCGCGTGAGGATGATCCTGTTGACGGATTTCCCCCTGAATGCTGCGACTGCCGCGGCGACGGCGAGGTAGGTCTTCCCCGTGCCGGCAGGGCCGATAGAGAGCGTCACCGTGTTCTTCATGATCGCGTCGATATACTTCTTCTGTCCCAGTGTCTTGGCTTTTATGGGTTTCCCCTTCGCGGAGATGCAGATAATGTCGCGCGTGATCTCGCCGATCTTGTCGTCATGGCCTTCTTTGACGAGGCCGATCATGTACCTGACGCTGCGGGCGTCGATGGGCTCCCCCTTCGCCGCCAGCACGAGTAGGCCGTTTATCGCCCGCTCGGCGTAAAAAACACTTTCTTCCCCGCCCGAAATGTTAAGCTCCGAATTCCTGTCTGTTATCCTGACGCCCAGTTCGCCCTCGATGAGCCTAAGATTCTCGTCAAACGAACCGAAAACGCTGATAATATTCTCCAGCCTGTCAACGCTCATAGTCTTTTCGCCCATAAAACATTCTCCCATTGCTTTTGATCCAATCCATAATACCACAAACCAGCCATGAAATTCCACTATCTAATTAAGATTGTATGTTGGGATATGTTATTGTACTCAGGTTAGCCCATTCGGGGCAGTATGTTACGATTTCTGAGGGAATTCCGGCTACTGCACGGAACTGACCGAAGCAAATCGGAATATGCTGCCCCGGATGGGCGGTCTTCAGGGCTTGCTATTATTGTTTTTTGGTCTGTGTATACTACCATGCCGGGGCGGCTTCCGGGCGGCTTCTTTACATTTTTTACCAGTGTGTAGTCAACCGCGACTTTCCCGCTCTCTCGCGCCGCCGAGTAGTACGCCGCTATTGCCGCAGCCTCGTTTAGCGTGGCCTCGTCCGGCGCGGCGCCTCCGCATGAGATGATCACGTGCGCCCCGTGGGTTTTCTGCGCGTGCAGCCAAACGTCTGACTTTGACGCCGTTTTCAGCGTGAGCCTGTCGTTCTGCGCATTGTTCTTCCCGGCGAGTATCTGCATACCGGCGCTCGACATGAAAAACATCGGGCTGGATTCTGCGGGCTTGTCGCTCCCCTTCCGCTTCCCTGCCCCGTCCACCTTCTTAGGCGCCTTGAGATACCCTGTCTGCTCCAACTCCCGGCGAATCTCGCTCAAGTCGCGCTCGCCCTCGGCGAGCCCGATTTCTTCAAGGACGCTCTCCAGGTATTCAAGTTCCCTTTCGCCCTGACTCATCAGCTCCGACAGGTATTTTTCTGCGGTCTTGGCCTTGGAGAATTCCTTGTAGTATTTTGCGGCGTTCTGCTGTGGCGTCTTGAGCGGGTCGAGCGGTATCTCGCGCATAGCCCCGCCCTCCGAGAAAAAGTCCGCCGCACTGAGCGCGCTCTGGCCCTTTTTCATGATATGCAGGTTCGCCATTATAATGTCGCCGCACTCACGCGCATAGTCCCGCTGCGCTGTCGCCAAAAGCTCGTCGTGCTGAGCCGCCAGCTTGCGGATGAGCCTGTCCCGCGCAGTCTTCACCGTCTTTATAGTCGCTGCCGCCCTCTGCCTGGCGCGAACCAGTTGAGACACTCTCGTGTGAAAGGCGTCCAGCATTTCTGAGAAGCTCCCCTCCCGCCTTGCGTCCATTGCGTCCCCGTATTGTCCGATCCGCGTAAACGAGTAGTCGCGCGGGTCTCCATCTAAGCCGGCCAGGCTCCAGGGTTCGGCCCCCCCCGACTTC
>Ga0123353_10010897_pt1 | contig 12737 bp, 10 predicted proteins | sample TergutLab28metaG_3_FD_92763 | JGI IMG/M metagenome (GOLD analysis project Ga0123353, IMG submission 92763) | Labiotermes labralis P3 segment gut microbial communities from Petit-Saut dam, French Guiana - Lab288 P3 | ecosystem: Host-associated > Arthropoda: Insects > Digestive system > Gut ...
ACAGCGGTACAGCGGGACAGCGGTACAGCGGGACAGCGGTACAGCGGGACAGCGGTACAGCGGTAAAGCGGGACGGCGGTACAGCGGTAAAGCGGGACAGCGGTACAGCGGTACATCGGTACAGCGGTAAAGCGGGACGGCGGTACAGCGGTACATCGGACAGCGGGACAACGGTACAGCGGGACAACGGTACAGCGGGACAGCGGTACAGTGGTACAGTCGGACAGCAGTACATCGGGACAGCGGGACAGCGGTACAGAGGTACAGCTGTACAGCGGGACAGCGGTACAGCGGGACAGCAGTACAGCGGGACAGCGGTACAGCCTGACAGCAGTACAGCGGTACAGCGGGACAGCGTTACAGCGGTACAGCGGTACAGCCTGACAGCATTACAGCGGTACGGCGGGACAGCGGTACAGCGGGACAGCGGTATAGCGGTACAGCGGTATAGCGTTACAGCGGGACAGCGGTACAGTGGTATAGCGGTACAGCGGTACAGCGGTACAGCGGGACAGCGGGACAGCGGTACATTGGTATAGCGGTACAGCGGTACAGCAGTACAGCGGTACAGCGGGACAGCGACACATACTGCTAACAGACTTCATGTACTTCACGTCACAAACAAAATGCGCGATAATACAACGTGGTGTTTTCTTGTGGCTGTATTTCTTTTGATAACCACAACTCTTCGGTAGTCGCAGTGGACACACAAATTAACAGAATACATGTACTTTACGATGAAATGTTGTGTGCACTGTTGAGGAATTGCGTCGGTTCAGACCTTCATGTAGGCAAAGTGTTTAATCACCCAGTGCCAGCTGATATATCAGTCGGTGTCATACTTGTTACCGGTGCCAAAGTTCTTCATTCCTGTTGTAAGACATAGTCCGAATTGTTATAGATAATGTATAAACATCCAGTCCGTACCGCGCAGTAAACACTCTCCATCTCGGTTAAAATAACCAGCCAATTAACACCGAACACGGAAATAATCGCTCTTTGTTCTCAGATCCACACAAAACACATAAATACAGCTGTGTGGGCAGAACGCGGAATTGCTGAATGTTAAACTGGCGGTACATATATTGACCACTAGTGGTACATATAGTGACCACTGGCGGTACATATAGTGGGCTTTGAAAGGCCAATGGCACTGGTCACATTAAGATGTCAGTATTCGTCAGATTTGTTAACGAGAGTGGCAAAGGAACTACAAAAGTCTACACGAAAGAAGAGCAAACGCCACATGTATAAATTTGTTTCGCAGTTCTTTCCTTCCCTTCCTGCGGCCGTAACATCCCACCTAATGAACAAAAGAACAGGAAGAGCTGCAAGCAATTACAGTTACGCCTGGTGTTCGCTGGGCTATGCTAATACGCCCATCGATCCGGCGTGACCATGTTATCAGTACCTGGAAACGGTTTTCATGTAAATTCTATTGCTCTGCGTGCAGTTTGCCTACAACACCCGCGCTGTTTATAAAATTACTCGTACTTTACTCTGACTGTTTTGTGGATAATGAACCATTTCTATGGCTTTTGTGAAGCTCAGATTGGTCACAGATAGGAAAGAACAGATTTTGACGTTTTGATGGCCTACAGTGGAGAGTTTTCTTCGGTCTCACGTGGGATTTAATGCATTTCGTTGCGAAAATTTTGTATGTGATATGCAAAAATGTGACGTGTTTAGTGTCTTCAGGGATGTGATACTGTGTGTTCTGGCACAAACTGTGCGACGGTCCGAGGAAACGTGTTGTTAGCAGTTTTAGACAAGAAGAGATATTCTGGTGCAAGATTTCTCCAGAATACACGGCGTCACATTTAACAGCAACACGATCTTAGCACAGCATTACCCGCAATTTGTCTGCTGTTCTGACATCCTTATCTTACGTCGATGTCGGTGGATAATAAGAAGCGTTACGGCAAATATATTTTGGTACTCTTTATTATAGCAACGTGTTTCGACTTTAGGGGACCATCGTCAGGATAATACTTGATAAAACACTTAAAATAAATATATAAAATTGTGATTGTAGTTCCTCGTTGCAAGTGTCGGATAAAGCTGTCCGATTGTATTCGCGATTGGCATCTAACTAACTGACTAACTAACTACAGGAATAAATAAATAAATAAATAAACTCATGGCACTAGAGTCCTTCTAGAGACACTAGCAGTCCACTGGGAAATCAAGAAATTACCCATATTTTACGAAACCGAATTTACCATCAGTTTCATCATTATTATTATAATCATCATCATCTGTCACCAGTCAGGCCTTTATAGACCTGTCTCGGCCTCCTGTAATTGTCTCTTCAAAGACCTTCCAAGCCGTCTTCGTCCATTAGGTCTACAATTCATCACCATTTTTGCCATCTTGCTGCTGTTCATTCTTGTTATATGTCGTAACCAATCCGATTTGCATCTTCTTAGTTTCTCTTCAATTGGTTCTCCTTTCAGGTCTTCAAAAATTTCTTCATTCCTACTGTGATCAAAAAGTGTGCACCAGCTGTTCTTCTGAAAAATTTCATCTCAGCTGATGACAATAACTTTAATCCTTTTTTCTGAGGGTCCAAATTTCGCTTTCATATAGAAGAATGGGGAGACCCAGTGATTATACACTTTTATTCTTGAGCAGTCCTGGGCCAAATTTGGTTTAAAAGTGCTGTTTAAAATTCCCCGTATTTGGGGAAATTTTGCTATATTTTGTGGAATATCTTTTCCGTTTTCATAGGAAAATTCGCAACCGAAATATTTAAAATTCTTTACATGTGGCAGACATTTTGTTACTCACAGCCATTTCACACGCTGCTGGGTCTGCAGCTGCCGACAAAATAATATGAACTCTCCAATATCAGAATTCATAAGACCGCGTGTGGCAGCTACGTGGTTGTCGCATAAAAACAGGTAATTGAACGGACGGACGCACATACACTGCAGAAACGTTTTTAAAGTATGTAATGCCGGCGCTACAGCGCACTAGTCTAAGCAAAAACGACGCTAATACGGCGGAGGTCGCCTGCAGTATCTCAGTATGGCACATTACAGCTATGCAGTGCAGGACACACCGCAATGTGCGAGCACTCACAAAGATGTTACGATGTAGTGCATACTGACGAAGAATGGTATAAAGAGTGTCTGCCAGGGTAGGCATGTAGAATGAACTCAGCGACGGCAGAGGAGCCGCCATTTGCTGGGTAACAGAAAAAGGAGGTCCTGCAGAAACACATGTAAACCTGCCAAAACGGGAGGCTTGGAGTTGGTGTCAACGCAGAATGATCAAGTTCAGGAACTATGCAGTTCATAACCAAATAGCATTCACACAAACGAGCTACAAATGTAGAAAATACAAGCTTCAAAACTTGTGTAGGGAATTATTTAAATACCATCAGCATAAGGTAATTTGTTATTGATAAATATCTGACGCTATAATAAAATCAGTTCATGGCTTCGTCTTGAAATAAAACATAAAAAGAATTTCAGATAATTAAATGCCAAGCTTGAAGAAAACTTGTGGGTTCGAAGCGAGATTGCAGGACTCCGTCACGCAGGTCTCTTCTTGTCTGTTAGAAGTTTGTATTTTTTCACATACTTACGCAAGAAAAAAGGGTCAAAAAGACCGGAATTTGAGTAACCCTTCAAAGATGAAGTTTAACCTAAATCGTGTGTACATACCCAGTCCGTACCGCGCAGTAAACACACTCCGTCCCAGTTTAAAAAAAAACCCAGTCAGTTAATGTTGTATAGTGAAATAATCGCTGTTTGTTCTTAGATCCACACAAAACACATAAATACAGCTGTGTGGGCAGAACGTACAATTTTTGAAGTTAAACCTGGCGATACACAAAACAACTGACGCACTGAAAGGGTTCACACAAACCGTCACACTTCAGCAAACGCACCTCACATTTAACATTCGTTACGGCACAAATTGTTCGACCTACGAACTTCCTTCCAGTGTCACACAAATACAGTTCCTACTTCACAGTAAACACTCACCCCGTCCATTACAAACACCAATCAGTTAGTGCTGTTTAATTATCATGTAATGCAGTAACACGAACAGTCGCGGTTTGTTACGGTAGCGACTGACGGAACAGACCACATAATGTGTAGGGACAAATGCAGAGGGAAGATTAGGTCACTGCTACTGCATTTGTTTGGATGGACTAACACAGACCGTGAATGCTGATAATAAGAGTAGCTGGTGTCATGTCTGGGCCAGAAGCACAGGGCTGGAATGTCACAGCAGTAACAGTTACGCTTCTAAGGGCAAACAGTCGCAGTGCTAGAGGGTAGGAACTGTTTTGTTTCAGGAATTAGATGAAATATTGTAACTGGGGTGTGCTGTGCTTAACAACAGTATTTGTTTTTCGTTTAGTTTGGAGCAGAACAGCCATTAATTTTAGATAATCGTATTTACAGCTACAAGTGCTGTTCATAGAGCAGAAGGCATGTGATGGAGGCCAGAACACTAATGCACATGGCTTTGCTCTTAGTGATGAGAAAGAAACGTGACAATTGGTGATTACAAATAATACTACACGGCATATTGGTTACTGTATGTACCAACAGGTTCAAATTTCAGAAGATCTGTTCTTATCGAACGGACCGTTCATGAATTTTGCATCAGTCCCTCAACAAACAGATGGGGCCGATTTATGCCACGGGGAAAAGTATGGAATACCGGAACCAAACATGTATGTCGTTATGCTAATTGGTATTTGTCATTCAAAGGCAGTGTCGTTTCTTTCAAATAAAAGGCATCGAATTTCCGTATACAATTTGTGCCATTTTGAACGGAGTAACAGTGTCACGTCTCAGCCATTGGCTGCCGGCCTTTCGTCGCGGTGGACAGGCTTCGATCCCGGGCTATCCCTTACTGTTACATGTTTATCTCTGAGTACTTCTGCTTTCCCTTGTCAGTATCATTCCACAAATGATCCATACTCATCTTCCTCTTTCTTTTGGTTCTGTTTTTGCATCATTACATATACGGTTGTACGTTTTGTGTGCTACTGTTTAATTTTGTAAATTATGTATTTTTATTGTTATGTTTTATATTCTTATTATGTTTATGAATTATTATTGTTAAGTATGTTCTGTTCTGCGTATTCTGTTTAATTTTGTATTTCTGTGTACTGTTGTGTGTAAATGTGTACTGTACTACTGCCACCGGATGTCAACCCAATTGCATTTAACAAATATATCATATCATTATCTTATTGGCAATATTATCAGAAGGACAAGTGGGTGAAGACTGGAAACCTTAAAATAAGCGTCACTATTTTTGGATATCGGGAAAACACCTAACAGAAGAGTACTTTTATACGTTGTTTGAGGCCTTATGGGACACACACTGCCGATTGCAGTGTCATTACGATATTCTCCTCCACTGCCATTTGGTTCACACAACAAACTGCTGCTGATGGCAGGTCGAATTGACTTGCGCCCAAACAAACGAAATCCCGGCATAATGACACATTCGCTTACCTCCTGCGCTACTTTGGGATTTTCTGAATCCATACAAAGACAACGCCGCCTCGAACGTCCCAGGCAGTTGCCTAAGTTTCTTATTTCAAACTTTTCGGGGTAACTTATGCAGTAAGTTCTGTTGCTACTAGCAAGTTTAGTGTGTGCGATTCATAAGGAACTGAACAAGTCCCTGTAGGAGGGTGAAGCAATACGGGTTTAGAGGTCGAGTTCTGTTGTTACATTGTTACAATGTTACATTGTTAAAATGTTACATTGTTACATCCTTCAGGGCAGAGCAGCTGGATTGGTACGTTAAAATGCTGCAGTTTTCAGCGTAAAGACAGTACATCGCGAAAACCAACTAACTGCTGACACGAAACTATGGCCTAATTGAGAAGCTAACAGCTCCTCAGTAGTTAAAAAACACCCTGCGTTTTATGGAAGCCACAGGTTCACTGCCGTTTTTACAACCCGCAACCTGTCCCTGTCTTCATGCAGAATGATCCAGTCCACACCCTCCCATCCTAATCTTTCTCTTTTCTCCTGGCGTCAAATACCAAACCCTGTATACATCTATCTTCTCTCTCTACACGTGCTACATACCCTTCCCATTTCATCCCCCAAATAATATTTACCGCTCAGTAGGACCACGTAATATGTTCCTTTTTGTATCATTTTCTCTTGTCCTTTTATTTAGTCCTTTTTAGCCACAAAAATTTTCTCCATCGTTCTAATCTGGAAAACGGATAGCCTGCGTGTATGCGTGCGCGCGTGGTGTGCGTGCGTGTGTGTGCGTGTCGGTGACGAATGAGTGAATATGGAGTATTGGTGGGAAGACATTGATAGTATGGAGTAGTGGTGGGAAGATATTGACAGTATGGAGTACTGGTGGGAAGAAATTGACAGTATGGAGTACTGGTGGAATGACATTGACATTGTGCATTGTGGAGTACTGGTGGGATGATACTGACAATGTGGAGTACTGGTGGGATGACATTGACAATATGGAGTACTGGTGGGATGATATTGACAGTATGGAGTAATGGTGGAATGATATTGACAGTGTGGAGTACTATTGGGATGACAATGACAGTATGGAATACTGGTGGAAGATATTGACAGTATGGAGTACTGGTGGAATGATACTGACAGATTGATTAATGGTGTAATGATATTGACAGAATGGAGTACTGGTGGGATGATATTGATTGTATGGAGTACTGGTGGAATGATATTGACAGATGGAGTAATGGTGGAATGATGTTGACAGAATGGAGTACTGGTGGGATGATATTGACAGTATGAAGTACTGGTGGGATGATATTGACAGTATGGCGTACTGGTGGAATGATATTGACAGTGTGGAGTACTGGTGGAATGATATTGACAAAATGGAGTACTGGTGGAATGTTATTTACAGTGTGGAGTACTGGTGGAATGATATAGGTAAAGGTAAAAGTAAAGCAATCCCTGTACAGTTCTGGACAGGCCCTGCGGGTTCCAGGAGGATGAGGTCCCAAGACTTCAAGACAGTCGGCACATGAAGGTGGTAAGTTTGTCAGCCCTACGCACCGGCCACTTTTACCCCCCAGAAAATATTCCTGGTACTCATTTCTGTTAGAGGTTGAGTCAACCCCGGGGCCATAGTGCGGCCGGAAGGATTATGTCAATGAAAAATTCGAAGGACACAATCGGGAATCGAACCCGCGGCCCCCCTCTCCCCCCGGCTTGTAGCGCCGTGCCTCAACCAACTGCGCCAGCGCGTGTCCCCGATGGAATGATATAACCGTACAATTTTAACAAAGTGGCATACCAATGTACTACCTGCATATGACAACACCTGTATAAAACATTACACATAAGATTACTCCTGTATATTACCTTACTTAACACCTGTATCTAACATCTGTGTATGTTAACACCTGTATCTAACAAATGGAAGGCAGTGCCAGCAGTTCGTTATGTCCTACCGTAGGATGCTCTCCTAGCATCAGTCGGGAAGAACCAAGGAACGTCCCCAGATGGCTGTTAAAACTAGACCACAAGACACAAAGTAAGTGTGCTGCCCTTTCGCACTCCGAAACTAAATTGCCTGCCCATTTCCTGCCGCACTTCTCGAAACTCAAAGCTGTATCTTGCATTAAATAAATCTGATATTCGTTCCCGTTTGCGCATACGTCACTTAAGCCTGTCCCAACACAGTGAATGTCCGAGTCAGTTTCTTCGCTAACAAGGTTTCTGCATCAGATTCTCCCATCCCACAAATCCTGAAGCATTCAGCTGCTTCTGTCCTTGTCATTACGCCACTAGCAGGGTCGCTTTTTGCTCCCCGTTCCTTGTGACGGGTCTCTGAAGTTTCACTGCTGGCTTCCGGCACAAGACGGCCGTGGTGGCATTCCACGGCACTTGTTCCACACATGCTGCCAAGACGCGGGTTCAGTTCCCTGCAGGTAAATTTGTTATTCCTCTTTAATTCCGTAATATTTTAGTCCGTTTTAGCTTCCTATGAGAAACACGGAGCACTTTTACTCGGACTGAGACGACATGAGCCTAGATGTAGCCCGGGTGGCTAAGTGTGGGGTATTATTGACACTTCGCCTTTACCCTTACGTCAAATTACGGCTTATATTTAACGTTTAACATTTTCTGTAAAAGAGCACAGAGCTGTAGCTTCCTCATTACAGGTTGCGGAGTACTCTAAGGGAACAAAGGTCGAGCTTCGATTCCCAGCGCGGGCAGAGAATTTCCTTTCACAGAACGCCTGTGGGACACAACTGGCTGCCTACCCGCGGGGGACCGGGGGAAATCCCCCCTGTGATAAAACGACCAGGACGTAAAGCTTACTGCGAAGTCGAAGATGCATGAGCAGCACCTCTACTCCCCAACAGCCCACAACATGTTATGGTGCAGTGACACTAGAACACTGCTGTATTTGGTACATAAAGTTTTCAGAGCCCGTAGAGTTTTTAGTAATGCTGAATACGGTTCGTTGTTCAGTGAACAGCGTTGATTTTGTGATCTTAAGTTTTATGTAGGCTGAACGTTACAGATGAAGCTGCAGAGAATCGTAACGTCCACTGTTACAGCCTATCTTCAGAGAGGTTTTACTGCGCTTTTAAGTATCGCGTGTCAGATATTTTAGCGTCGATATTATTCAGAATAGCCTGTGGAGAGCACATACACTGCTGCGAATTGTGGAAAAGGGCCGAGTGTGGAAAAAGCGGAACAAATACGGAGATTACAGTACCGCAGTTTGTACGCTTGAATTGCAGAGCAGGGTCCCCTGATCACCTCTCGTACAGCAACACAAAACAACAGTCCCTTCTCTCTCGTCCCTGCCCGTCTCATTCCAACATGTCGAAGCGCGAAATGCTAGCAATAAACACATGAACGAACAATCAGTCCTACTCACTGTAAACGTAGTCCGTCGTTATCATAAAAAGCTTCCGGTGACTGATGTTTAGGACAATAATCGCTACGTACTGTAAGAATTATAGGAAACACAACAAACAATGTCTGATTTGAAACAGGAGCCGCACACAGTTAGCAGAGAAGATTAAAGGGTGCTTCGTTTGTTAGGATTTGCGCTAAATTGTTTTTCCTCTGGCGTGCGTCCTGGAAGATTTTAAAATCTGGTATCCATTTATATAACTGTCTAGAAACAGATCTTTAATTTTATTTTATGAATATTCCCTTGACCATTTCCTCACTGTCAATTCCCATTTCCGTCCAATATCGCCAAAGGGTTGTTTTGTTCCTCGGCAGCCATCTTCTAATTTCACATTCACACAAAGCACATATTCTCCCACGATTTATCATCTACATTAATTAAGGATCTAAATATGTATATGACTATCGTCTTTCACGCCTAACACGTTCGCGCGACAGCCATATTGTTCTTATTGACTGCATGAAATTGAAAAATGCGACGATATAACGATCTGCAGGGCCGTTACCTTCAAACTAAGTTTCTTTAAAATCGGCCAGCTCCTTCAAAAGTTCACGCTGAAGGAATTAATGGCCACATACACAAGGGGGCTACAAAATTGCGTTGTATCGTTTTTATGAATGAAGGTACATTATAAACTGTCAGTAGGCGATTGAATTTCGACCGCGCCCGAACACAATGTCGGTAAAAGGCGGTGAGGTTGGTATTGTTTTTATGTTACCTCTAGCCACATAATTAGATGTGACATGCATTCAACCAGAGGTGGTTATTCGATCTCACTGTTGTTAGTTTTACAATATAACGTGATATAAAATTCATTTTATAGCAAATAATATTAGGCAGTGTTGAGTAATTGTGGAACAAACAACCTGCCAACAATTATATACATAGTGACGTGGGCATTGAGCGTGCAGACAATGGCTGCCGGTGTGAAACTGTGGGGTGGGTACATGAAACATGTCCTTGCTCTGCCATTCCCTCATCAGAACAGCCTCGCTGTCGATGTGTGTCGCTCTGCCTGATAACAGCATGCCGTTGTGATTTATTGCCCACTGATATCCGGGGATAGCTTTCAGTATTCACAGAACTGCAGCCGTCAATACAACACACAACCAAAACACAAACTGTTGTTACAAACATTACATACACGTACATCAATACTGTTCTCGTCTACTTGTGACACAAGACGTACGTAACTATCGCAAATAACAGCCTGCCCAGCAACTCGTTCCCAACAACAGCTTCCCACCTACGAAGGGGAAACAGCCTTTGAATTAAAGTATGGCGTGTTCTTTAAATTGACAACCAATGCGAGTACATCAGTAACTGAGTATCACCAATAATTATACAGATACCTAAAGCCCTGTACCAAGACGGAGAAGGCAGAGAGCATTCTAGGTTACCAAACGGACGGGAAATTAGACAAAGGTAGTGTACACTTTATGTACCGACAGTTTAAAATTCAACAATTCCACGTTCTGCCCACACAGTGTACTTATGTGTTTTGTATGGATCTCAGAACAAACAGCGATTATTTCCCTATACAACATTAACTGACTGATTTTTATAACTGAGACGGAGTGTGTTTACTGCGCGGTACGGACTGAGTCTTAAAACAGAAATTTACTGCAGGTTAAATTTAGTCTGTAATTAGTAGTATGTCTCATCATGCTGTCTAACTTTCTGTCGGGAATGTACGGTTTAACGTGTTATGTGCTCCGGCAGGATCAAACGTTAGTTAGACTTTCAGGCTCCCTTCACTCGCACAGTAGCTTAGCAGTACGTCAGGACAGCTGGGAGATGTAAAGGTGGGCGATTAACGTGGGACTTAGGGAGGCAGTAAAACCATGCCTTTTGGCTGCTGAAGTCAATGGACCTTTCAAATGCCTTTCTATTGCTGCTTTACGGATCAGACTTGCAAAACACTTCAGAAGGAGTATTATTTCCTTCCATTTTATTATTTATGTTTCTCCCAGCCCACAATTTATTATTCAGCTCCACTGAACCTGGCCGGCCATGTTTCCCCGCCTGTCCTGCTTGTTTCCGCGCCCCCACATTCTGCTGCAACCGGAGCGTGAGAGGCAGCGCTGAGTAGCGAACTTTTAATATGGGAGATTGCTGACAATTAATAACGCCAGGAACTCATAAAGCACCACAGGCGGCTGATTTCGGAAAGGCTTGCTCTCTTCAGGGAAATGTGCTAATTAAAAAAGGGATCGTATATTTGAGCCACGACTTTCAAAGATAGCATGTACGAAGTTTGGAGGTCTAGAACAGGTAACAATGTCATGAGGAAAATAGAGGAAATAGCTGAGGGCAGATAAGATAAGCGAAGTTCAACTAAGAGGGTCGCATTGGACATCGCATCTGCAGGACCTAACCTTTAAATCTAACACTTCGACGCCTAAAATTAATCTAAATACAGAACAAAAAGGGGACCGCGGTAGCACAGTGGTTAAGGTACTGTGCTACAAATCGCAAGGCCGTTGGGTCGATTCCAGATGGTGTCATTGGAATTTTTTATTGACATAATCCTTCCGATCGCCCTATGGCCCTGGGGTCGGCTCAGCCTCTAACAGAAATGAGTACCAGGAGTATTTCCTGGGGGTAAAGGCGACCGGTGTGTAAGGCTGACAACCTACCACCATCCTGTGCCGTTGTCACGAAATCTGGGAACCTTAACTTCCTGGAACCCTCTGGGCCCCTCCGGGCCTGTAACGGGACTGCTTTACCTTTACCTTTACAGAACAAAAATTCTGTTTCTATTCACATAGAAGAAGCGGGGTAGCTCAGCTACGGACTGGATGAGGAATCGTGGTTCTGTTTCCGTTAACAAAAATCATCCAGACCGGCCCTAGGGTCCATGCAGCCTTTCTGCTGAATGTTTATGGAGGGGGGGGGGGGCTGTTTCAGTGGTGATAAGGCGACAGTAGCGCGAAGCTGACCACTTGCCTCCATCTAGCTCCGAGGTTGGTTAGTGTGAGTTTGACTGTATACTGACTTCCCCATACGCCTTCGTGGCGCGCAGAGGGACAACATACCTCATGGAAAACACAGTCCGTCTCCATTACAAAACCTAATCCGTTAATGTTTCTTAAGGAAGAATCGCTGTTCATTGTGTGGATCATAAGACACACAAATACAACGTGAGAGCAGAAGGTACAGTTTTCTACTGTTAAAATAGACAATGGTAAAACTGGGCTTCAGAGATTTCACGTGCTGTTAATGCTTTGGCGCATATCCGTTAGATGTCTCCATCGAACCCTTGTCCTCCAGTCCCAATCTGCTCTCTACTGCTCTCTCTCTCTCTCTCTCTCTGTTGGCTCTCTGCCTGGTTTTAGTGAATTCACGTCTGCCTTTATCAAACTTTTCGACCAAGTGTCCCACTCACAAACCGCTAATTAGCCAGCACTCACAAGAAGCCTAAATTTGAACTGTGTGCGTGGAACAGATTGACTACGAGTAGCTGCCAGCTCACTGGCCGCTTGTCTGATGTTACTCCACTGTTTTCTGTGCTAGCAAATATTTAGGATTAGAAGCAGAAAAACGTAGCATTGGGTAGTGGACTTAAATTAGTTGCGAGCCTGTCCTTCAGACAGCAGCACTAATACGTGTAATTTATTACCCTGTCAAGCTTATAAAAGGCAGTAGCATGCATATGTCTTGTTGCACGACTTTTAAAATTACTGGGGTTAAGTATTTTGGAGGCTTTTGTGTGTGTGTGTGTGAAACGCCCCTTCAGATTGCCACCGAATTTGTGCCACTGTAGGCCAACACCGTCCCGTTCCTTTTATGCAGGATCTTACAGAGGGAGACGG
>Ga0123353_10010899_pt1 | contig 12736 bp, 10 predicted proteins | sample TergutLab28metaG_3_FD_92763 | JGI IMG/M metagenome (GOLD analysis project Ga0123353, IMG submission 92763) | Labiotermes labralis P3 segment gut microbial communities from Petit-Saut dam, French Guiana - Lab288 P3 | ecosystem: Host-associated > Arthropoda: Insects > Digestive system > Gut ...
GATACGGATAGAGAAAACCCTAACACTTTTCATATAGAGATAGATGACGAGATCGACGGGCCGTTCGAAAAGGACGTCATATTTCACGCGAAAGAAGCTAAGGGCAGTTTATGGTGGATAACAGGAAAAGACAGAGAGACAAGCGGCGTCGAAAAGATCCGTATCGCGCCCGAAGCCATCATGCTTCTTGAAGCTTAGTTTGCGGCGGCCCTCAGACGGCGCCGAAGCCGCAAGCGGGGAAGTTGCACACCTCGCAGCTGAGACAGAGCCCTCCCGGCGCGAGGGCGATGATATCCTCTTTCGTGACACGCAGCCCGGCCATGACTCGCGGCAAAATTATATCCAGTATAGTGCGCTTGGAGTGCATCACGCATCCGGGCAGCCCGAGTATCGCGGTATCTCCGAGATACGCCATCATGAACATCGCGCCCGGCAGCACCGGCGCCCCGTAAGACACGATCTTTGCGCCTGTATTCTTGATAGCGAGAGGCGTACGGTCGTCGGGATCGACGCTCATGCCGCCTGTTACGAATACGACGTCGGCGCCCTTTTCGATCATCCGCATGATCGCTGAGGTCGTCATATCAGGATTGTCGGGCACCGTGAGGTTACCGATAACCTCGGCGTCAAATTCATCGAGTTTCTCCCGGACTATCGGGGTAAACCCGTCTTCTATCAGCCCCTCAAAGACCTCGCTCCCCGTCGTGACTATCGCCGCGCGCATTTTTTTATATTGGATGACAGACAGCGTCGTCTCAGTAAGATCCGCGTCGGCCGGTTTTGCGGGGTCGACCCCGACTGCCCGCGCGACCTCATCCATCCGCTCCCATGAAATCGCGAGCGGTATGATTCGCGTGCCGCACAGTTTGTCGCCTTTTTTTACCGGGCAAAGATCGTGCCTTGCCGCTACCATTACCTCGTCGAACGCGTTGAGCGCGGCGAGTTTTTCCTTGTCGACGCGAAGGAGTCCCGGCTTGTCCGCGAAAACCTCGATCTTCCCTTCTTTGACCTCGCCTTTCCGAAAGCCCGTCCCGACCACAAGGTCGGCAAGGATCTGGGCAGCCTCGTTCTCGTGTAGAAGCGACCCGTCGTTTTCCCATACGAACAGATGCGATTTGCCGATCTTTAGCAGTTCGCCGACGTCCTCTTCGCGCACGACGTGCCCCTTCTTAAAAGCGACGCTCTTTTCGCCGCCGGGTATGATCCGCGTGATGTCATGCGAAATAATATGCCCTATAGCATCTTGAGTCCTGATTTCTTTCATTTGGTATTCTCTGTCAGCGGGACGCTATTCTCCGCGGAGAAAATCCGGTATCGGGAAGTCGTTCGGCCCGCCGCCTTCCTCGCTTTCTTCGTCGGTATCCAGCATTTCCTGATCTTCCCGCGAAGGCTCAAACTCTACGTAATGGTCCGATCCGCCGTCTTCGAGCGCCTGCGAGTCGGGCTCATAGTCTTCCTCGAATCCGACCGTCTTCACGCCGAAAGGAGGCCGCAGACCCGTATATTCATCGTTCCCGAACCCGCCCCTTTCCAAATCCATGAACCCGGTCGCTATGACCGTGATCACTATCTCGTCGCCGAGAGTGTTGTCGATCGTCATACCGATCCTGACGTCGGCCTCTCCGTCCGCTTCCTGCTCTATCATGTCGGCGGCTTCGCTGAACTCCAGCATGCCGAGGTTTTCGTCGCCTGAGATCCTGAGGAGTATGTGCTTCGCCCCCGCTACATTCGTGTCGAGCAGCGGGCTGTTGACAGCGGATTTGACCGCTTCTTTAACGCGCCCGTCCCCTTTGCCGCGGCCTATGCCCATATGCGCGACGCCCTGGCGCGCCATCACTGCCTTCACGTCCGCGAAATCAACGTTTATAAATCCCGCGCCGGTTATGATCTCGGTTATACCCTGAACGCCGTCTTTGAGTACTTCATTCGCGAGATTCAGCGCGGTGAGCATTGTCGTATTGGGATCGCTGATCAACAGGAGCTTGTCGTTGGGGATAATGACGAGCGAGTCTACGTAATCTTTGAGATAATCGATGCCCTGATCGGCAAACGCCTTGCGCTTCTTGGCCTCAAAACTGAACGGTTTCGTAACGATCGCGATCGTAAGGATGCCCAGTTCCCTGGCGATCTTCGCCACCACCGGCGCCGCGCCCGTGCCTGTGCCGCCGCCCATACCCGCTGTGATAAACAGCATGTCGGCGCCGCGGATCGCGTTTTCTATTTCCTGCTGGTTTTCCTCGGCCGCAAGCAACCCAATCTCGGGATTCCCGCCGGCGCCGAGCCCTCCGGTCGCCTTCGCGCCGATTTGCAGCTTGACCTCAGCGTTGGATTTTTGATCAAGATCCTGCTTGTCCGTGTTGATTGCGACATATTCGACGCCGCGTATCTCGCACTCGATCATGCGGTTGACCGCGTTACCGCCGCCGCCGCCGACGCCGACTACAACGATGTTCGCGTTCGCTGGATTGGGGTTTTCGAACAAGATGCCTTCCTGCGCCATTTTATGAGCCCTCCTTAAAACCAATTTTCGTAAAGTAGTATATCATACCTGCTTAGCCTTGCAGTAATTTATTTATACCCGCATCTCGGGCGAGAAAGAACAGGAGTCGCTGCCTACGCTGATCGTACCGCGTTCCACGCCCTTGGCGTCGAGGTCCGCGATTATGCGCTTGATCTCGCCTATGTTCTTTGTCATATCCCTGATCTCGCCTTCGAGTACGAGCCTGTCGAACACGAACGCTCTCGGTATCACGCCGCCGAGATCGAGTCTCTTGATGTAGAAATTCTGCTCTCCGACATATCTTATAAAGTCCAGCGCCGGTTTCAGATGCCCCGCCTCCTCCGCCTTCAGCGCCTTGCCCTGCTCCGGGTCGATCGGCGTGAGCCCCGCTATGACCGGAAGTATCAGCCGTTCCTTCGTAAGCCTGAGGATCACTCCGTCGTAGTCGATGATCGCGTACCCGTCCGCGTACTCGATCAATACGCTCTCCGCCCTTTCGTCGATCAATATGTCTATACCGTCAGGCAGCGCCCATCTCACTTCGGCGCTGCGGATATACGCGTCGCGCTCAAGCCGCGTCTGCACGTCCGACACGCGCGTCTTGAAAATATTGTCGCCTGCCTCTATGCCGGAAAGCTCCTTTACCTGCACGTCCGTATAGTGGACATTTCCCTCGACATTTATCTCCTTAACGCTGAAGATCCCCGAATAAAACCCTGTCCAATACAGCCCTAAAATAATGCCCACGACTATCACGGCATTCAGGAAATAATGCTTCTTTTTTCGTTTGCCGCGCCTTCTGCGGTCAGCTTCCGAATATTTCATCCGCGATCACGCGGGCCGCGTCCGGTTTTGCCAGACCCGCCGCTTTCCTTCCCATTTCTTCAAGCCGTGGCCGGTCCGCCGCGAGCTTTGTGACGATATCCGGCAAGCCTGTGCCTTCAAGCCCGCCTTCCTGCAGCAATACCGCCGCGCCGGCGTCCGCCGGAAACGCCGCGTTGTAATACTGATGATTGTTCGTCACGTTCGGCGACGGGACGAGGACCGACGCCTTGCCGCTGTGCGCTATTTCCGTCACCGTGAGCGCGCCCGCGCGCGAAACGATCAGGTCGGCCGCCGCGTAGAGCTCGAAAATCGTATCCGAATAATCAAGCACCTTGTATCCTCCGGCATTCGCGGCCGGGCCTGACGCGAGCCTTTCGAGTACCGGCGCCAAGAGCTGCTTTCCCGTTATAAGGATGGTGTAAAATCCTTCGTTCCCCGCGAGGCTTTCTATCAAGCGGCAGCCCGCGTCGTTCATGGCGCCCGCGCCCTGGCTGCCGCCGAATACAAGCACGCAGAACGCTCCGCCCGGCACCTCGTATTTTTCCCGCAAAAGGTCCCGGTCCGCCGCCGCCGCCGCGAATTCCGCGCGGACAGGATTGCCGCTCACGATTACGTTTCGCGGTTTTTTAAAGTATTTTACCGTGTCGTCAAAAGCCGCGAAGACGCGGTCGGCGTACTTTTCCGCGATTTTGTTCGCCGCGCCGGGAATCACGTTTTGCTCCATGAGCATCGTCCTATAGCCGCTCTTTTTCGCGACGCGCAGCACGGGCCCCGACACGTAGCCGCCGGATCCCAGCACAACGTCCGGACTGAATCCTTTCAGTATTCTCTTTATATCGCCTGCCGACTTCAGAAGGCCGTAGAAGACCTTGACGTTGTTGAACGGGTTTTTCCGGTCGAATCCGTCGGCCTCGATGAACTCCTGCCTGTATCCCGAAGCCTTTACTATGTCTTTAGCGATCTCCCACTTCGTCCCGACGAATAGTATCTCCGCGCCGGGATCGCGCTTTGTGATCTCTTCCGCGACCGCGAGCGCGGGATATATGTGGCCGCCCGTCGAGCTGCTCGCGATGAGAACTTTCATGACGCTTCCTCGCGCTTCTGCCTCCGGCTCTCGCGCTTCGTGCGTTTTCGTTCCTGAGCCGCGGTTTCCGGCCCGTCGCTGCGCGCGATATTCAGCATGATGCCTATCAGAAGCATAAACACGATTATCGCGTTCCCGCCGTAACTGATAAAGGGAAGTATGACTCCCGTCGGCGGCAGCACATTCGTCACAACGCCGATATTCATCACGACCTGCAGCGCGAACAGGATCGCGACTCCGCTTCCGAGGAGCATCGCGAACCGGTCACGGCTGCGCATGGCTATGAGCATGCAGCGCCAGATGAGTATCACGAAAGCGATGATCACGAGAAGACATCCTATGAATCCCGTCTCCTCGCCGATGATGGCGAATATGAAGTCGTTTTGCGCGTACGGGAGCCATAGGGCCTTTTGTACGCTGTTGCCGAGGCCGACGCCCGTGAGCCCCCCGGACCCGAGCGCGAGAAGCCCCTGTACCGTCTGATAGCCCTCGCCCTGCGCGTCGGCAAACGGATCCAGAAAGATCGTCATGCGAGACTGATGAAACCCTCCGGCCGTTTGTATCATCCGGTACGCGAGGGCCGCGCCGGCCGCGAGCCCGGCCGCGATCAAACCGAAATTCACTCCCGCTATAAACATCATCGCGACGATCGTGAGAGCGACGATCAGGGCCGTGGAAAGGTTCGGCTGCTTGTATATCAATAAAAAGTAGACTCCGGCCAAAACAAACACCCCGAGGAACCCGCGCAGCACAGTCTTGGTTTGATCCGCGTATTTCGAGTAGTACCAGGCGACGCCGACGATGGCCGCGAATTTCGCGAACTCTCCCGGCATAAAGGTCACCTCTCCGATCTGGATCCAGCGCGTCGCGTTGTTGGCCTCATAGCCGAGCGGGGTAAAGAGCACGGCGAGGAGAATCAGCGACAGGCCGACAAGTATCGGCGCCATCTTATAGTAGACCCTGTGCGGTATGATGGACACGAAGGCCATTACGCCAAAGCCCCCCAGGGTCCACTGCAGGGCGCGCTGAAGATAAAAGTACGGCCCTATGTCCGCGGCCAGCGTACTGTAATAGCTCGCGCTGAAAACCATGACGACGCCGAACGTCGAGAGTACCACAACTATGAGGATCAAAAGAGCGTCCGTTTTACCGCGTACTTTTATCATGATTTCTCCTTCAAACCGGCCACGCGCGCTTTGAAGTCCCTGCCGCGTTCCTCATAGTCCGCGTACATATCCCAGCTCGCGCAAGCCGGTGAAAGGAGTACCGTGTCTCCTTCCTCCGCGAGCTCCGCGCCGGCGGCGACGGCCTTTTCCATACTCCCCGCCGTAAGCACGTCTTCTTCGGAAAAGCCCTCCGCGAGCGCGCAGGCTCTGACCTTTTCCGCGGTCGCCCCGAGAAGCAGGAATTTCTTCACCCTTCCCGACGCAGCCCGTATATACTCCGTGAAGTCTGCGCTCTTGTCGTAACCGCCCGCTATGAGCAGTATATTTTCCCCGACGGCTTCGATAGCTTTTATTCCCGCGTCGGGGTTCGTGCCTTTTGAGTCGTTTACGAAACGGACGCCGTCTATTTCCGCGACGAATTCGAGCCTGTGCTCGACGCCTTTGAAGCTTCTCAGCGTATCGGCTATGACCTCGGGCGCTATGCCCGCTGCGAACGCCATGGCCGTGGCCGCGAGAGCGTTTTCGAGGTTGTGCCCGCCGGGTATCTGAAGCTCGTCCGCGCGTATAACGTTCACAAAGCTGTCCGTATCCGCGAAGACTATCGTGCCGCCAAGGGCGAAAGCCCCGTATTCAAGTTCCTTCGTCCTGCTGAATGGTATATGCCTCGAACGCGCCCCGTAGGCCAAAGAAGCCGTCAATTCGTCGTCCGCGTTGTAAACAAAGACGTCGTCAGCCTCCTGATTCTCGAAGATCCGGGCCTTGGCGGCCGCGTAGTTATCCATGTTTACATGCCTGTCCATATGGTCGGGCGTCAGGTTCAGTATAGCCGCGATCTTCGGACGGAACTCTTTTATGGTTTCGAGCTGAAAACTCGAGACTTCCGTCACGAGCCACGTGTCTTCGTCCGCGCGGGTGGATTCCGACACGACGGGCGTTCCGATGTTTCCGGCGACGACGGTCTTGCGGCCCGCGGCCTTGAAAATTTCCCCGACAAGCGTCGTGGTCGTCGTCTTGCCGTTCGTCCCGGTGATCGCGGCGTATTTGCCGCGGCCGAGCCGCCATGCCAGCTCTATCTCTCCTATCACTTCCGCTCCACGCGCCCTCGCTTTTTCGGCAAAATAAATCAGCGGCGGCACGCCGGGACTCATTATCACGTAGTCCCGGTTTTCGTCCGGCACGGGCTTCCCGTCAAGAAAACACCCGGCGCCTGCCGTAAGAAGCTTCGCGTAAAACGCGGGCTCGTCCTTTTCTATGTCTCTGTCGTCAAAGACGTCGGGCGCGGCGCCTGCTTTTACGAGCGCGTCAAAAGCGGCCTTACCGGACTTGCCGAGCCCCGCGACCAGTATTCTCTTTCCTTTAAACTCTTCCGTCATATCCCCTCAATTACCATGCTTTGCATTATTAGCACAGCCGCGCAAATCGCGCACAAAACGAAGGTTATGCTTACAAACACCATCACGACTTTTTTCTCGCGCCAGCCCGAAAGCTCGAAATGATGATGTATCGGCGCCATCTTGAAAACGCGCTTGCCGTTGCGCAGCTTGAAGCTTCCTACCTGGAGGATCACCGACACGGCTTCAAGCATATATATGAACCCCACGATCGGGAGGAGCAGTTCCACATGAGTACAAATCGCGCCGACCGCCAGCCCGCCGCCGAGCGCGAGCGACCCGGTGTCGCCCATAAATATTTTCGCGGGGTATCGGTTGAAAAACATGAATCCTATGCACGAGCCCGCTATGGCGGGAAATATCATTGAGAACGCGACGCTCTGGCTGATGTTTTCCTCCACAAGCGTATCGTTGTTGATAAGGGCCAGCGCGAATCCCAAAATCGCGAACACCGGGAAGAAGATCGATACACCGAACGAGGTACCCGCCGCGAGCCCGTCGAGCCCGTCCGTCAGATTGACGGCGTTGGCCATCGCCACGATGATGAAGACGATATACGGGTACATCCACGGCCCGATGTTTACGGCCTTCCATACGAACGGAAGGATGATATACGTACCCTTGTCCGCGAGCAGGATGAAGTAGATCGCGAACGCGAGCGCCAGCGCTATTTGAAGCATGAGCTTGTGCTTCGCCCTGAGCCCGAGGTTTTGACGCTTCGTGATCTTCTTCAGGTCGTCGAGCATGCCGATGCCGCCGAATATAAGAGTCATGCCGAGGATGACGATCAATGTAGGTGAAAAACCCATAGGGATCATCGCGGCAAAACAGCCGGCGGTTATCCCGCACAGAATAGCCAGGCCGCCCATCGTCGGCGTGCCGCTTTTTGCCTTGTGCCCTTCGGGCGCGAGATCGTAGATCTCCTGCGTGCTTTTGATGCGTTTCAGATACGGTATAAGAGCCGCGGTCACGGCGGCCGTAACTATCAGCGCCACCCCAAACGGGATCGCGAGTAGTATAGCGAGATTCGTGTCCAGGTTAAGCAGCGCCATCTTCGTCCTCCCTTTTCCGGGCGGCGTCCGTGAGCGCGCTGACCACCTCTTCCATCTTCATTGACCTCGATCCCTTTACGTAAAACGCGGTCCCTTTCCGTACTTCCGTCATAAGACGGTCTATGAGCCCTTCCCTGGCGTCGGGGCCGTAGTATAAGACCTCCGGTCCGAGCCGTCCGTCCGCCGCCTGTATGCCGTCCGCCGCCTCCTTGGCGCCGTCCGCTATCCGCCGCGCCTTCCCGCCGTACGCGAAGATACAGTCCGCGCCTGAAAGGACGGCCGCCTCGCCGATGTCTCTGTGCAGCGATTCGGAATCGCCGCCGAGCTCGTTCATATCCGCTAGCACTGCGACGCGTCTTAAAGCCGGTACGTCCTTCAGGTATTTAAGCCCGCTCTTCGCGCTGTCGGGGCTCGCGTTGTACGTGTCGTCGATCACAAGCACGCCGCCTGTCGCTATCGGGGCGAGCCGGTGTTCTGTTCGCTCAAGTTTTCTCAGCGCCGCCGCGGAATCCATAAGGCTTACTCCCGCCCGCGAGCATGCCGCCGCCGCCAAAGCCGCGTTTTCGCCGGCGAACGCTCCGGGCACCGGAATCTCGAATGGCACGCTCTTGCCGTCCCGCCTTTCTGTTATCTCGAATAACGATATGCCGGCGTCGGCTTCGCTTACGCGCGTTTCAGAGACTGTATATTCCGCGGTTTCCGCGGCGTCCGTGCCTTCGGCCGCTATGCGGATCAGCTCAAAGCCCTTTTCCCGCTTGCCCTCAAGAGCAAGTTTTTCCAGCTCCCCGTTCGCGCCGGAATTGATTATGAGAGCGCCGCCTTTGCCGAGGCAGGCCGCTGCTTCATACTTGGCTTTGAGTATTCCGTCGTCAGAGTCGAAATTTTCTCTGTGCGACAATCCTACGTTCGTTATTACGGAGACGTCCGGCAGCGCTATTTCGCAGAGCCGCCCGATGTCACCCTTGACCGCGAGCCCCATCTCAACCACGAGGATTTCTATATCCTCACCCGCTTCAAGGATCGTGCGCGGCAGCCCGATTTGGTTGTTCAGGTTTCCCCGCGTGCTATATACCCGTCCGGATCCGGGCAGGAGCTCCGGCGCGTATTCCGTAAGCACGCAGCCTATCATATCCTTTACGGCCGTCTTGCCTACGCTGCCTGTCACGGCTATGACAAACGGGTCGATTTTCTGTCTATAGTAAGCGGCAAGGTCCTGATAAGCCCTCAGTGTATCCCTGACCGCTAAAACGGCGCCCGAATACCCGGGCGGTATCTTGCCTGTGTCCGACACGACCAGAAGTGCCGCCCCTTTGTCCGCGGCTTCGCCAAGGTGGTCGTGCGCGTCGTGGTTTTCCCCGATCAAGGCGAAGAACGCCTCGCCCGGAGCGAGAGTGCGCGTATCCGTCGAAACCGCGGGTATGAGCGTACTGTCGTTCGCGGCGTTCGTGCCGGCGGGGATCCCTCCCGTCGCCTTTACGATTTCACCGATCGAAAACCGCGCCGCCATCGCTATTCCCAATACAGAAAGACCGTGCCGCCCGGCGCCGCTTTCATGCCGGGCTTCGGGTATTGATCGACAACGTGCAGTTCCCTGTTGAGGTTATTGACGAGATAGGTGTTTCTGGGATGCGTCGCGACAATGTCGGGCTCGTCGTCTTCCGCGGCGTCCGTCACTCCCGGTTCGGGCTCCTCGCCCCTGAAAATCCCGATGTTGCTCTTTAGCCCCATGTACTCAAGCGACGCTTTCGCGTCCTCAAGCGTCCATCCCGTGTAATCCGCGACCGTGATCCTTTGGCTGTTCATCTGCTCGATCTCCGCCTCGGTATAGGCGGGTTTGATATTCAGATAACGCAGCAGCCATTCCGATATCTCGTTCACCACGGGGCCGGCCGTCCCTATCCCGTAGTAACCGACGCGCGGCGTGTCGCAGAGCACGAGCGCCACGAACTCGGGATCCTCGATCGGCGCGATGATGAACATCGACCCTATCACCGTGCTTTCTGAGTATTCGCCGCCGATGAGCTTCTGTGTCGTTCCCGTCTTGATCCCGATATTATAGCCGCTGATCTTGGCTGCCGGCAGCGATTGAAATTCCGATACATAGTTCAGGATTTCCCGCATTTCCGTCGCGGTGTTTTCGGAGATGACCTGCCGTTTGATCTTCGGCGTGAATTCCTCGACCATATTGCCGTTTTCGTCCGCGAGCCCTTTCACGACGCGTGGCACCATCAGCTTGCCGTCGTTCGCCACAGCGCCGATCGCGCTTACCATCTGGATCATCGTAACGGACAGGCCCTGCCCGAAAGCCATCGTGGCAAGCCCGACAGGCCCGGCCGTAGCCGCGTTCTGCACGAGCGGCGTTTCCTCACCCGGAAGGTCGATACCCGTCTTCTCTGTGATGCCGAATAATTCCAGATAGTTGTAGAATCGGTTGTAACCCAGTGTTTGCACGACCTGCATCATGACGGGGTTGCACGAATTGGCGACTCCATCCCGCACGGTCTGGCCGCCGTGCGCACCGGGATGCACCCAGCACTGTATTTTTTGGTCGTAAACCTGCAGCGCCCCGCTGCAGTTGAACCATGTCTCGGGCGTGACCGCGCCGTCCTCAAGAGCCGAGGCTACGGTTATCGTCTTGAACGGAGAGCCGGGATCGTAAACGTCGGATATACAAGGGTTGCGCCACATCTTCGAAAGATAATCAGCCTGCTCTTCAGCGGTAAGCTCATAGAAGATCTCGCGTTCCTCCTCGGAAATCGGCCGGCCGGGATCGTTCGGATCGTACGGGTCGGTGTCCGCCATCGCGAGAATGTCGCTCGTCTTCGGGTCGTATACTATTGCCATCATGCGATTTGCCTGTGTGCGTTCCAGTCCCCGCATGAGCGCGTCCTCGACAAAATGCTGGATCGACTCGTCGATCGTTGTAACGATACTCAGCCCGTTTTGGCTTTCGTAGTATGCCTGTTCCCCGCCGATAACCGCGTCGCCGATCCCGTCGGTCCGCGCGATTTTCCGCCCGGTCACTCCGGACAGCTCCCGGTTGTGATACATTTCAACGCCGCTCTGCCCGACGCCGTCGTAATTCACGCTTCCTATTACTTTAGCGGCAAGCGAACCGAGCGGATAACGTCTCGTGCTGCATTCCTCGATTTCGAGAATAGTGATCTTTTTTTCTTTAATACCTTCGCGTATCGCCGCGATCTGCGGCTTTGTGAGATCGCTCGCTATGCGTACGAATTCCTTGCCGCTGTCGAGCTTCGTCTCTATACTCGCGATCGTCACGCCTGTCTCGGCCGCGACCAAAGCCGCGGCGGATTTCTTCTGTCCGGCGAGTTCTTCGGGATCCTGCAGGGCGGCTTCGGCCTCGGTAGCGGGCTTGAGCCGCGCCCAGACTCTGTAGCTTACGGTGCTGACAGCGAGCTCATTCATATTGCGGTCCAGTATCGAGCCGCGAGTCGGTTTCAGCCTTTCATCTTTGATTTGATACTCGGCGGCTTTAGTCGCGTATTGCTCGGCCCTTACGATTTGGATCAATCCGAGATTAAACGTGAGCCCCGTGAAAAGACATAAAACTATGACAAAAGCGGCAAGAATCCGCTTTTGAATACCGAAGACTCCCGCTCCCGCGTTATTCTTATTCGTCCTCCGGTTCCGCCGGCTTGTTTCGTTCTCCGCCATATGCCCTCTCTTTTATATATTTTCCGAAATTCGCCTGTATTGCCGGCAATTCGTCGATATAGACGTATTGCTCGAACGACGGCTCCTTCATTCCGAGCTCCGCGTAAGCCCGGTCTTTTATCAGCTGCATGTTTTGCGCCTGCTCTATTTCTATTTTCAGGTTCGCTATGTCGTCGTCGACCTGGGCGATCCCCTTCTTTAAATCGTTGATGTCCTTTTGAGCTCCCGCCGCTTCCGCGGAAAGAAAGACGATGCAAAAGGCGATGGCCGTTATGACAATAAGTATCAGAATGATCGCGCGCACCTCGGCGGGCGTCATTATCTTCAGCGGGGTTACAGGATGGAAATCCTCGTCGTAACGGGGCAAAGGTTTGACTTCGCGCCGCTCTTCGCGCCGCTCTTCGCGCTTCGGCGGCTCGTAAGGCTGCCATGCCGGGCGGGACGCGCCGCTTTTTCTCGGCGCCGCCGGGGCGTCGTATGAACCGGGCTTTCTGCCGCTGTAATTCAATTGTGCGCTTCCTGCCGCCATTTACCCCCTCGTGATATTTACAGTTTTTCGAGGACCCTGAGTTTCGCGCTGCGCGCTCTGGGATTCTCCTCTCTTTCTTCCGCTGACGGCAAGACGGGTTTCTTCGTCACCCTCCTCGCGTCGCTGACCTTGCCGCAAACGCAGACCGGCGCCCCTTCGGGGCATTCGCACGGGTTCTCGCGCTTCCTGAACGCCTCTTTGACGATGCGGTCTTCCAACGAGTGAAAAGTGATGACCGCCAGCCTGCCGCCGGGCTTCAGTACGTCGATGAATTCCCCTAACCCGCGTTCCAGGACCCCAAGCTCGTCGTTGACCTCGATCCGGATCGCCTGAAAAGTCCTTTTCGCCGGATGCGGCCCCTCCCTTCTCGCGGCTGCCGGGATCGCTCGCTTTATGATCTCCGTCAAGCCGCCTGTGCTCGTGATCCGTCCACGTTTTCGTTCTTCTACGATAAACGAGGCGATCCTCTTTGCCCATCTTTCCTCGCCGAAATCCCTTATTATCCGGCAAA
>Ga0123353_10010900_pt1 | contig 12736 bp, 14 predicted proteins | sample TergutLab28metaG_3_FD_92763 | JGI IMG/M metagenome (GOLD analysis project Ga0123353, IMG submission 92763) | Labiotermes labralis P3 segment gut microbial communities from Petit-Saut dam, French Guiana - Lab288 P3 | ecosystem: Host-associated > Arthropoda: Insects > Digestive system > Gut ...
ACTCCCGGGGCGTTGCCGCCACCGGTTTTCAAGACCGGCGCCGTGGTCCAGGCTTAGCTATATCCGCTCAGGATTCGGGAACGTGTTTCAATATTTAATCCCGATTGTCGGAATTGATTTATCCCTTGACCTCTATGAGGCGGCATGGACCTCGCGATCGTAGCAACTCTGACACTGTCATTGTTCCTTATTTACAACCCGTTCGCGAGCCTTCCGATATTCATATCATTATCGGGCGGAAAAGACCCCAAAGTTGTGAAGAGCTACGCTAACAAGGCCATACTGGTCGCAGGTCTGCTTCTTGTGATATTCGTCGTTGTGGGTCCGTTCCTTATGGATATATTCGGTATAACCATGAACGGTTTCAGAGTGGCCGGAGGTCTCGTCCTTCTGCTCATGGCGGTGGAGATAATCTTCGGAATGAGCATATGGAAAGGAGGAGAGAATGATGCGGCATGGGTGATAGTTGCAACCCCCATTCTTACAGGTCCTGGAGTGATCACCACCGCCGTCCTTTTCTCGGAGGAGTTCGGCATGCTGCCCGTTCTTTTAGCGGGCGTGATATCTTTAGCCATTACGTGGCTGCTGCTCAGTAATTCTGCGACGGTAATGAAATACGCCGGGAATCAGTCAATAAACATAATGTCCAAAATTGTGGGTTTACTGATAGCGGCGATGGCGATCGAGTACATCTTCACCGGCGCGGCCGGATGGTGGGAAGCGCATTCTTTGGTCTCAGCTATCGCAGGCATCTTCTGATGTTTCCGGGCACCTTTTCGAGTAATACCAGATCATGAACATGAACCATATCATCTCTATCGGCAATGATAACGCTGCCGGAAGCACCGAATGCGTTGTGGATATCAGGATCATGGTCATCGACATTGCCAACGCGCTGTTCTTCCATATCGAGAGAAGCACCATCGGTATCCTGTTGCCGCGTCTCATACCTATCCATTTGAGCAGCAGCTCCATCACAAGCGCCACGGCCGCTATCCTCACGATACATCCGAGTGCCACCCAGAGTACCGTTTCAGGTTCATTGAAAATGAAGTCCCTGTTCGCGCCGAACGTCACCAGGACGAGTATGAAGAAGAGTACGTTAACGGATACCGCTTTTGTTTTAACGTTCATGCGGTACTTTCTTAACGGTATAGATACGGCAAAAGGTATCGCAATGAACAGTGCCACATACTTCAGCACCTCTGCGGGGTTCACAGCCTCGCCGATCAGTATCTGCGTTATTGCGGGCGTCACCGCTAACGCAACAAGATATATCACCGTGGTGGCGATCATCGCCAATTTTACGTTACCCTTCAGTATCAGCGTCCCTGATGTTACGGATATGGCACACGGTACGGCGGCAAGCATCACCCATCCGAGCCAAAGGTCATGATCGTAGAAAGAACCGACAAGTAACGTCACGCCGCCCGCTACCGCATAACAAACGATAACGGCTATCAGGATCTCCTTCTTATTCTCGGTAACGTCCTTCTTATTGAACGAAAGCCCCTGAATGGATATGCACATCAGCACCATCAGCGCCATCATCACGATCGTCGGCGCATGCCCGATATCACCGATCAGCAATCCCAACACCAACGCTGAGATTATCCAGAATCTGGCGTCAACGAGGATATTCATCGGAGGCATATCACATCACATGAGAGAAAAAGCTTACCGCATCCTGTACGGGGTTCTCCGAGAGTACCGCGTCAAGCCGTTTCGCGTATCTTGACGCTCGTGAATCGAGTATCACCGCCATTCCGCGGTCCGTCTCCGTTCTTATCATGCGTCCGATGGCCTGCTTCATCTTTCTGACCGCCGGAACTTCACTTACATATGCCCACCCCGTTCCGGCGCCGTATCTTGAATCGAACATCTCCGACATCGCCTTGGATTCTATCGTCGGCGGCGGATACGGTATTCCGACGATGACTGCGAACGATAACTCGTCTCCCGGGAAATCTATGCCTTCCGCTATCGATCCTCCCATGACGGTGAAGAACACTCCGTTGCGGCCTTTTCTGAATTTATCAAGCGAAGCCATCGTCTTCTTCTGATGTCCCGATTCTTCCCAATATGTCGCTTTGTCTATCTTTCCGTCTATGATGTTCCGCACTTTGGACATCATCCCGTATGATGGGAAGAACACTAACGCGTTCTTGTCCACGGCTTTGCATAACCGTACAATATGATCTGATATGCGGTCGATCATTCTCGGATCGCGTTTCATGTCGTCGTATTTTGTTGTTACATCGTTCACATACACCACGGAACGATTCTCCGGAGGGAACGGCGTCGGGTACGATCTCATTACCGTTGTGTCGGGAAGCCCCATCGTTCTTACGTATTGTTCAAGCGGCTGGAGCGTACCGGACATGTGCACCGAACCTTTCAGGGAACGTATGAACATCGTTATGTCCGACGGATCTATGCATGATGCGCACAGCATCTCGCCGTCGTTATCCGCTTTCACGCTCTTTATGAACTGCCCTTCGTCGGAGGATATCCAATCCTTCAACGATATACCGAGGACCAAAAGCCCCGACAGTTTGTGTTCTCCGTGATCTATAAGATACTCCGTTCTTACTTCTCCTACGTCGATCATCTTATCGACCGCCGAGACAAGATCATTACGGCTCATCGACAGCTTGCTCATCAATTTTGATTCAACGCGGTCGTTCGCTATTACCGCTTCGTGCACGTCCAACGTTAAATTCTCATTCGCAGCGCCTTTGATCACCGCTTTCAAAAGTGCAACGAACTCTCCCGCCCTTACATCCCCGAAAAGGACGGGGTCCTTGAGTACGGTTATCTCTTCTTTTATCACTGCGTCAAGATCCTTCACTCTTATCGAGAAACTTCCCTGTTCCCTCGCCGCCGATATAAGATTGTGAGCTTCATCCACGATCAATACGATCTCGTCGTCCTCGCACCGCATATGCGCCAGAAGGTTCTCGCGTATGTCCTCGGACAATATGTGAACATACGGTGCCACAATGACATCCATCCCCTGTATCAGCAGTTTTCTTACTTCGTACGGACATATGTCCGCGGAACCGCAGTATTTATCCAATTCATCCGATGTCGGGAAATTATTGCGGCAGTATGCTTCCACTCGTGACGAATGCGTTCTCACTTTATCGTAGAACCTGCATCCCGTTTCGCCTCTGGCACTCTTCGCTTTCTTCTCTTCGCATAGGCTTGAGAGTACATGAGGCGGGATGTCCTCATAACCCGGCAAAGACATAAGAAGCGGGCATGAACGTTTCCTTCCCGTTAACGTCATTCCCGATATGTCCTTGATCTCCGATATCGCTTTCAATTCCCTCATTACCTGATCGCTCTGCGATATCGTTCTCGTAAGATAGATCAGCTTCTTGTTCTTCATCTTCGCATGATGCAGCGCGCCGGCAAGCGCGCATATCGTCTTTCCAGTTCCGGTACCCGATTCCATGACCATGTGTTTTGACGCAGCTAACGATGTCGTTATATCACGAACGATATCCATCTGAGATTCGCGAGGTTCATAAGGGAAGTACGGAGCTGCAAGCCTGTCCTTGGGAAGGAATACTTTATTCTCGTTCCTTCTCTCTTCGAATTTCTCTTCGGTAAGGCATTGCTGCTTCCCTTCGATATCGCCGATCGGTGAGTTGCATACTCTGCACCTCTCCGAACCGGGAGGTGATAGACTCTTGCAACGCATGCAGAACAGTCCTGCCATGAGGGTGCCATTATGCATTAGCATATAACCGTTGCCGAGGGGTCTCCGAAAGTGCGGGCGCAAATCTTAATCTACTGCGTATGCATCGCCGTTGCATGGATGATAAATGTAAATGCGACGATCTTGTCGGTTTTGTGATGGACCCTCAGAACATACTGTCCGAAATGCCGACGGAGAAGGTGTACATGTTGCTCGCAGATCTCGATATGATAGAGGACGATTATAACCGGGAATTAGCTATAGTATACCTGAGTTCCAATTATTCGTCGAAGAAACACTTATGCTCAACGATACTCAAGGGAAAACACGACCATGAGATCAAAGAGATCGCAAAGACAGTAAGGGATGTCCTCATGCAGGAGATCGGATCCCGCAGAGCTAAAAAGTGACATTTTATTTTTAAAGCCATATTTTCTTCAATGCTGAGCATACGCTCATCGACGGAAAAATAAAACATGTAAGGCCTTTCGGCCCTAATTCGTTTAAAGTAACGGAAGGTCTTCGCCCGTTTCCACATATACCCAATCGGATACGGCGATGTAGAAGAACAGCGCGCCTGCGACCAGGTATGCGAATCCCGCGACCATGTTCAGCGCATCGGAGCTGCTGAACGCAAGAGCGAACATATAGGCTATTGCGAACAGGGCCGTTGCAAGACCGAATGATATATCGTGGCTCGCCAAGAGTATGGCGATGACCATCAACAGCACGATCATTATGATCCAGCCGAAATAAGCCACCATTCCGAGACCGTATATTGCCGACACAGATGTTACAAGGAACAGCATTCCCACAGCGGAGAATAATATCCCTTCGGTCAGATCCCCGGACTTAAGCGAGAATATTCCCACTCCGCCCAGAATAACAGACACCGCGGCCAGAACTACGTTGAAGTCCTTGGCCACTATCGTTGTAAAGTCCCATGCATCGTTCAGATATGATACGGCAAGCAGAAGCGCCAGAACAGCTACAAGGAGCATACCGACGACCGAGCAAACGGCCGAAAGCACATAATTTGACCCCGAGGATTCGCAGCAGCAATCATCGTAATACGTGTTGCAACCGCATTGACATTCGGGGCATCCGCACGTACAGTCCGGCCCTCCTGTGCATTCTGAACAGCATCCACAGCCTGAAGATTTCTCAGACATGCTCTTGAGTATGGCGAATTACTTTAAAAATCCATGCATTAATTCTTCAACTAATAGGCATTAACCAAAACCTTCGAAACGCACATTTATTCCGCATCAGGTCTTCTTGATAATATTCCCGATAATCTTTTTGTCGTCTTTCGGAGGGGTCTGCGTGCCATCCTTCGAAGGGAGCGGTTGCTATTTCTCCAACGGCCTTCGCGGCGGACTTTCTTCCCATTTGTCTTCCGTTCCCGGAATACTGTCTATCTCCACAAGGCGCATGGTCCTCCTTATCAGTTCAGCCTCCTCGAAATATTCGTCTATCCATTCATTACGGTCTTTTTCAGAACCCTTACTGTCACCCTCGTTCCCGAATGATTCCGGACGGTCCAGCATCCTTCTGTACAGGTCGCAGAACTCCGATTTGCCGTACTTGAACGCCTTGTAATTGTTCTCGATCTTCAGCATCCTGTGGAATCCCAGCATGATGGCGGAATGCAGTGATATTATTATCAGGAACATCTGCGCGAAGCCTTCCACCGTCACGAACGTCAGCAGGACCGGGATCAATAAGGATATCAATAATGTCCAACCCAGCGTATAATAATGGAATCTCCTGTTCCATTCCGCTCTGTACTTCCAATAGACAAGAGCGCCTTCTATCCGTCTGAAGTGATTGTTCAGCCGGTCCTTTTCCTTGCCTTCGAATATGCTTGTTTCGAACGGGTCCATTATCCGTTTCCGATCGTTCCTGTGCCGGAAGCGCCACCGCAGTCCCTTCTTGCTCTCGGATTCGCAGTCCTTTTTAAACCCGACCTTTTTCAGCTTCGCCGTTACCACCGGTACGAAAGTGACCAGTGCCAAGACCAAGTATACGATCGTTGCTGCCAGCCAATGGTTCATACCTAGGATATCGTCGATACCAAACATACAAATATGACAAAAAATACGAATATATAAAATAAATTGTTAGATCTGAACGGATCTCAGCGATCACAGCGTTTTTTGAATAGTATTGCGGTCTTCGAACAAAAGAGCGTGATAAACAACATTAATACGTCCTCACGGATAACTATGCGCCGTAATGTTCATACCTGCCACTAAAAAGGAGATGGAAGAGCGAGGATGGGACGAATTGGACGTGATCCTCGTTTCCGGAGATACTTATGCAGACACATCATATAACGGATCTGCGGTCATAGGCCATTGGCTTATTGACAACGGGTTCAGAGTGGGCATCATAGCGCAGCCGGATGTCTCTTCCGACACGGATATCAAAAGATTAGGAGAACCGTTGCTTTTCTGGAGTGTCTCCGCAGGATGCGTTGACTCTATGGTAGCCAACTATTCGGCGACGAAGAAACGTAGAAAGGAAGATGATTTCACACCCGGCGGCTTGAATAATAAACGTCCCGACAGGGCCTGCATAGCATATTCCAACCTGATCAGAAGATATCATAAAGGAGCGACCATAGTTCTCGGCGGAATAGAGGCAAGTCTGAGGAGGATCGCTCATTATGATATGTGGTCCGAATCCGTACGGCGTTCCCTGTTATTCGATTCAAAAGCGGATGTCATAACATACGGGATGGCCGAATTATCTAATCTCGAGCTTGCGAACGCTTTGAAAGAAGGCCGCGAATGGAAGGATATCAAAGGGATATGCTACATCTCACCTTCAAAAAAAGAGGGCTGCATCGAAATTCCGTCATTCGAATCCTGCTCGAATAACGACGATATGATCGCTTCATTCAGAACATTCTATGAAAATTGTGATCCTTTAACTGCAAAGGGGCTCGTACAAAGGCACGGCGGCAGATATCTGATACATAATCCTCCGTCACCGAATATATCGCAGGATGCACTTGATCGTATTTACGAATTGAATTATGAGAATAAAGTGCACCCGTTCTATTCGAAGGACGGTAAAGTACGTTCAATGGAGACGATAAAACAATCAGTTACAACGCACAGAGGATGCTACGGAGAGTGTAATTTCTGTGCCATAGGCGTACACCAGGGAAGAACGGTCATAAGCAGAAGCGAGGCCTCGATAATACGGGAGATCGAACGCATCACGAAGAAAAAGGGATTCAACGGCATCATATACGACGTCGGAGGACCGACGGCGAACATGTACGGCATGGAATGCCTCATAAAGACGCAGGTGGGCGCGTGCAAAGACAAACGATGCATCTATCCGAAGATATGCCCTAAGCTGCCTGTAGATCACAGCAAACAGATCGCCTTGCTTGAAGCAATAAAGAACGTTGAGGGTGTGAAGAAAGTATTCGTCACATCCGGTATACGATATGATCTGATATTGGCCGACGAACGCAACGGGAAGAGATATCTGGATACCTTGGTGAAGGATCACATATCAGGACAGCTGAAGATAGCACCTGAACACATATCCGATGATATCGTAAAACTTATGGGGAAACCCGGTAAGAAGGAACTTACAGCATTCAAGAGAATGTTCGACGCATCGAATAAGGAACATGGAAAAGAACAATTCCTTACATATTATCTCATTGCGGCGCACCCGGGATGTTATGAACGCCATATGGAGGAATTACACAGATTCATCGTTTCGGAATTGAGAACTAATCCGGAACAGATACAGATATTCACCCCTACGCCGTCGACGTTCTCTACGCTGATGTACTGTACGAGACGTGATATCGAGAATAAAGGCGATCTGAAAGTGGAAAGATCGATGCAGATGAAGCAGAAACAGAAGGATATCGCTTTGGGCGTGAAACAGCGTCCGTGACGTTGTTTGAGATGATATCATAAATAGTTGGCAACCGTTAATACCGAGCATGTTCGGCAATGCCTGCGAAAAGGCGATGAAGTTCACGAGGCCCGTGATAACCTCTCTGAGACATTATGATGGTAGTGTATCATGCACGTGCGGCGCATTCATCGTACTGAATGATGACGGATGGATATTGACTGCCGGCCACATATTCGATTCTTTCATGGCTTTCCAGCAGAACAGCAAGGCGATCAAGGAGATAGAGGAACAGAATTCCATGCCGTCGATAAGGAAGGGGCCTAAAATGAAGGTGGATCCCAAATGGATCACGAACCATTCCTTCTGGTGGGGATGGGATAAAGTGTTACTGAATGACGGCACCGTTGATCGGCAAATGGATATAGCCGTCGGAAGGCTGGAACCCTTCGACAGGAAGTGGATAACCGAATATCCGACGATAAAAGATCCGGCTAACATGAGACCCGGAACGAGTCTCTGCAAGTTGGGATTCCCGTTCAGCACCATAAACGCCACGTTCGATGAAGGTACGAAAGCCTTCAAACTTGCCGATAAAACGTTACCGTTGCCGCTCTTCCCGCTGGAAGGTATGCACACACGCAACATTGCAACGGGAAAGAACAGGGAAGGGTTGGATATGCTGTATGTGGAAACGTCATCTCCCGGTCTCAGAGGACAGTCCGGAGGCCCGATATTCGACAAGGATTGCAACATCTGCGGCATACAATTACGAACGAATCACATGTCCCTGGATTTCAAGCTGGAAGCGATGGTCGAAGGGAAGAAAGTGGTGGAGAACCAATTCCTGAATCTCGGCGTCGGATTGCACGCGAAAAGCATCGTGGATTTCCTGAGAAAGAGGAATATCGACTTCGATCTGGAAGGCGGATCCCAATACAGGATCATCTCCTGATCGTGTTGAATATCGATTTCACGGCCGTCTGAGTGGGATGCGGTTTTATAGCGACAACGCGTTAACGAGTTCATGGGAAAGATAAACTTCAACGGATATTCGTTCGACGGCCCGTTCAAGCTCAATATCAACGAATCCGAATTACCGGAGGACGCAGGTGTGTGCTTAGTGTGCACCGAATCGGGGTACGGAATTAAAGTGATGAGCATCGAGAACGCCGAGAACCTGAAGAATCATATAGCGAAGAGCAAGAGAAGAGATTGCTGGAAACGCATCGCCGAGAAAGATGTGATCGACATTTACGTGATCCTCATGAAAGGGAAGGAAGATCGCGAAAAGTGCGCGTCCTCCGTAAGAAACGGCCGAAAGTACAAATTGGTGTGCGAAGAAGACAATTAACGCCGTTATTCGCATCCAAAATGTATGTTCGTTAAAAATATAGTTTGTAAATGTGTTACGTTAATTATTTTAGTACATGCACAAAAACGTACTATTAACGCCGTTATTGTGTGTGCGGAGCACCAATTAACAGTGTTAATATAATCAAAAAATCAACTACTGATATTATTATATCAAATAACGCAAACACATTAAATAATATACGTGCTATAAAAAACCGTACAATTAACGGCGTTATTACGCATTTAGAGCGCCATCCGGGGCCGGATCTGAAAAAACGCCGTTTTTCATCAATAATGCACATATTATCCATATTCTACCATATATCCGTCCACGACGGTAGTCCCAATATTGCCCAGTGTTTATATATACTTTCGTTTATAATCGAATATGTACATCGAAGACATCATACAGTTCGTCTTGATATGCTATATCGCCTATAAGGTCTGGAAACTATCAGCAAATCGAAATAATTAAAATGTGGAGCGAAGCGACTGATCGCAATTTTTCTAGTATTACAGCGGAGCGTAAGAAAAAATTGCGCGCGCCTGCCCCCCTGCGCGCGTGTAAAGTTTATCTTAGGCTTAGTCCTGTTCTGGAGTAGATATTATAACCCATCGGTCTTTGCTCAGGTATTCGAACGGTGGCATTACGTTCGAGAATACGAGTATCCTCGGTGGTTCTATCCAACATTCCCTGTATTGGTATCTCCAGTCGTATAGATGCCCACTTTTGATTTGCTCTATCGCTGTCCACAAAGGCACTGATTTCTTTTCTTCCGCTCTTGGTATGTCGAATATGTATCCATCCGCTGGGTGAACCATTGCTGCTGATATCATATCCTCCGCTCGGCTCATCTTTGGAATGACCTTCGCTAAGTTCAAGGATTCCATATGTTTCGCCAAGAAAGATTTTCCTGCTCCGCCTGTCTTGTCTACGACTACCAATATTTGGCGGTCGTTTTGTATGGCGAATAGTTCCTTCACCTGTGCCTGCCACGCTTTCAATTCCACATCCGCGAACCGCAATAATGGCATTTTCCAAGAACAGACATAATTCCCATCCTTCAGTACATAATCGAAGTCCCTCGCATGTGTTCTCGATACATGTCCCATCCGAGAGAATAAATTTGTCAGCTCTAGCAGGGTCAGTTTCCCACAAAGACGGCATTGCAAGTGTTCGTATCCAGAATCTCCTGTTTCCCTTCCAAACGCCCACCGAGTCGCGTTTTGTCGTAGCCACGCGATAAGTGTATCCTCTGTCCAGCCTTGTTTTATCATTGCTTCTCTGGATAGAGTCAGATCTGCCCATTCTGTCATTCATCCACCACACCATCTGTCATTTTTGAGATTTCTGCGTTCTCTACTTCTATTGATGTCATTGCAAAAGGTGTGTCGTGTATGACCGTTCCTGCTGTTTGTGCTGGCGTTGCCGGTACATATTGTCCTCCAGATAATCCTGATAATCCTTGTGTGCTTCTGTAACCTTTAAAGGCTACTTTGTGTGATATTATCAGTCGGAAGTACAGATTTTGTTTGAATGCAGGCGGTAACATCGTGGTATACATGTATACTAAAGGACATCGGATGGCAAGTGTGCTGGCTATGTTTGGTCCCGTTGAGTTTTCTGCTCTTAGCAAGAAAGGTTCGGTGTCCATCCAGCCCATTGGTCTAAGTCCTGCTGTGAACATATTTTGATATCTCGTTGACGATACTGTTGCCCCGTATGCACTTCCTATGGGTGGTTGTTGGTTTGCGTGTGGTGCTTCATACATTGTCGCGACATATTGCCCCCCAGCCGGACTACCGGGGAAACCGGGTTCGCTTGTTGGGTAGTTTCTTGACCCCTGACCACCTTGTATTTCTCCGTATAAATCTGCTCCTATCCCAGAGCTAGGGTTACCTAGGGCTATGTTGGGCCATGGTGCCTGGCCCCATCCACTTAATTGCGTTCCTCCTGATGATGATATTTCTCCGATTTGATGATTGGCCATCATAGGATAAACGTATGGTCGGCAAGATACTTTGAATCCTTTTTGTAGATGTGATTTTCTCCAACTTGTATCCATTAATGTATTTGCGTATAGCTGTGATCCTCCGAATTGCGGTGTATCAACTACTTGTCCCTCTTGTAATGATGCTCCAAACGTGTTTCCGTTAGGATCTACCAATCCTGCTCCTACTCCACCAGTTCCCGCTTGCGTTTCAAAATCGAAGTTAACTGATAACTTTTCTCCGTGGTAGTATCTATGTAATATCGGATTGATTACATCTCTTGGGTCTGCTGTCGGCTCCCCGGCTCCATAAGATACACCCAAAGGGTCTAAAGGTAGTGTTGCTACTGGAATCATCATAATATCCATTCCACCATACATCCAACGTCTGTGCTGTAGGAAGTATCCAGCTAAGTGTTTCTGTAACACGCCATCCTGCGGTGTGTGAAATTTTAGTATGCTGATTCTTCCTTTTACGGTGTTCAGATCGTATATTTCGTTTACTCTAGCCATCGGCATAGTTACCACCATCCCTCATCGTAAAGAGAAGGAAGTGATCCTCCTCTGTTAAGCCAATTGTATCCGTTACCAATTCCAGAGCCGTAATAAGCAGTTCTGTAAGTAGCTTCAGGGTATCTTGCTTTGACTCCGTATTTTCTTTCGTAGTCATTCCACCACTGATATCGGTTTTGTGCTTTTTGTCGTTCTTGCATTGCTTTTCCGAAAATCGGTACGAATTGCTGAAACCATGCACTTCCGCTTTCTTTCCACCATCTATCAGTTCTCGAATTTGGAAACCAATCTCCCATTTCAAATCACCATCTCCTTCTTCTAAAACTTCTGCGTCTTCGTCTTCCTGCTCTTCTTCTTGCTCGCCATCGGCGAAATCTTCCAAACATTCTTTTCAACTCCTCCGTCCACGACGGTAGCCCGAATATCAACTTGATTTCGCCTCCCGTACACGAAAAGTAGGGGGTATTTGCGCAATTTTTGGTATGATTTAACCCGATCTAGAGGGTTTTATGCACAATATTGCGCAGCGATCACAAGAAACACAGATTAACAACGTTAATGGATATCTCACGCCCGCCGCCCTCGGTGATCGAAAACTGCATTAACACTGTTAAATAACTTAAAAAATAACGCTGCGCATTAAATATACCAAGTTAAGATATAACATTAACTTTTAATAAGTGGTCAAAAGTATGTACAACCTATTTCAAACATGCTTCTTCGAATACATTTCCTCGAAAAGAGGGTTAAATGATCATCTCAAAGGAGCATTTTCCGGTGCAAAAATAACGCCGTTAATAACCTATCTATAGTGTCATTTTTTACCACTCGTTATGATAATAAACGTACAAAAAAACTATCGTTTTTGACCACTAAAAACCAATCATTTTCGGGGCGAGTGTGTCTCCTCTGCGGAGGGCGGAAAAACCATACCGTATACATCGATATCGCGCAAAACGCAGTGAAACGCTAGGCTGCGGATACAGCCTCCGGAGGGCCGGATCCGCTCATGCGGAAACAGCTACGACGAACACCGTAAGGACGAACATCAGTGCGATCAGGATCACGATTATCTTGTTCCGGCGCTCTTGTTTCTTCGTTAACATCGCAATGGGAATCGCCATCTTTGATATAAATGTACGCGGAAATTACCGCGGAACACTGAATGAACTGTTACGCAAGAACACAAGAAAATAAGGAAAATGAGGTAAAAAGTTTAGGTTTTTCCTTCGCGTTTGCACGTTCAGAAGACCGGGAGCTTCTCTGTTGAGAGCGCTAC
>Ga0123353_10010903_pt1 | contig 12736 bp, 13 predicted proteins | sample TergutLab28metaG_3_FD_92763 | JGI IMG/M metagenome (GOLD analysis project Ga0123353, IMG submission 92763) | Labiotermes labralis P3 segment gut microbial communities from Petit-Saut dam, French Guiana - Lab288 P3 | ecosystem: Host-associated > Arthropoda: Insects > Digestive system > Gut ...
CTGCGCTAATTTGATAATATGAAAATCTGTCTCTGGGCTTGCGCCAATGATCATTTGCGTGGCCTGGCCGCCTGCGGCGAAGCGGGCGTCTTTGCGTTTTGACCAGGCGTTTAGGCCCTGAACCCCAGCTGGCACGAGGGCGCTTGTTTTTGCACTGCCATACGAGGCGATAAGGCCCTGCGATTGCCTGCCCGGCAAAGCAAGCTGCTTGCTTTCAATGATCATGTCCCGCATGTCCCGCATGGGGCCAAGCACGGTCTGCCGGCTCTTATCGGGCGCGTAGAGCGAAAGGCTTTTTTCGCTGGGAAACTCAATATTCACGCTGATCCTGTCCGCAAGCACGCCTGCCTGGTAAACGAGCTCGCGCGAGGCCCCGGGGATCGCTTTCACGTGTATATAGCCATGGAATTTATATACGTTGCGCAGCAGGTCAAGCGTCTGGATGATGCGCTCCATGGTGTAATCGGGGTCGCGCAGCACACCGGAGGACAAAAACAGGCCCTCGATATAATTCCTGCGATAAAACTGAATGACAAGCGAAGCAAGCTCCTCCGGCGTAAACGTGACGCGCGGGATATCGTTGCTGCGGCGATTGATGCAATAGGCGCAATCATACACGCAGTTATTGGTCATCAGCACCTTGAGCAGCGAAATGCAGCGGCCGTCTGCCGAAAAGGAATGGCAGCAGCCACAGGCCGACGCGCTGCCGATCCCCCCCGAGGTGGGCGCGCGGTCGACCCCGGAGGAAGTGCAGGCGGCGTCATATTTTGCGCCGTTGGTGAGATGCTCGAGTTTTTCCATAATATCCATTGACTATTCTCCAATGTCGAAATAGAGCCGGCCGTCTTTTTTGCTGACATAAGGACGGCGCTCTTTGAGATATGCGTATTCCGGCAAGCGGGCCAATGCGTTTCGCATAACATATAAGCCAATGCCGTCATGTTCGGTTTTCATCAAATAACTGCGGTTTAACTGGCCGATGATATGATTCTTTTCGCGCAACAGCTCCGGCTGCGCAATTTCAATTGGCATTTCGGAAAGAATAAACCAGTAATATTTTTGAACACCGCTGTGGCGGCGTTTGTCGGCAAAATGATTATTATAAACCGCAATTTGCTTCTTGATCCAATCCCTGTCGTGGGGCGCTGCGCAGGACAAAAAACGCAATACCGTAAGCCCTGCCTCGAAGCACTCCGCGTAATGGCAACTTTCATAACCAAAGCAGGTTTGCTTCAGGCGGTTGAGCGTTCCTTCGATCATATGGGAAACTTCATCGTTCGGCTGGAATAAATGCAAAAGCCGAATGATTTCAAACTCATAGGCATTGTCGGCAACAATAGAAGCCTTGGGCGACATAGGAATCACCGTTTGCAGCCTTTTCCCATTGTTGTGCGGCGGAATGTAATATTTAGGATACCAATTCGGGTTATTGAATATTTTCATGCGCCCGTCGGTGATTCTGCCTGCACGCAGCTGACGCACGATATTCGCCTTTTGCGCGTCTGTCAGCTCACCACCCCGAATGAGATAGTGAGTCGTCTTGATCATAAGATTGTAAGCGGTCATTGAGTATTCTCCAAAAATTCTATTCAGGCACAGCGAAGCGACTAAAATACCGAACATGAGTTTAAACACATGTTCGGTATTATTATAGCACGAATTTTCGACTTGTCAAGCATTTGCCAAAAATATTTTAGTACCCTCATCAGCGAATGCCGCATAAGATAAAATGAGCTTGTCAGGGATGTCCGAAGCCGAACTAAACTTGGCTTACTTACACTAAAACGCTAGGAGATTTATTTTATGCCTTCATGCAGATGCAATCAATGCAAACGAAACCATTGCCGCCCGCGCCATTGCCGCCCTGTGCGCAAGTGCTGTTGCTGCCGTTGCAAAGGCCCGGCGGGCAGGCAAGGGCCGCCCGGGCCGCCGGGACCGCCGGGCGAAGGGGTCGACGAGCTCCTCGAAGCCATCGACCCTGCCCTGAATGAGGCCCTTGGCCTCGGGCACCCGCTTGTTTCGGGAACTAATTAAAAAGGAGAATGAAAATTATGCCAAGCACAGAATTCAAACTTGCGGCATTTATCGAATCAGTACGCCCAGCACTTCTCGTCGCCCTGAACAAACCAGGCGACCAGGACACCCCGCTGGCAGAACTGTTTCTGGAATTCGGACAAGAAATCGCGACAATAGAGTATAACCTCGCAACCGCAAATTTTAATATTGCAACCGTCGCAGGCAATGTAAACACAATGGCGGGCGACATCGCGGATATGCAGGTAAGGCTTGAGGACCTGGAAAGCAATCCAGGCACCGGAAACGGCGGCAGCGGCAATGGCGGGTATGAAACCGCTATCGCTGAAATCGAAGCACGGCTTGACGATTTAGAAGCCTACAAGGCTGCGCTGGAAGCCGCGGCAACACCGTAAGTTCTAACAGCTGCAACACCGAACATGACTAAGCCATGTTCGGTGTTTTTGTTTTGGCTGTTCCAGCTGGCAAAGCTAGCTCTCTTCTGCCGGTTCCTCCGCCACAATTTCTCCATCCTCAACCCTGCAAACGTAGCGCTTGCCCACTTTCAGGCTGCCGTCCAGCAGGCGCTCGCTCAGGGTATCCTCCACCTGGGTTTGGATGGCACGGCGCAAAGGCCGCGCGCCGTACACGGGGTCGAATCCCGCTTCGGCCATGCGGTCGGTGATGCTGGCGTCGAATTCGACATGGATATCCTGCTCCGCCAGGCGGTCGCCCACCAGCAAGAGCATGCGGGCTGCGATTTGGCTGATCTGCGCGCGGTCCAGCTGGTGGAAAACGACGATGTCGTCCACGCGGTTAAGGAATTCCGGCCGCAGGGTGCGCTTGAGTTCGCTCATCACGGCCTCTTTGATTTTCTCCTGGTCCTGCACACCCTGTGCGGAATCGCCTTCCAGCGTAAAGCCGAGGCCGCCGCCCTGCTTCGTAATTTGCTTTGCCCCAAGGTTCGAAGTCATGATCACAACGCAGTTTCTAAAGTCTACGGTGCGGCCCTGTGCATCTGTTAACCTGCCATCTTCGAGAATTTGCAGCAGGATGTGGAAGACCTCCGGGTGGGCCTTTTCAATTTCATCGAAGAGCACAACGCAATACGGCTTTCTCCTGACCTGTTCAGTCGGCGGCCCGCCTTCGTCCTATCCCACATAGCCCGGCGGCGAACCCACAAGCCGCGACACCGTGTGCTTTTCCATATATTCGCTCATGTCCAGGCGCACCATGGCGGTTTCGTCGCCGAACATCGTGGCGGCCAGGGCTTTCGACAGTTCAGTCTTGCCCACGCCGGTGGGGCCCAGGAACAGGAATGAGCCGGTTGGTCTTTTGGGATCTTTCAAGCCCGCGCGCCCACGCCGGATTGCCCGGGAAATGGCGCACACGGCCTCGTCCTGGCCAACGATCCTGCGGTGCAGCTCGTCCTCCATGTGCAGCAGGCGTTCGCTTTCTTCCTGCGTCAGCTGCGTGGCGGGAATGCCCGTCCACTGCGAGACGATCAGCGCGATTTCCTCGGCCGTCACCTCTCCTTCCTCTATCGTGGATTTCTCCGTCCAGGCGCTTTTGCGCTGTTCGAGCTCCTGCTGCAAATTGCGCTCTTCGTCACGCAATGCTGCGGCTTTCGAATAGTCTTCTGATTGCACGGCAGCAGTTTTTTCATCTTCCAGCTCGCGCAAACGCACTTCGACTTCCTTGACATCCTCCGGCGGGGTAAAAGCCCGCAGGCGCACCCGCGAGGCCGCTTCGTCCACCAGGTCGATGGCTTTGTCGGGCAGGAACCGATCTCCAATATAACGCGCGCTGAGTTTGACGCTTGCTGCCATTGCCTCGTCTGTAATTCTGATCTTATGGTGCGCTTCGTATTTGTCGCGCAGGCCCTGTAAAATCACAAGAGTCTCGGCCTCGCTGGGTTCGTCGACCATCACAGGCTGGAAGCGCCGCGCAAGGGCCGCGTCTTTTTCGATGTGTTTGCGGTATTCGTCCAAAGTCGTCGCGCCGATGACCTGCAGCTCCCCGCGGGATAATGATGGCTTGAGGATATTCGCCGCGTCCGTGGCGCCTTCGGCAGCTCCTGCGCCAATGATCGTATGCAATTCGTCAATGAACAGAATCACGTTCTTCGCCTTCTGGACTTCCCCCAGAGCGGTTTTAATGCGCTCTTCAAAATCGCCCCTATACTTCGTCCCCGCAACCATGCCGGTCAGGTCCAGGCTGAAGACGCGCTTGCCGCGCAATAGCTCCGGAACTTCGTCTGAGGCAATGCGCAGGGCCAATCCCTCCGCAACAGCTGTCTTGCCAACGCCGGGTTCGCCAATGAGCACGGGGTTATTCTTCGTGCGGCGGCACAGAATTTGCATCACCCGGGCGATTTCTTTATCGCGGCCGATCACGGGGTCGATCTGCAGCTCCTGCGCCATTTTGGTCAGGTCGCGGCCGAATTGGTCGAGTGTGGGCGTGGCGGTTTCGCCTTCGAAGGCCTTGCGGGTTTCATCTGGCTTCGCGCTCTTCATGGCGCGGTGGATATCCCCCACAAGCTCCTGGGCCGAGGCATTCTGCTGGCCGAGCATGTTCACGGCAGCGCTGTCGCGCAGTTGCAGCAGGGCCAAAAGCAGGTGCTCCGTCCCCACAAACGTGCCGCCGGAACGGGCCAGGGAACGGGCCTCCTCGTTGACATGCTTGGTGCGCGGCGTAAAATCCGCGGGCGACAGCACCGTGGGCGTGCCTGTCATGGTGGAAGCGCGTATGGCGTCCTCAACGCGGCGTTCGCTGACCTTGCGGGCGCTGAGCACGGCAAAGGCCACGCCGTCGCCCTGCCGCAGCAGCCCGAGCAGGATATGCTCGCTGCCGATGAAGGTGTGGCCAAGGGCCTCCGCGCTTTCGATGGCCAGGTTCATGGCCTGGTTGGCTTTTTCGGTGAAACCGCTAAAACGGTATGCGGACATTTTGCTTCACTCCTTTCTTCGAGCTTTTTATTTCGCTGTAGGGGTGGCGTTTTCGCCACCCGCGCTATATTTAATATGAGTTGTGCTCAACTAAACTCTCCCGCACCATCTCCGCCCGTGCCGTATCCCGTTCTTCAGCGTTCGCGCATTTTCGCTTCAGGCACAACGTCGCGGACTGGATTTCGGTCATCAGGGCATTGAGGTTTTCGATGGGCAGTTCCGCAGGCAGCATACCGCCCGCCGCACCCATGCGCAGGCAACTCAGCAGCGCGGTCGCCTCGCCGCTTTCCAGCATGCGGGCATATTTGCAGATGCCATAGGCCCGCCAGATTTTATTTTCCCATTCCGGGCGCTGCAAAAGCTCAGAACGGGCGCGCCGTTCCTGGTCAGCGATTTGCAGGGTAATAGCCTGCAGGTTTTCCAGGGCCTGCGCTTCCGCGATGCCAAGCGTCACCTGGTTGCTCAGCTGGAACAGCGCGCCTTCGGCCTCACTGCCCTCGCCGAATGCCCCGCGGATGGTCAGGCCGAGCTTCGAAATGCTCTCGCCCAGGCGGGCAACGCGGTTGAGCGCCGCCAAAGCGGGCAAGTGCAGCAGCACAGAAGCCCGCATCGCCGTACCCAAATTCGTGGGGCATTGCGTGAGATAACCCAAGGTGTCGCTGAAAGCATAGTCAAGCTTGCGGCTTAAAATCGTGTCGATCTCATTGGCACGGGCGTAGGCGCCTTCTAAAGCCAAGCCGGGGGCAAGCGCCTGCAAACGCACATGGTCCTCCTCGCAGAGCATGACGCTCACGCGTTCGTCGTCCTGCAGCAGCAGGGCCGTGCCGGGTTCCTGCGCGGCAAATTGCGCGCTGATAAGCCGCTGTTCCGCCATAGAAGCGGCCTCCAGCCGGGGCAGCTGCGTCATGTCGAGCCAGGCCAGTTGGGCGAGCTCCTGCGCGGCGGCACGCACGGCCTCGGCCACGCGGCGCTTGCCTTCTTCCGTCAGGCGGGCGGTAAATGGGTAATCGGCCAGGTTGCGGGCCAGGCGCACGCGGGTGCTGAGCACCACGTCGCCTTCGGGGCCGCTCATGGCATACCAGGGCTTTGGATTTAAATTACTCATCTTCAGCCCTCCCTTCCTCTATCCTGCGTATTTCGTCGCGCAGCCGTGCCGCTTCCTCATATTCTTCGCTTTTCACGGCCTGTGCGATCTGCTCCCGCAAGGCAATGAGATTTTGCTCGCGCTCGCGGCGCTGGCGCAACTCGGGGTTGCCGTCCTCCGGCCTTTTACCGGCGTGTTCCAGCGAGCCATGAATACGCTGCAGCGTGGGCTCCAACTGGGCGTAAAAATCCTCATAACATTGCGCGCAGCCCACGCGGCCAGTCTTCGCGATTTCAGGCAGCGAGGAACCGCACATGCCGCAGCGCTGCACGGGCGCGAGTGCCGCAGGCTGCTGCTTGACGCTGCTGCCCAGGAACCCGCTGAACAGGTCGCTCAGCTGAAAGCCGAAGTCGGGCAAGCCGTCGTGGCCGAGCAGGCCGGATTCACGGGCGCAGCCGGGGCAAAGATGGTATTCCTCCGCGCGGCCGCCGATGAAGCGCTTTATGTGCGTGGTGGCGGGGTGTTGGTTGCAGTTTTGGCAAAGCATGTTAAATGGCCTCCTTTAAGTAAGGTATGTGATTACCAGATATTAGATGTTAGATTTCAGATGATAGTATTTTCGTTTATGTCGAACGCAAGACAATGAGATTGCAGCCTGTAGGGGTGGCGTTCTCGCCACCCGCAGCACAAAAATCAACACAGATATAATCTTTTCTTTCGTGCGCGGGTGGCGAGTGCCTCCCTATAGTCGTATCGGCTACGCCGAACCCCTACAGGTTGTTCGGCAGTTTCATCTCAATACCCAATCTCGTACATCCTCCCGCAATCTTCTTTACTGTATGTCATTCCCGCTTTTTCGTAAACCCGGCAAGCGCGATGGTTGTCTTTGTCAGTCAAGACGAAACTTTCGCTGAAGCCGTGCTCCCGCGCCCAATCGACAACATATTGGATAAATGCGCTTCCATAGCCTTTGTCCTGATGCACTGGAACAATATCAACGGCGTAGATGAAAAACTGCGGGGCTTTGCTGTCCATGCGGGTGAGGGAATAGCCGTGGATCAGGCCGATGATTTTGCCATCCAACTCTGCGGTAAAAGCGATATTCTGCGGCTCGGACAGAAATGCTTTGACGCGCTCAGGCTTGTAATCCCTGAAGTCTTCGTTGATCCCGCAAATAAGGTGGGCGTCTTTCTTCTGTAAGAGCTTGAACGACAGCATTACTTCACCCCCAACGCCAGCAGCATCTGCTTAAAAATCGCCGCGCGCAGGGAATCCCGCACCGCACCGGCGGGCAATCCGCGCAAGGCGGCGCCCCCCGCTGCGGCACGCATGAGGGCCGCAGCCTCGCCGCTAATTAAGTCTTGGCCATAAAGGTTAGCGATATGCGCGCGCAGGGTCGCTTCGTCGATTTGGCGGCCAATCGAATTAACCAGGGCAGGCAAGGCGGCCCCGCGCTCCACGCTCACCCGGCGGATGCGTATGTAGCCCCCGCCGCCGCGCCGGCTTTCCACGACAAAACCCATTTCCGGCGAAAAGCGCGAGGCAATCACATAATTAATCTGGCTGGGCACGCAGCCCAGGGACTGCGCCAGCAGGTTACGCTGGATTTCCGCGTGGCCGGTTTCGCTTTCATCAAGCATGTCGAGGATCACCTGGGCGATGTTTGCGCTGATCTTGCTCATGGCCGTCTCCTTTGACTTTGACTTTCTTTGACTTATCATAGCATAGATAAAATCGCTTGTCAAGCATTTTCCAAAGATTAATACAAATATAATGAAAAAAACGCAAAATGCACTTGACAACATAAGCAGCCGGCAAGCGCTTTTACAGGCTCTGCCCAGGGAAATCAATTTTTCTTTTCGATAGTAGTCTCAGAGTGTTGTAGGGGTGGCGTTTTCGCCACCCGCCTATAAAAAACAGCCAAGAGCGGGATTTTTCGGCTACGGGTGGCGAGCGCTTCCCGCAGTCTTGTTTGCAAGGCTTTGGTCATGTCGACTGCGCCGAACCCCTACAGGCTGCGGGTTCTCGAAAATTGATTTCCGTGGGCTCTGCCGCTTTTGCTTGACCTTCCTCTTCTTTTCCGTTATAATAATCTTGAACGGAGGTATTTCACATGCTTGAAGAAACCCGCGAACTCACCTTGGATTTTACCAAGCTCGACACCGTAACCGGCGTCATCCCTGTCGCAATACAGGATATCGGCACCCGCGAGGTGCTGCTCATCGCTTACACCAACGAACTTGCCCTGCGCGAAACCATGCGTACCCGCGAACTTGTGCTGTGGAGCACTTCGCGCAACTCCCTGTGGCGCAAGGGTGCTGCGGAATCCGGCAATGGTTTTGCTGTAGAGGAAATTCGCGTCAACTGCGAACAAAATTCTCTCGTTTATCTTGTGCGGCCCATGCAAGGCGGCATGTGCCACACAAAGGACGCGCAAGGCGAGTACCGCCGGGGGTGCTATTATAGAAAGGTGAATGCAGAGACGGGGGCGTTGGAGGAAATGGAGGAGGTTAGAGGATAAATGAGAGAAAAAATGCTACACACATTATTGGGGGTTGGGGGAAGTGGGAGAGGTGAAACAAAAGAAGAAATACGCACATTGCAGATAACACCAATACCAAAACCAGATAGGCGTATACTAATATTGCGGTCAATGCAAAAATCAGACAGGAAACGTTTTATAGTTGCAAGAGAAGGTGGTACAATAGTATTCGTAAATGAGAAAACGAAAGATGATTTCATAAAAGCTTATCCAGATAAACCTTCTTACGCTCTAAAAGATGGCAAAACAATTACTGAACAAGTTGAAGCTGCTATTAACAAGGCAAGCTTGAAAAATGCATTTGTTTTAAATCAGTTGCAACGTAAAATCGAAGAATTGTCTGATGATAAAATAATAAATTCAGAGACGATAACATTTGAAGCAAAAATAAAACACTTACATCGTAAATATTACCTTATCATCTTTATTCTTTTTATTTTAAACCAAGTCCCCGATGTCATCCAAAACGCAGAATGGTATCAGGAAAAGCTCGCACCTATTGCACACTTTCTATTTTCGAAAAATCGGGTTGGCTACATAAATGCAATGAGCGCAATTATCCGTGAAGAAGCAAACCCTCGCTCCAATGAGCTAGCGACTGTGTTATATTCCGAAAAAGTGATTATTTTAGGTGACGTACCTTATTGGTTCCAAGTGCAGTATACAGATGAGCACGGAAACGAAATTTATGGTTGGATCGCGAAGCTGAATGTAGACGAAAAATGGGAGTCAACCTAGACAGGAGCCACTATGCCCCCTTCTTTCCTCACCCGCACTGAATTACTATTGGGCCGCCCGGCTCTGGATCAACTCGCCGCTTCCCGCGTGGCCGTGTTCGGCCTGGGGGGAGTGGGCGGCCACGCGGCGGAGGCCCTCGTGCGCTCCGGCGTCGGCGCCCTCGATTTAATCGACCACGATATTATAGTCGAAAGCAATTTAAACAGGCAAGTCATTGCGCTGCGTTCAACTTTAGGCCAGAGCAAGGCGGAAGCCATGAAAGCGCGTATTCATGACATCAACCCGGACTGCGCCGTAATTGCGCACGATTGCTTTTTCGACGCACAGACGCAGGGGCACTTTGATTTCACGCAGTATGACTATGTCATCGACGCCATCGACACAGTCACTTCAAAGCTGCTGCTGGCGGAGATTTGCACAGCGCAGGGCGTGCTGCTGCTCAGCTGCATGGGCACAGGCAATAAGCTCGACCCCTCTCAGCTGCAATTCGCGGATATTTACAAGACCTCCACATGCCCCCTGGCAAAAGTCATGCGCTATAAACTGCGCAGGCGGGGCGTCGCTTCGCTGCGGGTGTTATACTCCACTGAAATGCCCGCTGTGCGCTGCCAGCCGCCGGGGAGCGTGGCCTTCGTACCCTCTGTGGCAGGGCTGATGCTTGCAGGGGAGGTTGTGCGGAAACTGATAGCGCAATAACAACGTAGAGACGCATTGCAATGCGTCTCTACGTTAGGTTACCTGTTCCCCATAATATCTTCTTTCATGCGTATCGCCTCCGCACGCGTGGCCTCCGCCAGGCTCATTTCAGGCGCTTTCTGCCATGCGCACATCATCGAACGCGAGGCATTCACAATCGCGCCCATCCCATTTTTGTCGAAAGCCCCAGCCACGCTTGCGCCTCCCCCGCCCTGTGCCCCGTAGCCCGGCACCAAAAAGAACAGCTTCGGGAATTTCCGGCGGAGTTCTGTCAGTTGCTCCGGGTATGTCGCCCCGACAACAACGCCAACGCCATGGTAGCCATGCTGGCCCGGCAGGGCTTCGCCCCATTGGTCGCACAGCGAGGCCATGGTCTCGTACACAGTCTTATCGTTGATTTTAATATCCTGCAATTCGCCCGAAGAAGGGTTCGATGTCTTTGCAAGCACGAAGATGCCTTTGTCCTGCGCCCGGCACACCTTGATCAGCGGCTCGATGCAATCTGTACCCAGGTAGCCGTTCACGGTCAGCGCATCGCCGCCGAAGGGCGTAAATGACATATCTTCGACTTTTGTCGTGCCCAGCCATGCGTCGGCGTAGGCCTCCATTGTCGCCCCGATGTCGCCCCGCTTGCCGTCGACAATCACAAACATATCTTTTGACCGTGCATAGGAAATCGTCTCCGCCAAAGCGCGCAGGCCCTGCCAGCCGTACATTTCATAGTAGGCCGCCTGCGGCTTCACAGCGGGCACGATGTCATGCACTGCGTCAATCAGTGTTTTATTGAAACGCAGCAGCGCGTCGGCAGCGCCTTCCAGGGTTTTGCCGTGCGCCTGATAAGCTTTTGCTTTTATATCAGCTGGGATAAAAGCAAGCTTGGGGTCAAGGCCCAACACGGTAGGGTTTTGCTTCTGTGCAATGTTCGCAATCAAACGGTCAAACGACACAATCGTTCCTCCTCTGTTTATTCTTTTTTCTTTGAGGCATAAAGCCGCGCGCGCCAGCTGTTCAACCTCGCTTGGATATAAACCGCGGAACTCGTCGCGGTGCAGGCAGCCCCAGGCGGTTTTGGCTGCGAATGGCGTATCACAACGGCCCAGCAGATAGTCTGTTGATGTATACAACGCATTTGCCAGCCGAACCAGGGTTTCCCTGTCGGGTTCGCGCAGCCCGCTTTCGTAGCGGGATATGTTCCTTCTGTCGCAGCCCACAAGGTGGCCGAGCAATTCCTGCGAGTAACCCAACTGCAAACGCCGCTCACATATTCGTCGCATGGCAAATCTCCTTTCATTTATTATAGCCTGCTTTGGCAGCAATGTAAAGGGGCTGCGCCAAAATGGAGCGGTTTAATGGCACATGTCAATAACTTAAGGAATCGCTTTGATATACGAACATTCTGTAGGGGTGGCGTTCTCGCCACCCGCGTTGATAAAACACAGTTAGCCCAAATATTGTTTATGCTTTTGTGCGCAGGTGGCGAAAACGCCACCCCTACAATACCTATCTTAATTCTTAGAGTTATTGACATTGCTACCTGTAGGGGTCGATGACCACATCAACCCGCAGCCCGCCACAATCCCTTCACAATAATTTTACCATTTTTCCAGTCGTCTTTGCTTGACAATCTTCGCAAAAATGGCTATAATAAAGCCAAGACAAGCTTTAAGGAGGGTGCATTATGGATACTAACATGATTTTAAGCATTATCGGGGAGATCATGGGCTTTTTGGACGTGCCCACGCAGCTCGGCCGGAATTTCCTTGATTTCGTCGAGCTGATGCTCATGATTATCATGTTCCCATTCCAGTTGTTTGGCGGTGGCGCTTAATCTTGCGCAAGCAATCAGCAAAGCGGCTGACGAACCAACGCATGAACTTGCGGCAGCAATCAGCAAAGCGACTGACGAACCAACGCATGAACTTGCGGCAGCAATCAGCAAAGCGACATAAATTTCCCTGGCCCGTTTTACTCTCATTGATAACCGGGTTTCAGTTGTTGTGCGCCGCGCAGGTGCTGCTGCGTGTGCAAGAACCCGAATGGCCTCTTGTATTGTCATTGCTTGGCTACCCGGCGCTGCAGTGGATTTTTCTCGTCGCCCTGCGGATCATCACAAAAAATGACCGCTGCGCGCTGGAGCTGCTCGCCTGCTGGCTTTCGGGCATCGGCCTGGCAGTCAGCGCAACATATTCCGCTGAATTCGCATGGAAGCAGGCCGCAGCCATCGCCGGGGGCATGGCGGTTTATGCTGTGTTGCGCTTTGTTATCGCCAACCCGGACCGCGCCATGCTGCTGCGGCCTGCCGTAGCAATTGGGGCAGTGGGGCTGCTGGCGCTCAATCTTCTTTTGGCGCAGACCATCTTCGGTGCGCGCAGGTGGATTTCGGTCGGCGGCTTTTCCATTCAACCTTCTGAATTGGTGAAGCTCGCCTTTATTTTTGTTGGCGCAGCAACCCTGGACCGCCTGCAGCGCACGCAAAGCATCACGCGTTACCTCATATTTTCCATGGGCTGCGTGGGTGCGCTGTTTATGATGAGCGACTTCGGCACCGCGTTGATTTTCTTTACGACATTTTTGCTCATCGTTTTCCTGCGCTCGGGGGATATCCGCTCCATCGCCCTGGTGTGCGCGGCGGCGCTGATGGGCGCAGTGCTCATCATTCAGTTCAGGCCGATTGTCGCCGGGCGTTTCGCGGTCTACCGCCAGGTGTGGGACCAC
>Ga0123353_10010905_pt1 | contig 12735 bp, 9 predicted proteins | sample TergutLab28metaG_3_FD_92763 | JGI IMG/M metagenome (GOLD analysis project Ga0123353, IMG submission 92763) | Labiotermes labralis P3 segment gut microbial communities from Petit-Saut dam, French Guiana - Lab288 P3 | ecosystem: Host-associated > Arthropoda: Insects > Digestive system > Gut ...
CTGAAACGAGTTCGAGCGCTTCGGATTTGCATTTATCAAGGTTGCCCTTATCCTCAGGCGCTTTCGCCACCTTATTCATTATTTCAGCTATCCGCGCAATTTCAGGCTCTTTGAAGCCGCGCTGTGAGACCGATGTAAGGCCTATCCTTATTCCGCTTGTAATAGAAGGCTTCTCCGGGTCAAACGGGATCATGTTCTTGTTTACGGTTATTCCGACATATTCCAGCGAATCCTGAAAAAGTTTTCCGGTCAACTTTTTTGGCCTGAGGTCTGTGAGTACGATGTGATTGTCAGTTCCACCGCTCACCACCCTGAAATCATGCTTCGTAAGCTCTGCGGCAAGAGTTTGTGAGTTCTTCAATATCTGAGACATGACATTTTTAAATTCCTGCGTCTTTGCATGTTCGAAAAGCCATGTTTTAGCCGCCATTATGTTCAGGTGTATCGAACTCAGCGATCCGGGAAAAACTCCTTTATCCAAAGCCTTTGCGTGTTCTAATTTGCATAGTATCAAGCCTCCGCGAGGGCCGCAAAGGGTTTTTGTCGTTGATGATGAGACAAAATCAGAGTATGGGACGGGGCTTGGTATCACTTTTGCCGCCACAAGCCCTGAAACATGGGCCATGTCGGTCATCAAGAGTCCGCCATTTGAGTGGGCTATACCGGAAATGCGCTCATAATCAATGAGCCTTGGATAAGCGCTTCCTCCCGCTATTATTAGCCTTGGCTTATGCTCTTCGGCAAGTCTCTCAAGCTCTTCGTAATCTATGAGTTCAGTTTCTTTATTAAGCCCATATGATACGAAATTATAAAACCTGCTCATGAAATTTGCGGGAGAGCCATGTGTCAGATGCCCGCCATGATCAAGCCTCATTCCCAGTACGCAGTCTCCGGGTCTTAATACCGCCGCGTAGACGCCATAATTGGCAGCGGAGCCCGAGTAAGGCTGAATATTGGCATGTTCCGCTTCATAAAGCGCTTTTGCCCGCTCAACGCCGAGCCTTTCCATTTTATCCGCTATTTGGGAACCCGCCTGATAACGCGCGCCCGGATATCCTTCGGTCGTTTTGTTGGTGAAAACGCACCCGGAAAGCTCCAGCAATTCCTCGCTGGCTGTGCTTTCCGAGGCTATCATTTCTATGTTATGTTCCTGCCGGTCAAGTTCTTCGCATACTATTCCATAAAGTTCGGGATCCGTTATACTTGTGTGCTTCAGCATTATCATTCTTTTATTTTTACATCGCTTCTGCAGTGCCTGCACAAAACAGCTTCCACTCTTATCAATTCAGCGCAATAAGGACATATTTTATATCCTTCTTCAAGTTTACGCTGTTCTATGGATTCTTCCGTAGGAGATAGCAATAGGCTGACAATAAGGGCAATTATCCACAAAAACAAACCAAATATAAACCAGGTGCAATAGTTATATCCTTTCCTGCTTGCTATGTGCGCAGGTATGCAAGCAAAGCCAATAATAACAGCAAAACAAACATAGGCGATTAAAGCAGGGACAAATACTACAGGAATAACAGTTTTCGGAGCTGAAATCAATACGCTTAATGGAAGGTCAAGAGCAATAAATGCGGCTAACACACAGCTACTGATTGGAATGGCTACCACCCATAAGAAAAAGCTGAGCAAAAGCCATACGCCATAGTTATAGCTCTTGTTTTTTGCTATGCGCGCGCCAACAAGATAAACAAAATAATAGGTGAGAAATGCAGGTATTAGTATTCCAAAAATCCCAATATATACCCAGTTTTCCCCGACCTTCGCCAACCACATCGTAAAAAACTCCTTAAAACCAAACGTAAGAACACTGAAATACGGCAATACATCTGATTTCAAAGAATCACTGACTTGTAGCGCAAAAAATATTATCAATGCAGATAAGAAACCACACAAATGCCACCACGCAACGCTTTTTCCTGAACGATAGATTGTTCGTTGATCATAATAGGCTGTTTGCTTTTGAGGAAGGGGGTTTTGGCTGCCGGCTTCAGTTTCATTTTCGTTAAACACGAGTACAGCTTGAACGCGCTCCGGAAGCTTGACACGCTCGTTTGCTATGAACTGATCATTCTCAAGATAACCGCTAATTGCCTTCATAATATATCTCTCCTTATATATAAGAATGGCGGAGGCGTGTGGGGGTCGAACCCACCAAGGACGGCTCTAACCGCCCCTCACCGGATTTGAAGTCCGGGGCGCTCACCGGAGCACACGCGCCTCCGTAAATACAATTCATAATTTACATTTGTTTTATTGTTTCTTAATTGTACATTGTGCATTGTGCATTGTAAATTGTTTTTATTCCCTATCATTTGATATTACAAATATCCGTTCACCCGGGAAAATGAAGTTATACTGTTCTCTGCCCAAATACGCGATGCCCTCGTCTGTGCTGTAAAATTCGATTTGTTCTCTGTATTCGTTCACTTTACTTTGTTTTTCCGCCAATTGTTCATTTCTTTCAACGGAAATGTACATAAGCGTTGCTATCCTTTCAAGTTCAAAGAATAAAACTGTTGATATAATCAAAAAAATAAGCAGCGAACCAACTGCAAGGAATATCCATCGAAGTCGCGGCATATTATATTAATTATTCCAATTCAAAATCAAAAGCAGACGATAAGCAGATAGACCTACGTTGCAAAGCGAAGCTTCTGTTTCACGCAAGGGGCGCATAAATATCGAAGTATACGTTTGCAAAGCGTAACAACGTGAAGCTTCTGTTTGATTGCGAATTGGAATTACATCCTTTCCGGAGCTGATACTCCCAATAGTCCCAAAGCTCTTGACAATACCACCCTGACAGCTTCCACAAGCTGAAGCCTTGAAAATGATTTTTCCTTATCCTCGCATATTACCCTGTGCGCGTTATAAAACGCGTGAAAATCCCCGGCAAGATCAAACACGTAATTTGTCATTATATGCGGCGCTAAATCGTTTGCCGCACGCGCGGCTTCCTGCGGGAATATTGCCAGCTTTGCCATCAGCTTTCTTTCTTCGTCTTTTGTGAGTTCATTGACATTAATACCCATATTTGTATCTTTTATCAAGCCGCGTTCCGCACATTCCCTTTTTATGCTGCACGCGCGCGCGTGGGCATATTGTACATAGTATACCGGGTTTTCATTACTTTGTTGTTTAGCCAGCTCAAGGTCAAAGTCGAGATGGCTGTCGCTGCTGCGCATGAGGAAAAACCACCTCGCGGCGTCGTTTCCAACTTCATTTCTCACTTCCCTGAGAGTCACGAATTGCCCCGAACGTGTGGACATCGGGACAAGCTCTCCATTCCTGAGCAAGTTCACGAACTGGATGAGCAACACTTCGAACGAGTCGGGAGAATGTCCCAGCGCCGATATTGCGGCGTTCATCCTTGGAACATATCCGTGATGGTCAGCCCCCCAAACATCTATGAGCCTTTCAAAGCCCCTGTCGAATTTGTCCTTATGGTACGCAATATCCGAAGCGAAATATGTGGGCGCTCCGTTGCTGCGTATCAATACTCTGTCTTTATCTTCAGTATTTGTATCCTCGTTCTCTTCAGTTTTGGTTTGTGATTTGAACCATAAAGCTCCTTCATGTTCAAACGCGAAGCCTCTTTCTTTCAAATATTTCATCGCTTCGCTCACCAAGTCGCGAGTATACAAGCTTTTTTCGGAGAACCATACGTCGAATTTTATCCCGAATTCGTTCAGGTCATCTTTTATATCCGCAAGGATAGAGTTCACGGCATAGTCTGTAAAAAACTGTAAGCTTTCCTCAAGAGGCTGCGATATGTATTTATCCCCTTCGCTCTCAACGATTCTTTTCGCAATATCGCGGATATACCCGCCCTTGTACGATGTTTCAGGCAGGGGCGCTTTATCAGCTTTTTCAAGAAGCTCAAAATAACGGGACTGGGTGGAAGTTCCAAGTATCTGCATTTGAAGCCCCGCGTCGTTCAGGTAGTATTCCTTTTCCACGCTCCAACCTGCGAACGATAACAGGTTCCCTACAGTGTCCCCGACCGCCGCTCCTCTGCCATGCCCAATATGAAGGGGCCCTGTGGGGTTTGCGCTGACGAATTCCACTTGAACTTTTCTTCCCTTTCCCGCGTCAGAGCTGCCGAACGCATCGGGATTTGAAAGTATGTATTCAACCGTTTGCTGCAACCATAAAGGAGTCAAAAAGATATTAATAAATCCAGGGCCTGCCGTTTCCACTTTTTCAATATAAGCGTTCTTCTCGATCGCCGAAACTATTTCTTCAGCGAAGGAGCGCGGACTTTTTTCAAGCTGCTTCGCGGTTTTCATCGCAACATTTGAAGCCCTGTCCCCCTGTCCTTCGCGTTTTGGCCTATCAAACATGATTTCGTCAATATCTATTTTGCCGGCGCTTACTTTTTGAATTGCCTCAAATAAAATTTCTCTTAAAATGCTGTCAATGTCTTTCAAATTCTTCCTCCTGAATTTAGTAGTTTGTAGTTCGTTGTAGGGGACGCACCCCACTTGTGTCCTTTAGGCAGGTGTCCCGTTCGCAGTGATTACTCGAAAATCCCCGTCGGCAAAGCCGGCGCCCCATTGCGGGGCATCGAGGGCAACGTCCCCTACGAAAGAGGCAATGCCGCGCCTACGCTTCACCGGTTTGCATTATTCAGCATATCGAGCGCTTCGGTATTTATAAGTTTTCCATTTTTCATCGCATAGTCTATTGCCATTTTACCGGAGTTATCTTTCGCTTTCGGGTCTGATCCAAGTTCCAGAAGGCTTGTTATCACCTCCGGATTTGGATTGAGCAATGCCGCCCACATAAGCGGCGTGGACCCGTCATTATCCTTTGCATTAACGTCCGCCCCCGCTTCGATAAGAGTCTTTATCACTTCTGAATTTGAGTTCATACGCGCTGCAAACATAAGTGGCGTTAATCCATTATTATCCTTCGCATTGACATTCGCGCCCGCTTCAATAATAACTGTTATCGTTTCCGGAGTGGAATTCCACGCTAAACACATAAGCGGTGTTGATCCATCATTATCCTTCACATTTACATCCGCGCCCGCATAAATAAGAGTCGTTATAACCTCCGGATTAGCATCAACATGCTTCGTCATCAGAAGCGGTGTCCATCCGTCGTCATTCTTGGCATTTACATCCACGCCGGCTTTTATAAGAGATGTTATCACTTCCGGATTGGGGTTCTGTACTGCATTGAAAATCGGCGTCATTCCGAAAAGATCCTTCGCGTTTACATCTGCGCCAGCTTTAATAAGGACAGTTATCACTTCCGGATTGTTGTTTAGCGCTGCATTAAAAAGCGGTGTCATTACATAACGATCCTTCGCATTTACATCTGCGCCAGCTTTAATAAGGACAGTTATTACTTCCGGATTGTTGTTTAACGCTGCGTTACAAAGTGGTGTTATTCCATTATTTGCATTTACATCCGCTCCCGCTTTAATAAGGGCGGCTATCACTTCCGGATTGTTGTTCCAACGAGCCGCAAGCATAAGCGGTGTCATTCCAACATTATTCATCTCGTTGACGTCCGATCCCGCTTCAATAAGGATCGTCATCACTTCCGGATTGGGATTGCTTCCCGCAAACATAAGCGGCGTTAATCCAACATAAACGTCCTTCGCATGAATACTCGCTCCAGCTTCAATAAGGGTTGTTATCACTTTCGGATTAATATTTCCATGCGCTGCATACATGAGCGGCGTTTTTCCGTCTTCACATTTCTCGTTCAGGTTTGAACCGTTTTTAATGGCATCATTAATTTTCTGCAGGGAGCCTGCAAAGAAAATTTTAAAAAAAGAAACGCTTACCAGCCCGTGTGATGCTTCTTCCAATACCTTGGCAATATCGGTTTTTTTTGCCGCCTTCGCGTGATCTATTGCCATTTTACCGTCTTTATCCTTCGCGTTCAATTCTGCGCCAAACCCAAGAAGAGCTTTTATTAACAGTGAACGGGTGTGCTGCCATTGGCTCATTGCAGCGGACATAAGCGGCGTAATTCCTTTGTCATCACTTGCGTTCACGTTTGCCCCGTCATTAATGGCTTCAACTATTTGTTGAAAAGAACCTTTTTTACAGAGTTCAATAAACTCAGAATCGCTCAATGCGGCAAACGCATTTCCTGTTGACAGTGCATATACAATTAGAGCCAAAAACACCATTATAAAAACGTAAAATCTTTTAGCTCGCATGACAGGGTCCTTCTTTATTTCATCCTCACCGGGACCGAACGCTGTGTTCCGAATCTCCCCAATGCGAAGGCAACATCCTGTTCCATAGCCTGATCCACTTTTGTGCTTGAAAATGTCAGTCTGGCCGTCACGTTCAATCTTCTTCTGCGCTTGGAATACTCGTATTTCTCGGAATATTTTATTTTGCCAAAGTCCCTGTCAATCTGCGAAGGTAAAAGTATATCCTTTACATTTTCCGGTAATTCGATTGCATAAATTGCTTCTATGCTAAAAGGGAACTTTATAGAATATGGAGCCATCGCCATGGCAAGATCCCTGAGCCAGTCCGGTTGAGGTGGGTTTAGCGAAATGATGGCGTTTGTCCCTGAAGTATCAAGTATTATTTTGCTCGGTCTTAACGGCGCGCTGATTTCGACTGCTCCCTTTACGCTCTTCGTATTTATATCCCTTCCAGACACCGCTTTTACGATTTCAGGCAGGATACTGTTCACATCAGTATCGAATAACAGAAATTCTTTCCATAAATTTCGTATTGTCATGCTGACTGAACCGGTAATGGTGTTATTTTCCTCAACGTTTAGATTCCATACTATGGACAAGCGGTTATCGGAAGCCCCTCTCGGAGGAATGACCCTTTTTTCGAGTTTGTTATCCCCAATAAGAGGGGCATAAAGCGCTTCTCCTATCAACGATAAAGATGTTACTCCCTGCTCATATGGCTGGCCAATTTCGTAAAAAAACACATCATTTTTTCTTTTCATTTCAATAGCGGGGGCTAAGATTATCGATTCGTTTGCAAAACCGTTTTGAAACGGGTCAACGGCAAGCCTCCAGAATAAGCGACATTGATCGCTTTGAAAACGATTTATCCATGAAGACGCTATTATGGACTTTTCCCACTTGCTCCACGGCGCTTTTTGGGGTATTTCCTCCCGCAAAGTGTTTATTGTATTGTCAGTTTCCTGGGCCGTCAACCAGTTAAAAAATGATGTCATGTCGCCTTTTTTCAGCCATACCTCGACATTTGAAGGTGGAGTGGGAGTGGGCATTTTTGCGTAGCTTTCAAGTAATCTTACAAAACTTGAGAGTGGTTGCCTGTTTCCGAAAGCGAGCCATGACTTCAAGTCTGTTCTGAGGGAGCGCAGCGATGACGGCATTTGATTCACTATCATCCACCTGTATATATCTAAATTCCCCTCGCTGATTATTGTCGGTTCTATTTCCGCGTTAGTTACGTACTCAAAATCCCTTCCGGCTTCCACTCTTGCAATGATGGTCTGTTCCCATATAGGCAAACTTTCATGCAGCCACAGCATTCCCTGTATAGCAATACTGCGCGCGTATGTCTGGCGGTATGACAGGACAATTATGAATTCCTCCGGTACAGCTCCAAAATTGACATGCCATTCGTCTATTTTCTTTTGCGGGCTTATCCTCCCTATTTGCATAAGGCTTCCTGGGTCGTATAATGACGCTTCGTAAATTTGAGCGTCTCCATCCTTTGGGATCGGTATATTCCATTCAAGCCACTTTCTGTCTATTTCGCTTTTGCCAAGTATGACCCATGCGGTTGTTATTGACATTGAGCCGCTTACATCTATTTGATATGTATGCTGTTTCAGCCATATTATTCCATTATACGCGGGATAACTTGTAAAATGAGGACATTCCTGCACCATTTCCATCAGGTTTATTTGCGGAACCCCTTCATTGAACACTTTTAAAATATTAATAGGCTGAAGTCCGGCAGTTTCCGCTTTCTGTACCGGAAATAATGCGATAACAAGTAAAACTAAAAATAAATAAAATCGAACGCGAATTATCATGTGTACACCCCTTTATTTAGTGGGCAGTGGGCAGTGGGTAGTACAGACAAATGCTTTGTTCTTTGTTTTTCTGACCACTGAACACTGTTTTATTTTCCGCAGCAATGTTTATATTTTCTCCCGCTTCCGCACGTGCACGGGTCATTTCTTCCAATTCGCGCGCCTTTTTTTATTGGCGCTTGTTTTCCTTCTCCTGCATGGAGGGCTGTCTCGTAAGCCTCAGATCTTTGAGGTATCGAAGGCATGTTAAGGTTCCTGCCTTCGGAGTATTGTCTTTCCCTGCGCGCTTCCTCCGATACTATTTTCACCCTGAAAATCTGCTCCGTTATCGAAAGGCGTGTTCTGCGCATCATGTCCTGAAACAGGTTGTGTGATTCAAATTGATATTCAAGAAGCGGATCCTTTTGCCCTATTGCGCGCAATCCTATCCCGCGCCTCAACTCGTCCATTCCGAGCAAATGATCGCGCCAGCCGTTATCGAGCGTGTTGAGTAATATATACCGGATCAAACGCGGAGCCAATTCCTCCCCAAATTCCTGAATTTTACTTTCATATTTTAATTTTACTGCTTCTGATATATCCTCCCGCAAAAGCTCCACTCCCGTAAGGGAGTCAACCCCCACAAATTCCGAAGCGACTTCCGGCCCGAATATCGAACGGACTCTGTTTACAGCCCGTTCGGTATCGGGAGCCACGTTTTCCTGAAAATAGTGTTCTATCAGGTCGGAAATAACGCCTTCCGCTATTCCGAGACCATATTCCGTAACTTTTTCATCGGATAGGATATTCTGCCTTTCCGTGTAAACCGCTTCGCGCTGCCGATTCATTACATTATCGTAAGAAAGCAGTTGCTTACGTATGTCAAAATGCATCTGCTCCACTTTTTTCTGCGATGATTCTATAACTTTGGTCAACATTGGGGAATTTATGGATTCTCCATTTTCCATCCCCAATTTGCCCATGAGCCCCTGTATTTTATCCGAGCCAAAAAGCCTCAACAGGTCATCCTCCAGTGAGAGATAAAAACGGCTCACGCCCGGGTCTCCCTGACGCCCCGAACGTCCCCTGAGCTGATTATCTATGCGACGCGACTCGTGCCGCTCAGTCCCTATTATTGCAAGCCCGCCGAGCGCTGTAACTTTATCGTGTTCTTCATCGTTGTAAGGCTGACCGCCCAATACTATGTCCGTGCCGCGTCCCGCCATATTTGTCGCCACAGTAACGGCGCCCAAACGTCCTGCCTGTGCCACTATTTGAGCTTCTTTTTCGTGGTGTTTTGCGTTGAGTACCTGATGTTCTATTTTTCGCGCTTTGAGCAGTTTGCTCACACGTTCGGAGTTCTCAATGGACGTAGTTCCAACGAGTACGGGCTGGCCTGCTGTATGTTTCTCAAAGACCTCGTCCGCTACCGCGCTATATTTTTCGAGCGCTGTGCAGTATACTGCATCGGAGTTGTCCAGCCTTATCATCTCGCGGTGCGTCGGCACGGTTATTACTTTCAGCCCGTATATTTCATTGAACTCCTCAGCTTCTGTAGCAGCGGTTCCGGTCATGCCGGCAAGTTTCTTATACATTCTGAAATAGTTTTGCAGCGTTATTGTCGCGAGAGTCTGGCTTTCTCTGCCCACCCTGACCCGTTCTTTTGCCTCTATCGCCTGATGCAGCCCGTCTGAATAACGGCGCCCCTCCATGAGGCGTCCTGTAAATTCGTCGACGATTATTATTTCCCCGTCCTTGGCAACATAATGCACATCGCGCTGGAATAGTTTATGGGCCTTTATAGCCTGCACGATCCTGTGAGCAAGCTCAGAATGTGCGGCATCGGAGAATAGCCCCGGCATTTTCATCAGCCGTTCAGCTTTCGCTATACCGGGCTCTGTGAGAGAAATATTTCTTTCCTTTTCATCCTTTTCAAAGTCCTCGGCATCTTTGAGCTGACGTGCTATCTGGTCTGCCGTCTTGTAAAGCTCCACGTTGTCGTCTGACGGGCCGGAAATTATAAGAGGGGTACGCGCTTCGTCTACCAGGATCGAGTCGACTTCGTCAACTATGCAATAGTTATGGCCTCTTTGCACCATATCTTCCGTATTCAGAACCATATTATCCCTCAGATAGTCAAATCCGAATTCGCTGTTTGTCCCGTATGTTATATCAGCCCTGTAAGCGGCTACCCTCTCTTCATGAGGCATGAAAGGGTAGATTACTCCGACGGAGAGCCCCATCATGTTATAAATCGGGCCCATCCATTCCGCATCGCGTTTTGAAAGGTAGTCATTGACCGTTATAAGATGCGTTCCTTTGCCCGAGAGGGCGTTAAGCACCATAGAAAGCGTCGCGACAAGGGTTTTTCCTTCACCTGTCTTCATTTCCGCTATGTTTCCTTCATGTAAAGCCATCCCGCCCACAAGCTGCACGTCGTAGTGTCTCAACCCTATCGTTCGTTCTGAAGCTTCACGCACAGCCGCGAAAACTTGCGGCATTAGCGAATCGAGAGATTCTCCGTTCTCTATTCTCAGTCTGAAATCATTAGAGAAAGCCCTTAAATCATCATCCGACATGGCTTTCATTTCGCTTCCCAGATCGTTTACGGATTCGACTGTCTCCATGTATCTCTTTAGCGCGCGCCCATTCGGGTCAAGCCCGAATGCTCGCATTATCAGCTCAAACATATTACAGCAACACCTCTAATAATATATTATTTTTCCAAAAGTAATTATCTCACAAATTTATATATAATTGTCCCATCAAAATAGAATCAGTCTTCAAAGAGGTGAAATTTATAAATTTTATAAAATATTTCTTTCATATATTATTCCCAACGTCCTGCCCGGTATGCGGCAATCTTGGAGAGACGGCCTGCGATGAGTGTCTCGATTCCTTGTGTTTCAACAGAAAACTTAAATGTTTTGAATGTGGGTTGGGCAGCCCATGCGCTTTACATAAGAGCAGCGCATGGATTTATTATTATGCGCTCCATGAAGGGTTTGCGCGCGAACTCGTATTACAGCTCAAATATTTAAATCAGGAATCTCTTGGATACGCTATGGGCAAGTGTGTTGGAAAGGCTATATTGAGGGACAATGAAAAACTCGTGAGTTCGTATGATAAAGGAAGCGTCACCCTGGTTCCCGTTCCTTTACACAGGGGCAGCACAAGGCGTTTTAACCAGTCTTATGCTATTGCGAAAGGGATTTCACGCGTGCTTGGTTTCAAAATCGTGGAATCTCTGCGATGGTCGTTTAACGTCAAAGCGCAAACGGAGAGAAGCGGTAAGGAAAGGCTCGAACTTGCGGATGACGTTTTTAAGGCGGACACAAGAATAGCCGGCAGGAAAGTTATTGTAGTCGACGATGTCTTGACCACAGGGACAACCTTAAAGCGCGCTCTGTCCGCCTGTGCAGCGGCAGGGGCGGAGTGTTCAGGGGCGATAGTCTGGTCAAGAATGTAAACACAGTATACAACGAACAATACATGTCATAACGGGGCGGCGATGCTCCCTTTTGAAAGGGGGCGCCCATAGGGCGGGGGTTTGCCTGCCGTCCGTTTTTTTCAAATTGGCAAGCTAAAGATTAGCAATTTTTAACCCGATACTTTTAATGAGGTGGAATGGAAAGGAGTGTTCGTTATGGTCGAAAGAGTATCCGCGCAGAATAGCCTGGGTTCCGTTATGAAGAATAAATCCCTTCATAAATTATATGGCTATGAGCATCCGGCGGGAGCAACCGACGAGGCCAGCTTCAGCCCTTTCTCAAAGGAACTTAACCGGATTATGGGAGAACTTGAGCAGGTTTCGGATGTTCGGCAGGATAAAATAAATGGTTTCAAGAAGCAAATAGCAGAAGGAACTTACAAGCCCGACCCGGTCAAGGTCGCGCGCAGCCTTTTTTTAGCCGGTTTTTTGAATGGCGAGGAGTAAGTTCTTTGAGCTTTAAGGAGCTTGTGAACGCAGTAGAGAGAGAAACTGAAAGTATGGAATCGCTGCTGTCTTTCATAACTCAGCAGCGTGATGCAGTAATAAACAAAGATTTAGAAGCGGTACAGGGTTTAATGAAACTTTTACATTCCTCCTCTTTAGAAGTATTCAAGTATGAAGCTTTGAGAGATAAGGCGGCGGCTTCGGTCGCTGCCGATTTAAATTGTGAAAAAAATCTGCATGATATATGTAAAACCATGGGAGAAGAAGGAGAACAGCTCCGCTTATCAGGTGAAAAACTTGAGAAGATCGTGAAAACAATTGGAGCGGAATCGAAAATCCTAAGGCGCTTGTTGGAAGAAGGGCAAAAATACAACGATATGATGCTCTCTGAAATACGACGGCTTGAAGGCGTCGGTTTTTCAGGCAGCGGTTCCATGGATATAAAAGGATAACAAGAGAGGGTCGGTCGATATGATCAACAGCTTCTACGGTTTAGAAATGGCGCGCCGTGCCACCAACGCTTTTCGCCTCGGCATACAGACAGCGGGGCATAATATTTCAAATGTAAAAACGGAGGGTTTTTCCCGTCAGAGGGTGAACCTTGCTACAACACCTCCGTATACAGCTCCCGGATTGACATCGCCCGTGATGCCCGGCCAAATAGGCACGGGCGTTGAAGCTGTCTCAATAACCCGCGTGAGGGACGCGTTTCTTGATTTTCAATACCGGCAGGAGATGAGCCCTCTTGGTTATTGGTCGCAGATAAAAACTGTCTATAACAATATAGAGATGTTTGTCGC
>Ga0123353_10010906_pt1 | contig 12735 bp, 10 predicted proteins | sample TergutLab28metaG_3_FD_92763 | JGI IMG/M metagenome (GOLD analysis project Ga0123353, IMG submission 92763) | Labiotermes labralis P3 segment gut microbial communities from Petit-Saut dam, French Guiana - Lab288 P3 | ecosystem: Host-associated > Arthropoda: Insects > Digestive system > Gut ...
CATACAACAATATTCGAGTAAGGCACGCCGAGCACCTCAGCCATAATGAAGGCTGCGGCCCCCATGACAGGAGGCAGAACCTGGCCGCCGACAGATGCCGCGGATTCCACGGCGCCGGCGAATTCTTTGGTATAACCGCACTTCTTCATAAGCGGAATTGTAAACGGCCCGGTTGTACATACATTGGCGACAGCCGAGCCGTTGACGGTACCCAGGCATGCGGAAGCGATAACAGACACTTTTGCAGGGCCGCCTTTGGCAGAACCAGCCAGAGCCATGGCGAGATCGTTAAAAAACTGTCCCAGGCCTGATTTTCCCATTACCGCGCCAAACAGTATGAACAAATAAATATAACTGGCCGCCACACTCACCGAGGTGCCGAAAATTCCCTCAGAGCTGATCATGGTATCTGCAAGCTGAGGCCATTTATAACCGCGGTGTGCAAACATACCCGGCAAGTTGCGTCCGAATAAAGCATAGGCAATAAATATTATGGCAAGTATGGGCAGAGCTTTTCCGGTAACACGGCGCGCAGCTTCCAGTGTCAGAAGAACCAGCAGTGTGGTAATGATCGTATCCCATTTATTGGGCATGCCGAAGCGCATTATAAAATTGATGTAATCAAGCCAGATAAAAAGCGGAATACAGAGAGCCAGGGCGCAGAAAATCCAGTCATAAAACGCCACTTTCTTCCTGTCCGATTTTTTGCCGACCGGATAATAAAAGAACGCCAAAAACAGCATCATACCCACATGCAAAGAGCGGTGCTTATGGATGGCCGGCGCACCTGTAAAGGCAACCATAAGGTGATATAAAGTAATGACTACGCATGCCCAGAAAAAGGCCTGTTGCAAAACACCCGAAAATTTACGGGTTTGTGATTCCTTGTCAAGTTCCTCAACCCTGGCAATGGTCTCTGCGCTGATAGTCCCGGTATTTTTATCTATCTCCGCTTCAGGGCCGGAAGTTCCGGTTTTCAAATTATTTTCCATAGGGATTCCTCCACTCAACACTCAAGATCAGCCGTCTATGGTGTGGCAAATCACTGCCGCATGTTACAAACTCGCCTGACACACGAATTTCCTGCACAGAGTCAGGTGAGTTCATCCAATTAAGCTCGGTAAACTTCTGATTGATTTCAGTCATATAGATTACGCCGTCTTTAATATGGCAATTATTGCCAGGATCATGCGGTATTCCTGCGCCGAACGCAGTGAAGCTGACAGTGTCCAGGACCAGGTTTAAATCTTCATCGATATGGTAGTATTCATTCCACGGAATTTTTTCAAGTGAATGAATCCAGCCAAAATAAATTTCATCGCTTTGCAGAACCGGGTACTCGACATATACCTCGCCGGTCTTCCAGTCATAAATCCTGAGTGTGTAAAGCAAACCAGGGCTGAAACATGACACACTGATCAGCATTGCAAAAGCCAGGAATGTGAAAGCAACAGACATAGCGCAGAAACGCCATATCTGTCGTATTTTTTGATACTGCATTTGTTTAAAACTATCTCATCATGCCCTTTGCCCTGTAGAATTCAACAGCGCCGTCATGAAAGGGTATCATGGTGCCTGTAATGCCGCGCAGAGCGGTTTCTATTTTTATATTCTGGGCCGCAGTGGCATGCGAAGCTCCGATGGCGGCTACTCCTTCCGGAGAATAGATGTTCTCAAGCAGGTCATATACCACCCTGTTGGGCAGGCTCTTTGCAACCAGCATTATGTTCATTACAGTGGCTGTTACAGTGTCGGTAGCGGTTCCGTAAACATTGGCGGGAATAACATCTTCCACAAAGAAGGGGTAAAGCTCCTTAAGTTTGCGAAGCCCTGCACCTTCAACCGGAACAAAACGGATGGTTTTTGTAACGCCAAGCTCGCGGATGGTAGCATTGCCCAGACCGGACGTAACAAACGCCACATCACACTGGCCGTTTTTCATCTGCTCTATGGCCTCTCCATAGGAAAGATAATCTACCCTGCCGCAGTCCGCGTAAGTCATGCCGTGGGCTTCAAACATCATGCGGGCATTAAGCTCAACGCCGGAATTGGGCGCGCCCACACCCACACGCTTTCCTTTAAGATCTGTAAAGCTCCTGATACCGGAATCTGTTGTAGTAACGATCTGAACAAAATTTGGCCAAAGACCCATCAGGGCACGCAGATCTGTAGCCGGCGCTTTTCCTTCGAAGGCGCCATATCCCTGGAAAGCCTGAATAACCGAATCGGACATAGCAATAGCCATTTCTCCCTGTCCGGTGAGAATGTAATTGATGTTTTCTACCGAAGCGCCTGTAGCGGTAGCGGAGCTACGGTAGCCAAGTTGTCCAATAAAACTGTTGAACGCACCTCCAATTGGGTAGTAAATACCGCTGGTTGGGCCTGTCAGGACAGTAATGAAATAATTACTGCGTTTTAATCCTGAAGCCTCAGTTCCAGCTGCCGGTTCGCCTTGACCACCTGCGAAAATCGCCGCAGAAATGGTAATGACAAGTAATGGAATTAAAATGTTTTTCATGTTTTTGCTCCAATTTTAATGATATTTTAATGAAAACTCCATTTATTCTAATATAATATATATCTCTATTTTCGTTATGTCAAGATGTTTATTGACAAATTCTCTAAAATTGTTTATTTTATTAGTAACAATTATTGTTATTGATTAACCGGTTTAGAGATTTCTCGAGGAATTCATGTACAAAAAAAGACAAAGCAGAAAAAGGGATGCTATTTTAGAGCTTATACGCTCCACGAGTTCCCACACGGGAGCTCAATGGGTCTATGACAGATTAAAACCGGAATTTCCCGATCTTTCCCTGGGCACAGTGTACCGGAACATAAACCTCTTCAGGAAAGAAGGATTGGTAAACTTTTTGGGAGTCATAAACGGTGAAGAACGATTTGACGGCAATGCGGAGCCTCATCCGCATCTGTGCTGCTCAAATTGTGCCTTTATTATGGATATGGACGAGGCCGTAGCTTCCAGGATTTTTATGAATTTTCCGGTGGATATTCCGGGCTTTGTTATTGATGTGAGAAATACGGTATTTAACGGTTTGTGCAGCAAGTGTAACCAACGGTCATAGACCGTAAAAATAAGTTTTAAAAAGGAGAAGAAAATGAAAAAATGGGTTTGTACAGTTTGTGGTTACGTACACACAGGAGACCAGCCTCCCGAGTTTTGCCCCCAGTGCAAGGCTCCGGCCTCGAAATTTAAGGAGCAGACTGCCGGCGGCGGTTTTGCGGCAGAGCATGTGGTTGGAGTTGCCAAAGGAGTAGACGCTGACATAGTGAAGGATCTCCAGGCGCATTTCAACGGCGAATGCCACGAAGTCGGCATGTACCTGGCCATGGCCAGAGTCGCCTTCAGGGAAGGTTATCCGGAAATCGGTCTTTACTGGGAAAAAGCCGCTTATGAAGAAGCCGAACATGCGGCAAAGTTTGGCGAACTTCTTGGCGAAGTAGTCACAGACAGCACAAAGAAGAACCTCGAACTCAGGGTAGAAGCCGAACGCGGCGCCTGTGCAGGTAAATTCGATATTGCCAAGCGCGCCAAAGAAAAGGGTCTGGATGCCATCCATGACACAGTTCATGAAATGGCCAGAGACGAAGCCAGACACTGTGCGGCTTTTAAGGGATTTTTGGACAGGTATTTCAAATAGGAATTACCCAAAAAAAAGCAGGAAGCCATGATTGACAATAGCAAGCAGAGATTGGAACCGGCTGTTGCAAGCAATTCCGATATGGCGAAACATAACTTTCTTGCCCGGATGAGCCATGAAATGCGCACTCCACTTAACGCCATTCTCGGAATGGGAACAATAGCACAGAATTCCTGCGATCCGGATCAAATAAATCTCTGTCTTGCCAAAATTAACAAAGCGGCGATGCATCTTCTGGGGATAGTAAATGATATTCTTGATGTAGCAAAAATTGAGTCAGGTAAACTTAAGCTGGTTAATTCCGAATTTAACCTGGACATGATACTTCATGGAACGGTGGATATGATAAAGTTCGGTATTGACGAAAAAAACCAGGAACTAATTCTGGATTTTGACAATGCCCTGCCGGAAACCGTGATATGTGACGGGCAAAAGCTTAACCAGGTTTTGTTTAACCTGCTATCCAATGCAATTAAATTTACGCCTCCGGAGGGGACCATCACCTTCTCGGTTAAAAAGCTTAAAGAGGAGGAGCATGCCTTGACCCTGGGAATAAAAGTAAGTGACACGGGAATAGGCATATCTCAGGATGATTTAAAAAAGTTATTTGTGGTTTTCGAACAACTGGACGGAACCCTTTCACGGAAATTCGGCGGGACAGGCGCAAGTCTTGCCCTTTGCCAAAACATCGTTAATCTTTTCGGAGGAAATATCCGGATAGATTCCGAACCGGGAAAGGGTTCCTGTTTCAGTTTTGAAATCACGCTGGAAAAGAAAACAGAAAAAGAGGAAGAAGCCTGCGTTTACTTCCCGGATTTGCAGGAAGCAGGTTCCGGGCAGACAAAACTTAAAGATCTTTCCCTGCTGCTCGCGGAAGATGTGGAAATAAACCGGGAAATTGTCCAAACCATTCTTGAAGATACAGGGCTCCAAATTGATTGTGCCGAAAATGGAGCCATGGCGCTTGAGCTTTACAAAGCCAATCCTGCCAAATACGGCATGATTCTGATGGACATTCATATGCCGGAAATGGACGGCCTTGAAGCCACCCGTCAGATAAGGGCCATGGAAGCAGGTTCAGAACACATACCCATCATAGCAATGACCGCCAATGTATTCAAAAACGACATAGAAGACTGCATGGAAGCCGGGATGAACGGACATCTTGGGAAGCCCATTGATGCCGGCGAACTCATGAAACAGATCAATACATTTCTTGCCTAGTTATTCAAGATTGAATTTCGCTATTCGCTTTGTCAAAGCTCCAATATCATTTTTATTTGTTACGCTTATTTCATTAACCTTGTGTACTGCTGTATTAATCTTTTCCGCACCCGAAGTCATTTCGTCCATTCCGCCTGAAACATCTTCGGTAATCCGCTTGAGACTTTCGCTTTGGGTCACAACTTTTTTGCTTTCCGTAGCCATTTCAGCCGATGCGTTTTTGACCAAACCGGTAACCGAATTAAGGCGGCCTATGGCATCAAGAATCTGTCTGCTTCCCTCTTCCTGTTCTTCCATGGAAGTGCGTATCTGGGATTCCTGATTTGATACTGTTTCCACATCTACGGCCATTGCTTCAAAACGATCCAGCACAATTCCCGTAGATTTTGTAATGGCATCTATGGATGTTTTTATTTTTTTAAGAACAGTGCTGATGGTCTTGGACTGCTTGCCTGAGTTCTCGGCAAGTTTTCTGATCTCATCCGCAACGACCGCGAAACCCCTGCCCGATTCCCCGGCATGTGCCGCTTCAATGGCCGCATTCATGGAAAGAAGGTTGGTCTGGCTGGCTATATTCTGCATAACTGCGTTAATTTCCAAAAGGCCTTCCGACTCTTTGGCTATTTCGTGAATATCAAGAGAAACCTTCCGCAGATCCTCCCGTCCGGCATTGGACGAATCTCCAAGTGAAGCAATATTCTGCGAATTTCTGACCAGTGTTTCGGTAACCGCCCGGATACTGGCAAACATTTCCTCAATTGCCGAAGACGACTGGTTTACGCTTTCAACCTGCACCATGATATGATCGTTGAGTTTATCCATACCTTCTATGATTCTTTCCATGGTCCCGCTTACGGTATTCACTTCACCGGCCTGGGTCAGCACCTGCCCTTTCATGCTTTGTATATTGGAATTGATTTTATTGATTGCCGTTGAAGTTTCGTTCATATTGACTGCAAGCTCTTCTCCGGTTTTCAAAAGGGAAGATGCGTCATTCCTGATTAAAAGCAGAAGCTCCCTGATTCGTTCAAAGGTCTGGTTGAAAAACCCGGCAAGCGTTCCGGTTTCATCGTTATGATGAATCTCAATACGCTTGGTCAGATCCCAGTCTGCGGAAATCTGATTCAGGGCAGTTACCATTTCGTTCAGCGGACTCAGGAAAGTCCTGGTGGAAACGTTAAAGATTATGAAGATCACCGCCACAAGACCCATCATCACAAGAAAGAGGGCTGACATGCTGGTACTAAGGTAATCCCAAAGGGTGAGGGGTTCTATTACCGCTATGAACCAGCCCAGGGAAGGAATGGCGCCCACAGAAACCTGTCCCAGGCTTGTACTGAAATTCCCAATCTGGTCAATGGAAATCTTCCCGCCATAGTTATTTATCCAGGAAAGAATTTCTTTTCCGGTGTCACCCAGTTCTTTATCCATGGTAATTTTATTGGTTATTAGATTGGTGTCCAGCGCGCCGGTTATTTCTCCGCCGGCGTTAAAGAAATACATGTTGCCTGAGCCCTTATAGGTCCTGTAAATGGTATCTACAAATTCTGTAAGGTCTATACCTGACCCCACAAGGCCAAGGGGTGTGCGATTTGCGTCAAAAACAGGCGCGTTAATCCACAGCATGGTTTTCTGTATTTCCGGATTGTAGTTGATATTGAAATTAAATACTTCGGTTTCAAAAAGGGTCATTTTATACCAGTAGTTGCCGGGATCATCAGCATTGACCGTATAGTGATCGTCTTCCAAAAAATAAAATTCCCTGTCTATGTCGCTGGCCCAGAAAACCATCTTGCTTTTAAAGGCCTTTCTGTACCCTTCAATTTCATCAAAAGTCATTCTTCGAAGCTCGGCGTTGGCCGGATCACGGAAATGCCGTTTTATCAGCGGCGAATCCGCCATTTTCAGGGCAATGGCAATTTCACTGTTAACAGAAGCTTCAAGGGTAATGCGCTCTATCTCTACAAGCTGAATCAGCTCACCTTTTTTATTTGACTGAACGATCTGCCTCATGGAAAGAACAAAAGCAATACTGCCTCCGACGAGAATAATAAAAAACAATATGAAGGAAAATATCGCAAATTTTTGCTTTATTGATCCTTTACGAGGTGTCAGGACAGTATTCTCGTTATTTAAATTTTCCATAAAAAAAGCTCCCCCGATATTCTGTAATATTATAGTAGAATGCTCCAAAATGTGTAAAAAAACAAGTATCTTTTTAAAGATATTGAACAGAGGTTTTAAATTAGATATAATTCATCAGAGAGGTTTTATTATGGACAAGCGAAAGATCATAATCATCGGTGCAGCAGGTCGGGACTTCCACAATTTTAATACTTGCTACAGGGACAACAAAAATTACCAGGTAGTGGCTTTTACCGCCGCTCAAATTCCGGACATAGCAGGACGTAAATACCCTGCGGAACTCGCAGGAAGCCTCTATCCGGACGGTATACCCATTTACGTTCAGGACGATTTGGAAAAACTCATAAAAGAACTGGACGCAGACGAGTGCGTATTTTCATACAGCGACGTTACCTACAACACGGTAATGAGCGTTGGCGCAAAGGTTAATGCGGCAGGCGCGGATTTCACCCTTCTTGGTCACAAAAACACCATGGTGAAAAGCACAAAGCCGGTAATCGCGGTCGGCGCAATCCGCACGGGCTGCGGTAAAAGCCAGACATCCCGCCGGGTAGCGGAAATCCTCATGGCAAACGGCTTAAAGGTTATTGCCGTCCGCCATCCCATGCCATACGGGGACCTCGTAGCACAAAAAGTACAGCGTTTTGCCGCACTTGAGGATTTAACCAAATACAAATGCACCATTGAGGAAATGGAAGAGTACGAGCCCCACATTGTAAGGGGAAACGTTATTTATGCAGGCGTAGACTACGAAGCCATACTCAGGGCAGCCGAAGCCGATCCAAAAGGCTGCGATGTAATTCTCTGGGACGGAGGCAACAATGACTTCCCGTTCTACAAACCGGATTTGATGGTTACAGTTGTAGATCCTCACCGCCCGGGCCACGAACTTTCCTATTACCCCGGCGAAGTTACACTGCGTCTTGCCGATGTCGTAGTAATAAATAAAATCGACAGCGCCGACTTTGAAAACATACAACAGGTAAGGACAAACATCAGCCGTGTGAACCCCAAAGCCATGGTGGTTGACGCCGCTTCAACAATCAGCGTTGATAAACCGGAAGTAATAAAGGGCAAGCGTGTACTGGTAGTGGAAGACGGCCCAACCCTGACCCACGGTGAAATGAAGATAGGCGCAGGCGTAGTAGCGGCACGCCGCTTCGGAGCCGCGGAAATAATCGATCCAAGGCCATACGTTGTGGGAAAACTCGCAGATACCTACAGGACATACCCCAACATTGGCGCCTTGCTGCCTGCCATGGGCTACGGCGATCAACAGGTAAAGGACCTGGCTGCCACAATTGAAAAAGTTGCCTGTGATTCGGTAATCATCGCCACGCCTATAGATTTGGGCAGAATAATCAAGATTAACAAGCCCAATACAAGGGTCGAATACGCCCTGCAGGAAATCGGCCATCCCGATATGGAAGATGCAATGAAGGAATTTATACAGAAAGCGAAGCATTGACATTAAGGCAATCCTTCATCATTATATTGAATAAATTACTATTATTGAGGAGTTTCTATGAGTTTTAGCACTGATCTTATCAGAAATGTAGCCATTGCCGGGCACGGAGGTACAGGTAAAACAACTTTGTTTGAAAGACTGCTCTTAGCCGGAGGTGTCATTTCCAAAGCTGAGACCATAGACTCAGGCAAAACAGTCAGCGACTATACGCCTGAAGAGATAGAAAGAAAAATTTCCATAAATGCGGCCATGGCCCACATAGAAAGGGGCGGCAAAAAGATAAACCTTTTTGACACCCCGGGGTCTTCTGACTTTACCGGGAACGTAATACTGTCTTACCGTGCGGCGGAATTTTTGCTCCTCACGGTAGACAGTCAGACCGGAGTACAGATAGAAACTGTAAAACTATGGAAAAATCCGGAAGGGAAAAATATTCCGAGGGGCGTCTTTGTAACACGCATGGACGCTGAAAGGGCGGACTACGAAAAAGCCCTTACCGACATTAAAGAAAAATTCCACAGAGAGCCTGTGCCTGTAACCATCCCGATGGGAAAGGGCGGAGCCTACAAGGGCGTTATTGACCTTATCAGCGGGAAAGCCTGGATGGTTCCGGGAGATGACGGACTTGAAAAGGAAGGCCCCATCCCGGCGGAATACGCCGACGAGGTAAATGCCGCGAAAGAGCGCCTTGTAGAAGCTGCTGCCGAAGGCAACGACGCCATTATGGAGAAGTACATAGAAACCGGTACTCTTTCTCCCGAGGAAATGGAAAAAGGCCTTATTGAAGCTCTGGCCGGCAATAAAATTGTTCCTGCCTTCGCAGGGTCTGCCATAAAAAATTCCGGCGTTATTCCGTTACTGGATTTTATAGCGCTCGTTGCTCCCAATCCGGGGATTGCCGAGGAAATTGCCCTCGACAAGGAAGGAAAGGAACAGATAATCAGGATTGATGCTTCCAAACCCTTGTCCGCCATGGTTATAAAGACCACCTACGATCAGTTTTCGGGAAAGCTTTCCTGGATAAAAGTAGTAAGCGGCAAACTCTCTTCGGATGCGGATTTTATAAACGCATCAGAAAACAAAAAAGAAAGGGTAGGCAAACTCTACACCTGCCAGGGCAAGAAACTTGAAGAAATCAAGGAGCTGTCGGCCGGCGATGTGGGTATTCTTACCAAATCCGTTACCCTGAAAACCAATGACACGATCAGCGCAGGGGACACAAGCTTAACCTACAAGCCCCTGGGACTTCCAGAACCTGTTCATTCTGTCGCGGTTAACGCCCTGTCGAAAAAAGATGACGATAAACTCGGTGAATTCCTTGTACGCGCTGCCGAAGAAGACAAAACCTTCCGTTATGTTTTCAATGCCGAAACCAAAGAAACAGTCATTTCCGGCATGGGCGAACTTCAGATTAACATTATTCTTGACAAGGTAAAGGCCAATCAGAAGATCGAAGTGGAAACCCGCATACCAAGGGTAGCCTACCGGGAAACCATTACAAAAAAGGCATCCGCCGAATACACACATAAAAAGCAAACAGGCGGCCACGGTCAGTACGGAAAGGTAGTGCTGGATATTGCACCCCTGGGCCGGGGAGATGGCTATAAATTTGAAAACAAGATTTTCGGCGGCGCCGTTCCAAGAAACTACATTCCCGGTGTTGAGAAGGGTGTTGCAGAAGGCATGGCTCACGGAACCATTGCCCAGTACCCGACAGTTGACGTGGAAGTAGCCATTGTGGACGGAAAGTACCACCCGGTAGATTCTTCGGAACTTTCATTTAAACTTGCCGCACGGAATGCCTTCCGCGAAGCGATGCGCCAGGCCGGCCCCACTCTGCTGGAACCGATCATGAGCCTTACCGTTTATGTGGAAGACAAGTACCTGGGCGATGTAATGAGCGATCTTTCAGGCAAACGCGGAAAAATTCTGGGTCAGGATTCGGACGGCGGCATTGCGGAAATCCGCGCCGAAGTCCCGCAGGCGGAACTATTGCGCTATTCCATTGATCTCCGTTCAATCACCAGCGGTACCGGGTCGTTCAGTGTGGCTTTCTGCCGCTACTCACCGATCTCCGGCCGTATTGCAGAAGACGTTGTAAAGGCAGCTCAAGCCTTTAAGATCCAGGAAGAAGAGGAATAGACGAGGAGTATTTGTGGCGAAAGAAGAAGCGATTGAAGTTGAAGGTGTTGTTCGCGAAGCCTTACCCAATACAATGTTCAGGGTAGAACTGGACAATCAGAACGGACATCTCATTCTTGCGCATCTTTCAGGAAAGATGCGCAAGCATTACATCAGAATCGTTCCCGGTGACCGGGTTCGTATCGCCCTTTCGCCCTATGATCTCTCACGGGGCCGCATTATCTACCGCGAGCGATAGCTCGCGAGCTTTGCTCGCGACGCGAGCGAACTTAGCGCGAACTTGTTTCGCGACGCGAGCAAGTTTAGTCAGCGGATTGTCCTTTCAGAATCACCCAGGTAGCTCCCCTTCCCCCTTCCCGGCTTGAGCTAAAACCGCTTTCGCCTGCCCAGGAGCAGGACTCGATAAACTGCCTGACAATATCCCTTAAAACTCCGTCGTTCGCTGCTGTTCCGCTGTGACTGCCTTTTCCGTGAATTATAAGAACTTTTTCCAGTCCGCTATTTCTGGAATTTTCAAAAAAAGTTTGCAGTGATGTCCAGGCTTCGTCACGCTTAAGGCCGTGAAGGTCAATACTTGCATCCGGCAATTTATGGAGCAGTCTGGAACGTCTTTCCGCCGCAAGGTTCTTTTTTGGGGGCAGAAAAAGGTCTTTGTTAAACCCGTCATCAAGAGTTTTATTGCCTGAGTTCTTTTTTTCCCATTTGGTTAAAATATCTCCGAAATCCATAAGCCCCATCCTGAAACATTTTCTATTTGCTATTTTTTATTTGTTATTTATTATTTTTAATACAGTATAACCGCTTCCCGTTTAACCCAGCCTGATCTTCCATCGGGGGTTTCGGCACTGCACCATTCCGGGCTCCTGTCGCCGACAAGAACAGGCTGTCCTTCGCTGAATCTGGCGTTTATGGCCCCTTTATCGTCAGGAACCCTGTAAGCCTGGGTTTCCCTCAATACCGCACTCCTGGCCGGTGACCTGGAACGGCCAATAGGCAAATTCCGGAATCCCTCCTCCAGAAAAATAAACGCAAAACCAAGCAGAAATACAAAAATTATTACTGCCTTAAAACCACCACGCCTGTGAAAAGTTACACTTTTTTGCGAAACAGTTTTGCGGCGAAGCCTTGAATAAAAAACAAGAAAAACCGAGGCCGCGGCAAAAATCAAAAAAACCAAAATCACCCAGGAAACAACGGGAATTCTTGGAGGAAACCATTTCTCATCCCTTGTAAAACCAAGACCCAGGGCTAGTTCCATATCCCTGCGCAGCGTAACCAGCGAGCGCCCTGCCAGGCTGTCACGTTCATTTTTACGTATTTCCGCGAGAGCCTCGGCGATAAGCCCCTGCTCCCAAAGGTCCTGGACTCTTGCGCAGATACGCCTGTATTCGGCTTCAAAAAAGCGGACTCGCCTGTAGGAGTTTTCCGGAAATGGTATTCTGTTTTTTAAGACAGCATTTTCTTCTTCCAGCGAACTGACACCCGGGTTTATATAGAGCGAAGTTCCAATGGAAGCTGCAGCGTCCGTGGCAGCGCTCATTACCGGAATATTAATCGCGGGTACAGTGATGGCATAAATATCCGTACGGAATATAAAAGATTCCAGCGTCACATTGCTTTCTTCAAGAGGTATTACATAGACGGTATAGCGGAATATTCCGTCGCCTGTTCCTTGCGGAATGCTCTCTTCAATGATGGCATTCCTCGGCGCCCTACCCTGGAAAATATTCCGCGGCGCATCCAGCTGAGGGTTCCAGTTTGTCAGTTCCAGAATAAATTCATTCTTTTTCCCGCTCTCAGCCGGCGAAGCGGCAGAAGGCAGGTTTTGCTGCTGGCTCTGCCAGTTAAACCTGGGATTATAATTCCTTGTAACGGTCTGCGGCAGTATGCGAACGTTTGTAGACCTGGTCTCGACCCTCCGGCCCAGAACCGTTATCTCAAAAGGAGTGATGGTAATCGCTCCTGCCCTTATGGGAGTAAAAAGAAACTCTATCCTTGTCCAGCGTTCATCCTCTCTGCCTGAAGTACTGCGCATATACCTCGTTTCTGTCCTGACCCTGTCCAGAGCAAGCGCAGGCGGAAAACGCGGAGGCC
>Ga0123353_10010907_pt1 | contig 12734 bp, 9 predicted proteins | sample TergutLab28metaG_3_FD_92763 | JGI IMG/M metagenome (GOLD analysis project Ga0123353, IMG submission 92763) | Labiotermes labralis P3 segment gut microbial communities from Petit-Saut dam, French Guiana - Lab288 P3 | ecosystem: Host-associated > Arthropoda: Insects > Digestive system > Gut ...
CGACGATCATGACCTCGCCGTCCATGACGACGTAGTCCTTGTCGTTCTTGTAGAGCTCCTTGGCCTTGATCGCGTTGTTGAGGTAACCGACCAGCGGGGTGTTGACCGACTCGTAGAGGTTGTCGATGCCCAGCCAGTCCTCGACCTTGGTCACGCCCGACTCGTGGATGGCGACGGTGCGCTTCTTCTCGTCGACGTCGTAGTCGCCGGTCTCCTCCTTGCCGAGGCTGCCGGCCTCGCCGCGGTTCAGCCGCTTCACCAGGCGGGCGAAGTCGCTGTACCACTTGGTGGCCTGGTCGGCCGGGCCGGAGATGATCAGCGGGGTACGGGCCTCGTCCACCAGGATCGAGTCGACCTCGTCGACGATCGCGAAGTTGTGGCCGCGCTGGACGAGTTCGTCCTGCGACCAGGCCATGTTGTCCCGGAGGTAGTCGAAGCCGAACTCGTTGTTGGTGCCGTAGGTGATGTCGCAGCCGTACTGCTCGCGGCGCTCGGCGGGCGTCATGTTCGCGAGGATGCAGCCGACCTCCAGGCCGAGGAAGCGGTGCACCCGGCCCATCCACTCCGAGTCGCGCTCGGCGAGGTAGTCGTTGACCGTGATCAGGTGCACGCCCTTGCCGGAGATCGCGTTGAGGTACGCGGGCAGGGTGCCGACCAGGGTCTTGCCCTCGCCGGTGCGCATCTCCGCGACATAGCCCATGTGCAGGGCCGCGCCACCCATGAGCTGCACGTCGTAGTGGCGCTGGCCGAGGACGCGCTTGGCGGCCTCGCGGACCGTGGCGAACGCCTCGGGGAGCAGGTCGTCGAGGGACTCGCCGTCGGCGTACCGCTCCTTGTACTCGTCGGTGAGGGCCCTCAGCTCGGCATCGGTGAGGTTGACGAAGTCCTCTTCGATGGAATTGACCTGGTCCGCGATGCGGTGCAGCTTGCGCAGGATCTTGCCTTCACCTGCACGCATGATCTTGCTGATGACGGACACGTAGGCTGGCTCCTTGCCGGTCGGGCCTGGCGCGGCTCCCGCGCTGGGCACAGCGGGGTTCCTGACGTCGAGACCCGCTGCAACGGCCATCGTAAGCGAGGACACCATCGGGCCGGGAGGCCCGGCGGCGGCAAAACGGTTTTCCGGCCGCCCCGGGGCTCCGCGATACTCGGCCGATGGAGCCCATCACCCTCACCACCGACCGCCTGCTGCTGCGTCCGCTGGCGTCCGGGGACGTCGATGCCGTCCTCGCCGCGTGCCAGGACCCAGAGATCCCGCGCTGGACGTCCGTCCCCTCTCCGTACACGCGCGAGCACGCGGTGGGCTTCGTCGAGCAGATCTCCGCGGACGGCTGGCGCGACGACTCCCTCTACAACTTCGGCGTCTTCACCCGCGACACCGGCGCGCTCGTCGGCTCCATGGGGCTGGTCCGGCTGGGCCAGCTCGCCGCTCCCACGCACCAGGCGGAGCTCGGCTACTGGACCGCCAAGGAGCAGCGCGGCAGGGGCTACACCGTGGAGGCGGCCCGCGCGGTGTGCGCCTGGGCCTTCGACGCCCTCGGAGTGGAGCGCATCGAGTGGTACGCGGAGGCCGGCAACGAGGGGTCGCGCGCGGTGGCCCGGAGGACCGGGTTCGTGATGGAGGGGACGATGCGGTCCAAGATCGTCCAGCAGGGGACCCGGCGCGACGCCTGGTACGGCTCCCTGCTGCCCTCGGACTGGGACCGCGCGACCGCGACGCCGTACCTGCCCCACCCCGCCTGACCGTCCCGGCGGGCGTCCCGAGCGGCGCTCCGGGACGCCGCAAGGGGTGCCCGTCGAGGTGGCCGTTGGGATATCCGCGCAGGTCAGCGGCATTGTCAGTGGCCGGTTCTACCCTTGCCGGCATGACGCTCCTGCAGCCTCCCCAGGTCTCCCTGTCCGCTGACGAGGCCCGCAGGATCGTCCTGCGGGCCCAGGGCTTCGTCGGCGCCCCGGACCGCAGAGCGGCGACCCGCGGGGTGCTGCGGTCGCTGGGCGCGGTGCAGCTGGACACCATCTCGGTGCTGGCCAGGTCGCACGAGCTGATCCCGTACGCCCGGCTCGGCGCGGTCGGCCGGCAGGCCGTGGAGCGCGCGTACTGGACGGACAACCACGCCTTCGAGTACTGGTCGCACGCCGCGTGCATCCTGCCGATCGAGGAGTGGCCGCACTTCGCGTTCCGGCGGCGGGCCCGGCGGGCGCGCGGCCACCGCTGGCACGTGCTGGCCGACGCCGAGCGCTCCTGCGCGGCGGTGCTGGACCAGCTCAAGGCGGAGGGCCCGCTGACCTCCACCCAACTGGGCGGGGCGAAGAACGGCGGCCCCTGGTGGGACTGGTCGGAGACCAAGATCGCGGTGGAGTGGCTACTCGACACCGGCGAGGTGGTCTGCACCGAGCGGCGCGGCTGGAAGCGGGTCTACGACCTGGCCGAGCGGGCCGTGCCCGCCGACCTGCTGCACGACGACATCGACAACCGCGAGTGCATGCGCCGGCTGGTCGCGCAGGCCGGCGCCGCGATGGGCGTGGCCACCCGGGCGGACCTCGCGGACTACCACCGGCTCAAGGGCGAGCAGGTGATGGCGGTGATAGAGGACACCGGTCTGGTGCCGGTGGACGTCGAGGGCTGGGGCAAGCAGGCGTGGGCGGACCCGACGGCCCTCGCGAGCGAGCCGCGCGGCCGGCACCGCACGACGCTGCTGTCCCCGTTCGACTCGCTGATCTGGGACCGGCCGCGCACCGAGCGGATCTTCGGCTTCACCCACCGGCTCGAGGCGTACACCCCGAAGGAGAAGCGGATCCACGGCTACTTCGCAATGCCGCTGCTGGCGGGCGGGCGGCTGGTCGGCCGGGTCGATCCCGCGCGCGAGGGCAGCACCCTGGTGGCCCGGCAGGTGTCGCTGAACGGCCCGAAAGCGGTGCAGCCCGCCGCCGACGCCCTGGCCGAGGCGGCCGGCTGGGTGGGCTGCGTGGAGGCCCGGGTCGAGCGCGTGCTGCCGGAGACGCTGCGCGAGCCGCTGGTCGCCGCGGTGAACCGGACGCACGACCGCCGCTAGCGGATCTCCAGGATCTTCTCGCGCATCGCGTAGACGACCGCTTCCATCCTGGAGTGCAGCTGCAGCTTCTCCAGGATGTTGCGGACGTGGTTCTTGACCGTGTTCTCGCTGATGAACAGCTCTTTGGCGATGTCGCGGTTGTTCAGGCCGGTGGCGACCAGCTTGAGCACCTCCAGCTCACGGTCGGTGAGCTTGGGCGCGGGCAGCAGCCGCCGCTCGTCGGTCCGCTGGATCATCGACTTGAACTCGGTCAGCAGCTTCGACGCCATCGACGGGCTGATCTGCGACTGGCCGTCCGCCACCGCGCGGATCGCGGTGGCCACCTCGTCGGTGGAGATCTCCTTGAGCAGGTAGCCGGTCGCCCCGGCCTTGATCGCCTCGTAGAGGTCGGCTTCCTCGTCGCTTATCGTGAGCATGATGATCTTGGCGCTGGGGGCGACCTCCTTGATGGAGGTGCACGCCTCGATCCCGCCGCGCCGCGGCATCCGCACGTCCATCAGCACGATGTCCGGCAGCAGGTCGGCGGCCTTCTCGACGGCTTCCGCGCCGTCCCCCGCCTCTCCGATGACCTGGATGTCCTCTTCCTGGGCGAGCACGATCTCCAGGCCGCGGCGGAACAGCGCGTGGTCGTCCACGACGAGCACCCTGATGGGTTCGGCAGGGGTCGGTCCTGCGGGTCCGCCGTACGGAACCGGGTCCTGCTCGCCGGGTCCCCCATATGCGAAGTCCGGCATCAGATCCTCCCCCTCAGACCAGAGTTGGCCACTGGCCCAGCATTTCACGTCCACGCGCGGTGGTGCCCCCAGGACCACGCCCGGGGGCACCAACTGCCCTCCTCCTGCCGGTTGGTTCAGCGGTGCAGCGCACCGCCGGCGCCGGCCGGCTCCTGCACTCCCGTCTCGTCTGCGTTGAGATGGATGACGCCGTAGTCGTAGCCGTGCCTGCGGTAGACCACGCTCGGCTGCTTGGTGTCGCTGTCGACGAACAGGTAGAAGTCGTGCCCGACCAGTTCCATCTCGTAAAGGGCCTGGTCGAGCGCCATCGGCGCCGCCACGTGGGTCTTCTCCCGCACCACCAGCGGGCCTTCGCCGTGCACCTCCAGCGAGCCGATCTTGGTGGTGGGCACACCTTCCTCGGCGTGGTCGGCGACGAGCGTCCCGTCGCCGTTCATGCGCGCGGCGTCCGGCACGGCCGCCGCTACGTCGGACGCCGGGATCCTGCCGGTGCCACGGCGGGTGTGCCGCTTGCTCGCGGCCTTGCGGAGCCTGGCTTCCAGCTTGGTGACCGCGACGTCCAGAGCGGCGTACGGGTCGGCGGCCGCGGCTTCGGCACGGACCACCGGTCCGCGGGTGTTCAGCGTGATCTCCACCCGGTCGCAGCGGTCCGCCTGCCGGGGGTTGAGCTCCTTGGACACCTCGACGTCGAGGCTGATCACCTTGCCGTCGAGCTTCTGGATCTTGTCCAGTTTCTCGGCCACGTGCTTCCGGAACCTCTCGGGCACCTCGGTCTTGCGGCCCTTGACGACGATGTCCACGCAGAACTCCGTTCCCGGATCACCCCAGTGGCCGGGGCGATCCCTTTCCTGAAGGCCGAGCCGGGCGCGAGGCCCGTCCGGCGCTGCGTTAGCTGCCGCTTCACCGCCCCAGGGCTTCCGGGTGCCGCGAAGCTGCGGCTTTCACCTCCTTCTGCCCCACTGGGAAGATCAACACCCCAGGTGTCCGCTTCCCTCTTCCCCGAACATAGTCCCGGAGTGTGGATGTCGGCATCCCCAACGACGTCATACCTCCATTCGGGTGAACTACCGCGCGGTCTACCTGCGGAGACGGGCATCCGGGTGGACTTCCGGATCCCGCGGCCCCGCGACCACGGCCGCCCCGGCCACCCTCCCGCCCGCAACGGAGACGGCCCGGGCGGCCACGGTCAGTGACGATCCCGTGGTCATCAGATCGTCCACCAGGACGACAGGCGCCGCCCTGAGCAGCCTTCCGGACCCGCCCGCCACTGCCATCGCACCGGACAGGTTCACGAGGCGTCCGGCCCCGCCCAGCGCCGTCTGGTCGGCCACCGGCCGCAGCAGCCGCAGCGCACCCGCCGCCCGCGCGGGCACGCCCTGCCGTCGCAGCTCCCGGGCCGCGACCCGCGTCATCCGGGCGGTGGCGTCGTGGCCGCGCTGCGCCACAGCACGCCGCGCCGAAGGGACCGGCACCAGCAGCAGCGGCCCGTCCGCACCCATCCTCCGGACCGCGCCGGCCAGTGCCGCGCCCAGCGGCCCGGCCAGACCCAGCGCACCCCGCTCCTTGTGCGCCAGGACCACCGCCCGCACCTCGTCGCCGTACCTGCCGGCCGCCCACACCGGTGGCAGCCCGGGCGGTTCCGGTGCCGGCCGCACCCGCCGCGCCGAGGCCGCCCCGCCCAGCAGCCCCTGGCACCGCTCGCACAACTCGGTACGCGGACGCCCGCAGCCCGCGCAGTCCACCGGCAGGACCAGCCCGGTGATCTCCTGCCACCAGCCCCGCATGACTCCACTGTGCGCGCTGCGGCAGGCGGCCCGCCAGTCACCCTTTCGAGGCTGTGGACAACCTGCCGTGGGGCCCAGCGGTGAGCCTGCCCCGGGCCCTGCCGGCGGGCGCGCCACGGGACGGCCGCGCGGGCTCGCGTACCCGCCCGGCCGCAGGTCAGCCCGGGTAGACGGGGCTGACGCCCTTGGGCGTGATCTGCTTCCAGTTGGTGTCCGTGGGCAGCAGGTAGACGCTGCCGTTGTACGCGGCCAGCAGCGGCCGGCTCTGGTCCTCGGACGCGGCCACCGAGGCGGCCTCGCTGACCCCCTGAAGTGCCGCGCCCGCCGAGCCGTCCGTGCTCATGTACTGGATCTGCTGCACCCCGGACTGGTTGGCGAGCACCACCAGGCGGCTCGCGCCCGCCCACGCCACCGACGTCACGTCCTCCTGGGAGGGCAGCGTGCGCAGCCCGGACACGGAGAAGGTCGGGTGGTCGTGCGTGCCGCCGCGCTGGATCCGGCCGACCTGCAGGCGCATCACGCCGCCGTCCTTCACGATCAGCGCGACCCGCACCCCGTCGGAGGCCACCTTCAGGGACTCCACGCGACCCGACAGCTCCGGGACGCTCACCGGCACGGCAGGGCCATGACCGTCCACCAGCACCGTCAGCCGGGAGGGAACCGCGCTGCGGTCCGCCACCCACAGATCCCCCAGCCCGTCCCAACTCGGGGCACTCAGGCCGTTCTTGGGATCGGTGGCGGTGCTGGTCAGCACCGGCGCGGGCATGTCGGTGCCGCCGACCAGCGAACCGACGACCAGCTGGCGGCCGTTGGTGCGCACGCCCGCGGCCACCTGCTCGTCGCGCCGCACGGCGACCGAACCGAGATCCGCCTTGTCACCGCCGAACGGCCCCGACACCGGCACTCCCGTGAGCTGCGTCGAAGCCGTCGCGTCGCCGGCCAGGTCCATCAGACGGTGGGAGCTGTCGGACTTGATGTAGTACTGGCGGGTCGTCGACCCCACCAGGTTCTCCGCGCCGTAAGCCTCGGCCTGCGCGCTGGACAGCACGCACGCCGTCGATCCGTCGGCGTGCTGGACCTCCGCCGACGCCAGCTTCGCCGAGGCCTGCGCCTGGACCGTCGCGAACAGCTGGGCGGCCATCTGCACGCAGCGCTGGCCGCGCAGCTGGTCCGCCTTGTGGTCGAGGCGCACCGTCAGATGCTGCGAGTCGTCCAGCGACACACCCTGGTCCGGGCCCTTGCCGTACAGCCGCACCCCCGCGGGGGCCGCGGTGGTCACCACCGGCGCCAGCCAGTCGGTGGGCCCGTTGAGCAGCGCGGACACCGTGGACACCAGCGAGTCGGTCTGGTTGCGCAGGTAGACCGGGTCGGCCACCAGTGTCTGCGCGCCGCCTCCGCCGCTGCGCCCGTCCGGGCCCAGGTTGGCGAAGTAGTACATGTTCACCGAGTGGTAGATCCGCTGGAAGTCCGACTCCGACAGCGTCAGGCCGTCCTGCAGCCCGTCGATCCGCCACTCACCGGTGCCGGCCTGCCGCCGCAGGTTGAACGACGGCTGGAAACCGCCCGAGTCGAGCGGCTCCTGCACCGGCTGGTAGCCGTGCTTGGTGTCCACCGCCGCGACCCTCGTACTGGTGACCGTGACCGTGGAGAACCCGTCCCGGTGGCTGGTGCCGACCGTCTCCACCGGCTGTCCCAGGCCGGAGACGATGGTGATCCCGTCGAGCGGATCCCAGCCGTCCTGCGCGTGCTTGGTCAGGTACTTCTCGGCCGTGGAGAAGTTCGCCTCGCCGCTGGTCGTCGCCTCCAGGAAACCGCTGACGATCTGGGACGGCGACTCGCCCGGGTGCGGCGGAATGCCGAACACCCGCACCTGCGCGTCCGCGTCGGCCCGCTGGCCGTCCCCGACCTTGCGCACCTCACCACTGCTGGGCATCGATGCGCAGCCCGCGACCAGCAGGGTCACGCCCAGCGGCAGCAGGCCTTGCAGCAGCCGCCGGCGGCCCCCCAAGGCACTCATCAGACGTCGTCCTCCCGAGCCGCTCCCTTGTGACCCACCACGCGCGCGCCGCTGCCCGGCAACGCCGCCGGATCGGCCGCGGGCGTTCTCGGCATACCGGCCGGCATCGGCGGTATCGCCGGCATCGGAGTGCCGTTGGCCAGGGCGTCCCGGGCCATGGGGCCGTGCTGCGGGCCGTCAGCGGCACCGCTGCGCGGCACCGGCACGGAGGCCGACGTCGCACCGCTCCTGCCCGGCAGGCCCGACGAGGTCAGGCCGCGGTTGCGCCGCGAGTCCTCGGGCTCCAGCGCGATCGGCGAACCGCGCAGGCTGTCGCCCGCGGTCCGCGGAAGCGTCATCCGGAACTGCGAGCCGCCACCGGGCTCGCCCCACGCCTGCAGCCACCCGCCATGAAGCCGGGCGTCCTCCACCGCGATGGACAGGCCCAGCCCGGTGCCTCCGGTCGTACGGGCCCGCGCCGGGTCGGCACGCCAGAACCGGTTGAACACCCGCGTCGCCTCGCCGGGCTTGAGCCCGACGCCGTAGTCGCGGACGGCCACCGCCACGGCGCCGTCAGCCGTCGCCAGACGGACCACGACGTCCCGGCCGTCGCCGTGCTCGATCGCGTTGACCACCAGGTTGCGCAGCACCCGCTCCACACGGCGCGGATCGGCCTCGGCTATCACCGGCTGCGCGTCACCGCGGATGACCACACGGCTTCCCTTGCGCTCCGCGAGCGGCTCCGCGCCGTCCACCACGCGCCGGACCACCTCGCGCAGGTCTATCGGCTCCGCCGCCAGTTCGGCGGCCCCCGCGTCGAACCTGCTGATCTCCAGCAGGTCCGAGAGCAGCGACTCGAACCGGTCCAGCTGGTTCTGCAGCAGCTCGGCGGACCGGCCCGTCACCGGGTCGAAGTCGCCACGGGCGTCGTGGATGACGTCCGCGGCCATCCGCACCGTGGTCAGCGGCGTCCGCAGCTCGTGCGAGACGTCGGAGACGAAGCGGCGCTGCATCCGCGACAGGTCCTCCAACTGCTGGATCTTGACCTGGAGGTTCTGCGCCATCTTGTTGAAGGACTCGCCGAGCCGCGCGATGTCGTCCTCGCCGGTGACGTGCATCCGTTCCTGGAGCCGTCCCGCGGCCAGCCGCTCGGCGATACCGGCGGCCATCCGGACCGGCGTCACCACCTGCCGCGTGACCAGCCAGGCGATCGCGCCCAGCAGCACCACCACGAAGATCCCGGCGGTCGCCAGCGTGCCCTTGACCAGGCCGAGCGTCTTCTGCTCCTGGTCGAAGGGGAACAGGTAGTAGAGCTGGTACGTCGTGCCGTTGATGTCCGTCAGCCGCTTGCCGATGGCCAGCGCCGGCTTCGGCGGGTTGCCGTCGTCGGTGTAGACCTTCGTGTACTGCTTGAGCGCACCGGTGTGCGTCTCCACGGCGTCGCTGAGCGACTTCGGGATGCTCGGCTCGGGGAGGATGCCGCTGGAACTGCGCGGCCCGCGCCCGTACACGCTGCCCTCGCCGAGCAGCTGGGAATCGCCGGCGCCCGGGGAGAGCGTGACGATCCCGTACACGCCCTTCCCGCCGCTGGAGAACTGCGCCACCAGGTTGGTCAGCCAGGTGCCGGAGTCCGTGGAGCTCTGCGGCCCGCCGGACCCGGAGGAACCGCGGGACTGGCTGCCCTTGTCCGCCATGCTCTGCGCGATGGAGAAGCCGCTGACCGCCTGGTTCTCCGCGGCCTTCTCCTTCGCGTCGAGCAGGCCGTTCTTGACCTGCCCGATGACGACGAAGCCGAGCAGCAGGACCACGCCCACCGACATCAGCAGCGTGAAGGCGACCACGCGCAGCTGAAGGTTCCGCCGCCACAGCCGTACCCCGGGCTGCAGCGGACGCCGTGCCCAGCGCACGCACGAGCGGATCACCGGCAGCAGCCCCTGCATGGGATCGGCCAGCCGGCTCTCCAGACGCTCACGCTCGTACGACGCGCACATCTCAGCCGGGCCCGGCCTTGTAGCCGACGCCTCGGACCGTCACCACGATCTCCGGACGCTCAGGATCCTGCTCCACCTTCGAGCGCAGACGCTGCACGTGCACGTTCACCAGACGGGTGTCCGCGGCATGCCGGTAGCCCCAGACCTGCTCGAGGAGCACCTCACGCGTGAACACCTGCCACGGCTTGCGCGCGAGCGCCACCAGCAGGTCGAACTCCAGCGGGGTCAGCGCGATCGGCTGGCCGTCGCGCTTGACCGAGTGGCCGGCCACGTCGATGACCAGATCACCGATCGCCAGCTGCTCGGGCGTGGGCTCCTCGGCCCTGCGCAGCCGCGCGCGCACCCGCGCCACCAGCTCCTTCGGCTTGAACGGCTTGATCACGTAGTCGTCCGCACCCGATTCCAGGCCGACCACCACGTCCACCGTGTCGCTCTTCGCCGTGAGCATCACGATCGGCACGCCGGACTCCGCCCGGATCTGCCGGCATACGTCGATGCCGTCCCGCCCGGGCAGCATCAGGTCCAGGAGCACCAGATCGGGCTTGGTCTCCCGGAATGCGGCCAGCGCCTTGTCACCGTCCGCACAGAACGACGGCTCGAAACCCTCTCCGCGCAGCACGATGCCAAGCATCTCTGACAGCGCGGTGTCGTCGTCGACGACCAGGACACGTCCCTTCATACCGACCATCATCCCATTTGCATATCGATGCTGGTGACCTTTGGTGATCGAGGTCACGCTACGCGACCATTGTCCATGGTTGTCCCCAGTTGCGTACCGCCTCTTGCGGAACCTGTGGAAAACCGCCGGCCACTTCTTCGCCCACAGCCTGCCACACCCCGCCTCACCTGGGGTTCTACTGCCGATTCAGGCGCCGCAGACGGCCGCGAGCGCCTCGGCCGTGACCGGGGAGACCACCCCGTTCTCCGTCACGATCGCGGTGATGAGGTCCGGCGGAGTCACATCGAAGGCGGGGTTGTACGCTTGCGCCCCCAGCGGCGAGGGAGCCAGGTCCGTGACCTCGCTGCCGGCCCGCTGCTCCACCTCGATCGACGCGCCGTCGGGCGTCGCCAGGTCGACGGTCGTCACCGGCGCCACCACGACGAAGGGGATCCCGTGGTGGCGGGCCAGGACGGCCAGTGGATAGCTGCCCACCTTGTTCGCCGTGGAGCCGTCGGCGGCGATCCGGTCGGCCCCGACCAGCACCGCGTCCACCTCGCCGGCGGCGAACAGCGACCCCGCGGCATTGTCCGCCAGCAGCGTGTACGGCATCTCCGCCCGCGCCGCCTCGTACGCCGTCAGCCGGGCGCCCTGCAGCAGCGGACGCGTCTCGTCCACCCACAGCCGGCGCAGCTCCCCGGTGCGGTGCACGGCCTGCACCACCGCGAGCGCGGTCCCCTCTCCGCCGGACACCAGCGCGCCGGTGTTGCAGTGCGTGAGGATGCGGTACCCGCCGCCCGGCACCAGCTCCGCCAGCAGACGCGCGCCGTGGCCGGCCATCGACGTGCTGGCCGCCGCGTCCTCCGCGTGCAGCGCTCTGGCCTCCGCCAGCGCTGCCGCAGGGCCCTGCTCGACGCCGGCCTCCCGGTAGGCCGCGGCGGCCCTGCGCACGCCGTACTCCAGGTTCACCGCCGTGGGCCTGGCACGCGCCAGCAGCTCCGCCGCCTCCTCGACGTCGTACCCGCGGGCCGCGGCCAGGGCCACGCCGTAGGCCCCGGCGAGACCCAGCAGCGGCGCACCGCGGACGGCGAGCGACCGTATAGCGGCCACCAGCGCCTGGACGTCGGTGCACACCAATTCGGCCTCCTCGTGCGGAAGCCTGGTCTGGTCGAGGAGGACCAGGACGGGCCCCTCCGGAGGCTCCTCCCATCGCAGCGCGGGAATGACGCCGTTCTCCGGCCGTGCATCGGACTGTGCGAGGTGATCAGCCATTCCTTCAGTCTGCCCTGCCAGACCGCTTCGACGGCAGGCCGTGGCACGATGGGCGCCCATACGGCACCGAGCAGAACGAGCAACACGAAGGGGCAGCCTCCATGACCACCACTCCGGGCTCGACGCCCGGATCCTCCGACTCCTCCGAGCCGGACGACGGCGACAGCCCCACGACGCCACATCCGTCCACACCGTCCACTGCGTCTCCCGCGGCCACCACTCCGCGTATCCCGGGGCCGAGCGCCCCCGTGGACGCCGCGCCGGAGCACGAGCGGCCCACGGCTGCTTCGCCCGCTCAGGAGCAGCCTGTGCGGCCGCAGGCGGCTGCGGAGCGGAACGAGTCGGAGCAGAACGACTCCGCGGCGGACCAGCCGGCTGTGGACGAGCCTGCGCGGCCGCAGCCGGAAGATGAGCAGCACGCGGCGGCCGGGAGCCTGCCCGGCTGGGCACGGCACCAGCCGCCGCCGGCCACGGAAGGCTGGGCCCGCTGGACTCCCCCGCCCGGCAAGCAGCCGCCTCCGCCGCACCAGGGCGGCCCCCGTTGGGGCCCCACCGCGGGCGGAACCGCCGGCGGGCAGCCTCAGGCAGGACCGGGTGCCGGTGCCGGCACCGGTTGGCAGGCGCAGTACCCGCGGTGGGGCGTGCGGGCACCGGACCCCAAGCCGGGTGTCGTGCCACTGCGTCCGCTCGGCGCGGGAGAGATCCTCAGCGGATCGATCGACACGCTGCGGACGCACTGGCGCAAGGTCATCGGCTACACCGTCGTGGTGGGCGCCGTGGTGGAGGCGGCGAGCGCGCTGCTCCAGCACCAGTTCTCGGACACCAGCCGTCTGAACGACCTGGAGAACAACCCCGACGCGACGGCGAGCGACATCGTCCACGCGCTCGGCGGCTCGCTGGCGGCCTCCGGACTCACCCTGCTGGTCACGATGTTCGCATCCGTCATCGCGACGGCGCTGATGGCCACGGTGGTCAGCCGGGCGGTGCTGGGCCGTCAGATCGGTGCGGCGGAGCTGCGCCGCGACATCCGGGGGCGCCTGCCGCAACTCCTGGGACTCGCCGTGCTGCTGCCGCTGATCACCTGCCTGGTGGTGGGCGTGGGTGCGCTGCCGGGCGCACTGATCTCGGTGGCCGGGGCCAAGGACGCCGGCTCGGCGCTGGCACTGCTCGGCGGCATCGGCGGTGCCGTGGTGATGATGTGGATCTTCATCCAACTGAGCCTGACCGCACCCGCGTTGATGCTCGA
>Ga0123353_10010908_pt1 | contig 12734 bp, 9 predicted proteins | sample TergutLab28metaG_3_FD_92763 | JGI IMG/M metagenome (GOLD analysis project Ga0123353, IMG submission 92763) | Labiotermes labralis P3 segment gut microbial communities from Petit-Saut dam, French Guiana - Lab288 P3 | ecosystem: Host-associated > Arthropoda: Insects > Digestive system > Gut ...
AATCAAGGGTTAAGCTAGAGCTAGCGGAATGCATGAATATGCCAAATGACGAGAAGGTCGGCCAATCATTGCTTCTCGTTCCTTCTCCCCAGTTTTTGAGATATACTGATGCGTAATAACCATTATAGTCAGTCAGAATAATAATTATTGACAAAGAAGGCCAAATGTGATATAATATTGACATGGCATACAGTATAGATTTTAGGAAAAGAGCAATCGAATTCATGGATGAAGGGCATACAGAAAAAGAATTGTATGCAGCATTCAAAATACGCGCCGCGAACGTGAGAAGATGGCGAAAATTGCTCGAAGAAAACGGAACATTAAAGCCTCAATATCGGGAGACAAGGCGTCGCAAAATCGACCCAGAAAAACTAAAACAGGCGGTTGAAAGGAAGCCTGACGCGACGATGCCCGAATTGGCAAAGCAATTTAACTGCACAAAACAGTCCATCGACACCGCTCTGAAAAGACTAAAAATCACCCGAAAAAAAAGACATTTACCTACGAAGAAAAAGATGCTGTAGATGTGATTTTTTACGTCGTTTCGATGGTGATTTTTATCTTGATATTCAAGGCGAAACACTTTGTATTCGTTGATGAGACTGGGCTTAACCGGGAATACCGACGCCTTTACGCTCGCGCAAAAAGAGGCGTGAAAGTCCACGACACAAGGCCAGGAAAACGACAAAAGCGCACAAATATCATCGGTGCCTTGTGGGGCGAAAAACACATCGCATTGAAGAGCTACGAACACTCCACAACATCCGCGTTCTTTGAGGATTGGTTCGAATTCGACTTAATTCCGCTGCTGACGGAAGGCGCCGTTGTTGTCATGGACAACGCATCTTTTCACAGAAAAAATGCGCTTTGGAAAATCGCTGAAAAGTATGGTGTCTTTGTTTTGTTTTTGCCTCCCTACTCGCCGGAATTCAATCCCATTGAACATTCATGGGCGAACTTCAAGCGGTGGTTGTGCGTTAATTTCAATCGCTTTCCTTGCTTCGACTGGGCAATTGAAACTTACTTCACATAGCATCATTATTATTCTGACTGACTATATCACTGAAATTGTACAGATGATGCCATACATGTCGCCCTTGTTCGTTTATATCTTCGCCAGTGGGGGTATATGGGATCGAATCAAGGTCAACCAGATCACGACCAATCAGATGGGAGAAGATATCATTTTCGCTGTACACGATCCTGGCAACCTCGTCAAATGACATACCAATCCTAAACCCCATAGGAAAAGGGATTCTTAGCTCAGATAAAAACAAAGATAGTTCGCCATTCTCCTCATAATAGTATAATTGGAATTTATTGCCTTCGCTGAAATAGCCATAATAGCCGTGCTGATCGGTTCTGGTGATTTCATTACGTGAATAGCCAAACATTGCGGCAAGCGCATATGGATCAATGTCTTTAGAAATTCCAAGAGCTTCGATGTGCTTTTCTGTGAACACACCCTCCGGCACCTGTATTATGGTGGTTGCTTCAGACTTGCTTTCTCCTTGCGGTTGCATCCTCTCTAGTTCCTCCCCGAACCAGGCAACCCCCGGCCAGCGCCTGTGCAGAAGTTCCAGCAACCGCAGCACAAAATCAACCCAACCGTTGCTGCTTAGCCAATCAATCACAGGCGGGAAGAACTCTTCCGGCTTCAAATCATCGGGCCGATCCGGAATAGGCGGCATGTCGGGGAAGTTTGGCACGTCATCGTCCTGTGCCTGCTGCTGCGCCTCCTGTGCCCCGGCAGGGTCATCGTCCAATACATACACTATTATCTGCACCACGCGATAGCTTGGCTCTTTTGGCTCGAGCTTGATGGCCTCGCCCAGAGCTACGATGGCCTGTTCGTAGTCCAACTCTAGCAGATATTTTTCGCCCAGGCTGAGCCAGTCGGCGGCAGTTTTTGGCTTGCCACAGGCAGCGAAAGCCCCCAGCAGGGCGAGGGTGAGCAGGACAGCAATGATGCGCTTCATGGCGATTTCCCCTTTGTACTAATTATTGGACACAGTTAGTGTGCTGCCGTCAAATGCCCCCACCGAAGCCAGACTGTCGCTTTCCAGCAGCGCGCGCCCGTTGAACGACAGCGCAAGCCCCTGCCAGCTCATGAACTGCCGGGCATCTGCCAGCTTGATAATTTCCAGCAGCTTTTGCCGCCATTCGCCGAAGGGCAGCCGCGCCGGGATTTCCAAATCCGTTTCGAACGCCCCGCAGGCAACTGTGATAATAAACCGTTCAGGCATTGGCAATGTCCTCCCGCAGACGTATTTTCAGCTTTGCGCCGCCGTGCTCCACCAGGGCCTCGCGCCCGGTGACCGTAATCACATTCCCGCTAAGTAGGGCGCTTTGCAGTGCGGGTACGCCCAGTTGGTTATATCGTGTTAGCCCCGCCGTGTCTCCGGCGATATAGATGTAGATGCCGTAGCTTTCGCCATAGCGGATGAGCAAATCCAGCAGGTCCGCCGTCTCGTCTGCGATAGCGTCGTAGCAGGCAACAAGATCATCTATGCAGATAGCGACATGCGGCTCGGACTGATTGTTCTCGCAGCGCCGGTCATAGTCTTCTGCAAGTTGCTTGATCACTTCGTCAAACACGGTGGCATCGCCTTCCCAACGTGTGACTTGCATATCCAGGCGCTCCGCAATATAACGCAGCAGCGCAGCGCCGTCATAGATCACACAACCGCTCATTTCCTGTGCGTCGAAATACCAGGGCTTCCCGCTGAGGGCTGCCGTGCCCAGCAGCAGGCCCGCGCCGTCTTCCATGACAGGTTCTTCATTTTGCGATGGAAGGGACAGCGCCATCACAGCATCCCGCAGATGTTTGATGCGCTCGGCCTCCCGCGCACCCTCTACGCACAGGGCAGTCTGGAATTCCAGTGGCCCGCGCACAAAGCCACGGCCTGGCAGGTGCGCTGGTTCACGCTGGCCGTTGCCGCCCACGTACTGCCGGTAGTCGCCCTTGTCAGCCATACGCAGGCAATGTATGTTCGTCACGTACTGCGTCAGTTGGAACAGGAAGCTGCCCTGGCCGCCCAGGGTGATCAGCAGCACCAAGCCCAGAGCCGCGCCCTCCCGCGCCACGGTGAGCAGGGTCTCCATAAAATCAGGGCTCTGGCTGTGCAATGTGGTGAGGTTGTCAATCGCGATCAGGAGCCATGGCATGGCTTCGTCGCTGAGTTCCCGGTAGTCCTCCAGCCGCCCCACACCTTGCGCGGCGAAACACTGCTTGCGCCGCTCCAGCTCGTAGAGCAGCACCTCGCCTGCCTGCCGCAGCGCGGCTTCGTCCCCGCCGTAGGCCGCGACGCGTGTGTGCGGCAGGGCCTCGAAGAGCTTCAGGCCCCAAGTGCCGTAGTCCAGCAGGGCGAATTGCGCCTGCTCCGGCGTGTGCTTTTGTGCCGCCGCCAGCAGGGCCGTGCGCAGCAGCTCCGTTTTGCCGCTGCCCGGCGCGCCGAAGATCATCTGGTGCCCCTCGCCCGCGAAGTCCAGAATGAACTCATTCTGCCGTTGATTGTCCAGATCATCCACCAGACCAACGGAAACGGCAAAGCCCTCCTGCGGCTGTTTGAGCGCCGGGAGATGCAGTTTTTTCAATAGAGCCGGAGCCCATACGGGCCGGGCATTGGCGATCCCCGCACGCATCGCCGTCTGCTTGATATAAGTCGCCACGGCGCGGCCCTCGCTGTCGTCGAAATCCGCGCCGATGGTTTTGTCGTAAATTTCGGGGCGAATGCGTTCTCCTTTTAATGTTACAAGCTCAATTTTCTCGTTCGCGGGCCTGACGCCGGGCCGATAGGACGCTTTGGAGTAGAAGGGTTGAATATGTTCATAGACCTCATTATTGCCGACTTTCACAATCGCGCGGCCCCGCACGGTGATGCCGAATGCGTCGGTCGTGCCCAGGATGTCCTTGCTTTCGGCAGCTTCGGCGGTTTTCAGGCAGATGCGGAAGCGGCTGTTCGCCGCAACCTGCCCGCTGACCACCCCGCCGCCCGGCGACTGCGTGGCCAGCACCATGTAGACCCCCAGACTGCCGCCTGTGCGCGCGATGGAGATGAACTTATCCATCTGCTCCGAATGCTGGTCCTTCAGCTCGGCGAACTCGTCTATGACGATGATGAGATAGGGCATGGGTTCTTCGGCCCGTCCGGTTCTCACAGCCTGTTGGTATTTATGTATGTTCTCTAGCTTTGTCTGCGCGAAGACTTTCTGGCGGCGCAGCAGTTCCGCCTTGAGGGACTGCAAGTTGCGCTCAATCGCGCCGAAATCGTTGATGTTGCTGATGGTTCCCGCCACGTGGGGCAGGTCCATCAGGATACCTGCGAGGCCGTCGCCCTTGAAGTCAATGAGAACGAAGCTCAGTTCCTGCGGGCTGAAATGCAGGGCAAGGCTCAGCAGCCATGTGGTGAGGGTTTCGCTCTTGCCCCAGCGGGTGGCCCCAGCCACGATGCCGTGGGGGCCGTGCCCGCGCTCATGGATGTCGAAGCGGAAAGGTTCGCCATTTTCCCGCAGGGCGATGGGCACGGCCAGACTCTCGAAGGGGCGGCTTTTCGCCCAGCGGCCCAGCAAGTCCAGCTCCTCGGCCTTGCTCACCCCGTAGCCTTGCATAAACGTCACATATTCGGACATTTGGGATGCACCCACGCTCATCCGCAGCCGCACCGGGGCCAACGCGCGGGCCAGTTGATCCATCTCTTTTTCCGTGATTTGTTCCGGCGAGAAAGATATATTGCCGCCATGAATCTTATCCTGCACCGCGCCGGATTTATCACAGGTCACAATCGTGCGGCATTCGCCCGGCAGGCGCGCGAGGTCGCCGTAGGCGTAAATTACCGACATGCCCATGCCTTCATCCGGCAGTAACGCCGTGCCGCAATCATCAATCAATATAATAACATAATGTGGCGCGGCGTTTGCCTGCCCGCGCTGCCGCAGCTTGTGTATTTCGTTTATTTGTTGTAATAGCTTTTTGCTGTCCTCCGGGTTGCAGGCAAGAAAGCGCTCCGTGCGCCCGGCGTTCCAGCAGTGAGGCAGCCAGCGCAACCAATTCCAGTATTGCTGTTCACTTTCCGGGTACACACAGCAGATTTTGACATCCTCATAGCTGTGGTGCGCCGCGACGGCAGCAATCATCGAGCACAGCACCTGCCGCATAGCACCACTTTTCCCTGCAAGGCCGACAATGCGGGCCTCTTTCAATGGCAGTGCGACAGGTATGTTTTTAAGAATTTCATGCCGTGCGCGAAGGTGCGTGGCCTGGGCCAGCAGCGGGTTCTCCTCAATCGAAAGCTGCGCCTGCGGCAATTTCAGCGAGACATTCGAAGGCATATCCCCCGTGCCCACGCGCAGCGCGAGAAAATCGTCTTCGCCGGGGGAGCGTTCCCACAGGCGGCGTTCACGCTGTTTGACAATGCGCTGGCAAGTTGCGAAATTGGGATGTGCAGTTTCCAGAGCTTTTATGTAGGATTGCTCGGCGGCCTTAATCTCAGCCTCTTTCTCATGCAGGTGGATCGCGTAGGTCTCTTCGGCCTTACCCTGGGATTCCCGCCATTTTTTCGTCTGCGAACGATAGCTCAACACCGCCGCCACGATACTCAGCACGGACATGGGCATCGTGAAGAACAGCGTTTCCATTCGCTGTGTAATCAGCGCAACGGCAACCATTACGGCAATCATCAAAATGGGCGGCAACAATACCATAGCCCATGATATGCTCGGCTTCGTTCCAGCCTGGGGCGGCGAGAGCAATTCCACTTGTGTCGTTGACAACTGCGGCTTGAGCCGAGGGCTGCGTTGAAAGACGGGATATTCCGGCACGATAAAACGTTCTTGTTTTATTGCAGGCGCTTTCAGCTTTGTTGTCACGCCTGCGGGCGCGCTGTCAAAATGCAGTGCACTATTTCGCAGACAAATCAAATAGCCGCCCAGAAAGATGGTATCGCCATCCCTGAGCACAGACTTTTGCGCTTTTTTCCCATTGATGTAAATGCCGTTTCGGCTCTGTTGATCCTCTATGGCCCAGCCCGCCGCTGTTTTTCGCAGCAGCGCGTGTCGACCCGAAACCTGCGTACCCGCCAGACAGATATCGCACTGCGACGAGCGGCCTATGGTGATCTCGCTTTGCCCTGACAGAGAAACAGGGAGCACATCCGCCCGGCTTTCAAACACGAAGCCTTCCGGTGCGGACTGCCCGCCCTCCACAAAGCGCGTATGCACTTCATTCCCGCGATACACCACAGCCAAACGGCGCATAGGCAAACTCCTCCCAAAGCAACTGTAAATATTATAGCGAAGCGTGGAGCATACGTCAACCTGCTACCTAAAAGTTTCTGAAAAAAATTTTTCGAGGTAGCACTTGCATCATTCGTGCGCTTCTGCTATACTTCTTGCGGGAAGGAAGGTGTTTCCATGGAATCATTCGGCGCGGTTTTTCGCAGATGCATCGAGGAGCGGGGCCTGCCCACGGCGCAGTTCTCAAAGGAAATCGACCTGAATCGGGGCATGCTCTACAACATATGGAACAGCAAAAAGCAATTACCCGAAGAGCGCTTACAGGCGATTCTGAACCGGCAGCTGTTTTTGCCGGAACAGAACGAGCGCCTGCGGGAGGCCTATTACAGCGAGATATACGGCGCGGAGGCTTTCGAGCGCCTGAACTACATCAAGAAGGCACTTGCGCGGTTGGCGCACGAAATCCCGCCGAGTCCCATGTTCGGGCGGCTGCCCAGCTATGCCCCGATGAGTCCACGGGAGATCGTAACCAATGAAGGCGCGCTCATGGAGGTGCTGTACTTCGTGCTGCGCATGGAGCTGGACGGCTGCGAGTCGCCCCGGATCGAAACGAACTACCCCTTCAGCGCAACGGAAATCGACAACCTGACCTACGCCATGCTGTACCAATACCGCGATAAATCCCCCAGCTTCTATCACAGCGTCACCTTCGAAACCAGCGGGCGCAGTGTGCTGAATCTGCAAAACATATTCTCGGCGATTCGCTTCTTCCGATTGCGTTACAATCTATATGGGGTGGTGTCCGACTATGGCAGCTATGTGCCGCCGGACGCGCTGTACACCTGTTATTTCATTACAAGCCGCCATGTCCTGCTCTTCCACCCCGCGCGGGGCACCGGGCTGCTGCTGACCCAACCCGAGATCGTGCAGACCATCGCCCTGAACGCCGCGCAAATGCATTCGAGCCACATCCATGTGGCGCAGTTCCCCAAGGACGAGATGGAATTACAGCAGATGTTCAGCCAGAAGGCGTTGCTGCGGCATAACTGCGGCGAGTTTTCTGTGCTGCCATGCCTGGGCGTGTTTACAGATCGGGGCATGCTCGACGAGATCATGAACCCCGATCTTCCGGCGCGCAACGCGTTTATCGACGTGCTGCATGGATTGTATCAAAGCCTGCGCAGCGACTTTTCCGCGCCCCACTTCCACACGGCGCGGGGGCTTGAGGAATTTGCCCGCACGGGTAAGTTTCAAGAAATGTCCCGGCGGATCGCAAGCCCGGCCCCGCCAGCGATGCGCGGCGAATTGCTGCGCCGCCTGCGGGAGGCTATTGAAAACGGCGCAAAGGTGCTGCTCATCGACGAGCGCGCGCTGCCGTTCCCCAGCGGCCTGAGCCTGGAGTATTTCGATAATTTCCTGTTTATCGCGGGCTGCGTTTCCGAAGGCGATGACGCGTTTACAGGTGAATTCTTCAAGGTCGCTGACCGGCAGACCACAGTCCAAGACTTCAATAACTTCATGGATTATGTACTGCGCAACCGCTTTGTCTACCCAAAGGAGTGGACGCTGAACTTTCTGGAGGAACTGGCGGCGAAGTGCGGGTGATAAAAACAAGGTGAATATAGCGCTGAAATCGCTGTGTCCCAACCATAAAAAGCAGCCCAAAACGCGCTTAAATCACATGCTTTTCATGTGAAAATGCGTGTTTTGGGCGGGAAAACAGCTTCATTTCGCTTCAATCAGGCTCTCGCACAGGGCAACTATGCGCTCCGCTTTCAGAAGCGCGGCCTGTGTTTTCGCTTCGTCAATGGGAATCTCATTGGGGTAGCGCGCCTGCGTCGCATAGGGCGACAGGTCGGCGCAGTCATCCAACAAAGCATCGAAGCCCTCGTTGAACTCAAGGCATAGCTGGCACAGTTTCACCAGATCATGCGTGAACGGGTATTCGTAATCATTCAGAATCAGATAGGCCTTCATGGCCTTTTCAGCGGCCTGATGGGATTGATAGCAGGATATCTCCAGCTGTTTCGGGTGCAAATCCTCAAACACGTGCCGCGCCACCAGAAGATCGTCCTGCGCCCGGCTAAGCCAGCGGCGCGCCAACGTCATGTCGCTCATAGAGCAGCACTCCCTTCTGGTCGACTTGCCTTTCGACGGTATTGCGCAGCAGCCGGTTGCGGACGAACGTGCTTTTCGTCGCGGCCAGGATATCGATGGGAACGGTGCGTTTACGCCGCGCCAGCGCACGCTGTGCTTGCTGCATGGCGTCCAGCGGATGCATCGCTCCGTCCGGAATCACCAGAAAGAAATCATAATCGCTATTGGCGTGGGGCTGACCATAGGCATGCGAACCGAACAGATATATTTGTTCAGCCGGAACCGCGCGCCCGATCACGTCCGCGATGTTCTGTATGTCTTGGTTTGGAGCCATGACGATCGCCTCCTATCTCGATTTATATTATAAGCGATTTTGCCTGAAAAAGCAAGGTATATTTTCGGCGCGAGCCTGCGCTGCTTCTTTTTCTGGCGCTGGTCTGCGCCGCGCCGCGAACGGCCCGTGAACCACTTCCGAACGACTTCATCTTGACTGGACACCTTGACACACCAGCCTTTGAACCATCCGAACGGGCAGTTGCAACTTATTACATAACAAAACACCAGAAAGAACAGATCAAGAAAAAATAAATATAATATTAAGCAGAGAACCATTTAGCCGTTCAACCGTTCGGCCAGGGAGTCCTTCCCAGCTGCAACTCCTCTACCCTGGTGGCATATCAACTGTGTCATTCGCTTCTCGTCCGGTGTATTTTTCGCCGCTATTCGCAAGCGGGTTTCAAGCGGCCCCAAGCGACCTTGCAAGCGGGCTTTTCCTTGATATTACTGAGTTCAAGCGGGAAAGCGGGTAAACGCAATTCTTATGTAATATTTTTTTGCGTTGAACAGGTAAGACAATAAAAAGAATATATATAAAGAGAACCTGATTTCCCGCTTGAAATGAGTTGACTCCTATGCCCGACCGCATCCTCAACATCTGCGCAAGCCCCGGCTACACCGATCATCCCTTCGAACGTTATTGCGCTGCCTGCAAGCCCTACCACTCCAAGATCACCTTCGCTTCGCCAAATGTCCATAGATTCAGGCGGTGGTCATCCATCTTACCCAACTTTTGCCGACCAAAGGGCAAGGCCCTTGCGCGTACGCCGCGCGCTTTCAAGAATCTTGAAAAGCCCCGAAACGCCAGTGTTTCTGGCTTTTTCTTGGTTTCGGGACAGACATTGCTCGTACTATACAGCTTTTCCGGTTTTTATTCAACATAGGACGTGCCTTTTATGTACGACTATGCAGGATAATATTCACTCACGGTCTGGGCACTGGCGTTCCCGGAGGGCCGGGCCGAAAAATCCGGCGGGACAGGCAAAGGACAGGCCGGGGGCACATAAAATAGCGGCAGCAGGCACGAAGGAGGGAAACGGCATGCGCAAAATTTTTCAGCGGGTCAAAGATTTGGTCACCGGCGCCCCCACGCGAGGGCTAAAGCGTCCGGCCTTGAACCAAACCGCAGTGCCGCATAAAGCGCCGGAATACCTGCGCTGCCTGGTGAAGAAGGGCCTGCCGCCCGAATATCCCACGCCAACGGAGCTGTTCGATGCCGTCGTGCGCTATTTGCAGCCGTCGAATCGCCTGCCGCTCATCCCCGATGAGCTGATATCGGGATACGCCACGGCAAAATATTTCTTGCTGGCGACAGAATGGGAGCTATCGAAGCTGGACCCCGCCGAATGGGATTGTTCCCAGCCCATGTTTGTCATGCGAGAAAATGAGCAGGTTGCCTGGAGCAGCATAGCGGCTATCCTCCGGAACATCAGCCACTTTCCGACAGAGCCTCCCAGCGATGAGCAGCTGAAAATCGCGCCAAACATGCGCGTTCCGGCGACAGCGGAAACGTAGAAACATAACGCGTTTCGGGCTAAAACATCGTGCAATTTACTTTCGCTGTAATCGTTGACTAAGTGGGCAGAATCGTTTATCATGTTCATGGCAAGGGGGTCGAACGCTAAGGCGTCCTGGGAGAAAGCTCCCTCTTCGGTCGCTTCCTAACCCACCCCTTGTACATCAACAAAAACGGAGGTTCACCCACATGACTCAGAAATTCAATCCCACCAACCGGAAGGCCCTCGCAAAGGCCATCGCCGACATCCTCGGAACCCCGGCGAAATACCTCGGAATGCCCAGTGCGGCTTACCAAATCGGGCCTGACTACCACCTGACCAAGGATGGCACCCTCACCGGCCCCGACTCGCTGAATCTCCTCGTTGGCCTTGCCGAGCGAGGCCACGACCCGGAACCCGACAAGACCTTCTATCTCATCACTCCGCGCGGCACCCTGCTTTGCCAAGAGCGCTTCGACACAGCGGAGCAGGCAGAGGCCGCAGGCTACGGGATGTATTTCACCCATGACTCCCGCGATGTTTATATCAAGGCCGCGCCGGACGGCAAGACTGAACACAGCAAGCACTTCGCGGTGGTGGGCGCGCCCTTCGAGCAGGCCCCCGCCGAAGAGCCCGAAGAGGACTGCGTGTGCATCGAAATGCCTTTGACCGGATTTGACCCGCCTGCGCTGGATCGCCTGGCCGCGATGGTCGCCGCGAAGGAGGCCCTGATCAAAAAGGCGCTGAACGTCGACAGCCTCCCGATCCAGGTGCTGGAAGACCGCATCGCCTTCCCCTGGTTCAAGGGCACGGTCGACGGCGCACACATCGACGCCTACGCCACCTTCATCGCCCACCTCTGCAAAACCGCCCGGGAGAAGAAAAGGGTGACCGCCAAAGCCCCCGCCGATGGCTTCGAAAATGAGTCTTTTGCTATGAGGGTTTGGCTGATCGGCCTTGGGCTCATAGGGCCTGAGTACAAGCTGGTCAGGGCGCTGCTTGGCAAGAACCTCGGCGGCTCCAGCGCCTGGCGCTACGGGCCGCCCGAGAAGGCCCCGGCTCCGGCCCCGGTGGAAGCCCTCGTCGAGGCGGAGGAAGCGGCCCCGGCGGACCTGGAGGACCCGGTGGACCCGCAGGAAGCGCCTGCGGAGGAAACCGCCGCCGAAGAGATCCCCGCCGAATAACCACGCGCATAAATAACCCAGCCGCAGTGACTGCCCCTCCGGGGGTTGTCGCTCATTTCATTTTAGCACGAAATACATGGATTGTCCATCGCTATTTTGCCGGAACGGGGGCTATTCCCTTATGGCAGAATACGCCGTAGGGCCCGCAGAACGCCGCCAGAGCGATTGTGGACAATTGGGTAGTATCATTCCACACTTGCGCAGTTGGACAAATTTTCCTGGGCGATTCTTTGGCTTCTACGATAGGGCTGTCCGTTTGCGCCTGCTCCGGCCCCGCCGCCGCTGCCTGCGCTGCCCTTTGTGCGCGAACGCCCGCGCGGCGATTCCGGCGATTCTTCCGCTGCACTGCCCCGCATGATAGCACACAAAAAACCATAGGATATTCCGAGGCGGTGCCCGTGCGATCACCGTAGTTGGCAAGTCCAACGCAGCCCCATAGCCCTTGCGTATCACCATGTTGCTGTCGTTGCTGCGATTTTGGAAACCTTTCACGCGAGGCGGTTTTCTAAGAAACTTTATAAAAACGCAGCAACAGTAGCAACAAGGAGATAAAAGCATGCTTGATCACAGAAATATCCCGGCATACCGTTGCCCAACAAGCCCTGAACGCCTTGTATATCCGTATGTTGCCGCATGTTGCAGGTTGTATTGCAACTTTCTCGCGTGAGAAGATTCCTATAAAAGTTTACTTGAGAGTAGCAACGCCTGGCAACACAGAGAAATGTAGCAGCATGTAGCAGGTTATATGGAAGTTTCTCACGCGAGAAGAATTCCTATGAAAGTCTTCTGGTAACTAGCTACATCCTGCTACAAGCACGTTTGGCGAGCTAGTCCACATTACCATGTCGCAGCTGTCGCAGCGTTTTTATAAACCTTCCACGCGAGACGGCTTTCTAAGAACCTTTATAAATCTCCTGCGACAGCTGCGACAAAAAGAAAATCAGTATGTTTGAGCACATGAACCATATCATACTCAGCGCGCGGCTTGGTCCACAGGCACCCATAGGGATTCGAACCCATAGACTATCCGCAAGCCTTGCCTCTCCAAGCAGCACACTTATGGACAGCACCCGAAAAGCCCTATTTAACGCCATTCTTCCCCAAAAAATGAGGCCGGGTCTCAATTCTCTACAACTCTTTCGGGCGGAACGCCCAAGGCCCTCGCGCGAGTTTCGCGCGCTTTCAGTGGCTCAATTGGGCCTTGCGCTATTGGCACACTTTCAAGAAAACTTATCGACACGATCTTTAAAGCACGTCCGCGCTGGAAGCCAATGATATCAAGGCTTTCCGGCGTCGAACCTTTCTCGTTTGCGTACCCTTTCCGGCGTCTTGCCTATTTTTCGAGTCATAAACATTTTTTCAAAGAATAGCCTTTTTCAGGCGG
>Ga0123353_10010909_pt1 | contig 12734 bp, 5 predicted proteins | sample TergutLab28metaG_3_FD_92763 | JGI IMG/M metagenome (GOLD analysis project Ga0123353, IMG submission 92763) | Labiotermes labralis P3 segment gut microbial communities from Petit-Saut dam, French Guiana - Lab288 P3 | ecosystem: Host-associated > Arthropoda: Insects > Digestive system > Gut ...
AAGTAACCAAGTAAGTAAATAAGTACGCAAGGCCAATATACGTATAATGTAACAACGAGGCGGGTTCATGCAACCACTGTTGCAGCGGAGAAGCAAGAAGTATTACAAATCTGAGTGTGTTTGTAGCCTTAGGTATCCAGCATGCATTGCGCAAACGCCATATTGTCATCTGTGGCCTGTCCGCCTCTACAACATTTTTCCACATTTTCTCATAAATGGTAAAATTTTCGAAAAAAAAATTGAACGCAAAATGTGTTTTGATTCTCTCTACAACTGTTGTCCGAAATATTTCTCGTTTTAAGAATTGGGCGAGATATCATCATAATTGTACATTGGTCTTCATGTAAATTACCCGTTCTTCTTGTCCGATTTTAATGAAACTTGAATTTTTTCGACAAATTTTCGACAAATACTCAAATATCCAATTCAGTGAGAATCTGCTCATTGGGAAGAGTTGTTCCATGCGGACAGACAGTCATGACGAAACTAACAGTCCCTTTTTCAATTTTGCGAACGCGCCTAAAAAGGAGCTTCGGCTCGCAGACCGGATGTGGCCAGCGACAGTTGCCAGATGATACATCTAACAGTTAAATACGGCGATGATCGATCCAGATGGGGTCACGATCTGGAACACAAAACCTTTACGGGGTGCTGTTTAATCTTCGTTTCAACGTACCACTACAGCATAAGCATATGCATCAGTAACAGTTTCAGACCAGACGAATCACGTGCTGGTCTTAATGCAAGAATAAGTTTCTGTCCAACTAACTGCACATCAGTTGGTTAACATGTGCCGGTTTACTTCTCAGACATGTTTCGGCTATAATAACAGCCATCCTCAGGGAGCTGGTTGACAAAAAGGAAGCACAATTCTTCGACTACCCTAAAGATGGAGGAAGCAAGTTCACCCGAAACGTCAGGAAAAAATTACGAACCAATAAGGCGTTTATTAATTTTCATTCCCGCAACAATTAACTTATTTCTTAGCCTTGATCTCTTCTTCATCACATATAATTCAGTGACACTCGTTAGATATGGCAACACCAGAGCACTAAAAAATAAGCACAGGCTACAAACAAGCTTCATCCGACAATATGACTTTATTCTCCAACCTTACCTCACTTACAGCTTTTCACTGCATTTCGGGCTGTGATGTACCCAAAGTATGGGAGTAAATGGCCAGAATTCTAGCTGTTAATAAAGCCTACTATTCTCTGTAAACTATATTTTAGACCTGAACAAATCAACCGAAATAATAAGATTATATAAAACATTAATCAGGCCAGTATTATGTTATGTGTACCACGGGCCCTAGCACAAATGACAGAACATATACTATACGCACTTAAAAAGGAAAATATTAATAATAATAATATATGGCACAATGCAACAGAACGGGCACTGGCTCCCTAGACGGAACAGCGAAATTTATAGTCTTTACACAGACCTATATACCGTAGATTATACTGAAACTAGATGACCAGGATGGGTGGGTCACATCATCAGAATGGAAGAAGAAAGGATCTTAAAAATGATTCTTAATGGGAAATTCCGAAACACAAGATCAGTAGGAAAAGATGAAAGGACGTCGACCAGAGGGATGCATTACAGATTCTAGGAATACGAGGCTGGAGGAGACATGGGGGCCGAGAAGAATGGAAGCACCGTTTGAGTGAGGCCAGAGACCAGAAAGGGCTGCAGCGCCATACATGGATAGGATGGAAGGCTGGTTGGATGGATCAAAATGTAAGCTTTTTGCTAATAATTTCAACAAACACAAGCAGTTCTGAGCAGAACCCATACAGTCTGCTGTCATTACAGCCCGGCTTGAATGACTGAAATCTGCACACCACCACCTTTGAAACCAACCTAAACAGTTTTTGAAATGTACCACAGAATTTAAAAAGGAATAATCACACAGTCACCAAAATGAAAATTCGAGGAAAGTGTATAATGGAAATGCAACATGCTGTGGAAGCTTTCAGTACACTTTTATTGATTCCTCTCCTGTCAGGAGCTTTTGGAATCCTGATGTTTCCTTATCTGACTTCACAAATGTGATGAAGTCGGGTTTGGAATCTTACCTTGCATAACAGTTTCGGCTTGGATGAAATCCCTAGCTTTATTGTCAAGGCTGTTATGGAAGTAGCAGTATATATGTATACAGCAGTCAGAAGATGATGGAAAATTGTCAGATATATCACTGTTTCCCATCACAGCCATGTATGTAAGTCTTCACATGAACACAATTACACAGTATGTTGCAGGTATGCCTGCAATCTGTTACCATACCAAAGTTAAATTCCCTTATTCAAAAGCCATCAAATCAAAAGCTAAATGAAAACTCTATTTCATTCAGCTGCCAGTTTATCGTTTCACAGTCTACAAAAATTATGTTAACAAAAGTGACTCATCTGCATAACATCTGAATTCCAGATTATGTAGTGCTAGTATTGTCCTACCTCAAGGTCCAGTATCCACCGTGCTGTGATGGCCGACTGTAGGAAATTGAAAAATATAAGTCTGAGGTGGCCTCATATAAAATTTCACATATATCCATCAATTAATCTAAAAGTTGAAATGCGAAAAGCAAGCACGCACGAACGTACACATGCAAAGCACTGATATAACACACTTCCTCTTTCTTCTTCAAGGAAAAAAGATGCACGTTTCAAACACCTCATTACTTGTTATGTGAACAGGCTGCAAGTGTTCAATCAAAGTATTTCTCTGCATTTGCTCTTGTATGACAGCAAATAGGGCAATAAATACTGAACTTTCAAACACATAGGAGCTCCAAACTTTGATGTGCACTTAACTTTAGGCATTTTATTCTATAGGTTTACATTCTCCATACCCAAAATTTGAGTAAAGATGAGAAGTGGCCCTTGTCACTAAACATCAAGACCATATGCCCTACAGCAAACTTTCTTCAGAAGGTTGAAGTCAGTCACCTACTCGAGAAATGCTCTGCCCTTCATAGAACCTGAACGTTCATTACGTCACTGCAACCTGCCACTGCACCCTTTCCACTGTCAAGTGACTCCACTCCACACCATCACATCATATTCCATCTACAACAACTTTAGATACTGTACTCCCATCTATGCTTATGTCTTCAAATGAATCAAGTTTTATGATCAAAACTTTTAATGCATTTCACTTTTCCACCATCTGTACCAAGTATCATCCTTCTTCAACAGATCATCCTGACAATATCTGGTAAATCACACAAGTTACAGAGCTCCTCACTACGCAGTTATACTTCAGCCTGCTCTTGCTTGTTCCATCTTGTTCCAAATATCATCCCCAGCGTACTGTTCCCAAACATAACTGATTTAAATTGAAGAAGTGTCTTCATGACATATCTTTCATGCTAGAGGTCAAATTTCACACCCATGAAAATCAATATGCAACAACTTAGTTCAGAATAATCTAAGCCTTGTTTCTAGATAGCAAGAGATGAGACACAAGTGAACAGAATGGTATCAGAACTTCTTGCTTTCAATCTTACTGCAGTTCCTTCATAAATACAATTTTGGTTATTGTCATACATAAACTGAGCTATACTTCTACTCGATCTACATGGCTATACGTCCTGAACGAGGAAACCTTTACCTTTCACATTTTTACCATTCACAAACATGGCCACATTGTCAGGCGATTTATCGCGTGTCTATTTGGCACAACCGTCTTTCATATTTTCACACAGTACATAAGCATAGAGTTAGAAGTGAGGCTGTCATGGTGCTGACGGGAAATCTGCAACCTTGTAGTCTGGAAAAGAGGTACTGAAGTTTCAGAGAAACTTGCATTAATGTATCTCACCTGCCACAATTTTGTAGTTGATTGTATTAACATTCAAGTGGCAACATGTAAAACATGTACTTCACATACATCTTTACCTCTATGCATGATGTCTAACCATACTGAATAAAATATGCTTCATCTAATGAACCCAACATTGTTGGTCCCCTCTTCCCTCCCACCACTCCCTTGTTTTACATAAAGCTGGAGTTAAAGAGAGATACAATCTGCTTCCAAAATGTACTGTTTGCATAATGTAATATTCAAACAGATCAATAAAAATCAGGTTAAAAAAATGAGTTTAAATGAAACCTATACTACTGTCTGGGTAGGCAAAGATTTATTTGACATGTTCCTATTAAGAATGATTTGAAACAAAAGATTCTTCACTGAAATTTCTTCTCCACTTTACTGTAGAATATGCCACTGTGAGGGTTCATGAAAAACAGGAGGACTTCAAACAGAATGGTACGCATCGGGTTCTCATTTACACTGCTAATGTCAATATATTGTCTGAAAGTATAAAACTACAAAGAAAAACACAGAAGATTTCATAGTCGCTAATTAGGGGATTGGCCTAGAAATAAAAACTGTGAAATCTACATATATTGCCATATCTCATGAACATAATGCATGACAAAATCACACAAAAAGACACATAATAAATCCTTTGGAAGGGTGTAACAGTTCAACTACCTGGGAACAACCCTAACAAATCATAACTGCACTCAAGAAGAAATTAAGAACAGATTTAACCTGGCAAATGCTTCTATCATCCAGCAGAGAATGTTTTGTCCTCCAGGATGCTATCCAAAAATATAAAGATTCAAACATACAGAACTACAATTTTGTCTCTTGTTTTATACAGGTGTGAAACTTGGTCTCTCACATTGAGGGAGGAACACAGGTCAAGGGTATTCAAGACTAGGGAGCTGAGAAAGACATCTGGGCCTAAGAGGGATGAGGTTAAAGATGAGTGAAGAAGGCTTCATAATGAGGAGGTTCATGATCTGTGCAAGTCACCAAATATTATTTAGGTGCTCACATCAAGAAGAACGAGATGGGTGGATGATGTCGCATGTATGGAGGAGATGCGAAGTGCATACGGGGTGTTGGTGGGAAAACCTGATGGAAACAATCCACTCGTAAGGCCTTGGCATAGATGACAGAATATTAAACTTGATCTTCAACACGTGCAATGAGGGGTGGGAAGCATGGACTGGAGTGATCTGGCTCAGGATAGGGATAGGTGTCCCTTGTGAATTTGGTAATGAACTTCCAGGTTTATTAAATGCAGGGAGCTTCTTTACTAGCAAGAGACCTGTTAGATCTTCCAGTAGGGCTCTGCTGCATGCATTTGGTTACATTTTGAAACACTCTCTCTCTCTCTCTCTCTCTCTATATATATATATATATATATAATATTAGGAGTTTTTGCTACAAATGACCCATAAAACACTCTTAAAGTTGACCATTGCATTGCGGAACAGGTGTATATATGCATATACTGTCCGTGCGTGTGTGTGTGTGTGTGTGTGTATACATCCAACTGAAGTGCCACAGTAATAACACTGTACACATCCTAACTACTTCAGAAAAATACCAAATTCACTGATAATGTTGTACAGTATTTCATCAAATCTATAAGCACCTCACATACTGTTGTGATGAGCCATCCCTCATCTGACAGAGCCTAATCCAACCAACTGTGTGGGAAAGGTGAGGGTTTCCCACCAGATAGATGCTGAGAAGTGTGATTAAGTCAAGAAGAATAAAAATAACAACACTTAAATTATTATTACTGTCTTATTTCTTCAAGAAAGGATGCAATCAAAAAATGCAGAACAATTACTTTCTTAAACAAAATGGAGGAAGTTCCTTAAGGAGACAGTCTGCTTTTGCAAAGAAATAACTGCCCATTCTCTTCAAATATGTGCATATGTGTGTGTGCGTGAGACAGAATGACAGGCACATCAGCATGGTCATCTTCAAAGGCTACATGCACAGCCCCATTCAACCAGAATTTCAGTTTAAAGAATTTATTGCAGACAGAATCAGACTTATGACTTGTTAATTTGAAGAGAAACCAGTTTAGTTTCACATATTCCAGTTTATGGTGGAGTGCTTAATATACCATTATAGTTGAATAACCCAAGAATTTGTGGGAACTTCAAACACCATACGTGGGTGCACACGCAGTGTGAAAATCACTGCCAAGATTATGATCAAATAGGGAACACTCCAGAAATTGTTAGGTAAAACCAATTTTGTCTCTGAAAAAGTGTTCACTGAAAATATCTAAACAGTATAACGAAACTCTATAAAGTTACATTTACAATGTGTGATTTCCGTAGTCACTCTTTTTAGTGCGACAGCTGATCGAAGATAAGAGTATTTCTTGCTTACCAAAAGGAAGACCTGATACTCCAAAGAGAATCAGGAAAAGAATATTACATGATAGCAGTGTCCTGAGTAGAATACTGGTGATATTAGGGTACATATATTTTAAACTGTTTCTGTGTACTGCCCTGTGCTTCAATAATTATTCATGTAATTAGATGCACAGTACTGCACTGTCACAGATGTATGCATACTGCAAGGAGTGTTATGAAGAAATTAATGGGCCAAGTGTACCCATCAATTACAAAAACATCGTATAAAAGCTTCTGTGGTGTTGTCACCAACTGATGGCACACGACCTATTTCATAATGGAACACAACCAAAACAAAATGCCTGCTACTGTTGTACACCACTTACACAGCCTGTAAAAGTGAAAACCAATGCAGAAAGCTAATCTCTCACACTTTGAGCATTATCGTGTAAAAATACATACATCAATTAAAAAAAAAAACACCACACACACACACACACACACAGTCCAACCTCTCATATTGGGACTATTACACAAATGAATCAATCAGTGCCCTGCCTATGTTCAGCCAAGAATATCTCAAATACAAATGTAGGAATGAAAACCATGACCATGACATTTCATTTCTGTTTAACTGAAGCAGTCCCTCGACAATCAAAACTACTGCTCAGTATTACAGCCTTGAATTAATAATGCACAATATGTTTCTCCCTAGAAGACTCCATACTTTTGGACCACATCTCATTTTGGTCATGGGTCAGGATGAGAAAACACATTGAATGATGTGTGGCCTGTGTGGCCATTACTTCAGTCCTATGTTTAGAAAAAAAAAAATCACCAATGGACCTATGAATTGTACAGAAGAAGACCACAATACACAGAATAAAATCTCATAACAGACTTACTGTTCAGTGGCTAAAAGGACTAAAAAATTTTTTGCAGTGGGTTGGTCAATCATGTGAAAATACTGAACAGTGTTACCCACACAATCACTAAAAGAAATACTAACATGTGAGAAGCAATTATTACACTACGCTATTGGCCTCTGGATTTACTCTGAGTACTTGGAATTCAGTCTCCTGGAGACGTATTTGCCGCTTGGCAGAGAGTAAGTGAATGGGTATTGCACAATACTCTCTACAGACTATTCAATCTTTTATTTTCTTTTGCACAACATATTGTGTCAATCAAACCTAATCTGATAAACACAATATACCATACAACCTTCAATATTCAAACTATATGGTCAATACTATTGTGCAATAATTAATGTCACACAATATTACTTGCCATACCTTAACAACTCCCATTCTATTAATTTAGTACATAATGAATTACAATAAAACTGAACAGATACCCAAGAAAGTAGAAGCCACAGTGCGTGTGTGCATTGCAAGCTACAATGTCCTTCTTTCCATAATCGTACGTATCAATAAAAAGAAATTATGCTATGAATTGTCATTCAGTATTATGAAACTGCTGTTACAGAAACAGGCTTCACACAAATAAATATTCGGACAGACATAACTTCCTCCTCTGCTGCTGACACACAGTCTCCACATGCTGATCCAACTCAGCGAGTGAATTAAATGAAATATTTTCAAACTTTCAATATCATGTAAAGCATATTGTATGACATCACTGTGTTGCACTCATAAACTCAACAATAGGCTTCACGAATACCAGCCAAACTGAACTCTTACCACTCAACTCCAAACCATAATTCACAAATATGGTGTGAACAAACTGCAATATATGCAGCTGGCTAAACTAAATGAGAAGTGTAGGTAGTGTTAGTAATATCGCAAGTAGGTTTCCTGCCTTGACATAAACATCATGTGCTACCAATATCATGTTATATTCCAAGACAGCTCACCTCTGGTGATGAGATAGCCCTCTTCATCTACTATCTCCTTATGAGTAACAAATGAAATGCAGATAATTTCTCAGAATCAACAAAATTTAGAACAATGCAGTTACTCTGCCACAAGTCTAAGTTATGACTCTATTTCCAGACAGAACGCCAGGAACCCGAGGCTCTATAAAACTCCCACCCTAACTTATTAGCAAGCCTGTCTCACTTCCTAAAGTTTTACTCACATCAACAATTAAAGACATCTTTCTTTCTACATCTTTGAGGTGAATGGTATTCCTGTTCTTTGTTGCTCTTAATATCTCACCAATGCCATATTTAATGTATCACAGTAACGAAGTCGACAGTTCAGTTTTCGGTCCGGCATTTCTTTCCATCTCTGTACATCAGTTTCATGGGATTTTATTCATGAGAATGCAGACTGGGATATTTCAAATTCTGAGGCCACCTGGATCTGATTCCTCGTCTGTAAGGAATCCAGCACCTTAATTTTCTGACCCAATGAGAGTTCATTTCGTTTAGTCATTCCAAAATTTTGCAATAAATATTCACTACAATAAACAATAAAATGGCACAATTGCACCAAGGTACCAGGTAAATTAACGCATAAATGTAACTGCAATACAGCTCATGCCAGCGGTAGTAGGAAGTTATTTTAACATCGCACAATGTACGTAATTTCCTTACGTTTTACGTAACATTTCACAATGTAGCAGCTCGCATATCTTTACCGTACAAGCCTACAAAGTGCAACATAACCTAACCTAAATACCAACGCTGAAACCCGAATTTATTCATCAACAAACTACCATAAACCCGCATTGGGGCTTCAAATCCGCAACTCGTGACAGTATTTCATACATAATAACGAATACAGACTCCTGCTGCTCTCGTAAAGGAACTAAAAAATCAATGTCATCCGAATGACAACTACTTAGACCATCGACCCATAAAGTGTAACCCACACACAACACACATCACAAAATAGCGTTCGTCAAACAAAACTTACTAAAAGATTTCTACCAATTTCAGCCACAGCCTAGTAAGATCATTCAAGAAATTCATTTAATACGTACTCGACTCACACCGAACAACGGAACCACGGATTACAACAACGTTAGCAAATGGAATGCTTACACTCAGTAGTACCAACATCATATATTCCCCACAGCAAGGAAGTACAATTTTAGGGTACTTCAATAAACTGCATAAAATAAATAGTACCGTGTCTTATTAACAGGCACTGGTCTACTTTTTCATTTAAGTCTAAGATTGAAATATGCCTATACGAACGATTCAGCCACGCACTCCACAGTTATAGATTACCAAAGTTAATGCTTTAAGCTTGCCAACTTAGACATTTACTTACTACATCTTTTCGCTCATTTCAATGACATAGGTAACAATGTGCCTACCCCCTTAGAACGTTGAAGTTAACCTTACACACTGACCAAAAATCTGTCAACCAAATTAGTAATATTTTGGCCTCACCTGTAAAGTATTCATAAACATGTCTTTTATAATGGCATAAACGCTGCAGCATGTTAGATACAAAATTAATGAAACAAGTTGGCACTGATTGCACACTTTGGTGGTGACATACTGATCTAACGTGCCTACATGGTCACAAACAAATAATAATAAAAACACGATAAGTTTCTTTAATAGCATGCCATCCGCAGCACATGGAAAGTTCACAAGTTATGGCAATTCTGTAAATTCGCAATTTAAAATTACGCTATAAGATTTCATGCTACCGAAAAACTGTCTAGCAACCGCACATTCTGCGTTTGAGGTCTCAAACACACGACCCCCCGCCCCAGTTAATTTTATTCAGCACTTCCACTATTCTTGTCCAAATTACAGACTGTCGCCCGCCTCAGAACGGCGTAACTTTATTTTTCTCAAGACTGTTGGCAGCACTTACAATTTTTGCTATTTCACAAAATAATGCAATGAAATCAAAACCATTTACGGACGATGAGGACTGAAGGAATATACAATGAAGGCAGCAAAAACGCTTTGATGCGAAAAGCAGTAGCTTTTTAAATCAATCAGCCTCCTTGCAAGCATACTAGCTTATCGTGTAAATGACATGACAGGCCTTTAAACAGGACTGTAACAATTCTGTGGCATATTCAATTGCAGCTGATGTGAGTACACACTTCACAGACAGCGCGCAGCTCGATGCTTTTATTCCAAGCGTCAATTAGGACTTCCAATTGTTGATGGAACTTTTTAAAATGGTTTCAATGACAGAAACCGATGCCGGTAACTTTCTTCCTTCAGAATTCGTGATTCCTTTCAACAAATACAAACTGCCTCGAAAAAAAAATGCTGGGTTTATTAGAGACGCGGCTGCGACTATTATTGTAAAAATAATGACGTTGCAGCAAAATTTAAAAAAGCAAAATAATTTGAGGGAACGGCTCCTTTCTTTCGTTTCCACTCTATTCTTCATAAAGGAGCACTGTGTGCCTAGGTCTGAAGATATCCAACAAAATGTACACTTGTTAAAACAGTGAATTTTATTCAGACAAGTTTCCTCAAAGGCTAACCGGACTGGTCACATTTTGCGTTGGAACTGCCGTCTACAACATGTTACCGAAGGAAAGAAGGAAGAATGGAAAACGATGAGGAAGACGTAAGCAGCTACTAAATGATCTTAAGGAAAGGATACTTGAAATTGAAAGTGGAAGCACTAGCTCGCATTCTGTGGAGAATCGTTTTGGAGAAGATTATGGACCTGTCGTAAGAAAGACTACGGAATGATGAAGTTTCCTCAACCATCGTGAATTTGTAGCATTACAGGGAGAAACGGAATGAACATGATGGAATAATTAACTGTACTAATGTGAAGTGGCATGTTTTGCAAACATTTTCTATTTATTACAGGACATCAAATTATTCAAGGAATGACGCAACAACAGAATTCAAGAAATGTCTGGATGAGAGAGGTCACTGAACACTACGAGACAAGCACGGGCAAACTACAGACACTCTGAGAGGATCACGACTTTCAAAATTCAATTCGATTGTGTGAAAGTCATTGAAAGATGCATAACCCAGACGCGGTACTACAAGGCATGGCTGATAGACCAGTTGAGGAAGGAAGATGCTGTTCTACTACAGCCAGCCATATATTTTACGTGCGCTCCATCTACACTGCTTATGCGGTAAACCACTGCCTAATTTGGTGAAGGCTGCACACGCAAAGCCGATAAATCGGCTGCTCCATTTCCGTTTCTGAGCCTATAACCCAGCCTGGAAGGCGAATTTAAGATGTCAAATAACACAACGTACGGTAAGTTTTACCACAAAAACAACACACCAACACACGTCCATAATTTTGATACAGTGTAAGAAAATAAGTCCTAAAACACATTTCAAGACCTAAATATATGTCCGGGGGTTCCGCAACTTAACAAAGCTGACTTGCGTCCCGAAAGCCTAACCAGATCTAGGCTAGCTTAAATGTCGTCGCTTTGTACAGTAGTTCTGTAGACTACATTACTGGGCATCATTGCTTCTCCCTCCCCGAAATACAGCATGTGTTTCCTAAATCCTAAATTCCAGCTTTTACACACAAATAAGGATATATCATTAATCTTAGGCGCGAAGATGTTACATCTGGCTCGTAAAAGATTCAATTCAAAGTCACACATGCGGTGATGATGTCATCAGGTCCATTCCTACCAACGAATTTCACATTACTCGCCCCCAAAATAAATCTTCCTAAATGCATGCAAATAAAAAAAAACTATTAATAACGCCACTGAAATGTGTTTTTAAAGCAAGAATGGTGTTCATAATGTTTCAAAGCATTTAACATCTGTTTCAGGTGCACCATACCCTTCTTAAAGACCAAGTTCCATATTTGTAATAATGCTGCAGTCCAACTGGCTTTTCGTGGTAGAGACAGATTTTCCGGACTTAAAGTTGTGTAGGTGAAAGGGTAAGAAACCAGGAGCACGGTCTAACTTTAATTTGGAGAGCACAAGGTTTCTCTCAGGGTCTTATCAGGGTTACAGGACGCCAACGTCCTCAGGTCAACAATCTAAAGAGAACAATTCTAAAAAATTTTGATTTGCTCTAAATTTCTTGAAGAATATGTCAGCACTCATAAGTAAACATAAAGGAAATCAGACACATGTGGCGTAATTCACTGTCTTCAAAATCACTTACTGCGCGCTTACTAATTCCTTGAGATCTGTCTCTCACGTCTGAACATCGAATCGTTTCTCTCCTTCCGCCCAAGTCTTTATCAAAAGTGGCAACTTCAACATATTTTGAACTCCTGTGATTAGTCCGGAAAAGAAAGAGGGTATACCTTTGTTGACTGACTAACTCTTACTGCTTAAGATTACATTAAGTTCCCCGTAAAAAAGAAACGCCCACTCACAGCAAAACCCACAAGCCGTACAGGTTTCGGTTCACAGGTTAAACCCATAAATTCATCAACGAAAAATCAAAGTGTCAAAGAAAACTTCAAAATATCTGGGTTTTTGTTACGAATTCTATAGCTGTAAGGACCGGTGGGAAGTGCGTGAAATGGGAGGTCGGGGGGGGGGGGGGGGGGTGAAAACTCTTCTTCAAAGTTGGGCGGAAAAAAAAAGGGGAAAAAAATTTTTACTTTTTTCTCCTCCGGGCGGCCCCCGAAGGGACCCATCAATAAGAGGGCA
>Ga0123353_10010910_pt1 | contig 12734 bp, 6 predicted proteins | sample TergutLab28metaG_3_FD_92763 | JGI IMG/M metagenome (GOLD analysis project Ga0123353, IMG submission 92763) | Labiotermes labralis P3 segment gut microbial communities from Petit-Saut dam, French Guiana - Lab288 P3 | ecosystem: Host-associated > Arthropoda: Insects > Digestive system > Gut ...
ATCACTTTACAATGTTCCCGGCTTTATACACTCATTTCAATGTACCCTGATTCAACTGCCGAGCAGGTACTTGGTTCGAAGTCCGTACTCTGGGAGCTTGTTAACATCGGGCATAGCATGAGACAGTCCCTAATAATAATGTGAATCTGACCTTGTGTTCACACAACCACCACACAATGAACGCATATAGGAACACTGCTCGCCACTAGGTGGAGATGGGATGAGACCATGGCCTGCCTGGGGTTATACTTAGTTATTTACAGCTTACTTAATAAAACTTCCTATACCTACATTATACATGGCCTAAGTTGTGGTAATGTCCTTGCACACAAATGGAGGGACTTACAAAACCATAAAACATGTCAATTTGGAGAGTCTGTGCAGACTGGAAGTTGAAACCTTCTGAATACAAAGCAGGAATGCTTATGAATTCTTCCATATTAGTCAGCGATTTGGGTTGTAGCATCATTGGACGAATGGTTCAAGGGCTGGATTGATTTATGGATGGATGGAGACAGAAAGAGAGATGGATCATTTTTACATTGAAATTTCAATCCATACTCCAGTAATAAACGTCTCTAGTGAGCCACTGGTAAACCTAGGACACTGAAATGATATGAACAGACATTATGAACAACAGGTTGTGTATTATTCTTTGCAGTCTCCCTCATACAATAAAAATGTGACTTGAGCAATATAGTACCATAACATAAACATTTCTTATTTTCATACTTCAGTGTATTAATAATTAAAAATATTGTAAATTATAATGAATAAACCTGGCATAGTAATGTAATGTAAAAAGGAGGGAGAATATCTTTAGAACTTCCACACAAAATAATAAATGGATTATTATATATTTCAAGAACTAAATATTTTTAAGTGTTCTAAATTTTAAAATTTTTCACACAATTCTGTATTACAATTGTAAAATATTTGTACATAAGTAACTTCAGTTACTATAACATTATTGTCAATTCATGAAAACTGTACAACATACACTCTGCTTCAATACTGTTTACTGAGTTGGTTTCAATAACTGACTACTTATGTTTTGTAACACCAACTCACACAAACATGATTCATATATACAGTTTCAAATCAAACTATGTGACACAATAAGGTTTAGAAATGTAATGAAGGCAACTATACTTATATATGTTACTGGGATTGAAATGGCAAGCCAATGTAAAACATGAGCTTCCTCACTTACTTCACTTTTTTACATTAAGTAAATGGGTGCAATTAAAACACAAACTTATTACAGAAGTGGCTTTCAGCAAGGGTATGGTTACAATTGTTTATAAAATATCTGTCTGTTATTTGAAACCATGTGTGATAAAAACCTTTCAGTTACTCAGATAATGTATTTACTAACTTATTCCAGGTAAGATTTATAGAAACATAGCATGTAGAGCTTTGCAAGTAATAAATCTGTATGAAAGTAAAATCAAATATAATTCTAAGTTGAAAGGAGGAAAAACAAAATAACTCGTATATTTTTCATATATTACCCAGGTCTCTGCTTACTGGCATTCATAGAGGCATATGGAAACTTCTTACAGCATAACATGGCTTTGCGTAAACAAGTACATATGTAAAGCTGTGTTCCCATTACTGGCATATTCGACAAACAGCTGTCGCTTGCAGATACTCACCACAACGTGGGAATGGTCACGCTTGTACAAATATTTGCAAATTTTGATGAATGCAATACAAGCCACAGGAATCAATAGGGGCCACTTACTGATCAAGTCAGGACTTGCTGTGTTCCCACAACTTCTGTCTATTTCCCAAGCAGATAAGTGACTTGGACATGCACAAACACTGTCATTCAGTGTGTCAAATGGCCAAGTATACAATGAATGGGAACATAATTACAATGACCTAGTAAATATTTGGCTAGTATACTGCAGTATGAATGCTGGCAAAACAAACCAACCACGTAACCAGTATGACAGTTCACCTACCTCCCTGTACAACATAAAAGTAATGGAACATCTGTCAAATACACCAGATGTGGGAATGTACCTTAATAAAAGTGTCAAATTTATGGGACACAAGTTGAAAATAAAATTACGAATACAAAATTCTCCTGTACCAAGAATCCTGGATGTTCATCAATCATTATCATGCCAAACTGTAACAGAATCTATCCTATCTGGTACCAATGCTGGTATTCACAAATAACACCTTCAAATAACCAGAAGTTATGAGCAGAATACCATATATTTACTTTCTCCTCACAGATGTGATTCTCAAAAAATACATGGCAAGGAAAGACTTAAGATATAGGAAAGTCAGGATCTTAGTTTTCACAAAGGACACTGAAAGTGTAAGATGGTGAGGAACAATTCTGAACATGGGATAGGGTTACAGTTTTACATTATAAAGCAATATAATAACATTATCAATCAAAACCTGAATGACAGTGATTCACTACTGTTACTATGGAACTCCAAATGGACCCTACCCATTGTCTGAAAATATATAACATTGACAGTCTCCTGCAGATCACTATAGGCATTTAACCCCAGTGTGAAAATGTTAATCAAACAATGGACAAAATCCAACTGGACAGCCATAAAACCAAAACAATAAAATTTCAATGACAAACATTTCACATACTCCAGAAACAAACGTGGTACATGGCATAATGAGTGTAACATGCTCATTACCAGTAACAGTAAACACACTGCCTGGACGCAGCATGCTCCAACACGAATGATACCTTTCTTTAAGATAGCCTTATAGGTTACTGCAAGGTCTACAAAATAAATCATTCCATAAAAGTGCACCAGCAAGAGAAACCTGAGGCTTACAAAATTTTATGCTCAACTCAAGGTGGGGAATGTTGGTTTGGAATTACATGAACTAATGTTGCACTTCACTGACAGAAATTAGGAAATTCAAACATGGTACATAACAGAACATGAAAATTACAGTGAGATAAGGATGCTGATAATATGAACATTTTCTGATATCTTCACCTGCTATTTAACACACTAATCAACATGCAGTGTCTTATTTGTTATGAAAGGTGTAGCATTATGAATATCAATTTTGTATACCTTTCCAGCAAATTATATTGTGCTAAGTAAATGAGATATGAGCCTCTCAAAGTAGCAAATATTAAGAATACAATCTATTGGTGTGTGATGCTGTGTAGTTTGGTAGAAGGGTACCCAACATTTTGAAGTGACTGGCTGGCTGCATTTCCCCTGAAGTGTGGGCACCAATTTCACCCAAAACGTTGACATCTATCTACAGTTCTACATGGTATCATACCCCAAAAGACTGTAATAATAACTAGCTTCAAACACATTTCAGTAAATTAACTATACAATTAAAATATTTAGTCATTTGTATAGAAATTTCTTCTTGGAAAACTTACATAAAGAACGAGAGACATTCACGACAAATACATTATTTAACTCAAGTGTGATATGCTGACAGTCACGTATACTGCATTTTGTACCTCATGGCTATAAAACACTGCAACACTTTTAACACAATGTTGACATGAAGTTGTACCAAGTCATCTCAAGTTTCAAGCACTGTATTCTACAGGGTTCAAACCCTCAGAAATATGCAGCTCGTACTGTTCTTTACTCTGAAAAAAAATTTAAATTCTGCTTCTAAAGAGCACACTCACTGGCACAAAAACATGATCCCTGCTACAGTGTTCTAAATTTATATCAGTGTGAACAAACATTTTTAAAATCACAGTCTTCCGTGCTGTGCTGCTGTGTAGTCTAACAGATATGCACCAATCTGGAAGAATCTGCTGCCTCCATCTTCAGGGTATGAGTCAGATGTAGGCCACACATTCCACAAAATACTGGTATCAATAAACTACACAGCCACACATCTCAGAAAATCGTTTGTAATCTTAACGAGTTGTTTTTTGGCATCTTGCATTGATAATGAAGTTAAATACTGCTTTATTATTTGTATAGGGAAACAGCTGATGGAGCAGGCTAAGACACAGGTTAATGGGCATTCATTAGCCCAACATATTCTTAATTAATTCCAAACATCATGATTTGTGCCTCTTCAAAATACATGTGTCTGAGACACAGTCAAGCCATCAGTTAAAACTCTCACACTTCAACTCTAAATTTCATTTAAAGTTACTACAAAATACTAGAGAGCATTACACAACTGTGTAACGCAAGATTCAGAAAAGCATTCTGACAACATCAGCCATGTGGTTAACAGCCGAGCTGTGTCATCAATTACTTGTCAGTCTTCTCCAGCTTCAAATTCACTAGACAGTCATTCTTTTAACCTTACAAGGCCTCTGTTATTAACCACATTTGGCACAATATGTTGAGCTGTCATAATATGTTTGGTCCCTGCATAAATGAATGAGTCCACAAGGTAAATAAAGCACACAAATGGATATGAAACATGAATTTTATATATGATTACAGTACTGATGTACTGGTTCCTATTCAAATGTATATATTTGTCTTGGAAATTTCTGTCCCTCATACACAATATGATAATTATAAACCTTAAGATAATTCTCTGATTTTCAAAAAATTCAATAACAAATACTATACCAAAACCCTTCCCATGCCATGTCCAGCATAATCTGTGAGTGCCTTCCTTATTCTTAGTGCTATCTGCAATAGTACATTCTGCAATCTAGCATTAATTTACATTCATTGTGCTTCTGGTGAATGATCCTACAATGAGAAGAGGCAGATTTGTACTATACTTGAGTGATATGAATGGAAAAAAAAAAGAACAACAAAAGTTTCAAATATGACAGAAAACATAAACACTGATAAGCACTGATAAATTCCACTAATTTTTGCCATGGGAAGGGTCCATGCACTTTATTTGACCATAGTCACTTCACGTGATTTGACGTACTGGAAGACTTACAAGGACAAATGAGATACTGCGATGACGGACAAACACTGCTATGCAAAGTAAGCCATGCTCCATGGTAGGTTGCAATGATGCTAGTCACACAGTGCTCCAGACCGCCATGTTAGCACAAACAGGTAATGCACACTAATGACCACATCCGCAGACATTAAAACACTGCCACGAAACAAAACACACATCACGATACTCCAACCGTTTCCCACCTTCGGACATAACTTTCTTATGCACGTTGACAGATGAAAACCTGCTGCTACAAAACTTCCAAACTTGCCACCTCAACACAAGAATGTAATGAGTGTTATATCTTTGCTCTTTATACTCAATGATATCTCTTCAGTAGGATTTACTGTTCTGGTGGCAATAAATATTAAAACTGGTCTTCTCGGTGTGACTCAAACTAGTCTGCTGGATATGCAATTTAAATCGGTTATAATGTCATGAAAGTGATTGAATATTTTGTGTCAGTATAAAGAGGTGTTGTTCTAAGCGACTAGTATAATGTTACATTAACAGCAAGGAATTAATTGGTACCAAGGAATATCTGACTCTGTAGACAAGGTGTTGCATCAACTGAAAATGTTACCCCCAGATTCTACAGTATACATACATGTTTCAGAGGAATGTGTCATTGTAAGAAAAAAAATTTGCTGTTATTATGTAACAACACAAACAGGATCTGCTTAAAGCAATAGCATTCACATACTGAACAACGGAATTACGTGCATTCAGAAGTGATGAAATGAGTAAAAATGTGAGCAGATGCACAACTGCCATACCTCTGTGGGATACTGGTTGCGATTTCCCTAGTGTTTAAGTGGCTAGGGTGTAAAAATAACCACTCAAATCCAACCAGCACTGAGGTTAAGGATACATGGAGCTATACCTCCACTCCCCTGTGCCTTCATGGCATGATGCTTAAGTAAATATAGGCACACCTTTATGTTTAAATTTATATGTGGTCATTATATGAGCAATCACTGTAGTACTAACATATCTTGTCATTTTTTCTTAAAATGTCACCTGTGCAATGAGGTTTTGTTACTGTATTTTCCAGAGTGTATGTGACATTTATTCAACATATATGCTACATAAGATCTGTGTGTCTCAGGTCTGAATGTAAATTCAGGTTCATTCTAAAATCTGGCTGTCTCTTACACTCTGGTGTATCACATTGTCTGACAAACACTGTAATTTTCTAAATTGAAAATGTGTATGTTAAACATAGCAGTGTGATGCAATGAAGTAGTCTCATTATGAAATATATTACAAAGTTGGCTACGTGAAAAGGGAGATGTTTATCAGCACTATGATGTAGTTGGGAAACCTGGCAAACTCAGTTCTTAACTCCAGACACCAGCTTACTCAAAATTCAACAGTTCTTACAAATTTCTATCAGTAAAAATGTCTGATAAAATAGCAAATGCAAAGTCACTGTAACTGGAATCCATATTCCAGTGTTAATCATGTTCCCTTACAGACCAAAGGTAATCTAAATATAATTAAAAAATCTGGTCCTACCAGCAAGCCAGCATGCTGCATTACTGTTACAAGTTATTCTGGGACCTGAATGAAAAGTATCAAACACCGTGCAGCTAGCACACCAAGTTGCTGAACGATAAAGCAGGTGGAACACAGTCAGTAGAATAACTAGGAATCGTGGTTCAACTCACTGCAGGAGCAAGAGATCTTTCTTTTGTCAGAAGTGTCCAGACCAGCTCTGCTGCCCAACCAGTCTCCTGTTCAGTGGTTACAGGGAGAAGTTACTGCAGAGGTAAAGCAGATGGAGCATGTGGCTGACCGCTCACTTCACACCTTCTGCTGAGGTTTTGATCATGTGGAGCTTTAAACACAGGTTCCCTCATATGTCTTTGTGGCATGTAAATGGACAGCTTTATCTGCACCTGAATACTTTATTACTAGTACTCTGAGTATGTTAAAGTGTTGAGTATGAATTACAATAAATCATAGTCATAGCATAATAAGACAGAGCTGGCCATGCACATTGACACCTTCATGAACTTCGGCACAATTCTTAACAAAATATATGAAGACAATTTAATACTTTATTATTTAACTATAATGTCTATGTCAATTGCTGGTCTTTGGTCTTACAATCAAAACTGGAATCTCTTGAACATAAAATGGTATTGATATCCACCTGGGCATGACCTGTAATTTGGTGTCCGAAGTTATGACAAGAGGGTGTAGTGTGTCTGATAAGGTTCCTGAGGACCTCATATTAAAACCCCCATTATATTTCAGGAGAACATTTTCATTAAATTTAAATTTCAAATTAATCTTGCCATGTTCATGCTGCACAGAAAAATTAGTGACATATCATGGAAATCAACTGCAGCAGACAGCAGTATCATTTAGTATATAAGTGTAAATGACCATATGTAAATTGAGTGAGCATATCAATTCATTAGTTACACATAGAACTGAAGAGGGGAAAACAAAGCATTCTTTACTATAAAAACAGAAAATCATGCTTGTTAGAAATAACATTGAGACTGTATTTTACTTCCATGAACCACTTGTCTTATATTTTAACTTGAAGAATATATCTAAAATATGGATTAGTGGTGTATACTGTACCGTTCATGTAAGTGTATATGTAACTTATATAATAAGTTCATGGTTTTGGTCAACACTATTTAGAGTGGAGATCTACAATTCATACTTCAATAGTACAGGTTCATTCAACTGTAATCCCTGCCAAGCAAACAAGGTTAAGAAACAGGATTCTTGTCCGGTCTTGTTGATTGGTCCATATCTATACATCACTGGTTCTTTCTGGAAATTTGCACTCTGATTTCATCTGGTCCTGAAACAAAGAAATTCCATACAAGATTTGAGATGCACACACTGTTGACTATGAATACCACTTCCTGGGATGTAATGCTGTGCACTTCACAAGAAATTGAATTTAATTTCTGTCCTAATGATGAGATACACCAAGTTCCAAAAAATGTCAGTAGTCAGCTACCAGAGTACATGGTGTTATAAACTAGAAAAATACTGTCAAAATTTTCACTTCAAATTTAGCTATTTGGAGAATACTGCTGTGTACCTTCCCACCATTGGCAACGTTATATCATACTGACTGGTACACTTTCATAGGTAGCAACTTTTCAAAGAAGCTTCCTGCCTCAATCTTCAGCCTATAAGAGACGGGTCAGCAGGCATAAAGTATTACGTGATATACAAAATGGAGGAAGTGGACTGGGTGAGCGAGCATAACAATACAAAGTGATGGTACTCCAAAATATTGGTACCATCCTACCAAAAGACACAGCATCATATTCCAAATAATAGTCATTGTTTATCAAACTACAAAGTGTTACACACCAAACAGTGGTATCGATACACAAAACTATACATCACATTCCAAACACTGGTACTGATGTACTAATCTACACAGCATCACATCCCTAATATTGGTACTGTATACTGAACTACACAATGTTACACCCTGAACAGCTGTACTGATACACTAAACTACACAGCATCACATCCCAAAGATCATAAACTCAATACTGAATGCTGTAAGAACATGAAATCTTGCACAAGTTTTCTGAGCAATGCAAACCTCAAATCTTATATACATATTCTGCCGCCTTACCAGTGGTGCACTGATGACAGCTTCATGACAGACAGCCACGACCCTTGGATGTTGTGCCTCCATCTGAGTCATCTAAACAATTATGAACAACTACCGATTATTTCAAAATTCAAAAAGAAGTTCAAGTGACATTATACAACTATTATACTACTACATCTCAACAAAGAAACTGCTTGCACACTCCTGATGAAGTCCTATGTTGTCTTAATGGTCACACAGCTGGAACCACCATGTTTATTCTTGAAACTACAGTTAGTATTCATAACTTTGTAACAGTGTTCATAAAACTTATTAAGATTACTGCCTTCAGCGGTGAGATGCTGGGTAGCTCTGTTGTATGCACCATTGGAGGAACCTACTACCTCCATCTTCATGGTAAAAATGCTGGCCATAAACTCCTATGAACAACAAGTCACAGTCCATAAGACTGCAATCTGAACACTCACTGCCATGAGGACTTAAACTCTCATAAATTTTCTTCTTACAAGCCTCACAAGTAACAAACTTTCCACACTGTCTAAGTCCTTCACTGTCTTCAGGCCATGAGTGAAATTATCATCACCATCATCAATTAATGTTATCAGTTTTAGATTTATTAATGGCATTTTTTATGAGATCTTTTTAAGTAAAATGAGTATTCATATTCCGTTTTTTCAAGAATATAATATTTTGAGATCACTTTAAACCTGTATATTTAATGATTCACACAATCCAGATAAACTTTGTTACTAACTTTCAAAAGTGATAATTATGTATGAGGGTGAGTCAATAATTATCCACAATACAGTTGCATTTGTGTTTCTGTTGGCAGCACTGTCATTTTCGCGCGCATCGCTAGGCATAGTTTCCTTCTTATCACTGCTGTGCAGGTTTGAAGTTGCTAGGTCAGTTCCTTTGTCGCAACCATAACATTAACCATGGCCGCTCCGCTTTCAGTTTGCATCAAGGAAGAGCAGCGTTCAATGATCTTTTTTTTTTTTTTGTGGTCTGAAGGTGTATCAGGGGCCAAAATCCATCAAAGACTTTCAGCACAATATGGGAACAGTGTTTTGCCGCAATGAAGTGTCTACGAATGGACAGAAAAATTAAAAAAGTCACATAAGTGTAACGCATGAAGAGGAAGCCAGATGCCCGTCCACGGCCACAACTGACGACAACATTGAGTGCATATGTGACATCGTTCCATTAGACAGACAACTAACTATTGACAAAGTGGCAAATCGTCTTCAAATTAATCATGGTTCTGCCTATGAAATCATCCACAATACACTTGGCTTTCATAAAGTTTGTGCAAGATGGGTCCCAAACCAACTCACAATGCTGCACAAACAAACGCGCTTGGACATCTGCCAACAAAATTTGTAATGCTATGATAAAGAAGGTGATGCCTTCTTGGACAGAATCATCACTGGTGACGAAACATGGGTCCACCATTACACGCCAGAGTGTAAACAGCAGAGTGTGGAATGGAAACATTCACAAATGCCTAACGGGAAAAAGTACAAAAGCCAACCTTCGGCAGGAAAATTGATGCTTACAGTTTTTTGGGACTCACAAGGCCCAATACTGGAACATTATCAGGAAAGGGGCTCAACAATAAACTGTGTTCGTTACAGTGAGATGCTTATTGACAAGCTGAAGCCTGAAATTCGAAGCAAACGCCCAGGACAACTGTCAAAAGGCAATGTGTTGTTGCATGACAATGCCCGTTCACATACTGCTGCCCACACAGTTGAAACCATCCAGAAACTCAAGTTTGAGGTATTGGCTCACCCTCTGTAGAGTCCCAATCTCGTCCCTTCAGACTATCACCTGTTTGGTCCACTCAAGGAGGCATTAAGGGGCCGTTGATTCACCTCGGACCAAGAACTGAAGGAAGCAGTGCATGCGTGACTCACTGCTCAGCCAAAAACATTGTTTTCTAAGGGCATAAAGAAGCTTGTGCAGCGATGGAAGAAGTGCATTGAAAAGCAAGGGGACCATGTTGAAAAATGATGTTATTGTAAGTTTTCTGTTTTTATTGAAATAAAGTTTGTATCTTTGTATCTGTAATGCGGATAATTATTGACTCATCTACGTATATATTTTAGTTGAAGAGCATATCTAATAAACAGAATGTAATGTTAATAAAACAACTCATCCTTTGTTAAGTAGATTATCACAGCAGTTAAATTAGTAAATTCTTAGATGGGTGAGAGTAGCATACAGGCAATTCCTACCGCAGGAAGCAAAAAAAAAAAAAAATACATAGTAATAAGTATATTATTTATAAGTACAAATATTAGTATATTAAAATTCCCCTCATTGCTGAAATAACCACTTAATCACACAACTGCCTGTTAGGTATTCTGAATCATGAACAAATGGGACTGGGAAACAAAGAAGCCTCAGAATTATGGTCTCCTGTGATGTCACACCATCTAATTTGATGGAGAGGCACAACATTTTGGAGTGACCTATACAGCAACCTGCAATGTATCACATTCCAGAGGACCATAATCTTAAACACACCCATGCATACATGTGCACACGCACACACAAACACGTGCGCATGCACACAGTTTTGAGTCTCACAAAGAAGCCTTAATTTCAATGTTCTACACTTCTAATCTATATGCTGTACACCAAGGCCTAAGTTGTGCTCAAAAAAATTGGGCATAAATAAAAAATAGTGCTATAATAAAGAATTAAATAAATGTCAATAAACGAGCCAAAGGGGGTTAAAAAAAATGAGAGGGTGTAAATTAGGAAGTGGTGTAAACTGGTAAGGGGCATTAAAGCAAAAAGGCATAAAACAAACAGGCGTAAAACAAGGGCTTGGTATATATACTTCTGTCAGTTCATATGACTGTTAATTTACTGTCAATATGCTAAGAAGAATGACAGAATTAAAGTTTAAGGTCTTCTGGGATGTTATGTTATGTTGTTGAGTATGTAGTTCCCAGTGTTTTGAAGGATCATATGGCCTTCAATTTTTTGTGCCGCTGCACCAGGAAGATGAAGGGCACTATGACGCTCTGAAACATCAGAAACTACTTACCCAACATAATAGCGTAATGTCCCATGTGACATGAATCATCAGCAGCACCACCATTAGAATCTTTCATCTTGTGAAGACAGGTTTTGTGTACTACCACGACCATACATCTGACCCTTTCTCAATGTTACAAAGCAACTGAAGGATTTCCATGAAACCTGGCAAGAATAACTTGTCACAAGTGACCGCTCTGCTCCTGTGCTTCCTAATTTTCTAAACATCAGTAACACCAGGCATAAAATTGTGATGTGGAAGCAACACACCAAATGATCTAGGTTCTTTGAAATTTTTGTGTGGTGACAGATAACACAGACAAATGCAACTATCATGTGTTTTACTTTGTTGAAGAATGTAAGTTCATAACATCATCTCTGTGCAATATTTTGTTTAGGTCTGTGTTCTGTAATGACTATTAATGTAGAACTAGCTAAGACTGATATTTTGGTACAAGAGTTACTAAAAACATTCACATAAATTACGTACAAAATTAAATTTACAAGGCAACAGTTGCAATATGGAAATGATACGAAATGCTGCTGTTATATTAAACAGATTTAATGTACATAAAATCTGTTATGTCAACATAATTAAGAAGTGATTAAAAAAGATAAAAACATGTTGCCACATAATTACAGCTGCAACAATAAATACAGTTTGACTGACGGATGAATGAAAGCTGTGATAATCAATGCTTGAGCACAACGTTCTAACTCCTACACTCTCATGTTTGATCTAACATTCAAAACACAAATTTTGTACAACTGCAAGTCTATGGAAGAGGAAGGTAGGCTTAATGAATTCTGCTTGAAACTGCTTGTTATTTAGTGGCAAAATTTATCAAGTCCATTACCATGTCTTCATGTTACAACAAATCCAATGGCACAAGATGCATACTGTCAAATAGAAGCAGTGTTGACTGATTGAGATTGTAGTCCTTTCAAGAAAACAGACCAGTGGAAAATATAAGTACAACAATACACTGTAGTTGATTTTTAATTACATGGAATTTTCTGAGTACTGATAATCACAAAACTGTAAATTGTAATATGATGGGGCTGGATAGCTCAGTTGGTGAAGTGACTAGACTATATAGTTAACAACAAAGGAATCGTGATTTAATTGCCATCACGGGAACGACACTCTTCTCTTCTCTCAAGCATCCCAACCATC
>Ga0123353_10010912_pt1 | contig 12734 bp, 10 predicted proteins | sample TergutLab28metaG_3_FD_92763 | JGI IMG/M metagenome (GOLD analysis project Ga0123353, IMG submission 92763) | Labiotermes labralis P3 segment gut microbial communities from Petit-Saut dam, French Guiana - Lab288 P3 | ecosystem: Host-associated > Arthropoda: Insects > Digestive system > Gut ...
AGGTACAGTGTGTGGACCCACAAGAAGACCACACTTTTCTCAGGCCATTATCTCCGTAACCGTTCAACTTCGGACATAGGTGTTTTGGGTTATATCGGTATACTTTAACGTAAGGAACACCCTCCTGAAGTCTGGCACATTCCTCCTGGGACACCCTGTATAAAGCAGATTACGTTTCGTCTTTAAAAGGTTAAAGCGCCGAAATGTTCAAAAATAATTCTTCACGAAGGTGAGGCTCTTGCTACGTGTCGCCAATTCGTGAACCGGTTACCCAGTGACACGGCGTTATACCTCAGTACAAGGGAAACCTCAGTCAGCCACACGGCTGCGAACAACTAATATGTCGTACACAAGACGTTTCCCTTCCGCCCTACGCGAAAACGTTTGGACCATGAAGTGGATCCAAATCTCGGTCACGTTACCGACCACACTGATGAAAATTTTAGTACTTTTCCGTAATCTGTCCAAGCGAGTACCGAGGCATTAGTTTCGAGGAGGGTATTTAGAAAATGACCAAATAAAATCTATGTTTTATACCTGCTATTCTCATCTGGAAAACATGGTGTATGCACTAAATTTGGACAAGGCCCTGTCAAACGATGGGGTTAACACAATATTCACGGACTAATCCACGCACTATCTTGCTACGTTTTCCACATATAACGCCTCAACTGATCTGTTCGTCTAGAGCAGTGTTTCCAAAGTTTTTGCTCTCGGACCCCTTTTGGTAACGAAAAATAACCACGGATCCTTATATCCTTAGCCATGTAAATATAGACAGTCCGGATGAGAGGTGTCCAGAATTAGATATTTATATCTCAGAACTGACTTTAGATGGCTACGAACACATAGCAGTAATATATGTAATAATGCTTTGAACGATTTGACCTTAATTACTGACTGTCGCTCGCTTCGTGGGTACAGGGGGTTTCTTAATTAGATATTCTAACGGTCATGAGAAATAAACATGTCGCCAATTGAAGAAGTTCTACGATTCTCTTTAACAAAACAGCAAACTTCAAAGTAGCGATTACAAAAATGTATCAACGGATCCTCTGGGTACTGGTTGCGGATCCTTTAGAATCCGCGGAGCAAACTTTCGGAACCACTGGTCTAGAGCAGTGTTTCTCAACCGCCGGGCCCTGACTTCAATTATACCGGGCCGCGAGAAATTCTCCTGGAATTGAAAACTAATTTTAATCTAATTTTATATTTGTCAACATGCCACACTGTACACATAATTGTACTAATACTCTTTATGATTATGCCATAATTATTAATACTTATGTTAGTTTAATGTATGAACTTAAAACAAAATTGGAAAGGTACTGACGAGTAAACCTGTTGGAACTGGGCCCTCGTCTTATGGTGGAGAGAGAGAGAGAGAGAGAGAGAGAGAGAGAGAGAGAAGAATTTACCGGGCCGCGGTCTCAAAAAGGTTGAGAAACACTGGTCTAGAGCAAAGCCCTAGAGGTACAGTGCTATTACATCAAAACTCCACTGAATATGTACGCCATAAATTTGAAAGAGTACTTAGCTTGACGGGAGTTACCCACAACGTGAGACGGTGCAAAGCCGACCGAATCTTCACTTTTCACTAACATTTGGTGTTAACTATCATGAACTAATTACGTTCTCACAAACCAAGCGCATTAGACAAGGTCATTATCCTATCTGACAATTAGCATCTCCCTTCACTCGAACTATTTCGCCCGGCAGCAGATAGAACAGCGCTCGCAGGAATTACAACGACTCGAGTTTCGGCTGAACGTGTTGCAGTTAATATTAGGTGTTACTGGCAGTACTAAGAGAAGGTGCTGGAAAGTAGGGTGAAGAGAGATAAACCAACAAGATGCAACTAATCCGGTGTTTATTATCAAACTTCTATCTCAACATGTTTCGGGCATCATTATGCCCATCATCAGGAGAACAAGACCAGTGCAGAACACCATATGCAGCAATACACGGTCTTGTTCTCCTGATGATGGGTATAATGATGCCCGAAACATGTTGAGAAAGAAGTTTGATAATAAACACCGGATTAGTTGCATCTTGTTGGTTTATCTCTCTTTACCCTACGTTTCATGATGCACGGTCACAAGAACCTAAAACGTGCTGGAAAGGTTTCCCTGTGACTCGCAGGCACGCGCCATATCTAACAGACGGGTTGTTAACTGCACACTGAAGATTTACAAGTTAAGAGAGTTGACGGGAATTCACTACCGACAGTTGTGAGATTAAATAATATCCTTCATAAGGCGGATTAGTTCAAGTTTTTTCTCAGCACTTCTCGTTTAAATCGTGACACTGGTGACAGATAACTTGTCACGAATCAGGTTTGTGTCTTCAGACTGGTAATTGGCAGGTATCTGTTCCGAACCTTGGCTGGACTATCGCATATCCTGACCAACATATATAGAGGTTTTCCTAAGGTTTCCAGGCGAATACCTTAATAGTATTTTCAAGCAGGCCAAATCGCATTCTTCCTAAATTATCCTATCATCAGTAACACATTTTTTCATGTTAGCACATATAATTTGTGAACGTCGAAACGCGTCGTTAAACAAAGAGGTTTAATGATCATAAAACTATATCTACCCATGTGTAAGTAATTAAGAATAAAATTAATCTCAAAAGTCGCTGAACACAATGATACGTTTATTTGGAAAGACTGCACCAACACTGCGCTGAGTAATACACAGCAAAAATGGTGATAGCACTCGAGTTTAATCCAGCTCAGCGGGGCGGGGATCATAGTGAATGCTAAAAGTGAAGTAACCAACAGTTGGGCGAAACCAGTACGTTTGCCTCTTGACAATATTTGGGGAGAGGTTGAATGCAGACAGCAAAATTACGAAACTGAACAGTTGGTCAAGGATTCGTATGAAGAGTCCTCAAATCTTTACCGAGGCGCGATTCAAACTTGAAAGTGCTTCTGAGCGGACGGTAGTCGTGCTGTGGTTTTACACACAGGACGCCGAGGGATATAAGCCGCGACACAAGTGTTTGGATGGCGCTCTCGGACTTCTGCCGGCCCGTAATATGTAAATGAACTGGAGCACCGACCGACAGCAACGGTGCAGCCGCGTCATTTGATTAAAATACTGTATTTGTAAATAATTAAGGACAGGACGAGAAAGGACGTTTGGAGTTTTGCAACCATGCCCCCTGTAGCTAACGTGCAAGAGTAAGTTATGAGCAGATATGCCTGCTACTAAACAAAATATAATTCTGCCTCTTGTTCCGTATGGGTACAAAACTTGCTGTCGTATGACTGCTGAGCGAAGTACGTGGGTCTATGAGGAAGGAAGGAGCAGGAGGTTAGAGAAAACTGATTATTGACGGACTTCACGATTTGTGTTCCTTGCCAATAATATTACGGTGATCACATAAATGGGGAAAAGATGGAGGTGCATATGGAATGCATGAGGAAAGCGGAACGCCTAGTGTTTTGTGGGGAAAACTGAAACAAAGAGGTGACTTGGATGACTAGGAGTAGTAGGGGGGATGCTGAAATGTGTGTTAAAGAAATAGGATTGCAAGGTGTGGTTGGTGTGATCTTGCTTAAGATAGAGCATAGTGGTGGGCTGTTGTAAACACGACAAGGAACCTTCGGGCTCATATAAAATGCTGAGAATTTCGAGACTAGTCGAGGAGCTGTTATTAGGCCTACCTTATGAAGAAGGACTCTGCACTGTGGCGTCACTTACCTCTTTATACAATGCAATTTAAATAACACATGTCAAGAAGTAAAGATAGCCACGTACCATGTACTGATATTATTTTGATTTTCACTTTCATGGTTAAATATATCCTTGGGGATTGAATTAAAATTCTATAGTTGTAAATAGGCTTATTACGGACAAGAAGATAGAAAAGCTGGAGACTTGCCTCTACGCCTTCTATACACAAAATCTTACAAATTAATTAAGATACGCTTCGCTTGGCATTTTAATCAACGACACTCGTAAGTTAACTGAAATTGCTATTTGTAAATATAAAGGACAAGATCATGAAAAATTCTTGGAATGACACCCCACGTAATTTATACACAAGCAGATATTCATTTTTAAAAATAACTATTCATAGTTGGACCAATAATATGGAAGTGTTACCAACAAGTCTGACATACACCAAAACTTTAATTAAAATAATACACTTCTAAAGAGTTGAAAGTAAGAGAAGGCTGGTAATGCCTGGAAATAAACTTCTGTGCTTCCTATATGCCTTAACAATGTTGTACATAGCGCAAATCAATAGCATCATTACGCTTTATTGTCTGAGCGATATGGAATGATTTGCAGTACGTAGTATACAGGTGCACTGTACGAAATGTATTCTTATAAAATGAAAGCCAACGAGATGCACTGTTTCTCAGATTTATTTGTTCTGTTGGCTGTTTGCTAGCGTGGTCAGGATGACCACGCTAGCAAACAGCCAACAGAACTAGCATGATAAATACATTTTGTGTGTATACAGCGTTGAGATACTCCTGATGATGGACTGTGGACATGTCCGAAACATGTAGAGTACTTTATCAAATAAATCTGAGAAATAGTGCATCTCGTTGGCTTTCATTATAAGAATATATCACGATGCACGGTCCTCTGAATGTCAAATGTAGAAAATGTATCTGCGATGACATTAAATGCGAAATGTCTACTATATGTGCTGGTCTAATTGTTTTAGGTATCCGCTTATGCTACAATCCTGCAAATTTAATTTTAAACAAGACAGGCAATGTAGTTGTAACGTAACATTGGAGACACGTTCGCACAACCATTGTGTCAGTAGAAGAGCAGTAAGTATTACACATTCTGAGTGTGTGTGTGTGTGTGTGTGTGTGTAGCCTTAGTTATCCAGCATGCAAAGCGCACGCGCAATGTTATCATCTGTGGCCTCTCCGGGTCTACTATAATTTTCCACATTATCTTAAACGGCACGATATTCGAAAAGAAAGTTACTGAACATACGTGTGTTTTGATTTTCTCTACAACTTGTGTCTGACCATTTTTCATTCTGAGAGGAATGGAGCGAGATAGGATAAAAAAATGTATATTGGTCCTTATGTAAAGTAACCGTTATTCTTGTCGGAGTTTAATGAAACTTGAATTTTCTCGATAGATTAAAAAAAAAAACTCAAATATCAAATTTCATGAAAATCCGTCCCGTGGGAGCCGAGTTGTTCCATGTGGACAGATGGACAGACAACATGACGAAGCTAATAGTTGCTCTTCGCAATTTTTCGAACCCACCAAAAAATAAACGGAGGCGTTATTGCTAATTATTATGGGATTCCTAGCAGTCGCAGTGTGGGAACAGGGCCATATGCGGCCAGTCGTCCCTGGATTATGTACCCCGTTTTTCTAATCGTTATCTATAGTTTCTCTCCATTTTACCTTTATTTTCCCGTTTCACTGAAGAGTTAACTCAAGGTGTATTACTATGCGCTTTGATGTTCCCGTATATTTCAAGCTGTTTCTTATGACCAGAAAATATTCATTTTTGTATTGAGATTAGTAAATACAAACACGAATGTACGACAGAGAGGTGTATGAGAAAAGACTAGGATTCTCTAACAAAGAATTAATGAAACTGAAACACACAAACACATACTCCATAGATGAAATTGAACTGCAAATATTTAATGAGATCAAGAACAGACGTTGCAATAGGAAGCAAGAGTGGATATATTATTGACATATATCAGCTGTGCAGGTTATATCACCGAGTGGTTGCATAATTATGAAAGACGAACTGGTAAAAATGTGGGCCGTTTTAAGGTTATTCGAGCATTTTCCTGGAGGGACTGAGTAAAGCCATGACGCCTCGTGGACGGGTAATTTTCATGCTTCATACTCGGAAGGCCCTGGGTTCAAATTTCATCCAAAGACTGGTTCGTCTGAATGACATGTTTCATTGTTTTACTCAGTGTCTTACAGCAAGTGTACCTCAATTCCGCCGCAGTCAAGCCCTCCACAAAGTTTCCAACGAATTTCTCACTGGTCACTTCAACACACAACGGTACGAAGTCTCAGCTGCTGACAGCTTCGGTATATGAACCCCGAATAATAGATAAACGAACGGCAAACTTAAGACAACTGGCGTCCTGACCGAGATTTGAGCTCAGAACCATAGTATTACCAAGAAGGAGAGATGTCCAATAGCACAGTTCGTACAGATCACGGGGGCCCGGATTTTTTCCCCCCACAGCACTTAACTGCAAAGTCTGGGGCGGGGGATGAACACCTGCTCCGACGCCCTGGAGTAAAGGTGCCCTCCTGCAGTGCCCCTTTGTGGCACCACCATTACCATGCTTCGAGAAGCAGACCGCTCACTTCTAGAACTCAATTTCGTACGATACATAACACAAAAGCGTTGTAAAGACGAGGAACTGCTTAAATTTCAAGGACCAGGATTTATTAACTGAACCGTGAGAGGCGAGACTGTTAGATGAACGACCACGACATAGACGGCCAGGGTTCAGTTCCTGGCAAGACAGGCACTGTTACCGCCCAATGGATATCACACTGGTGCAGTACTGCCTTAGTTCTACCAGATCCGACATCGTTCTCCATCTATTTGTTTAATGATTTCAAAATGTTTGTCTAAGCAAGGTGAAATTATTTCCTGCTGTTTCAATTTAAGACAAATTCATCTAAGCAAGTACAAGAAATTAAGGCGCAGATGAACCGTACCAATGTATTAACAAAGACCGTGATGGATGCGGTATACGTCACTAATCAAAAGCAGCATTACAACACTGTCCTCCACAGCAATGAAAATATTAGGGGTACGGCGCACCCCACTGATCAGAAGAGGGACTGCAACATTCTCCTACCTAAATGGTTACAAACACCAGGTGTAAGGTGTATGGCATTAATGGAAACAAAGGGCAAGTCATTTGGAGGAATATGACACTCCTTAACACAGGACCCTGCAGCATGTAGAGGTGACAATATGACATACAAGTACAGACATTTCGGCACACCCTGCAATGTCCCTGCAGTACGGTAGGGCGTAACAACAAGCGAGCTGTGTCAACCTCTGATGCTTATACAAGTACCTGAGTTCAAAAACATGGACAGAAATAAGGAACTGACTGACCGACTGCCTGAATCCACGGCGCAGAGTCCTAATTGAAAGACTCATACTTCCTCAGCCATTCAAGAAATTCCCTGCATTTTATGAAACCGAATGTTCACTACCTATTGCACAAAAGCCCGCTAATTGTCCCTACACAGTGCCAGATCCAATCGACACCCTCCCAACCAATTTCTTTAAGATCCATTTTAATATTATCCCCCCTACGTCTAGGTGTAGCAAGTAGTCTCTTTCCCTCAGGCAGTAGCTATAAACATTAATATAAGGTTCAGAATAATATTAACAACATAGCTAACGCTTACATAAACAATTACTTACTGCCTGCGTACGTTGAATTCTACATTGAAACGAACGGTATGCAATATCGACCACTCTGTAGAAGGGGCGCCACAATACCATTGTATATATACCAGTACTTATAACGAGGGTGACGTACAAGAAACACCAAAACTATTGTATATATACCAGTACTTATAACGAGGGTGACGTACAAGAAACACCAAAACTATTGTATATATACCAGTACTTATAACGAGGATGACGTACAAGAAACACCAAAACTATTGTATATGACGCACCCGGCTACTCACAGCAAGGGGTTCATTCACAAGTACTAGAAATGGGGTACGAATCGGCCAGCCACTGAAACCTGAGGTGGCTATACAAGGCCCCACCAATGAGAACAATGCACATATCACTCTCTTAATTGCAAAAGAACCTTGCAATGCAGGTGCGGTCCGTCCTATTACGAAACACTGCCAATATCTAGGTCTTTTTAGATCACACGGGACCAATACTGTCATTAGAAGTACTCGCGGAGATGAATGTTAGGGGTACTGTCTTCTGGGCCGTGACACCATGTAGTACACTAGACAGCTATTTACAAAGAAACCTGCTTCCTCCTTCACGGTAGAATACACAAACTCGCAACTGAAATTTATCCAGATGAAAAATTTTCACCTAGGACCTACGTAGTTGTTTCTGTTAGCAGCGGCGACGGCAGCAGCAGAGTATGGCAAACATAGAGCCCACGGTATGAATTACTCCACTCTGAAGATGGAGGAAGCACGTTCGTTCTCTAAACATTGGTGCCTTTGTGCAAAACTGCACGGTGTCACACCATAACGTAAGGGACTACTCTTCTTATAATAAAACCAACTAGATGCACTAATTTCTCAAATTTATTTTTGGAATAAAACTCTACATGTTTCGGACAGTTCCTCTGTCCATCATCAGGATGTTCCATCCTGATCCTGCTCGCAAGCTGTCAGCAAACCTGTATGACATATAAAATTGCTGTGTGTACAGTGAAAAACTCCTGATGATGGACAGAGGAACTTTCCGAAACATGTTGAGTTTTATTCCAAAAATAAATTTGAGAAATCAGTGCATCTAGTTGGTTTTATTATAAGAATATATCAGGATGCACGGTAATATGAACGTCAAATTCGTAACGGACTATGTTCCATATTTCCTTTCCGTGCATCACAATTCAATTACTATAATTTAAGCCAACAAAGGCATACAGCTGTAATGAGTTACAGTAATATAAAAACTACTAAATCCTGTATGTTGCGGGTATTATTGGCCCATCATGAGGAGCACAACTAAACTCTACTCCCTGACGATGGCCCAATATGACCCCGAAGCATGCAGGGGTTAGTAGGTTTTGTGATATTACTGTAACTCGATACATTTGTGTGTATTTGTTTGCTTCAATTATAGCAACCTGACAACGTTCCCTTTCGCTCACAACTGTTTTGTATTGTGACTAACAAACAGTGGAACTGCGGTGTGTCTACTAAGTACCAACTCCATGAAGTACAGTCCTTTCAGAAGATAATAGTTTCTCGGCTACCCAAGCAATTCTCATTTTATTGAACCCAAAGGTCCACTACTGTGTTTTGAAGAACCCGCTACTTGTCTGTATCACGAGGCAAATTAATCCAGCCCATGCCCTCCCACTCTGTTTTTAAGATCCATTTTAATAATATCCGCCCATATACGCCTAGGCGTTCCACGCGATAGTAGAAACATAAACCGAAGAATGTCACTTTCAATAAGAACTGTTTGGCGACTGGTGGTGGTGGTGGTGGTCGTCGTCGTCGTCGTGGCAATGGTATGCGAATGTAAAAACATAACTTCGAACCATAGTCCTTGAACGCACTGCCCCACAATTAATCGTTTCGTGATGATGCTCTACACATGAGACAGTTGTGCATGTTACTGAATTACGAATGAGGTAGAAACACGATACTGCATGTCAATTTCGGGCTTCGGCCGAGGTGAAGTTTAACCCCTCTCTCTTTTGGGATGTTATGGGCGTCGGTTGGTAGTTTCATACCGACATTTCGGGACAACTTGTCGGTCCCATCATCAAGGGTAACCTACTTAACAACCTATGCCGCCTAACTTCCCAGAAAAGCGACGGTATCGACTATAGTGAATAATATACAGGTAGTGACGTAGAAGGAAGCCGTTGTGATCTATCCCAAGGTATCATCCCTATATTAGCCTTCAGGGTCTCCGCAAAACCACAGAAAACTTCAGACACGATAGATGGGTACTACCAGAACGTACGCATAGCTTTACCACTACACCGTCCTGCTCGGACACTGTTGCGTGCACTTCTCTGCACATCTGGTTAGCATCTTGGACAGGGCAACTTCAAGAAGAGCCGCGGGCCATGGAAATGATTGGTTTTGTACAGGACGACCCACACCCCTCGGTTCCCCAACACGTCAATTAACACGCCAAACAAATCAGAGCAGCAAAATAGGCCTACAGTCCCACCTGCTAAAGTTTTCGGCACTTGCAGAGATGGAAGAAACTAGAACGTTGCAAATTCACAACAAATCCACAGAACAAATGAGTGGATTCAGATGTCACTGCACGATAAGCCCACAATGGACAAGGCGTAACGTCCTTAACAAATACGTTAGTAGTCGATTACTTCAGTAAGTCAAAGGCAGTGGGAAGATTAACGACAAACGTAGTGCCATATTATATTACTTAGCCAAGCGATAGCTGCTTTTACAGGTCTATATTTACTGTCACACGTCAAACACACAATTTATACGTCCAATTGTATTACTCTTAAGAACTCCGTTCTTCCGACATATTCCGCTCCATCACTGGGTGTTTATTGCCCAGTTTCTGCAAGCGTTGTTGGTCCAATGAACCACTGGCCCTTGCAGATGAGACCACTACACTGCCTCCAAACGTTGGGCAATCACCAGCCAACGACAGAATGCAATATTCTAGAAGAAAAGAGTTCTCAAATTCGCCGCTTCGAAGGCCTGAAAACTCGCATACTTTAATCTAATTTCCCTTCTATAAATTGTTGAAAATGACGAAAGCACAAGAGAAGGTCATGACTTCTAATGCGTCTATTCGCTCGCCCGTCCGTCCTCCTGTTTGCTTTCCAACAACTGAACGGATGTAGGTACAATTTTGTCTTAGTGAAATCAGTACTAAAGGTACTCGGACAAATTAATTGTAGTCTGTATTAATGCAATAATACTTTACATGAAGCTTAAAGCTTTTGTGCTACTGGCGTGACCTCCAACTCCGTACCAAATTCAGTCACTGTGGGGACCCTAACGAGGGAAATGCCGACTGGAAGTGTTGGTCCTCCCTTCCCTTTGTTGCTCGGTTTATGTTTCCGGTCCCGGCGGCAAGCAGTCTCCCAACCAGAGGGCGTTACCGCACTCCCTACCGACACATGTAAAGGCTACACTGCCATATTCATCAGCGTCTTTGGCTTAAACAGACTGAAAACACGAGATTGTGCCATATGTGTTACGACGTTTCACGTCAAAGTGACAACTGACGTGGGCTTGGGATGGATGCGCGGCAGACGTTCGATTACCGGCAAGGACAAATATTCGTCACCTCCGACACCCTGTCCAAACCGGCTCTGGGGAAGAGTTCAGCGCCCCATCCTACGATCACCTCGACTTCTTCGCCGGAGGGTAAAGTGGCCGCAGTGTAAAACTCATCATAATTCCATCCAGTGCCGAGGCTGTGAATGTTTGGAGTTCAACATCCGCTCCCACTACATGACTTCATTAGTCGCATGGTCAACTTTACACTTGCCTTTTGCAGATAATTACATCGCCACCACTTTCTCGCTACAGCCTTGTTTGTATTGCGTTCTCATACTTCTGCAGGGACTGGCAGCATTCCTCGAGCGTGTGTGGCGCTGTAAAGAGAGACGAGTAAAATGATTTCAAAGAATCATCACAGTGGACCTATGAATGTAGCTCTACAGAGGAGATAAATAATAGGGTACCTATGAAGACTTCTATCCAAAGCGTATTACATTTCACGAGAACCTTTGCAGATCATATACCCGAATTCAAGTGTATATTGGCAACTTCCTTTATCTTTTTTTTTTCCGGATAAAAATTACCACTGAATCTATGTGGCCTCCGGACTTCCATATTTCAATAACATTATTTTTCTTGCTTTGAAACGTCAGCAGTTTGAAAATGATGTATTTTGGCTTACCTACAAGGTTAGAAGCCGCAAAGGCAGCGATGAGTGATCACATGGAAATGATATGCTCCGGGCGTCAGAGATGTCAAAATGATGAAAGGTACCTCAAGAAACATTGATATGTTTACCAAGGCAACTCAGTTTACACACACACAAACGGAAACGTACTGGGAACTGGAACTATAAACAGGGCAGCTCTGTCATTCCGTACAGTTGTCACGTTGCGGGGGCACGGTGTACATTTTCACACATGTAAATAACATTTATTTCACGGAAGTCTAAAAGAGTTTGGTTATTTGATAATTTTGTGTATATAGAGGAGAGTGGCGTATTAAGGACGTGGGACACTATAAATATTCGAAATAGAATTGGGAAATTTACAATGGAGTCGAAATTATATTCCTCTTCGGCACGGTAGCACAAACTATAGATTAATTCTCTCGTTGCCTTCCTTTGTTTAACAAAAAAATGTAATAAAAATATGATGATGTAGTTCCCTCATGTGTATAATATATTATATGTACTGAAAGAACAGTAAGCTTGCAGTTTAGGGCAATTTATATGCGGCTGAACATTATATGAATTAATTATGAAATTTTAGAGGCCTCTTGTGAACACGGCGAAAAATCGTCTGGTTCTACAAAATGTGGAGGAAATATCTTACTGCTGCCGTGACAATGCCTCCTCCAAAACGACTTTGTTCCATGCAGTTACTCAACCAGTAACGTTGTCCCTTTGAAGGCAGGTAGCAGTAACGGTCTCATTAATGCCAGATACTGTAGATACAGTGATATGAGCTCCTGATGATGGGTGGAGATACCACCCGAAATATGTTGAGCAGTTTATAGATATAAATAAACTGCGTATTGTTGCGTCTTGTTGGATAATTACTGCCACATATTCAAACTAGCTTTTACAAGTCATATCCTTCCGATCTACTTGTTCATTTTCCGGAGAAAATGTCGAAAAAATGCAAGTTTCATTAAAATCTGACAAGAATGCAGGGAACTACGTACGAGGGTCGTACCGAAAGTCATGAGCAACAATTTTTTGTAAAGTAACATGCTTTATTATTGACAAACCAAATACACCACCTTAATCTACAGACCTTTCTTTATTTTTCAACATAA
>Ga0123353_10010913_pt1 | contig 12733 bp, 8 predicted proteins | sample TergutLab28metaG_3_FD_92763 | JGI IMG/M metagenome (GOLD analysis project Ga0123353, IMG submission 92763) | Labiotermes labralis P3 segment gut microbial communities from Petit-Saut dam, French Guiana - Lab288 P3 | ecosystem: Host-associated > Arthropoda: Insects > Digestive system > Gut ...
TTGACATTTTACACGCGGGATTTTCTGGCGGACGACGAACACCAGATCGGTAAGTACCCGAAACCCTGCACGATACGTTTCAAAATCGAAGGCAACACCAACTGGCTCGACAGCCAAGTCGCTTGGCCAGAGGAGGAGAAGTAAATCCGGTTGAACAAAGGTTGTAAAAATTTCCTTGAGTCTCTGAATGCAAGGGATTGACCAAGATAATGGCGGTTGACAGGATATACTTAAAATGGTGACAAATAAGGTACTGTATTCTTTAGGAAAACATGCCGATTTGTTCCCGCTTACTGTATTTACCTTTTTTATATTTTCGAGGCAATTATCGATTACACCACAATATTTTTCATTTTTTGGCAATGTGTCTTGCAATTTCAGTCGGAAGTGGTTAAAATATTAAAAAGTTGAGGTAATATGCAATGTGTATTTGTATCAGATTTTTTCTTTTTGTGTTGGGCGGTCAAAAACCGTTTTTGATTGGCTCGTTAGTTTTTTGTTAATCCTTACAATTTAAGGAGATGTTTCAATGAAACAGTTAAGTAATGTTAAAATGGGGGGGGGGGCAATGTAAGAGCTTTCACCCTGGTTGAACTTCTTGTTGTCATCGCAATCATTGGAATTTTGATTGCTCTTTTATTGCCTGCTGTCCAAGCCGCTCGTGAAGCGGCCAGGCGAATGACGTGTACGAATAATCTCAAACAGATCGGCTTGTCGCTGCATAACTACCATGACGCGTGTAAAGCATTCCCGTCACGCCAATTGAGTTTCAAGACGACAAGCCGCGTGGGCGTCTACGGAGTTACGCTCGTCCTTCTTCCGTATTGCGAACAAACTGGTCTGTACGATTCGATTCCTGACGCGAACGGCAATTGGCCCGATATGTGGAATGATCAAGGCAGTGCTCATATCGCGTGGCGAACGCGGGTGCCCTATCTAATCTGCCCTTCAGATAATGCGCCGAATAACTCCTCCGCTCGGAATAACGGCCCTCTGAATTACTGTTTTTGTTCCGGCGATACGGCCATCAATGGGGACCATATCGTGCGAGGATTGTTCGGAGGTTATCATGGGGATAATGGTGGTCAAATGGTCTTCAATTCGTTCGGCAGTGTCCCCGATGGGTCGAGCAACACGATTGCCGTGTCTGAGATGGTCGTTCCCAGAACCGCAAACGGCAGGGGAAACGTCGGTCTCGCGCCGACTTTATCCAGCGATGCCTGGGGACTCCAAAGCCCCGGTGCTCCAGTGGACTTTATGTTACTGTACGATAAACAAGCAGGTGAATATATAGAAAATCATAGAGTCACTTATCACGATAACCGATGGAGAGCCACGATGTGGTATGGCGGATCAAATGGCCTCATGGCCTTTGCAACAGTTTTGCCGCCGAATAACGGATCGTTCACTACCGGGAATGATCCGCGGGGTCATGTAGGGTTGATGACCTCCAGTAGCAACCATACCGGTGGTGTTAACGCTTTGTTGCTCGACGGAAGCGTTCAATTCATTAGCGAGACGGTCAGCACCGGAAGCGGTACCGGTCAAGGGCTTTCCATACCATTACCGACCAATGCCGGCGGTCCACGCCGGTCTCCTTACGGAGTTTGGGGAGGACTTGGTACGATCAACGGAGGTGAATCGGTCAGTTTGTAAAGTTTTTCCATGTGTTCAAGATGTGGAATAAGTTTCAGAGCCGCAATCGTAAGATTGCGGCATTTGCGCCCTTAGTAACACTGATTTGATCTCTTGTTGAGTCCTTATGCCCTTATTTTAGTAAGAGGATAAGGATATAAGGGCGCAACATTTTGGAGACCTTAATGCTACTAGGGGCGAGCTGATCCCTGCCGAATAAGTACCCATATTTCCAGCCATTCCAAGTTTAATCTGTTTTTTACGTTGTCCCGCTAGTTATTTTGAATAAATAAGGTGTTTTCCATGCCACATTTCCGTCTGAGTTTGTCTCTCTTTCTCTTTTTATGTCTTTTCTCATTGTTCGGCTGTGGTGGTGATCCCAATTTGGGACAAGTCCCTGCCAAAGTGATTATTAAAGTGGATGGTGCCGTGATCGAGAACGCTGCCGTCGTTTTTCTTGACGGCACCGGCAATACCTGTACCGCTCGCACCGACAAGAACGGAGTCGCAGTGATGAGAGCCTCCATTTCCGCTGGTAACAATAAGATGGTCGAAGTCAAAGGTGTTGTGCCGGGAGAATATAAAGTCAGTGTCAGCAAATCGATCCCTAATCTGACACCCGATCCGAAAGATCCCAGTGTCATGACAATCGGATCGATCGATTATATTGTTCCTGAACGATACAGCAAACATTCGAGTTCCGGCTTGACGGCCACCGTGAAAAAAGGGGATAAAAATGAATTTACGTTTGAGTTGACCACCCAATAACAATTCTGGTTTCGCAGAATATTGTGGCGGTAAAAACAACGCCCATTGTTATATTGCAAACTATTGAAAATAAGGTTTGTTCGGGAAATAGTCCCCACCAAACCTGATATTGTGGTTTTTCTATGGCAACAGGGACGGAGTGTTGGTGCAGTGACAGGGTCACGCCTTCTGATCGGACGCGGCCGACCTTTGGTTCGCCGTAATAGTCGGCATCACCGGTGGTGTTTGAGAAAGCGCAGGCGGAAGCGTACGATGGTGTGGCGATGATTCAAATTGCTGCGCAGAACGGGTTATCGACCGTCACAACGAGGTTTCGGTTTTGTTATTGCGCTTGACCAATACCTTGTTGTAATTTTTCCCAGTTTCTGATTTTGAATGACGTGCGTGCATCCGTGCTTATGGTTTCATCCGTTTTAGGAATGGTTTTTCAATGTTTTAAAAAACCGAACTACTCCTACTTGTACAACTGGAAGTATTTTTGTTAATAGCATAGACTAAATATACAGGTAAATATGCACAAATTTAATTCCCACACATGATGAGCGGCAACAATTTTTGTTTCAAAAATAGAATAAGCCTTTTTTTGCTGTCGTTGCTCCACGTACCTACGATTTAGTTCCGACCGTACAACTACAACAAAAAATTTGATGTTTTTCCGTTTTTTTAAAATTTAGGCAACAATGCCCGCAAGGTGCGTGAAGGATTTCACGAGGGACGCAAAGAAGAAGACCACTCATGCCACACAAATCAACATTTTGTCGCAGTTTACTTATCTTCGCATTCATCGCTCTGGTATCGTCATTATCGGCGCAGGAGCCTGCGTTTGACGGTCGGGTGCTGCCCCCTGAGCTTGGTTCCAGTGCCGCGCCGACTGAGATGATGCGCACGTGGCTGCTCGGCGAAATCGCATCCGCCCGAGCGGGCTGGCAAAAGGAATACGACTCGCTCAAGACACTGTCGGGCGTGCAGGCGTATCAGCAGGTGCGAAAGCAGTTCTTTGCCGAACAGTTGGGGTTTGCTTCGCCCGATAACATTTTGAAGCCGACACCGCTTAACGCCCAAGTCACGAAAACGCTCAACGCCGGCACGCCCGGCAAAGACGCGTATCGCGTTGAGATGGTCGTGTTTGAAAGTGCGCCGGGTTTTTACGTGACGGGTGCCGTTTTTCTTCCGGACGAAACGCGATTTCAACCGCCGTACCCCGCCGTGCTGGTCGTGTGCGGGCATTCGGCAACGGGCAAGGCTTATGAGTTATACCAGCGTGTTCCGGCCTTGGCCGCGACGCACGGTCTTCTTGCCATGTCGATTGACCCGATTGATCAGGGCGAACGTTCACAACGTTTGAACGACGGCCGCTGGCCGACCTTGCAGGGTGTTGAGGCACACAATGTCATTGGGGCAAGCAGCATTTTACTCGGACGCAATGCCGCCACGTTTGAGGTGTGGGACATGACCCGTGCGATCGATTACCTGCAAAGCCGCCCCGATGTTGATGCCGAACGCATCGGTGTGACCGGCACGAGCGGCGGTGGAACGCAAACTTCGTATATCATGGCACTCGACCCGCGAGTCAAGGTGGCCGTGCCGAGTTGCTATCTTTGTGGACTTTACGACAAGCTGACGACCAATCCTGGTCCGCAAGATGCCGAGCAGAACATCTTTTCGCAATTGAATTTCAGCGGCGGCCCCGAATTTGCGGGAGGACTCGACCACGTTGACTACTGCATCATGCGGGCACCGCTCCCGACGCTCATGGAAACGGCGACCGGCGACTTCTTTCATCCCGACGATGCCTGGAAATCGTTCCGCAATGCCAAGCGAATTTATGACCGCTTCGGCTATGCGGAAAAAATGTCGCTTATCGAAACGGAAGGTCCGCACGGTTGGCACAAGAACCTGCGCGAGGCATCAATTCGCTGGATGCTGCGCTGGCTGGCCGGTCGCGACGAGCAGATTTTCGAGGCTGCCGACATGCCAATTTTTAGCACAAACGCGTTTTGCGCGACACCGGATGGCGAGGTCATGCGATTGGAAGGTGCCCGTTCTGCGTTCGATTTGAACCGCGATTACAACGATCACTTGGCCGAGGCACGCGAAAAACGCGTTCCGAACCTCACCGACGCGGAGTTGGCCGGGCAAATCCGAGCCACGATTCGTTTGCAAAAACCAGTGAACGCCGAAGTTCGAAATGTGGGTAACCCTAAAAGCGCAATGGAATCCCTGAACAATGTGACTTCGAATATCATACAAAGTATCGTGACAGTGGAAGACGGGAAAATTATTTTGCCTATGATTGTGTTCGTTCCCAAAGATCAACCCAAAGGGGTGGTCATTTACCTCAACGACAAGGGCAAGACAGCCGACTTGGCGAAAATTGAGTCGTTGCTCCGCGATGGCAAAGGCGTATTGGCCGTTGACTTGCGCGGATTGGGCGAAACGCAAGCCGTCGGGCCGACATATTTTAACCACAAGCAGTTCGGAACCGACGGAAATGATTTTTACCTCGCCTATTTGCTTGGTAAAACTTATGTTGGAATGCGAACAAACGATTTGCTTACCGTATGTCTATGGGTAAAAGGGTTGGCTCCCGACTTTCCCGTTGATGTTCTGGCCTCCGGCGAAATCACGGGGCTTGTCGCTTTGCACGTAAAAGCGCTCGAACCGACGCTGATCGGCACCTTGACACTCGAAACGCCGCTGCGCAGTTGGTACGATGTTGTCCGCGAAGGAGATACGCCGTATCCGATCACGAACCTCGTACATGGTGCGCTGCGGTTTTATGACATCCCTGACCTTGAGCGATTGGCAAAGCGATAGTGTTTTGTGGTACATAAGTGGCCTATAAGTTTGCTATTAGTAAAAGGAGTATTGTCTTGATTTTACGTAGTACAAACATAATAGTGTTGTGTCCAGCCTAAAATTTCATGCTGAACAGTCTCGCAACTTATGAATTTTTCAATAGTTATGTTAATCAACGACATGAAGTTTGAGACTGGACGCACCAAGTAGGAGTGAAATACATACAATTGGAAAAACAAGCGATGAATTACGTTAATAGGTTATTTTACCACCCTTGACGTATCGACAAAAACGTTGTTTTCAAAAGCATTCTGTTAGGAATGCCGCTCTCGGTGGAAAAAATGAAGTCCAATGATCCATCCACATTCCATAGAAATGCAATGATTGATGGGGATGGTTTTTCTGCCTTATTTTTTCAGAAAGTATTACCCATGTCAGATTTTCAACTTTCCCGTCGTGATTTGCTGGCGACAACGGCGGTCGCGTCGGCAACGGCTGCGTTCGCCGTTCCCACATTTGTTCCCCGAACCGTCATGGCCCAGGGGAGACGACCCGGTGCCAACGACCGCGTCGTGATCGGTTGCGTCTGTGCCGGTGGTCGTGCACGTCTGCTGATGGAAAATATCCCGGAAGACGGGCAACTCGTCGCGCTGGCCGATGCGAACTTTCCGCGTGCCATCGAGTATCAAAAAGCCCGAAACGCGGATTGGGACTTATACGGTAGTCACTGGCCGATTCTCAACCGCAAGGACATTGACGCCGTGATTATCACCGGTCAGGAGTTTCAACGGATTTATCCCTGTATCCACGCTTGCGAAGCGGGAAAAGACGTTTACGCCGAAAAACCGCTGACGCTATATGTTCAGGAAGGACGCACCCTGATCAACTGTGTCCGCAAGCACAAAACGGTGTTTCAGGTCGGAACGCAACAACGTTCGATGGGAATGAACCGGGTCGCTTGCGAATTCGTTCGCAACGGCGGACTTGGCAAAATACGTTACGTTCAGGCCGTGAATTATACCGGCATGGGCCCGTCCAACACGAACATGGGGAGCGGGACGATGGCACCGGGTTTCAACTGGGACCTGCATCTCAACCAGGGGGCATGGCACGAGTATAATCTTGGCTGGATCAACGGGCGCAATTTCTACGGCGGCGAGATGACCAACTGGGGTGCGCACGGCATCGACCAGCTTCAATGGGCACTCGGCAAGGATCATACGTTGCCGGTGGATTTTATGCCGCTCTCCGAGGGGTACGACGGAAAAGTCGCCACCCGTTATGCCGACGGAACCGAACTTCGATTTGAGCTTCCCACCAATGGACCGATCGGCGGCGGGATTATCACCGGCGAAAAAGGGAGACTCGAAATCAACCGGAATAAATTCACGTCGAACCCGGTTGAAATCGCCGGTGAACTCGTCAAAAAAGTCGATGAAAAGGAAGAAGCACTCAAATGGGACGAAACCATCGCGGCGAAATGGCATATCCAGAATTGGATTGATTGCATCAGGAGCCGGGAACTTCCCAATAGCGATGTCGAAACCGGGGCGAATAGTATCGCGGTCTGTCACTTGGTCAACATTACCCGTTGGATGGGTCGGCAATTGAAGTTCGATCCCGTCAAGGAACGCTTTATCAATGACGACGAGGCGAACTCTTGGGTCGACCGTCCACGACGTAAAGGTTACGAATTGCCGGATTATTGAGCATGATATTGATGAACCGCCAAAATCCGGAACCGTTGGTTTGTCAAGTATTCAATATTACTCTTTCCCCTTAAAGGCCATGAAAACATCTCTCCATCGACGCGATTTTTTAGCCGCCGCCGGCGGTGCCGCCATCCTGGGTTGCTCCGCTTCCGGGCTTTTTGCCCAAGACTCCGCTTCCGGCGATCTGTCGGAATTCGTCCAGGTCAGTCAACGTGATCCCCGGTATTTTGAACTCACCAACGGCAAACCGTACATTCCCATCGGGCTCAATATGATCAGCCCCCCGTGGCCGTGGACTGACGGCGAAGAACTGACAAGACTCGAGAATCAGTGGCTCAAGCCGCTTTCCGAAAACAAAGGCAATTTCATTCGTATTTGGCTGTCCACTCCGGCATACGAGGTCGAACGGGAACGAGCCGGAGTTTTCGACGAAGAACGCAGGTTAAGACTGGCCAAACTCTTTTCGCTTGCGAGAAAATACGGCATCCGCATGAAACTTTGTACGGAACATTTTCGGCATCTTGGCGGAGGCGAAATCTCGTGGGCTGCCCGGCCGATGCACCTCAAGGAAAACGGCGGCCCAGCCGAGAACACGAGAGCTTACTTCGCCGGTGAAGCAGGCCGGGTACACTACAAGAAAAAACTTGATTGGTACGCCGAGCATTTCGGAAGCGATCCCATCGTCTTCGGCTGGGAACTCTGGAACGAGATGGATGCCGTCGAGGGACTTCCCCGTGAAATTCTCTGGGATTGGTCCACCGAGATGCTTGCCGCACTGCACGAACGTTTTCCGAAAAACCTGGCCATGCAAAGTTTGGGCAGTTACGACGTCGAAAACAAAAAAGCCGGCATTTATCGCCAGCTCTGTGATCTGAAGGGCAACGACGTGTTGCAAGTCCACCGTTATCTCGACCTCGGAGCCCGTTGGAAAATTTGCAGTGAACCGATGGCGTTTCTCACGGCTGAAGCGGTCAGGGATATGCTGGCTCCGAAGGTTTTGAAACCGGTGTTGCTTGCCGAAAGCGGTGCCGTCGAACCAAATCACGCCGGAGCGTTCAAACTATACCCCAGAGATCGAGCCGGTATTCTTCTCCATGACGTGCTTTTTGCCCCGTTCTTTGCCGGTGCCGCCGGTCCCGGACACATTTGGCACTGGGACGCTTACGTTGCTCCGAACAACCTTTGGTTCCACTTCGCACGCTTTGCCGCCGTTGTCGAAGGACTTGATCCGCCTGCGGAAAACTTCCAGCCTTTTGAACTCGACGACGAACGACTTTATCTCTATGGACTCAAAGGCAATACGAAAACGCTCATCTGGTGCCGCGACAAAATGAATACTTGGAAGACCGAACTCGAAGAAGACAAAGTCCCGGAAACGCTCTCCGGACTCGCCGTTGATCTTGATGCCAGAGGCAAGCGGGTTCAGTTTTACGATCCCTGGCAAAACCGCTGGACGGACGGCAAAGCAAATGGAGAAAAGATCGTCCTGCCGAATTTTCGCCGTTCATTGGTTGTGACAGTTTCGTGAATAATCCCAATATCAGAGCCTCGCACGGAACAAATGGCGGCTCTCATTTTCCTCCTTTCGGAACTCTGACTGCTTAAACGAAAAATTCCAGTCTCGTAAACTATTTCCAGAAAGTATTACCCATGTCAGATTTTCAACTTTCCCGTCGTGAATTGCTGACGGCGACGGCGGTCGCGTCGGCAACGGTTGCGTTTGCCGTTCCAGCATTTGTTCCACGAACCGTCATGGCCCAGGGAAGTCGCCCCGGTGCCAACGACCGCGTCGTGATCGGTTGCGTCAGTGCCGGTAATCGTGCCCGCCAACTGATGGAAAATCTCCCGGAATCCATACAACTCGTCGCGCTGGCCGATGCGAACTTTCCGCGTGCCATCGAATACAAAAAAGCCCGAAATGCGGACTGGGACTTGTACGGCAGCCACTGGCCGATTCTCAACCGCAAGGACATTGACGCCGTGATCATTACCGGTCAGGAGTATCAACGGATTTATCCCTGTATTCACGCTTGTGAAGCGGGAAAAGACGTTTACGCCGAAAAGCCGCTGACGCTTTATATTCAGGAAGGACGCACCCTGATCAACTGTGTTAAAAAGCACAAAACGGTGTTCCAGGTCGGAACGCAACAACGCTCAATGGAGCTGAACCGGGTTGTTTGCGAATTTATTCGAAACGGCGGATTGGGCAAAGTGCGATTCGTTTCGGCCGTGAATTATACCGGCATTGGGCCGACCAACACGAACATCGGAAACGACGAGCCGACGATCCCGCCGGGTTTCGACTGGGACCTGCATCTCAACCAGGGGGCTTGGCGCAATTATCATCCTTCCTGGATCAATGGGCGCAATTTCATCGGCGGCGAGATGACCAATTGGGGGGCGCATGGCGTTGATCAGATTCAATGGGCACTCGGCAAGGACAATACGTTGCCGGTGGAATTTGAGCCGGTCTCCGAAGGCCCCAACGGAAAAGTGACCGCCCGATACGCCGACGAAATCGAAATCCGTTTCGAACTCGACTATGGGCCGTCGGGCGGCGGAATTTTCAACGGCGAAAAAGGGAAGCTCGAACTCAACCGGAACAAATTCATGTCGAATCCGATTGACATTCGCAACAAACTCCTCGAAAAGATCGATGAAACGGAAGAAGCAACCAATTGGGACGGATTAGGCCAAATGGCGTTTGCGCAGGCGAGATTGCACATGCAGAACTGGGTCGATTGCATCAAGAGCCGGGAACTGCCGCATAGCGATGTCGAAAGCGGACATCGCAGTGTCGCATTTTGCCACTTGGTCAACATTACCCGTTGGATGGGTCGAAAATTGAAGTTCGATCCCGTCAAGGAACGCTTCATTGATGACGACGAGGCGAACTTTTGGATCGACCGTCCGCGACGCAAAGGGTATGAGTTGCCGAATTATGGGGCATGATTTTCCAGGTCGCTTCGTATTTTTATCACTTACCTAAATCCAACCGCCACATAAAACGGCGGATTTACAAAATAATGAAAAGGAGATTCCCATGTTGCGCTTGTTATTTCACTTCATTGTTATTTTCATATCCATCTTTGTGTCAACGACGCTGTACGGCAGTGAAAAACTTCCAAAAATTCTCATTGCCGAAGATGGCCGATCATTCCAAACCGAAGGCGGCAAGCCGTTTGTCCCATTTGGAGTGAACTACTTTCGCCCGGGAACCGGTTGGGCTCCGCAACTTTGGAAAACGTTTGATGAAACGTTATTTCGTGAAGATTTCGCGTTGATGCGGGATGCCGGTGTCAATTGTGTTCGCGTGTTTCTGACTTTCGGTTCATTTCAGACCGAAAAGGGCAGAGTTGATCCGGAAGGATTGGTGAAATTCGACAAACTGCTTGACATCGCCGAGGAATACGGCATATATATTCATCCCACAGGGCCTGATCACTGGGAGGGGCCGGGGGTCTTGAGAGAGTTTGGAAGAAATTACGACAAGTACACGGATGATGGAATCCTTGGAGAAACGGTTCTCTTCTGGAAAGAATTCGCAGCACGGTACAAAGGGCGAAACGTGATTTTTGCCTACGATTTGTTGAATGAGCCGTCCATTTCGTGGAATTCCTCGTCGATGAAGCCGAAATGGAATTTGTGGTTGAAAAACCGCTATCACTCTGCGGAAGATTTTGCACAAAAGAGAAATCTCCCCCTGGAAACAATCGACTGGGGAAATGAAGAAGCTCCGACAGACTTTTCCAATCGGGAACTGATCCTTGACTATCAGCATTTTCGTGAAGAACTGGCCGATCACTGGACTAAAATTCAGGTCGATGCCATCAAAAGTGCCGATCCGGATGCTTTGGTGACAGTGGGGTTTATCCAATGGAGTATTCCCGCAGTGCTTCCCGGGGTAAAGCAATATGCGGCGTTCAAACCGTCCCGGCAGGCACAGTATCTTGATTTTATGGAGTTTCATTTCTACCCGTTGGCGACAGGGTTTTATGTCTATGACAAAGAAGGCGACAGGGAAAAAAACCTTGCATACGTTGAATCGCTTGCCAGGGAAGTTGCCGCAATCGGCAAACCGGTTATCATTGCCGAGTTCGGCTGGTATGGCGGGGGCAAGTTGAAAAATTCCGGTCAGGACAGACCCGCCGCTTCGGAAGAGCAGCAGGCCGAATGGAATACCGCATTGATCGAAACCACAAAGGGATTGGCTGTCGGTTGGCTCAATTGGGGATTTTTCGATATGCCTGATGCGCGTGACATTACAGAATTGTTGGGACTCTACACGGTTGATCGCAAACCGAAAGCCTGGGGAATCGCTTTCAAAAAGCTCTCTGAACAGTTGTCCGGCCAAGCGATCATGCCAAAACCCGTCGGAGTACGTCCTGAAATGGATTGGGACCTGTTGATCTCCGACCCGAATGCGTCCCCGACATTTCAGGCGGAGTATTTAGAGGCTTTTATGCAAGATGGAGGGGGCAGCAACTGATCATGAGTGCCTGCGACAACTTCAATCTCTGTACCACAACGGGGGTTTATATGAAGTTTTAATTTTTTTGATGGTCTCATATTTTTTGGAAAGAACAGTTTAAGAAAGGGTATTCAAATATGAAGAACGTATTTCTTGTGGTTTTCGTGGTAACCGCTTTTCTTGGGGGAGGCATTGCGCAATTGCCGGCTGATGAACCGGTCAAGATCAAGACATTGATCATTGACGGTCGGTTTTACAACGGGGAGGAAAGCGAGCCGGCTTTGAAAGAGATTTATGAAAAGTCGGGACGATTTACGGTCGATGTCGCAACAACCCCCGGGGGGCGGGACATATTCCGTTTCAAGCCCGATTTTTCCAAGTACGATGTCATTGTCTTGAAGAATTACCTCGGCACCCGTTGGCCGAAAGAAACGGAAGATGCGTTTGAAAAATTTGTTCGTGAAGGTGGCGGACTGGTCATTGTCCATGGGGCAAACAATTCTTTTCACGAGTGGAAAGAGTACAATGAGATGATCGGCCTTGGCTATGGACAAGGTCGCAATGAAAAGGACGGACCGTATCTTTACGTCAAGGACGGTAAAGTCGTCCGTGACACCTCGCCGGGGTCTGCCGGCGGTCACGGCCCGGAAATGGACTTTGTTGTGAATACTTTTAAGCCGGATCATCCGATCATGGACGGGCTTCCCGAAGCATTTATGCACAGCGAGGACGAATTGTACTACGGTTTGCGTGGACCGGCCAATCATGCGACGATTCTTGCCACGGCCCATTCAAAAACCAACGAAGGTGGATCGGGAAAAATTGAGCCGATATTGCTTGTGATCGAATACGGCAAGGGACGCGTCTTTCACTCGATGCTCGGGCATTCCGATGCGGCATGCAAGTGCGTTGGATTTCAAACGACACTGTTTCGCGGTACCGAATGGGCGGCGACGAACAAGGTGACAATACCTTGTCCGGATGATTACCCGACTGCGGACAAGGTCAGTGTTCGACCTTAGGCTTTCGCCAAATGGTTTATTGGAACAAAAAAATCCCAACAATGAAAGGTTGTCTCCATGAGAAAAGAAAAAAACACCCGCCGTGGTTTTCTGAAAACTACAGCCGCACTTGTCGCCACGGGCATTGCAGTGCCAACGCTCATCCCGCGGACGGCACTGGCCCAGGGACGACGGGTTGGCGCGAATGACCGGATCATCGTCGGTTTCGCCGGAACCGGTGGTCGGGCAAGACAACTCATGTCGCACATTTCCAAGGACCGTGCGAAGATCGTTGCCATCGCAGATTTCTGGCGTTGGAAGATAGGCGAAACCCTCAAGATAAAAAA
>Ga0123353_10010914_pt1 | contig 12733 bp, 9 predicted proteins | sample TergutLab28metaG_3_FD_92763 | JGI IMG/M metagenome (GOLD analysis project Ga0123353, IMG submission 92763) | Labiotermes labralis P3 segment gut microbial communities from Petit-Saut dam, French Guiana - Lab288 P3 | ecosystem: Host-associated > Arthropoda: Insects > Digestive system > Gut ...
AGCTTGCCGCCTTGAACCCGGCGATACTGTGTATTCGTGAATTTTTGTTGTTTTGTGCTCATACACTGGGTACTACGAACCAATACCAAAAATGGTTCAAACTTTCTGGCCAGGGTAATAATTCAGAAGAAAGATTAAAATAAATGTTCGCCCGTTGTACTCATGGTCAACACGATGTGCTTGAGTCCTTTGATTTGTCTCAATTGCTTGAGCAACTCTTGTATTCGTTCCTTTTTTCCCCGCAAGACGATAATTTCCATACAATTTGAATGGTCAAGATGAACATGTTGTGAACACTGAATTTCATGGCAAAAGTCATGCTGCACATTCAGAATTTTATGGACGACGTTCGATTTATGATGGTCGTAAACCATGGAAATGGCTCCGGCGACGTGCTTTCCCTTCGTCCATTCTTCTTTGACGAGAGCATCTCTCATGACATTCTTGATCGCTTCAGAGCGAGTGGGAAAGCCATGTATCGCCGAATACGCATCAAATTTTTCAAGCAACTCTTCTTCAACTGAAATACTGATTCGTGTTACTTTTGACATATCTAAGCCTGATTATACCTGCGGTAATATATTTTTGGTCTTTGGCAGAATTTTCTCTTTCGTTTTCGACTACTAAGTTTAACCGTCTTCGATTTAGTCGTCAATAACCAATAGTCGTTTCTGTACATGCGTACTCGTTCCACTATTACTTGGAACAAAATAGTATGATGTTACAACTTGCGACGTCTGCCGACAGGCAGGCCTTCGGTCTCGCGCAAGAGGTCGCATTTTCATAACAATTTTGCCGCAATATTGAGTCTTGCTTGGGATTCCATCGCCGTATATAATATTTGATGAAGCGTTATTTTTCCTTGTGATCTCGTCTATTGATTTTTGAATGACATTTTGCAGAACAGGAAACCATGAAAACGACGATTACCCTTCTATTGTCCTTTTTGGGGTTTTTGACGTGTTCGCTCGTTTTTTCGGGCGACGACATTGTGATTGCCGATTTTGAGGGGTCGGATTATGGGAGTTGGGTTGTTGAGGGGACGGCCTTTGGAACCGGACCGGCGCAGGGAACCTTGCCCGATCAAATGCCTGTTTCCGGTTATGAAGGGAAGAGACTTGTCAATTCCTATTTTGGAGGGGATGGAGCAACGGGCAGGTTGACGTCTCCGGCATTTACGCTGGAACGGCCGTATCTTTCGTTTCTGATCGGTGGGGGCGGTGTTGACGGTCTTGCCATGAACCTCCTTGTCGATGGAACCGTTGTGCGTTCGGCCAAGGGACCGAATATCCATCCGGGAGGATCGGAACAACTGGAATGGATGTCCTGGGACATTGCCGATTTGCAGGGAAAAGAAGCGAAAATCGAGATAATCGACGAGGCAACCGGGGGTTGGGGGCACATCAACGTCGATCAAATCGTTTTGACGAATCAAAAGAAGATGCTGGTCGAGAAAGACCGGACGATTTTTGTCGACAAGGAGTTTGTCCTGTTTCCGGTCAAAAAAGGAGCACCAAAACGTTGGATTCGCGTTTATATTGATGATCAATGGGTTCAGGAGTTCTTTGTCGAGCTTTGTCCGGAAAATCAGCGGCCTGATTTTTACGCCAATTTGTCGGTTAATGTCTGGCACGACAAAAATGTGAAGTTCGTCATCGAAAAGGTTTCCGAATCCTTTCAGGGACTCGACGGAATTCTGCTGAGCGATAAGCCGGTGGGCCAAATTGTGGGGAATTTGCGGAATGGTCAAATTACTTATGGTGTTGACGTGCCGCTTTATTCGGAATATTTGCGTCCGCAGTTCCATTTTTCACCGCGAACCGGTTGGACGAACGACCCGAACGGCTTGGTTTGGTACAACGGAACCTGGCACTTGTTTTATCAGCATAATCCCTGGGGGACGGATTGGGGAAACATGACCTGGGGACATGCCACGAGTCCCGATTTGCTGCATTGGACGGAACAGGCGGATGCCATTCACATCGACCCGCTGGGGACGATTTTTTCGGGCAGTGGCGTCGTCGATTGGAACAACACCTCAGGTTTGCAGGACGGCGATGAAAAACCGATCCTGCTTTTTTACACGCAAGATGGCGGAACCGCACGATTCGGGCATCCTGTTTCGCAAAGTTTGGCCTACTCGACCGACGGGGGCAAGACGTTCAAAAAACATGCAAAAAACCCGATTATTCCCCATATTATTGGAGGAAACCGCGACCCCAAGGTCATCTGGCATGAGCCGAGCAAGCAATGGGTGATGGCCTTGTACATGGATGGGGAGGATTACGCCCTGTTCGGCTCGCCCAACGCAACGGACTGGACGAAATTGTGCGACATCAAGAATCTCGGCTGTTCGGAATGCCCGGATTTTTTCCCGCTTGCCGTGGACGGGGATTCTGCGAACGTGAAATGGGTTTTCTGGGGCGGAAACGGAAAATACCTGATCGGCTCGTTCGACGGGAAGACATTTACGAAGGAGACCGAACCACTCACCAATAAATACGGCGGAAACGATTACGCGGCCATGACATTCAGCGATGTTCCCGACGGTCGGCGAATCCAACTCTCCTGGATGCAAGGCGGTCAGTATCCCGAGATGCCGTTTAATCAACAGTTTACCATTCCGCGTGAATTGACACTCCGAACAACCCCGGACGGCGTTCGCCTGTTCATGGAACCGGTCAAAGAGGTGAAATCGTTGCGAAACCGGATGAAAGAGGTGAAAAACGTGGTTGTTTCGCCCGGAAAAGATCGGCTTCTGTCGTTTGTCTTCTCAGGTTATGGTGTCTTGTACTGTGGGCCAAGTAAGTATGGATATCTGCTCATCAATTCGCCGCTTTGTGACAATGAATTGACGATTGACGTCGGCAAGGTGGACCAACTTGCTATTCGAATCGGAGAACAGACGATTGTGTACGATGCTCAAAAGGGGCGAATTGAACTGGATAAAATTTCCGCCCCGATCACTGTCAAGGACGGCATTCTGAAACTCCGCATTTTGTATGATCGGACCTCGATCGAACTCTTTGCCCAAGACGGCGAGGTTCAGATAGCCGAATGTTTTCTCCCGAAAACCGACAGTTCCGTCAAAGATTCAGAGGAATTTTACAAAGGAATGACGATTTCAACCATCGGCGGTAAGGCAAAAATTCTCGATGCCAAAACCTGGAACATGAATTCGATTTGGCAGAAATAAGCCCGATGGGAAAGAGTATTATCTTTCCGTTTTCAGTATGCCCAGATTTCCCTTTTACCATCTCAATGCCACAGCCCATAATATTGACCGAACATTCGCCTGAGATCGTCACGCTGACGCTCAACCGCCCGGAACGCTGCAACGCTTTTTCGCTGGACTTGTTGGAACAGCTTGATTCGCACTTGAACCGGATTGAACGCGACAAGCAGCGTCGGGTGGTCATTCTGTGTGGGGCGGGCAAAACGTTTTGCAGTGGCATGGACCTGGCCGAAGCGGCAAAAAATACGTCGCCGGAAGAAATCGAACAGGCAAAAACCTCGGAGACATTCAAGTGGTACAAAACGCACCAACTCAAAATGGCGTCGTTGGTTGCGTTCATTCTCGTCAAACTCCGACAAATGCCGCAGATTGTGATTTGCGCCCCACATGGTTTTGCTTGTGGTGGCGGCGGCGGGCTGATCGCGGCAAGTGACCTGGTCGTGGCGGCGGACGATTTGAAAATCATGTTCCCCGAACTGAAACGCGGCCTGCAACCGGCACTGCTTTTTCCTTTGCTGCGACGCAAGTTGCCCGATTCCGCGTTGCGGCAGATGGTGCTGACGGGCATGGCGATCGACGTGCAACGTGCGAAAGAGTTCGGGCTGGTGCATGACATCGTCCCGCCGGACATGCTGGATGAAGCGGCGTTGTCCCTCGCCCGGGAAGTTTGCCTCGGCGAACCGGAAACCGTGCGTTTTGCGAAACAGCAGATGCAATCGCCCGGCACGGGTTGCGATTTCGAGCTTTTCATGGAGGAAATGCCGCAGGCGGTCGAACAGCACACGCTGTCGTGGTTTTCCGCATCGGCTCAGGAAGGCGTGGCCGCGTTTCTCGAAAAACGACTGCCGAAATGGGAATAAGGGTCGCGCAAGAATAACGTGACCGTTGCAACTCTTTATTATGGTGGTCATTGGTGGGCTTCCTGCCTTGTGCATAAGCTCAGTACAAGTTCAGCAGTACGACTTGACCGTCTCAAACATGGCCACGAGGTTTTCGATGGGGGTTTGGGCCTGGATGTTGTGAATCGTGTTGAAAACGAAGCCGCCGCCCGGGGCGAAGATGTCGATTCGTTCACGGACCTGGTCGCGGACTTCGGCGGGTGTCCCGAACGGCAGCGTTTTTTGCGTGTCGACTCCGCCTCCCCAAAAAACGAGCCGGTCGCCAAATTTCGCTTTCAACCGTTTTGGATCCATGCCCGCCGCCGAGCACTGCACGGGATTCAGGATGTCGAAACCGCATTCGACAAGCGCCGGCAAGAGCGGGAAGATCGCGCCGCAAGAGTGTTTGAAGGTTTTCCAGGTCGTGTGCGTGTGGACCCAATCATTCACCGCCTTGTAATAGGGAAACCAGAGTTCGCGGAACAATTTCTCCGAACAGAACAGCGACCGCTGCGTCCCGAAGTCGGTGCCGCAGATGTTGATCACGTCAACCGTGTTGCCGAGAACGTCGTGCACCTTTTGCAGGTTGGCCAGGGCGATTTCGAGTTGGCCTTCAAAGATCGCGTGAATGTGTTTGCGCCGGGAGACCGTGGAAATGTACCATTCGGTGATGTCGCGGATGCCTTTGGGGTGTTTGAGCTGCATCCCGGGAACAGACCCGACGTCGCCGAATCCTGTTCCACCGATGTTCAGTACGGCTCCCCGGCCCGTCTGTTGGATGGCGTTGAGTTGTGACCGAACGGAGGCCAACGTCTCGTCCGAAATCGGCTTGAACTCTTCGAGATTGTCTTCGACCCGGAGCGTCGCGTCATTGATCGGCTCCTGACGGATAACGGCGTCGAAGAAAAAGCTGCGTTTGGGCATGTGACCGGACGGCGGGACAGTGCGGTCACCGCAGGGATAGATGAACACGTCGGACCCGGTTTCCTCGACCTGAAATTCTCCGCCGACGAGAACCGTCTGTCCCCACGGCGTTTTCCATTCCTTCCACTTCGTGTTTTCGTAGCCGAATTTCGTCCAAGGCGAAAAAACACCACGGGTAGAAACGCCAAGAACATCAAGAAGGTCGTCGTCGGGAAAACCGAGCATTTGATAGGGGTCATGAACCTTGAGGAGTTTCTCTTCCAGTCCGTAGTGCCTGCGAAGGCCCACCAGACAGGAAACGTGAATTCCCGTCACGACCGTCGCACCGAGGTCAAACACAACGGGCCCGTCCTTGTGCTGCAATGATTTTTGGAGGATGTCGCGTCCTGTCAGCATGTTAATCTGGGTGTTCCACGTGGAATAATGAAAAGAAATGGTTGAATGAAGAAAAATGGTTGATAGTCATTCCGACCGGCATTCTTCCCAGGCGCTGGCGAGGAGTTCGCAGGCACGGTCGATTTGTTCCTCGGAATTGAAGCGTCCGAAACTCAGGCGGATCGTTCCCTGGCATTGGGCGGCTGTCCGTCCGAGTGCGGCGAGCATCGGTGACTTCTGATTGGACCTGCCGAACGAGGCGGCGGTTGTCGAAAAACAGAGTTCCGGAAGCCGGCGTTGCATTCTGTCGGCGTTGACATTCGGAAATGTCAGCGACGTCGTGTTCGGGAGCCGTTCGACCTCTTTTCCGTTGATTATCAGTCCCGGGACCATCTCGGTCAATTGATTTTCGATCCGTTCCCGAAAAACGAGCATCCGGTCGATCGACGCGAGCATGTATTTATCCGCGATTGTTGCGGCTTTTCCCATGGCGGCAATGTAGGGGACGTTTTCCATGCCGGAACGGAGTCCGCCTTCGTTTCCTTCCCCGTGGATGATCGGGCCGATGGATGTTCCATGCCGGACGTACAAGCCGCCGATCCCTTTCGGGGCGTAAAATTTGTGGCCCGTGAACGACAGGAGATCGACTTTGAACTGTGATACATGAACTGGGATTTTTCCGACCGCCTGACAAGCATCGGTGTGGACCAATATCCCGGCATGACGACACCGTTCCGCGATTTCCGCAAGCGGCTGGATGATTCCGGTTTCGTGATGAGCCATCGTCACGCTGACAAGAAACGTATTTTCCTGAACGGCGTCAATGACGGATTGAGGATCAATCAACCCACGGTTGTTGGGCGGGATGATTGTCAGTCCGTAACCGAGCGATTCGAGGAATTTCGCACTTTGGGTAACCGCCGGGTGCTCCATCGATGAAATAATCAGATGACCGGAAAATTGCGGGGCGACATGAAACGCCGTTCCGATCAGGGCGAGGTTGCAGCTTTCCGTGCCGCTGGAGGTGAAGATGATTTCACTCCGTTCCGCCCGGAGGAGATTTCCGAGGAGAAAGCGTCCTTCTTCAACCACCTCAAACGCAGCACGTCCAAGAGCATAATGACTGAAGGGACTTCCGTAGTGTTCGGCAAGAAACGGCAACACCGCTTCCTGGGCTTCCGGTGCAACTGGCGTTGTTGAATTGTAGTCAAGATAGATCAGTCGCATTTAAAAGGAACACACATATTAAGGGAAAAGGGATCAGTTGACAGGGAACAGGTGGATTACAAACCCCTGCACCCTGTCAACTGACCCCAATAAAAAGTGCGCCGCGCCGGTGTTTTCGACTGGCATCCGGCGATCAATTCGTATACCATAGCCGATATGAGCAGTAGTTTGTAGTCTTCTGCCTCGTGAAACTTGCGAAAACGTCCCGCGCTTGCAGGGCTTTCCGTATTCCAATTCAGGAATTTCCAATCGGCTTGAGTATAAAATGTACTAAGCGTTACCGCCGCGATTGGCACGTTTCTGGACATCGACTTCAAGGACACCGAAAGCACGTTCGTGACGTTCCAGGGTCATCATGAGGGCGTGGAGCAAACGTTTTGCGGTGTAGTAGTTGGTGACAACGCGCTGGGTCACCGGAATCGGTTGCGTCGGGATTCCGACAGGCTGGGGATTGAGTCCGAAGTCAATGATCAACTCTTCCGGGGTCCCGGTCACGCGGCAAAAATTCGTGTAACAATAATTGGTGACAACATTTGAGTCATCAATCTGGATTTGTTGCCCTTGTGCGGGAGCACGTTGCGTTTCAGGGGCATTCTGGGCTTGGGAGTCGGCATTTACTGGTAAATCTGAAGACACGGGTGAATTCTCCTTTCACAAGGGGGAGAAAAATTGGTTAAACAGGGTAAACACAATAAACCACAATTTGATGTTAAACGGTGATGAATTGTTCCCAAAACAAACGAAAAACACTAAACTATATTACGTTATCTTTGGCTCTTTTGTTCAAAGAAGTCACAAATAACTCATAAGATGATTATAGCATGATAATCACGCCACCGACAAAGATTATACAAAAATAGTACGAAACGCAAGTATCAAAGTCAAAGAAATAAGATTATTCGCGCCGTTTTTTTCACAAATCCGTAATTGTCGGCTAAAATATTTAACGTGGGATTGTTCCAGACACAAATCCGGAATGAAAACCTACTTGATAAGTCATTATTTGTTGCTACATCTATAGTTATACAAACTTTTACATTCTCTTAACATTCATGACAAATCCCAATCATCCAACCATCGACAAGATTCGCAATGACTGTTGTTTGCTTGACGGAACGGACTTTGTGATTCCGGAACACGTCCGGTTGATTTCGCATGAAACGTTCACTTCGGCACCGGAGATTTCTGTAAAAACAATCATTCCAGACTGGTGGGCGAAATTTTTCTGCTGGTGTCGTTTGATTTATGATCTTTTTTTTGCATTTCAGCTTTTTTTGGCTGCAAAAAAAGGAACGGTTTTGATCATCAATGGAAGTCGTGAACGGTTATGGCTTTTTCTTGGATTTTTGAATCAATGTCCATTGTTTCGCAAGAGAGTCATGTTACTTTGGGACGTGTTTGTGGAGTATCAACTTGGTCGGGAAAGACGGTTTTGTTTTTTTCCATTTTTGAAATTCAAAACAACATGGAAAGAAAAAGTCGCGCGGTTCGCTTTGATGGGGTTCGATTTGTCGGTTTTGTGGTCGAAAAAACAGGTCCCAGCTCATGCTGAATATTTTCAAATTCCGGAAGAAAAATTTATCTATCTCCCTTACAAAGCCAATCATTCCCAATATGGTCAATATGACATCTCCATGGGACGATTCATTTTTGCAGGCGGAAACGGAAAACGGGACTACAAATGTCTTGTTGATGCTGTTCGTGGAACGGAAATTCCTGTCATTATTAGTGCTACGGACCCCGTTGTTCGAAAACAGATTGATTTTCTCCCCAATGTGATGGTTCTCGGAGCCTCCGAACCCGCTTTTGCCCAACTCCAAGCCGCCAGTGAGTTCATCGTGGTTCCCATGAATGATTCCGGTCTGAAAGGTGGTGGCGAGGCAAATTTTTGTAACGCTATGTGGCATGGCAAGCCCGTGATTGCCTGCTGTAATATGGCTGCTGAAGACTACATCATTGAAGGTGAAACGGGATTTGTCGTTCCTTCCGGCGATTCAAAATTGTTACAAAAAAAAATCCTGGAACTTTGGAATGATCCGGAACGAGTTCGAAAAATGGGGCGGCAAGCCAGGAAACATGCCGAAAAACACTTTACCCAGGAAATCTTCATTCGCCGGTTGTTGCGGCTGGCTTTTGTGCTTGGTGACGAGTCCATTCGTTGACATTTTCCGGTTTTTCGGTTACGATAAAAGGTTGTTTTGATCAATAATATCCTGAATATGCTCAAGCCGGTTTGAAATTCCCAAAGCTGGACATGGAAAGCCTGCAACGCAGGGCGTTTGCGCGAGGCCGAAGGCTACCGCCCATACCGGCTACGGTATATCTTGCCATGAGAGGAGTCGCAAAGCGTGTCACAACCTGTCGACCGGAATTTTCAATCCATGACGTCACTGGACCGGGCCATGACGGCCGCTCAAACCGCAAAGGACAACCGTGGAAAAGGCATTGTTATTCTGGACCTTCGGAAAATCCCGTCCCAGTTTGATTATTTTGTGATCGCCTCCGGAACAAGTCGTCGGCAACTGCACGGGATGAGTGAGGAAATCGATCATGTCCTAGAGGACAAACTCGGTGACAAACGACTCAGTATCGCCGGTTATCAGGAAAGCAAATGGATTGTGCTCGACTATGGTGATATCGTGATTCACCTTTTTGAACCGGAAACCCGTGAATTCTATGCCCTTGAGGAACTCTGGGGAAAGGCGTCGAAAGTTCCGTTTGACAACAGTGAATGTGACGAAAATAAAAGTTCCGGTGCGGGAGACAGAGGAGACAGGGAGGGTGAATAATGGCCCATATCTCAAAGTTGTGCCCATTATTCATTCATGTTGAACGAGCCAAGGTGCATAATCTGAAAGACGTGACGTTGGATATTCCGCGAAACCGTCTTGTTGTGTTGACGGGGCCAAGCGGTTCCGGGAAAAGTTCGTTGGCTTTTGACACGATCTACGCGGAAGGACGGCGACAATATATCGAGAGTCTTTCGGTTTCCGCGCGACAGTTTTTGCATCTTTTGGAACGGCCGGACGTCGAATACATTCGTGGTTTGCAGCCGACGATTTCGATCGACCAAAAGAACGGCTCCAGCAATCCGCGAAGCACCGTGGCGACGATGACCGAAATTTACGATCATCTCCGGGTGCTCTATTCCCGGGCGGGGTTGGCTCATTGTTGGGAGTGTGGGCGGGCGATCCGGCAACAGTCCCCGGAACAGATTCTCGAGGAAATTCTCTCCCTTCCCGAGAATTGCCGATTGATGCTGCTTGCTCCGGTGGTTCGTGGACGTCGCGGCCGGCATCCTGAAATTTTTCGTAAAATCGTGAAGGCCGGATTCGTTCGTGCACGGGTTGACGGTGTTTTGGTTGATGTCGAGGAACCGCCGGAGATCGACCCGCTCAAGCGGCACGACATTGAAGCGATCATCGACCGGATCGTCATGCGCGAAGGAATCCGGTCCCGACTGGCGGAATCACTCAAGTTGGCGATCAAATTCGGGGAAGGGCTTGTGATTGCCTCCTATGAAAAGGAGCGAATCACCAACCCAGACGGAACGACCAAAAGTGTTTGGAAAGATTTGCTCTACAGCACGAAATATGCGTGTCCCCGATGTAAAATCAATTATGCGGAGCTGGAACCACGGACGTTCAGCTTCAACAGCCCTTATGGGGCATGTCCGACATGTCAGGGGATGGGAACCCTTGAGACGTTTGATCCGGAACTTGTGATTCCTGATCCGAGTCTGACGCTTTCCCAGGAAGCGATTGCTCCATGGAAAAACGCTTCCGAGACTTCGGCCAAGCTTTATAAAAAGTCCCTGGAGTTGTTTTACAATCAATTCGGCGACCTTTCCGGAGTTTCGATTGCCCATTTCGATGAATCTCAGTTGGCGTCTTTGTTGTATGGCCAAGCCAAATCCAAGGATCAACAAGCCGACACAAGCGAGTCGGTTGATTCTTCGTCCCCTTCCGATTCCTCTTCCTCTGATTCCTCTTCCGATTTCAGTTCCGGTTCCGGGGTTTTGGCGTCTTTTCCGGGAATCATTCCGATTTTGCAGGAAATTTATGCGTCTACGGGAAATAAAACCGAGAAAGACCATCTTGAGACGTTTCGCAACGTTATCCGTTGTCACGATTGCGGCGGGGCAAGGTTGCGGCGGGAAGCACGAAGCGTGACGGTGGCTAAACGTCGCATTCATGAAGTTTGTACCATGACCATTGAGCAGGCGCTCGAGTTTTTTCAAGCGATTGAGTTTCCGGAAGAACAAAAACCGATCGCGGCTCCCATTGTCGAGCAAATTTTCCTGCGGCTTGATTTTTTGAGTCGCATCGGGTTGGATTATCTGACTCTCGACCGGAGTGCCGACTCTCTCAGCGGCGGCGAACTGCAACGTGTCCGGCTGGCGACCGGGCTTGGAACCGGACTTGTGGGCGTCTGCTACGTGCTTGACGAGCCGTCGATCGGTCTTCATCCGCGCGACAACCGGCGGTTGATTGACGCCATGCGGATGCTTCAAAAACGGGGAAACACCGTCCTCGTGGTCGAACATGACGAAGCAATCATGCGCGAGGCGGACTGGCTGATTGACGTCGGGCCGGGCGCCGGACAACTCGGAGGAAGAATCACCGCCGAAGGCGTTCCCGGCGACATCGAAAGGAATGAGCGTTCCTTGACCGGAAAATATCTCAACGGCGAGTTGGCGATTCCCGTGCCGGCGAAGCGGCGCAAGATTTCCAAGAGTCGTGCCATTGTTTTGGAAGGTTGTTCGCTGCACAATCTCAAAAATGTCACCGTTTCGTTTCCGCTGGGGTGTTTCGTTTGCGTGACCGGGGTGAGTGGCTCGGGGAAAAGTTCGCTTGTCAATGAAACGCTTGTTCCAGCGCTGGCCAAACGCCTCAACGGAGAACGTTTTAACGGAGGCGGACAAAGACCGGGACCGCATAAAAGTCTTCGCGGGGCCAACAAAGTGGACAAACTGATCCGTATCGACCAGTCCCCGATCGGACGTTCCCCGCGGAGCAACCCGGCAACATACACCGGAATCCTGGACGAGGTCCGCAAGGTCTTTGCCGCGACCAAAGACGCCAAACGACGCGGTTACAAAGCCGGACGATTCAGCTTCAACGTTGCCGGCGGTCGTTGTGAAACCTGTCTCGGCCAGGGAATCCGGAAGATCGAGATGCACTTTCTCCCCGATCTTTATGCCGTCTGTCCCACGTGTGAAGGCAAACGTTTCAACCGCCGGACCCTCGGCGTCAAATACAAGGACAAATCCATCGCCGACGTGCTCGACATGTCGATTGACGAGGCGACGGTCTGTTTTGAGAACTTCCCGGTGATTCTTCGGATCCTTGAAAGCCTGAAACGGGTGGGACTCGGCTATCTCACGTTGGGTCAAGCCTCGACGACGCTTTCCGGCGGCGAAGCGCAGCGGATCAAGTTGGCGACGGAGCTGTCCCGGACGGAAACCGGCAACACGCTTTACGTTTTGGACGAGCCGACGTCCGGACTTCACGCCCACGACATCAGACGGCTGCTCGACGTCCTTTCGGAACTGGTGAATCTCGGCAACACGGTGATTGTGATTGAGCATAACCTGGACGTGACCAAAACCGCCGATTGGGTGATCGACCTCGGCCCGGAAGGGGGCCGGCGCGGCGGTTACGTCCTTGCCGTCGGCACCCCCGAGGAGATCGCCGCCGTCGAGGAGAACGAAACCGGACGATATTTGCGAAACGTTCTCCCCGCCACGACTTGAATTTTGCCTTTTTACACTACGAAGGGCGCGAAAACGGAAGTTAAGGGCGCAAATATTGGCGCAAAATCAGCAAAACCCCAAGGAAGGAGCAAATATAACTACGAAGGGCGCGAAAACGGGGCATTTGAGCACGCAAACAGCCCATTCCGCCCCGGAAACGGCAAAAACCGCTCCGCAAACGTCACGTATTACACCGCAAACGTCACATATTACGCCGCAAACGTCGCGTCATACACCGCAAAAGGAGCGTAATATTGTGCAAACGGAGCATCCTGGTGCGGGGACAGAGTATTTCCGACGCGAATTTCGGCCTTTCACGCCGACACTTTCATTATCCTG
>Ga0123353_10010915_pt1 | contig 12733 bp, 4 predicted proteins | sample TergutLab28metaG_3_FD_92763 | JGI IMG/M metagenome (GOLD analysis project Ga0123353, IMG submission 92763) | Labiotermes labralis P3 segment gut microbial communities from Petit-Saut dam, French Guiana - Lab288 P3 | ecosystem: Host-associated > Arthropoda: Insects > Digestive system > Gut ...
ACATACATTCGTAAATATATATATATATACAGCCGTAAAAATCGTATATATATATATATATATATATATATTCTTTACGGCTGTATGTATGTATATACCAGCATCTCATTACACCATATTTACTTTGTGGATGAAATTACATTACCTCAGAGCCAATCCCACTGCAGATATCACACTTCGGAGTTTTATATGAATTCCATGAACTACATAGAAATCGTACTTCGATTACCTACAGGAACAAGAGAAGGTTTTGTTCCCTAAAGCGTCCAGGCCAGATCGGGGTCCAATCCAACCTCCCACTCATTGAATACAGTGACTGTATCCCCGGGAGTAAAGCAGCAAGGATGAGAGTTTGACCACTCACCACCTACTAGCGCCGAGGTTAAACATAACTGGAGGTACATTTCGACTCCCCCATATGCCTCCCAGGCAGGCACGGATACTTTACCCTTACATTAGCGTTCAGTACCCATCAGATACAAGAAAAAAAGGATTGAATATAAGCTGCTGATACACACGGGTCTGTATTTTATGTGCTCTGATATCTTACACGGCAACTAGTTTCCAAAAATTCAGTGAGTCGATTGGATTTTATGTTAATTATTTCTTGAATTAGATCAACACTAATCAAAATTAGATTCACTCTACAACCGAGATTGTAGATTTCTCAGTACAAAAGTTAGATCACATTTGTTAACCATGCGCCATACAATGAATGTGAATGGTGACTTACAAGCATACATCAACACAATCTCAAGTTCGAGGCTAGACAGAAGTAACTAATACAACAAAACAAAATTTAATGTAAATCAATGGACAGTTTTACAGACGGAAGCGCGAGAGAATCGCCTGAGGTATTGTATATAACAGTACTGCATACAAGACTACAGGTTTCATCTCCTGCTGAGACGTCTATGCCGCAACGTCGGTTACTGGCGTGCAGAGTGTCCAGAGTGCTGGCGCGTGACGGTTACTAGAATCGTAATTTCTCATCCGCAAAACATACCGTGACACGTTGCATTGTGAACTAAGCTCAGGAGGTGTGGATTTAATGAACGGGGCCCACAGTTCACGACAGATGTGCCAGCTTCAACACAGCAAGACAGCGCACACGCAATAAACAAACTTGATGTTTTGTTTATGAATGGTTTACGATGCGCCAGCTAGTTGATCCACACAGCCTCCTGCTAAGAGGCAATGAGAGAGTTGGCAAAAATTATTATTTTGTTACAATGCAGGGTAAAAACAAAGCAGATTGAAAGAATAAATATAAATATATATTCTTACAGACAATTTCATGACTTTCACGACGGATGGCCTTCTTGGGTGATAGCGCCGTGAAGAAGTGAACTGTATTACCGACTTTTCATGGATTCTGACTGTTTCATTCTTCAGGGCGAAGTGCCATACTATAGTCCTTGTCTCCCGGACCCCATTTTAGAACTAAATTTTCCCTACGATTTTCTTACTCATATTCTTCCCGTCCCGTACCTTACGTATAGGCCTACTGCACTCCTTTCCAAAATTATGGGGCTGCAGATTCTTATACCGTGTAGGATAATGAATTTCTTCAGGCGTTTCGGAGGAACGTGCTGTCTCCATCTTCGGGGAAACTGAATTTGGTTCAGACCAATTGCTCTGGGTGGCTCAAATCCCTGCATTGTTCCTACATAATCGAAAAATGTCCTCTTCCTAATCACTTCAGCACCCACCTGAGTAAAATGTGTACACCCTGAAGATGGTGACATCGCCTTCTTCCGAAACGTCGAAAAGAACGTATTCTACGCTGTGCAAGGACCCGAAACCATCATTTGAGTAAAACTCGCCGTAAGATTTGTTCCTTTCTACTGGTTGTCATTTGACACCCAGTGATCTGTGGACCTACTAGTGCTATAAGGCAGTCACTTAACCTTTAATATGAACACAGCAAGGACCTCCGAAAAATCTACAGCCCACTTCTACACGGTGTCATTACCCCCAAAACAGGTTCAACATCACCACATTCTCACTGACAGATGGGGTCATGGTTCAGCGACTTCTGTCTTCCAATACTAGCAAAGTGTGTGAATCGACGGAGCAGATGCGTTTGCCCTATCAGATTAAAACGCAAACAGAATATACATGAGAGCTCAGGTTAAATTTTTAGGTTATTTACATATACTTTCTCATCTTCGTAATACATACAGCGTCGAATTGGAGGGCGGATCGGAGCTACGAAGTGTCTGAAGTTTGGACGTAATCGGTCACATAGAGATGAGGAGTTAAACCCAGCATTTTCCTGAAAGGATTGAGGAAAGCAGCGAAGACATTCAGTACATAAATTTTGATGTTTTGCTGACCGTGCATTTCAGTACATTTATCTTAGTAATTAACCAACTTGATGCACATAATTTGTTTTACAATAAGTTTATTTCATGCCTCTACATGTTTCGAGCACATGTGCTCATCATCAGGAGGTCAAAATCAAGTTGGTTAATTACTAAGATAAATTCAGTACACAATCGACCTCGGGATCACCCAAATACGGAATAAGAGTAGAAACTAGTCAGTCACCAGCCTGTCAACTAACACATCAATAAAGCATTGGGAAATATGCAAGTTTTCGTGTTCTTGCAAAAGTGTAGCCGAGGCAGGACTCTTTCTTTTGGTACATGCCAGAGGCTAACCGGATTCCAAAGTCTGTAAGCAACGCAGTGTCCTCATCTATTCGACAGGTTCTAGAAAACCTTTTCTAAGGCCTATCGAGCCTTGAAGAAGAAGACAAAACGTTGCCTTGGAACGTCTGGATCCGATTAGCCACTGACAGCGTCGTACCACAGAAGAACGAACTCCCATTGGGCAATAATCCTTAACAAACGTAACACAATCCTATGTGCCTGTCTCTAGTAAATATTGAAAGCATCCCTCAAATCAAGACAGTGGAATGAGCCGCGATATCTAAGTATATTTCTAGGACTAGGCTATAGAGTGGACACATCTAATTCCTGGCCACATCCGCATTCCTGTTCACCGATTACCGGGAGCTCATTCGGCAGAGACAAAGTGACCAGAGCATGAAGTTTACCATTCATCTTTATCTGACGCCGAAGTTAACGACGCGTGGAACGTAAGTTCGCTGACAGGTATGCGTTTTCATGGCTTGTGCTGAATTCAGTTAAAAGCACCGAAAAGTACACGTCACGCTTGAAACACGACAGATAAAAGTAACCTAATAACTGAACGCGTAAGTGAACGATCCAAATAGAAGCAAATTTCAGTACAAAATATTTAAGGAATTTAGTCCAAGCTCTGGACCCTCAGACCGCAACCAAATGCGACGATCTTGCTAAAGTTCGTAATATTTCATCATTACTTTCCGCTCTTACACTAAATAAGTGCATTCACTTGTGCTGATATATTCTAAACAAGGAAGTGTTATTATAAAGTCCCCAATATAATGTTTAACGACAACACCTTTACCAACTCCCCCCCCCCCCTCCCAAACCTCCAGATTTCTTATTTGCGGACATACGGACGGACAAGCAGATACAAAAGTCAAAATTTGTAGGTGCATGTTTGCAACATATAGTTGCGAATGTGCGAAAAGGAAACATATGCGGATTATTGGGATGAACCGTTAAGTGCCACGTCATACTAGAACACACATTGGAAAAAGATTGCAAAGTCACTTACCGGAAACACTGTCTACCCGAAATGTTTCTTTAAAAAATCAGTGTAATAGTATGGCCAAATCACTGTATGTTAAGATTCCTGTGCCATAATGTCCAGACGCTCCGTCCATGACGGTCATCCTGAACCGGCGTGGCCTAAGCATGGCCTTACATGTGGCGGAAAGTGCAATTATATATCTTCACAGTGCGTGACGTGACACTAATGACAAGGCTAGTTCTTTCATATGAATGCAGTCTGTACAGAAACACAGAAGAACAAAATAGGGTTTGAAGCTGCTAAAATTTGTTTTGTGAGCTCAGTGTCACTGGTTATACTTCGGCATCGAAAGGGTTTGGATATCAGAAATAGCCTGCCTACCTACCTACCTAATAATAGCACTACGGACAGAATTTCAGATTAAAGAAACAAATGTCAGAAACCCGTTGAAAGGATGGAAGGAAACTGCAACCGAAAGAAAATTTTAAATTATTTTATTCGAATAAAAACTAATTTTGGAAGAGACAGCCTAAACAAAAAAGACGCATATGGAGCGGACAATTTGGCCTAGTGCTTCAAGCTAACAATGACAGTGTTCAAAATTATGTCGTGAGAGTACATACTGAAATATTTACAGTATTCACACACAAGCACGAGAGCGTTTATATGTAAGAAGACTTTATCCATATTACCTTCTATTCTTGAGGAAGGGAACAGCTTTTTTTATGCAACAGGTGGATAGAAACGTATTTGGACGAGAGATTGTTGGCTTATTTACGGCTCGCGCCTGCCGCATTTCGTGAAGATAACTCAGAGAGAGAGGGAAAGAGAGAGAGAGACGGCACGAACTCCTCAGTCAAGATGCTGTGTCACTGGGCAGATGGTTGATAGGTAATCCGCACACCGAACCAAGCACATCATACGTGAGGTTCGTCATAAGATTTCATCTGACAGAAATTTAATACATGGACGACTTCGCTACACAGCAAGCTTAATTAAAGAAAACAACACCTTACAGCCCCAGCTTGTCGTCTTTGGTGATTTTAAAACAACCATCTGAACCCAGTGGCAACACTACCGATTAACCCTAAGATGCGGAGTCAAACCTGCAAATCCACGAAAGCTTATGGCGGTCTAAATGGCACGCAGTTATTCCAACAATCTTTGCTGTCCAAATCATCAAGAAGAATCGTTGTTACTCGGGCATTACGCCAATTTTACTGAAACTCAAGTGTTGACAACAAAACAATTACGATGTGGATCAATGTAACATCAGGACGCTTTTGAATTTACATTATGGAATGTCGGTTAGGTGAAATTCATACCGAAGACATTGGAGTATATTTTCTGTACATCCGTTCGGAATCTTGAGTTTAGCCAGTATGGCAGTTCAAGTGCGTGCCCAAACTCACGAAGTATTGCCGCTGCGATTTTGCAGTCCCACACTGACATATCTGTCATTGAACTGTGACATTTGAAGCTTGTGATACTTTGCAAGTTATTATTAATATCCCTTGAGACAAAGAATCAGGCCGTTCAGCAGCAGATAATCTGTTCCTTCATTGTGCTTGTCTGCAGAGTTATACGCCGCATCACTCGTCAGGTGGTAACGAACTTGATAGCAAGAGCAGAGAAGTAAACCATGACGGACGACCGTCTGTTGTCCATTTGGAGTGGCTTAGTTTAGTCTTCCGTCAGTTGGCATATAGGGTCATCGCTTTTCAATTACGTATTTGTTATTCCGCCAAAATGAAATGAGATTTCTCAATGTAACCACTAAATGGCAAAGATTAGCATAACCCCATGAAACGTATTCTTTGAAAAGCTAATAGACGCTACACTATTCAAGGGATTCTCCGCCTCTTATGGAAACTGAAGATTCACTAGTGTTCACGAGAACCCGCCACGGATGCCTACCCTCATCCAGTCTAAAGAACCATTCTAATACTATCCTCTGTAGTATGTCTAGACATCACACGTAGAGTCTTCCCTTTGAACTATCCTACCAACATTTTGAAACTGACTCAAGCACGCTACATATTTATGACATGACATACTTCATTTGATCACTGGTACTCATTTATCGTTTTCATCTTCAGCACAATCCACTTTCTTATCATATTTTCCCTGGAAGATGGTCAAATGAAGTACATACATAGGAAAGTATGTTATAAGTAAGGAAGCGCTTTACCCGTTGAAGACTAAAATTAATACACCGTATATATATATATATATGTTTATCCCGTACCTCATACAGAAAAGAGTGTTGCCATTAGAACAAACAATCGGCGAAAGCTTATAGAGAAACAATCGTTGGGTAATGTACGCAGGAACCATACAAAACACATACATGCACTGGGCAGACAATATACAGAAACTTGTTGTTAGATGTAGTGGTGCCTATTATAACCACTAGGCTTGCATTATGATCGTATAAATTAACAGAGCATACTTTGACGCCGTCCACTGCTGGTCTTTCCTACAATCTTCAGCTTTCAGAGGCACATTATACCTCCCTTCAAGCCTTGGTTCGAGGGTTGAAAGGTGAGAGAGCAGTCAGGTGTACGGACTAGTTCTGATGCTGAAGCGTGAGAAATTTTGGGAGGGTTTTAATGGGTTATTTCGACTGGCCTTGTTGACGATGTTGTAAGAAATACCTTTACACTTAGCACCAGGAAGAATTGCTTTGCATACGTGGTGAATACCGTCCCAGGTTTGCACACCCTCTGACTACAGTATCCCCCAGCCTCTCACAACCCGGACCCCCCCCCCACCACCCCCCCCACCCCCCCCCCCCCCCCCCAAAAAAAGAAATTTTAAAAACCTTGATTTTTTTGACACGATTCATCACGCGCTTCACGTGATTTACACTTCAGCCGAAATCTGTCACTGAAATAAATTGGTGTCCAGTACGTTACGTCTTTGAAACAAAAAAATAAAAAAACTGTGTATTTTATATTAAATTAAAAAACGACAAGATTAGACCTCGTGAGTGAAATCAGATGAGTGAGTCACGGAACACGTAGTTATGTTTGTATGTATATAAATACAGTTGCGAACAGTGTGATGTTACACTTAGAGCATGATTTATATAACATAATTTTTAGAACATTAATTTACATACAGCCGCAGAGTCAGCACGCCCTCCCCTCAATTAAAACTTCTGGGTGTGCACCTGCTGATCACTGACTCTACTTTCTTATCACTCTAATAACTGTTTAATTACTGATTTACCGCCTTTAGACCACTTTCTCTTCTATATCCGTACTCCCCCTAGATGCCTTCATTTTACCTTTACCTTTACCTTTACGCCGCTAGGCAGATACAGAGATAGCACCTTAAACAAGGCCACAGTCGCTTCCTCTCTTCATTTCCAGCTCATTTTTTACTATCGTCCTATCTTCCCTTCGGAGGGTACACAGTGGATTCCTAGCAGCGTCGTCAGTAGAATACTACACATTATCTCCTTAAATCATATGCATTACGTGTTCTCAGTGTGAGGTTTTAGACTTAGGTATCCAGCATGCAATGTGCATGCGCCATATTGTCTTTTGTGGCGTGCCTGGCTCTACAATATTTTTCACATTATCTCACAAACGGCACCAAAAAAAAAGTTATTGAACGTAAAATTTGTTTTTCGATTTTCTCTACAACATGTCTGAAACATTTTTCGTTCTAGGAAGAACTGAACGAGATACGTTCAAAAATGTATATTGGTCTTCATGCAAAGTATCCCTTATTCTTGTACTATTTCAACGAAATTCAAATTTTCTCCATAGATTTTTTAAATATAATCACATATCAAATTTCATGAATATCTGTCCAGCTAGCCGAGTTCTTCCGTACAGACATACGTACGGACGGACAGGCAGGCATGACGAACCTAACACTCCCTTTCCGCAATTTTGTAAACGCGCCTAAAACCGGAACAATGAATAGTAGACAAACAGCCATGATCCTTTGTAAAAGCAGCTGAATCATTATCCCAATATTGTTTTGGATATTATTCATTGACCACTGTCTGAAGTATACGAGATAATAGTGACATCTTCAGAGTTCGTTTAGTCAAATCTTCCGGTAACAGGCAGTCACTGTACTTACATAATGACTCCAATGTCATACTGTTATTCCAAGAGTCATGACAGTCGCCGCTAATGACGAAACAAAAGCGATAATAAGATGTCTGTCAGTATAACGACAATCACTTGAATAAGGCAGCAAAAGCAACTCTCTAAACGTCAGTTATATCAGATAAAGAGTACAATTCAAAAACACTAGCACTTATTATTAATAAACCGTACATTCACTGGTAGGAAATCTCTTGAAGTTGAGTGTGTTGCCTACAGGCCATCGATATGAGCCTCGTGAATCACATGGCAGAAGTCAATGAGATATTTAATTTCTTCCCAGACCTTTGTCAGTATATCCCTGGTAACTGATTATACTGCATCAGAGATCCTTCCTTCTAGTTCAGAAATGTCTCTTGACTGTGGCATCCCTAACATGGCATTCTTCACATAGCACCACAAATATAAGTCACGAAGTCTTACGTTCGATGACATCGTGGGTTACAGCCTTCAGATATCATCTTCATTACCACGTTCCATCCACCTCTCAGATGTCCTCGTACCTCCAGACGAAGGCAAGGAAGCGAATCGCCTTACTGAAGTCCTTGGAAACTTGTGCCAGTTAACTAAAATATCCTGGTAAATGTCCACGATGATTGATTTTCTATCAAAAAAAAATACAGTACCATAAATTTCATGATATGGCAGGGCACAAAACACTTCCACGTTCAGGAAGTCCCGTTTACAATCAACGATTTGACGAAGACTTTGAGAAGCCCAGACTCAAACTTTGCGGCGGCTGACTTTGCTGCTCGAGTGAAACATGACCTCGTCATTGAAATTAGCCATACTGCGGCGCCAAACTCTTCTTAACGTTTCAAGAGGCACTCGCAGAAGAACTTGTATTTCTTGCACCTGTTGTTCAGTTTTTAACGCCCGCACTGACTGCAGATTGTAAACTTTCAAAAGTAAAGGCTCCCAGAGAAAACGCCAGATTGTTATCTGAGGCAAATTCAACCTCCGTAAGTTGACTTCCCTGGGCTGCGCTGAAAGACTTCCCTTTCAAGTTGTGATGCTCCATCAGAGAAGCGTGGGCTACATGGACTCTTCTCTTTGAAGGTAAACCTATCTTATCAAACCGCTTGCATGAGGTGTAAATATACTGACGTTGTGGTGTGTCCTTACGGTAACGTCTGTAAAACCCACGTGCCAAAATCGCGCACTGGAAAACATGAAATGCATTACCCGGTGAAGAAGCCATTTTTTACATGTGGGGGGGCTGACGAATGTGAAGGAGATTATTTCCTGTGGAAATTTTAACAAAGAACATTCACGTTTCATCCATCGCACGATGCATAATAATTTTACTGTCACTTGTATATTTACCGTTTCGTGGGTGTGCGCTTCTTTCTTGAAATGTCCGTAAGTCAGATAACAGACAAGTTTCAACATCATAAAGCTTTCCACTTATCCGTCAAGGATAAACCGTCTGAAGTGTACAGTAATACAGCCTACTAGATCACCCATTGCACACTTAACAAGACTTCCATTAAGTATTCGCAACAGGTGGCCGATCCACCAACTGCAGCACGTACGTATTCTATTACGGATTTCTGCAAAGCAGTAAGTGCGGACAGCTCAACGCCTAGTGTAAAGATCCACGGAAATTTTCATATAGCTACAAAGTAGCCACAAGGAAGCTAGTCTCACATTAACTAACGAAGTTATAGTCAACAAAAATGCAAACCTCCTTTCAATAACTATCTCCATGGAGATGAGTCCTACTTGTAAAGTTCACAGATCTTCAGATAGTCGAGGAATCCCCCGCATATTACTGAACTCAGAATCTCACTACCGTGTTCACAAGAGCCCGCCACCTGACCCTACCCTAAGCCAACTTCTTAAAGATCCAGTTTAATATTATCCTCTCACCTACGTCTAGGTCCTCTAAGTGGTTTCTTTCTCTCAGGTTATCCCACAGAAACCCTGTATGCAACTCTGATCTCTCCCCTACGTGCTACGTGTGTTTTACGTATCACTATTTGGGTACACGTTGGTTTTAGATATGTAATTATTATTATAATGGTAATTACTCTCACAATCTATTGTCCCCGAAAACTGTCATGAACTGGAGTACCGGAACATTATTTGTCACTTTTCTCCATTTACTATGTGAGTAATGGAATAGTGGAGGAAACCCGAAGAATAGTATTAACTTGGTAAATTATTGGACATCACAGTCTCTTTTGTTATCAGCGAACCTTAAAACACAACTTTATGGATTACGACGCCATATTTGTTGGTAATTTGTTAGCGACATTTCGGAGAAGCCTGGCAACTCCATTTTCAGGGTAGTCTAAAATGAAGACAGAGAACTCCACCGAAACGTCAAGAGCAAGCTACCGATCAATAGCGTCACAAGTCAGAAGATTATAACCTTCCTCTTAGGTCACTGGCATCCCAAGTTGCATTACATATTTCAAAAGAGTTCCAAAACTCGTATTATGAAATGACAAAAAACCTAACGTATTTGAAAATGAAGCTGGAAGGAGGGGCGTTAGAAAAGCATTTTTATGCTGCACATAAAATTATGCAGGGCCCGACAAAAATGATTTAAATTACTGCCTATAGGCACAAGTATAACATCTCCATCTAGTGCGGAAGTTGAGAATAAGTGGGGCTACATCTCGCCTCCTCCATACGCCTTCATGATAGTTTAAAAATTAAATGGAAGTTCAGTTCTTTAAGCAGTGTGAATAAAGTCATAAAGACTGAAACAAACACTACATTTAGTTTTCGTCGCTAAGTCAAATGACTAAATAATTCCATGTTGTATATTTGAAACAAGCGTTTGGAATGAGGTCTGTCTCGGAATGAGCGATTCAATTGTTCCTGTGTTGTAGAGAGGTAAACGTATTAATAACGGTACTGCTATTACGTAACGAGATACAAGTAGACTGCGCCAAGAAACATCAGCAGCACAAGTACACAGCGAGGCATGTAGACCCGAGGCCAGGCCAGGCCTACTTATGCAAATTACTAACTTGCTTCTCTACTCACCGCTCGTCAGCCTGGAATGTCCAACCGTTCCCACTTAAGCTGTTCCGCCTTACACTCGCTCAAGGTTGACTTCTTCATAAGCTATTTAGCAATGTTGTATCAAATACTTGACTTTTTGCATACCATGTGACTGCGACATAGCAATTTCGTTAATAACATGAACAGATTCTATACACTTTACATCACATATCTTTAGACACAGGCGTTCCTATGCTCATACACGTGTCACGCGTTACCTAACTGGCTTACTATTTTCTGTATTTTCTTATACACGTTAGCTTGTCATTTTTCCTATTTTTTCGGGCCATTTTTGCACGGGTCCCTTGTGTAATTTTTTAATTAAAACTTGACCTCTAATTAACTTCAAAATATTAGAATGTTGTATTTGACAATGTTTATAATGGTAAAGGTAAAGGCAAACGTGTCTCTGTACACACCATGAGGGCACATATGGGAACAGAGGTATAGCTCCGCCCAAAGTTAACGTTGGCTATATGCTGAAGTGAGGAGTTGGCTTCACATTTCGGTCTGTCTGCCTCGGACGTAAGATAACGCGATGTCTAACGGAAAAGAGCCTGGGTGTGCCCAACAGCCCCTCTGGACTTTGTGGGTTAGAGAAGGGTCTGTTGCCGCTGCCTGTAACCGACAGAGGACTCCTCAGTCGCGCAGCACAGAACACAGTCACTACACCGAACACGCTACCTCAGCTCCATTCTTAAGTGATGAATTGATATAATACAAGTTATGATGACTAATTTGAAACAGGCAGAAATTTCTTCAACGCCGCCAGTCGTTTGACATTGCGCCCCCACAAACCGAATTTTTTACCCTCGGATTTAAAGCACTCCTACATGCAACAGCTTATATGTAATTATACACTATAAGCTAGCAAAATGCACCTTTTCTAAACTAATATTTTAATTTATATCTTCTACATGTTTCGAAACCGAGGGGTCATCTTCAGAAAGATGGTCTTACATAGGTTATGATACAGTATGCTGTACATGCTGAAATTACAACAAAAGGTTTTTATAAGATTTCTAAGTATAAAATATTTGACTTTTCAAATATATCGATAAGAACATAAAACACAGTAGTTAAATTTTGTGATACAAACATCAACGTATAAATGTAAGATTATATTTACGTCATAAGTTTTAACTACTATGTCTTATGTTCATATCGATATACAGGGTGATTCAAAAAGATGGACTCATTTGAAAAGTAAACGGCGCCTCAACACACGCCAGACAGTTGTTTGCGGCTTTCCAAGTTCTCTGCTCGCTCTACGGGTTGACTTGCGTGGGCTACGCTCAAAACTCTCATGAATTCATCTCACGTTCTCCTTTGATACACGCAAAAAATCTTGTGCTGCATAGTAGCCATTTTGATCTCAACTGAAGCTGCTGCATGGCTGTGCGCTAGACGAGCGATTTAGTGGTGGTTTAGGACTTCCTCTTTCAAGTGTTATGTAGATCATTCATATACCATGTATAGTTCAGGAAATATAGATGTACGAAATTGAGTCCATCTTTTTGAATCAACCTGTATTTAAAAAGTTCAAATATTTTATACTTTGATATCGTATGAAAGCCTTTTTATTTTAATTTCAGCGTGTAAAACATAATGTACCATACTTTTATGTACAGTAATCTTCCTGTAGATGATCCCTCGGGTTCGAAACACGTAGAAGACATAAATTAAAATATTAGTTTAGAAAAGGCGCATTTTATTGGTTTATATTGTATAATTATATTACAATGCATTTTGCAAAAAAACATAAAAACAAAAAAAAATTATGTGTAAGTTATGTTAAACACCGATAATTAATAATAATTAATAATATTTATTTAACTGCAATTGGGTTTTCACCCGGTGGCAGTCGTTTTTAACACATATACAAGAACTTGAAGCTGTACTACTAAATTTACATCGGGAGGGATACATGAGAAGCATGT
>Ga0123353_10010916_pt1 | contig 12732 bp, 9 predicted proteins | sample TergutLab28metaG_3_FD_92763 | JGI IMG/M metagenome (GOLD analysis project Ga0123353, IMG submission 92763) | Labiotermes labralis P3 segment gut microbial communities from Petit-Saut dam, French Guiana - Lab288 P3 | ecosystem: Host-associated > Arthropoda: Insects > Digestive system > Gut ...
ACCCGTTTAGCCTTTCGTGAATCCGGCATGTACATTGTGCCGATTGTCATTGTATTGTTCGCCTACGTTTTGCTGAAACTGGACCCGCTACGGTTTTTCGATACGCCGATTGCCGTACTGGCGGCACTGCTGGGATTCTTTCTGGCATGGCGGTCGTTTGCCGACTACGGCAACGTTCGGGCATTCCTGTTTTCGAGGGCATTCACGCCGACACGCTTTTTCATGGTGCGCTGGCTCTTCGGAGTAGGAACCATCCTCGTCGTTGGAATTGCCATTGCACTGTTGCTCGCCTACGGAATCCGGCAGGGTGTCCAACAACTGTTGTTTGCCAACGGCTGGTTTCCGTGGGTACGCTTTGAAGAACTGCATGTGCTCATGTGTTACAGTTTCACGGCGTTATTCGTCTATCATTCGACGATGTATTTCATGCTCACGAACAGGTATCGGGCACCGCGTCGCTATCGGGGCATTCGCTGGTGGCTCCGCGGACTCGGAACGCTGTTGCTGATCCTAATCGGCATTGGCTTGGTGTTAACCGTCGGTGGCTTTGCGCTTGGAGACCTTTTCGCCGAAGTCAACTATGCGCTGGAAGTCGTGCCGTTCCTTTACCTGATTTTCGGCATCCCGGTGCTGGCACAGTTGGCACTGGCACCAGCGTTCGGAATTTATTGTTATAGAAATTTGGAGATTGAATCGTGATAAAAAAGGTCGGCAACCTACCTTTCAACCGATAACCAAAAATACTATGAAACGCAAATTGAATCATGATATTCCCCCTTGGGTTGCCGAGGACGCGGTATTTTTCATTACCGTGTGCTGTCGGCGGCGGCACTTCAATAGTCTCGCCAAACCGGAGCCTGCTGGCAAGATACGGGAAAGCCTCGTTTATCGGCAGTCGCTGTGGCAGTGGTGGACGGTTTATGCACTGGTTATGCCGGATCATTTTCATGCCTTGTTCGCTTTTGGACGAGGCTTTGAAATGAAGAAAGTCATAACCGACTGGAAACGGTTTCACACCCGGCACTCGAACATCGAGTGGCAAGAAAATTTTTTTGATCATCGAATTCGTACCGACGAATCGTTGGATGAAAAAATGGAATACATTCGCCATAATCCGGTACGGCAAGGTTTGGTTGCGAAACCGGAAGATTGGCAATACGTTTGGACAAATAGCGATTTAAGGTAGTCAACCGACCGCCGGGCGGTTGGTGCGGTACTCCGCACTGGCACCCCGGAAACGTGTCCGGCAAACGGAAGACATGTCGGCGTGCCTGTCGGCTATCGCCGACCCATCGCCCAGCGGTCGATGGACTACCTTTTAACTGACTACCCCTCAAACCCTTAACCCCTTGTAACAACAATGACCCGTCCCCCATTTATATTTCGCTTGATGCTCAGCACACTGTTCCTGCCGATCATGCTCGCACCCGGCGTGCTGCTGTACTTTTTAATGTTTCACTCACCGGGTGCTTATTTTTGGATCGACCGAAGCACCGTACTCGGTCTGCCGACCCAAGTGATGATACTCGCAGGTATTTTGTTTCCCTTCGTCCTCTGGCTCTGGATGTTCTGGAGCGGCAACTGGCGGCGACCGGTACTGACGGCGGCATTTGTTTATGGCACCTGCTTTGTTTTCGGGGCGTTTGGACTCGTCGAATCCTACACGCCGCCGGAAAAACGGATGATCAACCTGTACGGCACCAAAGGAATAGACGTGTACTGCAACGGTGTGCATCTCGGACAACTGCCGCTGAAAATCCGCGTCGAAGAATTGATGGCAAAAGTGCCCGAATGGACTACGCCGCCAGAGCAACGCTGGTACAGCGACGCAGATCATAACCAGAGACGCACCACTTGGTTGCCTTGGGACGATTTCCGCAAGGAACGATTCGAGGCATCCAAAGAACTGTTCGCAACAACCGGCAATCGCAACACAAGCAACACACCCAGAGCGATCAAGGCGCGGCAGGAAGCGTTGAACAAACATGATGCCGAGTGCCGGTATTGGTGGAGTTATCGGTCGGGCGACACACAGATGGCGTTTTTGCGCAGCGAGAATGCCTATTATTTCAACCAACCTTTTGAGAAGCAATCGAGTTATTACAGCGACTGTGGTTCTGCCTTTTCCCCATCAGTTGGTTTTCATGCCCAGTTGCTCGCCGATGTGTTGCCGGAACTTACGCCGGAGCAAAAAGCCGATTGGGATAAACATGTATTGAAACATTGGTCGCTACTTTCAACATCGCTGCACAGGGCTTTGAGTCAAGCGACGACAAGACATCGCCGGGATAACAATGAGGGGCTTGCCGAACTCTACGCGAGTGCCCTCCATTCCACTGCCCGGTTGCACTATGGTCTCTCCGACCCTCCGACCGAAGAGGAGTGCCGTAAACTACTGGCAGATTGGGTGCAGGAATCAATAGATGATGGTGCGTTTCGATTCAATTGGGACCGTTCATCATTGCACATGCCGGTTGCGAACATCTCGCTGCTTCCCACCGACATTAAGGAACCAATGCGAAGACCGCTAACGGAACAGTGGAAGAAAGACAAATATCGATTTGAAGACGGCTGGGCTCCTGTTGCCTATCTTATCTGGCAGGATAAACATCCTGACCACTTTGCCGATTTCGCCCGATGGTCGGCAACGACGGGCAAAGCCAGAGTTGCACTACTGGAAAATGAGGCGCCGGGTACCGTTGCACTCTTCAAGACATTGCTCAACCGCCGGAGTCTCACGCCAATTTTGCAGGGGCAAATTTATCGTTATCCGGATCAAATCAATCTCTATTCGCTCGTCAATAATCCGTTGGCTGAGCCCGTTTTTCGGGAGTATATCATAAAGGCACTATCTGACCCGGACCACAACGAGTCGACTCGAAGCAATGTCGAGCAAGCGGTAATCAACGCGACTTGGCTACGGACGAATCGGAACGACACTGACAAGGATGAACTTGCCGCCTGGGTGGCATCGTTGCCAGTCCCGGCATCGTCGAAAAGCCTTGCGTTGCGAACGCTACGGATTCGTCAGGATAACGTTCTGACCTTTGCCGACCAGTTGCAGCAAGCCGCCGGACGACGGGTGCTGATTGAAACCGAATTGACGCTTGACGACGTAGTCAAATGGTTTGCGGACAATCCCGAAGGCAGTCTTCAAAAGTTCATTGAGGAGCAGGAGGAAAACATTTTGGTCAGCAACCTATCCGATGGAAGACGCAACCGTGGGGTGCTTTCAAGTTCTGATTCCTTTGATTTTGATGGCGGAATAGTCGTAAGCCAAAGGAGCGATGGACAGACGGATGGCGGGCTGCCGAGTTTGTTTGTCCGTGCCTTGTTGCGAAGCGACATGCCGGAAGGAGACCCGCGGGTTCGAGAACTCATTCGGCGAATTTGGAAGCAAAACCATGAACATGTCGAAATGGCGGTGAGAAATGAATACGGTGCGTTCAATTTTCAGCGGCAGAACGCATTTGCCACCGATGTTGGTTCAATTTATCTACCGGAATATATCCTTGATTTGTACTTGTCGCCGGAGTGGAACAAGAACATTAGCGTTGACTTGGCTTTCATACTGGCATTATGTGAATCGCCGAAAGCAGGTGAGATTCTCGAAAAGTGGAACGACATGGTGAGTGCGGCAAATAGACCGCGGATTGAACGTTGTTTTGAGATTTGGCGTACCCGGAATGCTTTTCGGCAGATGAAGATGGAGATTTTTCAGGACTTGATTGCCGGGCGCATGGTTCCCGATGATCTGCTGTTTCCTCAACCCGCATGGGTTTGGAAAGATGGGCAATACGTCCAAGGGGAGTAAAGAGAGCCAGCGACTATGTCGCCGGACGATTGAAAGGCTAAAACGGTTTCAGCGTCAGCCGTTCCAAATGGCGGCGCACCGGTTCCAAATTCGGATTGATCTCCAGTGCCTGCCGAAAACATTCGATTGCCTGTGATTTGTCATGAAGTTGCAGGTAAGCGTGTCCCATTCCGATGACCGCCCCAAAATGATAGGGATTCAAGTCTAACACAATGCGGCTGTCTTCAATGGATTCCTCAAACTTTTTCAGAGCGAACAGGGCGATGGCACGTTGATTTCTGGCTTCGACATAGAGAGGGTATTCGTCGAGCAACACATTCGCATGGTTCACCGCCTCACCGTATTGTTGAGAGGCGATGAGCCGCATCACAACGTAGAGTTCCTGACGTTGTTCGTCGGAACCATCACGAGACCAAACCGACTTCAAACTGCTTTCGGCAATGAGTCGCACGCTCCGGTCATAGTCTTTCAACAAACGCCCCAGCACGTCGTTTGCCTGATAAGTTCCGACGAACCCGAGCATCAGAGCCGCCGCTCGACGTGTTTCCACGCACACCGCCCCCGTCAAACGGATCAGCGAAGATTCGTTGTAATACTGCGTCGCTTGATTGATGAATGTTCTGGCATCATGTTGTTGACGATAGTCAAGGTACAATGTTGTCAATCGCGGTTGCTGTTTGTCAAATGAGTCCATCATTGCTCTCCGGCGGGGATTTGCTCCATGCGGTTCTGATTATACCTAATTTTCCGATAAAAGGGAACTCACCATAGGGGTGGGGCAATGAGCCAAATGAAAAATCGCGATTCTCACCCTTCTAACTCCTTCTCCTCTCCCTCCTCATAGATTTCTTCGAGTTGTTTGAGTTTCAAGATGGCGTTTCTTGCCCGCTGTAAAAAGGATTCCTTCCGTTCATCGATTTCGAGCCACATCGGCGGTCCGAAGATGACCCGCGAAAGCATCGGCACCGGCAACGTTTTGCCACGCGGTAAAATACTGTTCAAATTGTTCAAATAGATCGGAATCAGTTCCAAATCAGGTCGTCTTTTACAAAGATAATACAGTCCGCTTTTGAATTCACCGAGCGTACCGTCCTGAGAGCGTCCCCCTTCGGGAAACAAGATCAACGAATACTCGTTCTTTATTTCGTCCACCATGACTTTGATGGGCGTGTTTTTGAAACTGACGTTTTCCCGTTCGATCAATACGGCTTTTAACAACGTTCGGGAAATATATCGTCGCACAGGACCGGCATCCCAATAATCTTGGGCGGCGACCATTCGGGTTTTTCCCCGGATTGCCGGAGGCAGTGCTGCCCAAACGACCAGTGCATCCAGATGGCTCGTATGATTGGCAAAATAGACCCGCTGACATGAGTCGTCCGGCTGCGACTCATACCAAAGCACTGTTGATCCGCTCACAATACGAGCCAAGAGAATCAACGTCTTTTGGGCAAAGGTATTAAATAATTTCATGAAAATTCCGCACAGAATAGCGGTACTTATCCGTTAGGAGCCATGTTCGGGATTTTGTTTTGATCAATTCAAGTTCAAATCGAGCATTTTCAAGAACCGGACGGTCAAGAGTAAACCCTTCGATGGGTTCCTTGTTGATCCAGTAGAAAACGGCGGAAAAACGGACTTTGGCAACGGGCGGTGAAGCGGCATCATTGACTTCGATTTCCAGGTCGTGGTATTTGGCTCTGGAAATAACGCCAAACCCCATCGAGATTTTGGCAAGTTGTTGTATCTCGTGCGCCTTCGGATGGATAAACTGAGATACCGATTCGAGATCATCCCTTTCGACAGCGACAATCAACGCATCCAGCATGCGTTTGATGGACTTTTGATCTGTGTTGACTCCATAGTAAAGGATCAAACCGAGGGCAAGCGTAAGGAGTGGTAAAGTGATCGCGATGACAAAGTTACGACTCGTTCGGTTGTTGTGGTACCATAAAAAACCGCAAATACCGACAATGAATGTCAGCACGATCCAAATCCAAAGGTAATCAATAAAAAAACTCATTCTATGTTCGCCAAAACGACGAGCAAGTCTATCATGCAGTGTTGGTTTCGTCAAGCCACGTATTTCCTTAATTGCGGGAAATGCAATCAGGGGGCGTAATTTTATGCACCCGAAAGGGGAGCCGTGCAGCAACATTTTGTTCTTTCCCTTTTTCAGGAAAATCATTAGACTTTGTATCGCATGGCAGAAGAAAACGGCGACAAAAAACATGATCCAACCCCAAGGCGGTTGGAACAAGCACGGGAAAAAGGGCAAGTTGCCAAAAGTCAAGATTTGGCGGCGGCGATTGTTCTGCTCCTTGCTGTCATTCTCCTCATGACGCTTGGCAAGCACATTGCCACCGAAGCATTTGATTATTCCCGTACCATGCTCGCCGAGCCGCTCCTGATCGTTCCTGAAAATCAAGAACTTAACGGCTTGAAACAGTCAGTACAATCGCTGTTTCATGAAACCATCATTAAGTTCATGAAGCCGCTTTCAATCTTTTTTTTGCTGTTATTGGTTACAGCCATTTTCGCAAACATTGTTCAAATCGGTCTTCTCTGGCTGCCGGATAAACTTACTTTCGACTTTACCCGACTCGATCCGATCAAAGGATTCGGTCGAATCTTTTCGATGCAGAGCGTTGTCCGGCTCTTGATGGGAATCGTCAAAATCCTGATCTGTGCGGTGGTCGCTTGGTACGCTGTCGAAAACAGCATTGGCGACATCTTAAATCTATCCGAAAATGAAACGAATCAGATTGCGTCGTTTCTCGTTTGGACTTTGTTGATGATCGCCCTGAAAGTTGCGGTCGCACTGGTCATCATTGCCCTCATTGATTGGATGTATCAACGTTGGAAGCACATGCAAGATATGCGCATGACCGATGAGGAACTTCGACAAGAAATCAAAAACATGATCGGTGATCCGCAGATTATCAGCAAGCGGCGACAAATTCAGCGGGAAATGGCAATGAAGCAGCGAGTGCAGGGAACGCCGGATGCGGATGTCGTGGTTACAAACCCGACGCACTTTGCAGTGGCAATCAAATTCGATGCCCGAATGATGGATAATCCCATGGTCGTTGCCAAAGGAGCGGATCATTTGGCGTTTCAAATCCGCAAAATAGCGGCGGAACATGGGATTCCGGTGGTCGAACGCAAACCGCTCGCCCGAGCACTGTTCGACAAAGTCGAAATCGGAATGACGACGGACGTATTAACTCCCGATCATGTGAAAACGCTGGTCGAAGTGATGCTTTACGTTTACAGCCTGACCGGTCGAGACTTACACAGCGAAATGAACTATCGACAACGAAGCCGGCGACGCGCGTAAGAGCAACGGCAATTCCCACAAGACTTTGCCATACCCTTTGTGCGAGAAATCGTATCATTTGCCCTTCTATCATCCTCTAAAAATTGCTACAATACGCAACACCGTTTCACTTCTGTGTAGTTACTGACGATGATCAACCGCTTCCTTCTCTCCGCATTGTTATTGCTCTCGTTATTCACCGGTTGGCTCACGTCCCAACGCTTGTGTGCAGCGGAAATTTCCCTCGCCGAACAGGAGGAACTTCTCGACAAAACCCAAGCCGCTCTGCTCTGGTTCCACTCACTCGACTCCGAATACACCCAAAACCGAACGCCCCCCCAAACCTACCGGGATAAGATCACGCCGATAGAACTGCTTCAAGCCGCCGCCCTTTTATCGTCGTACAGAAAGGAAGAGCAAAACGATCTTGTCGAGCGGATCTTTCACATGATTTCGTTCTATCGGCTCACCCCCGAAGAACATTTTGAAATCTACGATGTACTCGGCGATGCCGCCCTGCGCGAACTCAGCGGTATCGGTTCCCCGTTCATCGAATCTATCCCCGTTGAAGCAGAAAAATTTCGTAAGCAAACGTTGAGCGGTACTGAGCGAGTGATCCTTTATCAGACACCGGAAACGGTACTCGAAGTAATGAAAGCAATCGATGTCCTATCCGTGGTCGGTCGTCCCGTGCTTGTCCGATACTATCTCCGCCGGTTGTTGAGCGGAGAATACGCCCTGACACCAGAAAAAGCGGCAAGGATCGTCGAAACCATTGGCACGCAAAAATTGATGCAACTTGCGATCCATCCCGAATTCGTGCCGCTCGGAAAAGAGGCGGTCGCCAAAATTATCGACGAAGCAAAGAAACACTGGCAGGACCCCGAAAGAATTGCTGAGGCGTTGAAGGAAACGCAATGGTTCACCGACGGCGCAAGAGCGGGGGGCATAAGCCCCCCGGTAAGTCCGCAAATCCGCCCCGAGGCGTTGCCCGCTTTGCGTGTCCTTTGGAAGGGGGATCACCTTTCCGTTCAGCAGGTTTTTGAGAAGTTGGGAACCCTCGAAGACGAGCGGGAGGCAGACGAACTCACGGCGGTATTGCTCTCCCTGCGACCGGATATGAAGGAAGCACTCGCCGCTACGTTATGGAGTCTGAATGCAAAATTGCGATTTCATGCGGCTCGCGGTCTGGCGGCATCGGTTACACAGCAGGACAGTTTTCTGCTTTATCCATTTCTGTTCATTGAAAACATTCTTCCTCCCGGTGCAGAAGAAGAAGCCGTGCTTTCCGACACAGGAAAAGAGGTCGTGAGAAACATACTTCAGCAACGGCGAATTGCCGTTCCAAGTCAAGAACAAGCCGCCGCAATTTTGTTCGAGCGAGCAACGGATTACTTTGAACGCCGACGACCGCTCCGTACCGATGCCGACGGACTTGTATCCTACTGGTTGTGGGGAGCGCGCGGCGACGAAGAGTCGACTATGTGGCAAATGCGAGTCAACATTGAAAACGGCTATAAGGAATTTGCGACCAGATACTACCGGCAAAGTTATGACATCGTTCCGAAGACATCAGCGAATTACAAAACTTACAAAAATGCCCGCATTATTGCAGCACTTGAAAGGCTCGGACATACATCGTTTGGACTTCCTGTGATTGTTAATCATTTGCGTGGTCTTGAGAAGGAAGACCTAGAACCGTTGCTCCAACAATCTCTCGAAAAGGATAGTATGTATGCCGCAACGCAAGTGATCGAATGGCTGAAAGACTGGAGAGACGATGTCGAAGACTTACTCAAATCGACCGACGGCAGACCACGCATATTAGTACAAGCAACTGTTGCGGAAGACCGCCGAGTCCGCTTTGCGGCATTGGAAGCAATTATGAAAATCATGTTTTCACATGAAAGCCGGGAGCGCAACAACGTGGAGCGACCGGATGACGAGCCGAATGATCCGGTCGCTCCGGCTATCGCCTACGCTCCCGGCTTTCATGGACCCTTTGCCGGTTCCAGTCTCGTTGCGGATACGCTGGTTTGGTTTTCGAGATCGGAAGGGCAAAGCGTGATTCTATCAGGACATCCACAGATGGCAACGGCAAATCAAACGGCAAGTTTGTTTTTGGGCTTGGGCTATCAAACGGATGTTGCGACGACCTGCCGGGACTTGTTCCGACTCGCCGCCGCTTCGCCCGATGTGGAGGCAGTCTTCGTCGATGCCCGAACGCCGCAGCCGCCCGTCGGCGAATTCGTGCAAGTCATGCGACAAGATGCACGGACAGCGGAGATACCGATTGCGGTGCTGGGCAGTGATGTCACAAGAGCGGGGGGCATAAGCCCCCCGGTTACCCAACCAAGAGACTCGCTCGTACAGAACCGGGGGACTAACGCCCGCCCGCTCTTTGGTGAGTATCCTCGTTTAGCAAGCGAAGAGGCGGCACGTTGGGTGTTGGATGATCTTTTCGATAAAACGGGAGTGCGGATTGTCCCACCCGATGTGCGTCTCGAACAAGCAAAACAAGCGTTGCGCTGGCTTCGGGAAATCAAGTTGGCGGAGTTGGAGTCTGGAGTGAAGATATATCATTTTGACGATTTCGACGCAGTCGTCTTGAATGCCTTGCACAGTGAGCGTCGAGTGCGTGAGGGTTTAGATTTAGCGGCAGTGGTTAAGTCGGCGGCGTTGCAATCGGCAATTTACGAATTAGCGGCGAATGTCATTTACCCGATGGAACTGCGGGAGTACGCTGCGGATGCGTTCGAGAATAGTGTTCAAACATTCGGCGTGCTGTTGCGTGGTGTCCAAATTCAGCGGTTGTATGATCGGTACAATGCGAGTGAGTTTGAAATAAAGGAATCGCAAGACCTTTTGAGCCGATTGATCGACGTGGTGAAAGAGAAAACGGAAGAAAAATAAGCGTGCAAACATCGGATTGCGGAACGGATCGCTACAATCCGCTTCCTTCCATTGTGGGACCGCTCAACAGTCCCGGTCGAACGACGATGGGACAATCACGGCGAAGTTCCGACCAGCCGACCAGACTCGCTGTGAACTCCAACTTCCATGTAACCTCATTGTTTTTCCAGCGAAAAGAGTGCATGGCTCCCTCCGGCAGGTGCAGAAAAAATTCTTCATGCAGCGGCGACTCCGGCGTGGTACTGAAATCGGATCGGGACAAGATCGTTTGTCGAAACACGTCATGCCGATTCGTAACCGTATCCGTTCCCTGGTGAAATCGGGCAATCTCTTCACACACCAAATCCACCGCCAAATGCTCAAACTGTAAAGTTCCATCCTGATGCAGCAGTATCCGGTATTTCCTATTAGGACAAATCGGGTGATCCGATAGTTCCAATAATGTTGGCGCAACACGGAACGTAACCCAAAGTTGCCGTGCAACCACCCAATACAATACGAATCCAATCCCGAAAAACAGACTCCGAAACAAGATACTCACGAGTTGGTCTGTCCAACTGCCCGACGAATCAAAAAACGATAAAATCAATAGGACAAGAGCAATAATCGTCCATGCCGTCGCAAAGAGGGTTTGACCCACCAGCGGAAAAATCGGTCGCTGTCCCAACGGCAGACGGTACGACAAATGTGTGCCCGGACTCTCGTTGATCCCCCGAATGTCAGGAATTGCCAGCCATTCCGAAGTACGTTGAGCGGACGCAGTGGGGTCTTTCGGCAACGTCAATAAAGCGGCTTGCCGTTCTTTAGAAACCGCCAACAATCGGAACGACTGCGGCAAGCCGATGAAACCAAGAACGATGAGCGAAAAAGACAAGAGGAGCAGAAACCAGCCCCAGACCGAAATTTTCCAGACGACGATTGCCTGATGGGGATCATTGATGCGATACCAACAGTTCGTCCGCCGACCAATGGTAAAGGAATCAAGTGCCGATTGAGCCTGTTCGTAATTGGTGGTAAATCTCTCTTTCGGCTGCAAGGAAAGGTAATCGAACGTCCAGACGTGATAGGTTTTGCCTTCGACGGTATGTTCGAGTAGGACTTCGGGGCGGTATCGGACTTCCGTACCGAATGTCTGTTCGGCAATCCGCACATCAAAAATGATGCCGCGGGAGGGAACAAACTCCTGATACAAGGTCAACTGCGGAATCGCCCAAGTCCAAAGTTGGAGAACGAAAATGACGATTCCGACGATTAAAATCGTCAAAAACGCCAGTGCTTCTCCCCATCGAATTTGCGAAAGCCGATTCTGTTTCATTGAATTCCTGCCGAAGTGGTACCAGAATTATATCACAAACTGATGAAACTGGCGGTTAACGGCTACGGAACAACAACTCTGCTCAACGATTACCTTCGCGGCTCGTTGATTACTGCAAGACAGCCGTCTTCTACAAGACAAAGTTCCTGTGCGATGCGGGCAAGCCGGGCTTCGATTTGATTGTCAATAATTCCCTGCGGCGTTTCCAAAATACAGCCTCCCGGAGAAATGGACTCATCACCCACGACTTCCGTCTGAACCGAACGAGTCATCTCCTGAATTAACAGGTCAATCTGCGGTTTCAACGCCTCGTAGTCCGCTCCGTTCAACCGAATCCGAAGCGATGTGCTTCCCGTTCCCAATTCCAGTGCCTCACGCAATAACCGAAGCGGAACAACTGCCATTTCCGGTAATTGACAATCAACAACTTTCGCCGCAATCGCTCGGACAATGTTCACTGCACTTTGCTCCCAAGACTGCAAAAACGATTGCTTTGCCGTTTCCAACCGATCAATCACCGTTGTCAATGCCGGCAGCAACGATTCCAGTTTTATTCCCAGTTGAATTTCCGCCTCGCGCTGAACTTTTTCGGCATAATCAATCATTGCTTTCATTTCGCCGTCGGCATACCCTTTGGAATGTCCTTCATCATAGCCGACTTTTTTTCCTTCATCGTATCCGGTCTTTCGGGCAGTGTCCTCGTTTTGCTTTAACTGTGCTTTCAGTTTGATTGCTTCGCTTTCGAGTTGTTCCTTTCGGGTTTTGAAGTTTTCTTCCTCCGCTTGGAGACGCTGACGAAGTTCGTCGAGTTGTTTTCGGATTATTTCGGCTTCCTCTCGTGCCTGAGATCGAATTTGCTCCACTTCGGCAAGGGATGTTTCCAACTCGGAGGCTGCTGCCTGACGCACACGTTCCACTTCGTTTCTGACATCGGCAACGACCTTTGCGGCTTCCTGTTGGACATGGGCAATGTACTTCGTTGCCTTATCCTCCAAGTCCACAAAGTTAAAGGGGACCAGGTTGTAAGCAATCGGATGCTGTTGTGCTGCTCGATGGGGAGGCATTTTGTGCCGGACTGTAGAGGCTATTTCCGGCAGAATAGTACAGAAATCCATAGATCAGGGCAATATCAAACAGTACCATGACAAGAAAACCGCACGAGGCTGCACGCCCCGCACGGTCAAACGGCTAACCAACCGTCAATCAATCGCTACCTGCAAAAGCAAGCACTACTCATCGCCTTCTTCGTCGTCGTCAAAGTCGACGGGTCTCAATTCCCACTGACTACACCCAGGCTGTTGGCATGCCCACCACTCGAACATGCCATCTGCGGTCAACTCACCTGTAAACACTAATTCGCACTCAAGCGGT
>Ga0123353_10010919_pt1 | contig 12732 bp, 14 predicted proteins | sample TergutLab28metaG_3_FD_92763 | JGI IMG/M metagenome (GOLD analysis project Ga0123353, IMG submission 92763) | Labiotermes labralis P3 segment gut microbial communities from Petit-Saut dam, French Guiana - Lab288 P3 | ecosystem: Host-associated > Arthropoda: Insects > Digestive system > Gut ...
GGCATCGCAGGTGCGGGTTTCAAACCCGCCCAAAACATAGCCTGACACATGGCCTGCAAGCCGACGAACGGACATGGACGTGTTTGAAACCCGCACCTGCGATGCCCGGATGGAATAAATCAGCGTTTCCCTAAGGAGAAAGTGGTTTGGCAGTCTGGTCTGTGTTGTGCGATTTTGATGGAACCATCTCGACGGCCGATGTTACCGATACATTGCTGGAAGCGTTCGGTAAATCGGACTGGCGCGAGATCGAAGCCGAGTGGCTCGCGGGGCGTATTGGTTCGCGCGTGTGCATGCAGCAGCAGATTGCCTGCCTTGATGCTTCAAAGGAAGAACTCGACGAGTCCATCGATGCCATTGGCGTGGATGAAGATTTTGCAGCGTTCGTCGATGCCATTGCCACGCGTGGATGGGAATTGACCATCGTCAGCGACGGTCTTGATTATGCCATCAGGCGCATCCTGCGGCGGCATCATTTGCCAGCGTTGTCGTATTATGCCAACCGCCTTGTGCAGGTCGGCGTACGATCCTGGAAACTTGATTCCCCTTACGCGGATACTGCGTGCAGTTCGGCTTCCGGCATGTGTAAATGTGCTTTTGCTTGCCGGGCGCGGGCGGTGGGCAGCAAAGTGTTGATGATCGGCGATGGACGTTCTGATTTCTGCGTCGCGGGTAGCGCGGATTTGGTGTTTGCCAAGGGCAGCCTCATTACGCATTGCTTTGACAAATGCCTGCCCCATGTCTCTATTTCTGGGTTCAGTGACGCCATACGCATGATTCCCGTGTTGGCTGGGCGTGAGCCTGTGGTCTGATTTTTTTCTGGAGTGTTTAACACATGTGTGAAGCCGTCCTGTTGGCTGACGAGGCGCGGTATTGTTCGTTCGGTGACACCGTTCATTATTCCGATCCCAAGATTTTTACCCGCTGTGAAGGCAGCTATTTGTACGATGGTGAGGGCACGCCTTTTCTCGACCTGCAAATGTGGTACTCAGCCGTCAATTTTGGCTATGCTAACCCACGCCTGAATGCCGTGCTCAAGCAGCAGGCCGATACTTTGCCGCAGGTGGCGAGTCAGTACCTGCACCCTACCAAGATCGAACTGGCAAAGATGATCGCGCAGGACGCAAAAAAGAAATGGGGCCATGATGGGCGTATTCATTTCAATGTCGGCGGTTCTCAATCCATCGACGATTCGTTGAAACTCGTGCGTAACGCCAAGGGCAAGAATCTGATGTTTGCGTTCGAGGGTGGGTATCACGGCCGCACACTGGGCGCATCGGCCATTACGTCGAGCTATCGTTACCGCCGCCGCTACGGGCATTTTGGGGATCGTGCGTATTTCATCCCTTTCCCTTATCACTTCCGTGGCCCCAAAGGGATGAGCAAAGAGGAATACGGCGAGCATTGCCTGCAGCAATTCGAGCGCCTGTTCGAATCGGAATACAACGGCGTGTGGGATCCGAAGGCGGGGCAGTCGGAATATGCCGCCTTTTACGTCGAGCCGATCCAGGGCACGGGGGGCTATATCATCCCGCCGCCCAATTTTTTCAAGGGGCTCAAGCGTGTCCTGGACAAGTACGGGATTCTGTTCGTGGTCGATGAAATCCAGATGGGTTTTTACCGTACCGGAAAGCTCTGGTCGATTGAACACTTTGGCGTGACGCCGGACGTACTGGTTTTTGGTAAGGCGCTGACCAATGGGTTGAACCCGCTGGCCGGTTTGTGGGCGCGCGAAGAACTCATCAACCCTCAGGTTTTCCCCCCAGGGTCGACGCATTCGACATTTGCCTCCAACCCCTTTGGTACGGCCGTAGGTTTGGAGACGATGCGGATGTTGGCCGAATCGGATTACGAGTCGATGGTCATGGGGAAGGGCGAACTTTTTCTCGCGGGGCTGTGCGATCTCCAGAAGCGACACCCCGAAATCGGTGACGTGGATGGGCTGGGACTCGCGTTGCGCGCCGAGATTTGCGAGGCCGATGGTTTTACGCCCAACAAGCAGTTGCTCGACAAAATGGCGGACATCGGTTTGAAAGGGGGGCTGGAGCACAAGGGCAAACGGATGGGTCTTGTGCTGGACGTGGGCGGCTACCACAAGAACGTCATTACTTTTGCGCCTTCGCTGCACATCCTTGAGGAAGAAATCGAACTGGCGATGGTGCTGCTCGATCAACTCATTACACGCGCCAGGCGGGGATGATCTTGGGGAAGGCAGCGGTTTTCGGGCTATTCGGACATTTTCTTCGCATCCGCGCGTGTAACGATGCGGCTGAAGAAATCCACCGAACGGTCGACCAGGGTGGCTTTTTCCTGGTCGACTGTCACCATATGGTAACTGTCGGCGAGAATGACCGTCTCGACCGGCCCGCTCAGGCGGCGTTCGATGATATGCACGTTGGCGAGGCTGGCGATATCATCTTCGCGCGCGTGGACGGCAATGGCGGGAGCATGAATATGATGCAGTTTTTTTTGCACATCGGCGGACAGGCGGTAAAACTGTTCCAGCGAGGGCCAGGGGTTGCCGGACAGGCCGGCGGCTTCGGAATCCCCTGCGAGCATCTTGCTGGAAATCGCCTGCCGCAGCCGTTCGTTCTTGATCCCGAAGGGAGGGGTTTCTACGAAACGGTTGCGCCGCCCGATCCCCAGGACGCCGGTGACGAACGGAAACAGGAAAGTCAGGTACCGCCCACGCCAGGGGATGTTCCAGCCATCGTAGAAGAAGGTTGTGCCATAAAGGCCCAGTCCGTCGACTTTGCCGGGGTGCTCAATGGCGTATTTCATCGCCAGCACTGCCCCCATCGAGAGTCCTGCCAGGAAGAGATGTTCGACTTTTTCACGCAGCGCGTCGGCGGCTTGTTCGACGCTGGCAAGCCAGTCTTTCCAGCCTGTGGTGAGCAAATCCGCCTCGGTTCCACAGTGTCCGGCCAGACGCACACATTCGGCTTCAAAGCCTGCCGCCTTGAGGCCGCGTGCCACGAAGCGCATTTCGTTTGGTGTTCCTGTAAGGCCGTGGATCAATAAAACCCCGGCGCTGCCGGGGGAAACTTTGTATGGGGTGGTCATGGTTCCTTATACTGAAGCTGACTTGGTTTGTCCATGTTGTATGAGACACCGGATTTGCGTGATCGTGTGGAGTGTTGGAAATGGCCGACATGTTGCTATCAACAGGATTTCACAATCCTGCCTGATTTGCCGGATGGGCCTGGAACCATGAATTCAGCCACGATTGCCCTGTTGTGGCTCATTAACCTGGTGACCGATACGGGCGGACAACTGGCGTTCAAGGCGGCTGCCGTCGAGAACAGGGAAGCAAAGGGGTGGGAGCATTGGCGGTACATGTTGCGCCGTCCGTGGATTTATCTTGGTGTGACCCTGTATATCGCCGAATTCGTCGCCTGGCTGGCGTTCCTTTCGACGGTGGCGTTGGCGGAGGGCGTGTTATTGGGCATGGCCGGTATTGTCACAGTGATGTTGGGGGGGCGGCTGTGGTTCAAGGAACACTTTACGCGTCCGCGTATCATCGGGGTCAGCCTGATCCTGGCGGGCGTGGCGCTGGTCGGTTTTGGGAGGTGAGCGGATGAGTTCGCGCACTTTTTTCATTGGCGGCCTTTTGACGTTGCTTGTTTTCGATACGGTTGCACAGGTGTGTTTCAAGTTCACGGCTTTGTCTGCCGCGCCGCTGACTTTCGATCTGCCGTGGTTGCTGCGCGCATTGGGTACACCGTGGCTGTATTGCGCGATTCTGGGCTATTTGGGCGCGTTCGTGACCTGGATGGTCGTGTTGCGCCGCATTCCCGTTGGCCCGGCATTTGCCGCTACGCACCTGGAAGCGGTAGGGGTAATGGTGATTTCTGTCCCTCTTTTTGGCGAAGTCCTTTCCTTGGTTCAATATCTTGGTGCAGCATTGATTCTGGTAGGGGTGCTTTGCCTGGCATATGGCGAGAAGGATCACACGTTGGGGAAAGTGGTGGAGAAAAGCCATTGATGAGGGAAATGCCCCCCACGGCGGGGTTGCCGCTTTCGCTGCTGGAACTTTTTGGCACAGGGGGGGGCTTTTCGCGCGCCGCGCAGGATTACGTGGGCGCACCCCACGCCGGATTGGCCTGTTCAGGTACGGCTTGTTTTGTGCTTATCCTTACCGCATTGCATCGGTTGTCCGGGCGCCGGACGGTTATCGTCCCGGCCTACACCTGCCCGCTGGTGGCGCTGGCCATCGCACATTGCGGGCTGAAGTTGCGCCTGTGCGACCTGGCTGCCGACAGCCTCGATTTCAACATGGAGGCGCTTGCCGCCTTGTGCGATGAAGACACGTTAGCTATCGTGCCTACGCATCTTGTGGGGCGCGTGACCCATGTGACTCCTGTGCTGCGGCTTGCGCGCAAATGCGGCGCATTCGTCGTCGAAGACGCCGCGCAATCCTTTGGTGCGCGCCGGGGCGGGCAGAGTGTGGGGCTGGAGGGCGATGCCGGGTTTTTCAGTTTTGCCGCCGGGAAAGGGTTGAGCCTGTATGAAGGCGGTTTGTGGGTAACGCATGACCCGGTTCTGGCATCGGCCATTGGGAGGGCACAGGATGAACTCATCGTGCGGGATGTCCGGCAGGAATTCCGGCGCTGCCTTGAACTGGCGGCTTATGCGTTGTTTTACCGTCCAGCCTTCCTGCCCTGGGCTTACGGTATGCCGTTGCGTCGCGCGCTGAAAAAGGGTGACCTGTTGGGTGTGGTAGGGGATGTTTTTTCTCCGGGAGTCCCCATGCACCGTGTCAGTGGCTGGCGGCAAGGGGTCGGGCGGAGGGCGCTTTCCAGGCTCCAGGCGTTCCATCGTCAAACAACGATTCAGGCCAAGCGTCGTCTTGCCGTGCTGGATCGTTTGCCGGGAGTGCAGGTTTTCCGCGACATGAAGGACGAAGAGGGCATCTGGCCCTGTTTCATGTTGCGCTTGCCGGATCAATACAAACGAGATTATGCGCTTGGCGTACTATGGGGCGCGGGCCTGGGGGTGACGTGCATGTTCATTCATGTCTTGCCTGATTATGGCTACCTGCGCCCTTGCGTGCCGCAGGATGCCTGTCCCAATGCCCGCGGCCTTGCCGCGCGCTCGCTGACCATTACTAACAGCCCGTGGCTGGACGATGCCGGTTTTGCGCGGATCATAGGCGTGCTGAAGCAGGTGACATGAACGGAAAAACATCTTGCGGAGAGGAATCCCAAGTCTTGCCTGTGCCGCGTTGGCTGACTGGTGCAGAACCCAGCGCGCTGGTCGATTATTTCATGCGCTATCCGCCGGAGGGGTTCGAGCCGTTCGCATGCGTGACCGGCATGCCCGGTTTCTGGACGATGTTCGATTTACTCACCACGGCGGACGAACGGCTGCTTGCCATGATCGGGAAGATACCCGGCAACCGGTCTTTACGTCGCTGGTTACGATGGCGCACATGTTTCATGGGCAGCACCGTCAGTGAATATTGCCCGCTGCCGCACGGTCAGGCTGAAGCGCTTGTGCAAGGCATGTTCCAGGCGTGGGGACGGAAGACCGCCTTGTTGCTCGTCAAGGACATCCCCTGCAACGCGCCTTTTCTTTCCGGAGATGCCAACCGGCTGGCCGGTCAGTTCGTCGATGTTTGCAAGGCCAATGGGTTTTTCATGGTTGAAGGGCAAGCACTGGCCTGGGTTCCCATCGACTTTGCCGATGAGGGTGCTTACCTGGCGCGGCTCTCTGCCAGCCGCCGTCGTGACATCCGTCGCAAGCTGCGCAGCCGCCGGAAAGTGCACGTCGAGACTGTCGTCACGGGCGCTCCGTGCTTCGCAGAACCGGCTTTTGTGGAAGAACTCTACGCACAGTATCTGGATGTCTATGTCCAGAGCACGGTTCATTTCGACCTGCTGCACCCGGATTTTTTCAGGGCTGTGCTGTGCGATTCCTCCCTCAATGGGCGAGTGTTCCTTTATTACCGGGAAGACAGGCTGATTGGTTACAACCTGTGCTTCATCCACGATGGCATGCTCGTCGATAAGTTCATCGGTTTCCGCTACCCAATGGCGCGCGAGTGCAACCTGTATTTTGTGAGTTGGATGGAGAATCTTGCCTTCGCGCGGCGCGAGGGGTTGCGCACCTACATCGCGGGTTGGACAGACCCCGCCGTCAAGGCTGCCCTGGGCGCGCGTTTTACCCCGACGCGCCACGCCGTATACGTGCGCAACCCCTTGCTACGGCCGCTTCTTCGGCGCATTGCCGGACGATTTGAACCGGACAGGCAATGGCACGGTGGCTCAAACACCCCACAGCTACCAGACTGATGGACGGAAACCTCCCTCCGCTCGTGCTCGACCTGGACGGCTCGCTACGCGCGATGAATCGCCCGGGTCTTGTACGCATGGACTTGACCGGCTGGCAGGAGCGCATCCGCTTCGGGTGCACGGGGCGTGATTGGCGCACGTTTTCAACGCATCTCGACACCCTTTTCCCCGATGTTCATGGATCCGTATTGATGGGCAGCGGGGATTTTCATCATGTGAGCGCCTTCCTGGTTGCGCGGCAGCGCCAACATACGGGCCTGCATGTCCTCGTTTGTGACAATCACCCGGACAACATGCGTTTCCCCTTCGGCATTCACTGTGGATCCTGGGTCGCGCATGTTGCACGTATGCCGCATGTTGCATGTGTCGACGTGGTTGGGATATGTTCCCCGGACGTGGGCTGGGCGCATGCCTGGGAGAATTACCTGATGCCGCTCTATCAAGGGCGGGTTCGGTATTGGACGATAGGCGCGGAACTCGGCTGGATGCGCGCCTTGGGCCTGCGCGATGCTGCACGTAATTTCGGCGATGCCGCAAGCCTTGTCTGTGCGCTATCAAGTGAGCTTTCCGGCGCACATGCGCCTTTATATCTCTCCATCGACAAGGACGTCCTGAGCGAAGACGTGGCGCGTACTAATTGGGATCAGGGGCGGCTGATGCTGGATGACCTGCTTTCCATCATTGACGCTATTGCTCCGCGCATTATTGGAAGCGACATCACCGGGGAAGTGTCCGCCTACCGCTATCGTACCCGCTGGAAACGCTGGCTTAGCGCGCTGGATGACCAGCCCGACATCGCTTCCGGCGACCTGTTACGCTGGCAGCACCAGCAGATTGAGGTCAATGGGGTGTTGCTGGATGCCCTTGCACAGGTGGCGCGAGATACCTGATATATTGATCGCTGCCGACAACATCCCGGTGCCAGCCTTATGCAACTCGTCCTCATCAGCGGCCTTTCTGGTTCAGGCAAAAGTATTGCGCTCAAGGCGCTGGAAGACGCTGGGTATTATGTCGTCGATAACTTACCGGCCATGCTGTTGCCACAATTGGCGGAAGCCTTGCGCAGCAGCGGTTATGTGCGTTGCGCGGTAGCGGTCGATGTGCGATCCGGGGAAAGCATCGCGGCGCTGCCTGGGCAGATGAAATTTCTGCGCGAACTCATCGATGATTTGCGCTTCATTTTTCTCGATTCGCGCGACGATACGCTGATTGCCCGCTTTTCCGAGACGCGTCGCCCCCATCCACTGGCTGGCGTCGGGGTTTCGCTTGAAGAAGCTATCGGGCGCGAGCGCGATGTACTTGAAGATATTTCCGTCCTCGGGCATCGCATCGACACCAGCGACATGCGTCCCAATACCTTGCGTGCCATGATAAGAGATTTCATCGAGGCCAAGGCGGGCGATGGTTTGATCCTGATGTTTCAGTCTTTTGGTTTCAAGTACGGCATTCCACTTGATGCCGATATGGTGTTCGATGTGCGCTGTCTGCCCAATCCTCACTACGACCCGCGCCTGCGCCTGCTGACCGGGTTCGATCCGGATGTGATCGCTTACTTCGAGACACAGCCTGAAGTTGCCCGTATGGTGGAGGATATCCGCGCGTTCGTTGCCGTCTGGCTGCCGGATTTCATCCGCGACAATCGTAGTTACCTGACCGTGGCCATCGGATGCACGGGCGGGCGGCATCGCTCGGTCTACATCGCTGAGCGCCTGGGCGAGGCGTTCCGCGCCCAGGTTCGCGTCCTCCTCCGTCACCGCGTGGTGGTGCAACGGGAAGATAACTGCGCGGCGCAAAGCTGATGCCGGATTCGATTTCAGTAAGGAGATGGTGCGAACTGTTGCGGCCCGGCGATTGGGCAGTCGTGTTGGCCGGGTTAGCGGCATGTGTTGCTGCCGGGTTCTGGCTCTGGCGCGGCAGTGCGCCGGATGGCGTGGTCGTGCGCGCTTCTGGCAAGGTTGTCGCAGAGGCCGGTTTGTCGCATCAGCAGCGCATAGAAGTGAAGGGGCCACTTGGCGTGACCGTGATCGAGATCGAACCGGGCCGTGCCCGCGTCGCTTCCGACCCAGGCCCACGGCAGTATTGCGTGCGCCAGGGGTGGCTTGCCCGTGCGGGCGCGGTAGCGATCTGCGCGCCCAATGAGGTGAGCTTGACGCTTACCGGGCGGGGAGTGGATTATGACTCGCTCAATTATTGAACTGATGCCGACCGCCGAGGATGAGCGGGTGGCGCGCCATGCGGCGGCAGCCATTGCACTGACCGTGGCCGAAGCGGCAATTCCGCTGCCATTGCCGGGAGTGAAACCTGGGTTCGCTAATATCATCACCTTGATGGTACTGATGCGCTGGGGTTGGCGCGAGGCGGCATGGGTGTCGCTCCTGAGGGTGTTTGCTGCCAGCCTGCTCCTGGGGCAATTCCTCGCACCGGGGTTTTTCCTGAGTCTTGCTGGGGCCTTAGCGAGCCTGCTGGCGCTGGCCGGAGCGATGCGCTTGCCGAAGAAATGGTTTGGTCCGGTCAGTTACAGCATTTTCGCTGCCTTTGCCCATATCGGCGCGCAACTTATCCTGGCGCGTTTGTGGCTGGTTCCCCACGACGGTGTGTTTTATCTCGCGCCTCTATTCGGCGCGGCTGCGGTGCTGTTCGGACTGGTCAATGGCCTGGTTGCGGTGACTTTGCTGCGAAATCTTTCAGATTGGGAATCGTCTCGTCCGTGAAAAGGCTGTAATAATATTTGTCTGTCCGCGAATAAATGGGCGGACGTTTTTCAGATATGACCAGAAGGAATGGTTTTTTATGGGTTCTTGCGTTACTCCAGCGATTTCTGGCCCCCTGCTCGAACTGGAACGGCAGTTCCTCGATCAAAGCACTGTAATCGAACGATGGTTCCGTGAGCAATGGCATGAACATGTTCCGCCTTTCTATGGGTCGGTTGATTTACGCAATGCTGGGTTCAAGCTTACGCCGGTCGATATGAACCTGTTTCCAGGCGGGTTCAATAATCTTGATTCCGTGTTCCTGCCCCTGTGCGTGCAAGCCGCGCAGGCAGCAGTGGAACGCATGTGCGCCTGTGCCCGTCGCCTGTTGCTGATTCCTGAAAGCCACACCCGCAATCAATTTTATTTGAAAAACATAGAGCGACTGACGGACATCCTGCACCTGACCGGGCTGGAAGTGAGGTTGGGCAGTTTACTGCCGGAGATTACCGCGCCGACCTCACTGATGCTCCCGAACGGTGGCAGCCTGATGCTGGAACCGCTCGTGCGGGAGGGGAACCGCCTCGGCCTTGTTGGGTTCGACCCCTGTGCTATCCTGCTCAACAACGACCTTTCCGGCGGCGTACCAGCCATTTTGCAAGGCTTGAACGGGCAATGCCTGATTCCGCCCTTGCACGCGGGCTGGCATGTGCGGCGCAAGTCGCGTCATGCGGCGGTGTATGAACGGGTCGTCCATGTGTTTTCAGAAGAAATCGGTATTGACCCATGGTGCATCAGCCCAGCGTTCCGCGTGTGCGGCGGCATCAATTTCCATGAACGTGCAGGCGAAGAATGCCTGTCCGACCAGGTTGATGCGTTGCTCGTCGGCATCCGCCGCAAATATCGCGAATTGGGCATCGAAGATGAACCCTTCGTCGTGGTCAAGGCCGATGCGGGCACTTACGGCATGGGCGTGATGATGGTGAAGGACGCTTCCGAGATCGTGGGGCTCAACCGCCGTCAGCGCAACAGGATGGCGGTGGTCAAGGAAGGGCTGCCCGTCGGGGAAGTCATCCTCCAGGAAGGCGTGCGCACGTTCGAAACCATCGACAGCGCGGTGGCCGAACCGGTTGTCTATATGATGAATCACTATGTTGTCGGCGGTTTTTACCGTGTCCATACGGCACGTGGCAGCGATGAAAATCTCAACGCACCGGGCATGGAATTTCGGCCATTGGCCTTCGATACTCCCGGCACCATCCCAGATAGCCAACAGGAGCCGGATGCCATGCCCAACAGGCTCTATACCTATGGTGTGGTTGCGCGTTTGGCTCTGCTCGCGGCCTCGATCGAAATCGAAGAGATGTCGCCTGCGCCCGGCGATGCGGATAGTGACTGCGGCTGTGGGGGCGTGTCCCCGGAATCGCGCCTGCGCCCTGAAGGAGACCAGCCATGACAGCGGTACTTGATCTCGCTTTCATCGTCGATCCTTTGCCTAGCCTCAAGGTGTACAAGGATTCCAGCGTGGCAATGATGCGCGCCGCAGTCGCACGCGGGCATCGTATTTGGGCGATCCGGCGCGAGGACATCGTCTGGCGCGAAGCAGCCGTCTCAGCGAGTGCCGTGCCACTCACCTTGCGCGCCGACGATAATGACTGGTATACGGAAGGTAAACCTGAAACCCGTGCGCTTACTGCATTTGACATGGTGCTGATGCGCCAGGATCCGCCTTTCGATTTTGAATATCTTGCCGCGACCTGGCTGCTCGAACGTGCCGTCATAGGCGGCGCGAAGGTGTTAAATGATCCGCGCGCCGTGCGCGATCACTCCGAAAAACTGGCGATTACCGAATTCCCGCAATGGATTCCCTCTACGTTGGTGGCGCGCGACCCAGTTCGTCTACACGCTTTCATCGACGAAATCGGCGACGTTGTGGTCAAACCGCTCGACGGCATGGGCGGCAGCCAAGTTTTTCGCGTCACTTCCCATGACCCCAATCGTAACGTGATCATCGAAACCCTCACGCAATACGGCACGCGCACAATCATGGCGCAGCGTTATCTGCCAAGTGTCCGCGATGGCGACAAACGCGTGCTCATCATCGGCGGTGAGGTCATGCCCTATGCGTTGGCGCGCATTCCCATCGATGGGGAAACCCGTGCCAACCTTGCCGCTGGCGGGCGCGGCGTGGCGATACCGCTGACCAAGCGAGAATGGGAAATTGCCCGTTCCCTGGCTCCTATCCTGTGGGCGCGTGGGCTGCTGATCGTTGGGCTGGATGTGATCGGTGGGCAATTGACCGAAATCAATGTCACTAGCCCGACCTGCATGGCCGAGATTGCCAAGCAGCGGGGATTTAGTGTTGCGGGATATGTGATCGAGACACTGGAGCATTTGTGCGGCCGATAGGGACGGGTTGCGGGTATGCCGCCCATTTTGCGCTCCTTGTTTGCTGCTGCGCGTGGCTGCTTGCCGGGTGCGGGCGTGAACGGGTCTTTCAACGTGAGGGCTACGTTTTCGGTACTCGGGTAGATGTAGCCGTCTACACGGACGCCCCTGGCCTTGCCGATGCCGCAATAGCTGCCGTGTTGCGGGAATTCGACCGACTACATAATGCGTACCACGCTTGGAATCCGTCGGAACTCACTGTGCTCAATGAGGCGTTGGCTCATGGGCGCTCCCATGAGGTATCGCCCGAACTGGCCGCGATGTTGCACGACGTGCAACGCCTGTCCGAAACCGGGGACGGCCTGTTCGACCCTTCGATTGGGGCATTGGTCGGATTATGGGGTTTTCACACCGATACTTTCGTCCCAACACTGCCTGACCCGGTGGTGCTTGCCGCACTGAAGGCCGCGCATCCGCGCATGAGCGACCTCGTAATCGAGGGTAGGCACGTCTCCAGCCGCAACCCGGCGGTGAGGATCGACTTTGGAGGCTATGCCAAGGGCTACGCGCTGGATCGTGCTATGGATATTTTGCTCGAATGGGGCATCCGGAACGCGCTTATCAACATTGGTGGCAACATCATGGCTCTGGGGAGTAAGGGGAAAAAGCCCTGGAGGGTTGGCATTCAGCACCCGCGCCAGGCTGGGACGATGGCGACAATGCCGCTCTACGATGGCGAGGCCATCGGCACTTCGGGCGACTACCAACGTTATTTCGAGCTGGACGGCGTCCGCTATTCCCACATCCTCGATCCACGCACATTTGAGCCGGCACATGGCACGCAGGCGCTGACCGTGCTGGTGACGCCCCGCCCGCATGCTGGAGCCTTGTCAGACGTGGCGAGCAAACCCGCTTATCTGACGGGGGACTCCTGGCGTGGACAGACGCGCCGTTTTGGAATCGAGCATGCGCTCAGGGTAGATGCCGGTGGGCGGGTGGAAGTGACCCGTGCGCTACGGGCGCGGCTGGAATTTTCCGAAGCGCTTGATGCGCGCGTGATCGACTGAACCGTTGTTAAGGAAACGCTGAACAATTCCTGAGCGTTCTGGCATCGTAGGTGCGGGTTTCAAACCCGCCCAAAACATAGCCTGACACATGGTCTGCAAGCCGACGAACGGACATGGACGTATTTGAAACCCGCACCTACGATGCCTTGATGGAATAAATCAGTGTTTCCTTAACAGGATGTTCAAAAAGTCTGAAGCACTGGAGAAACCTATGTCTACAAGGCCAAAAATGGCCGAAAACTACCTTGTAAAGCTGCTTTTCGGACTGATTTTGACCTGTCTTGTGGACTCTGA
>Ga0123353_10010920_pt1 | contig 12731 bp, 8 predicted proteins | sample TergutLab28metaG_3_FD_92763 | JGI IMG/M metagenome (GOLD analysis project Ga0123353, IMG submission 92763) | Labiotermes labralis P3 segment gut microbial communities from Petit-Saut dam, French Guiana - Lab288 P3 | ecosystem: Host-associated > Arthropoda: Insects > Digestive system > Gut ...
CCGCTGCTGCGCACTTAGCATGATCACCGTGTTCTCCATATGACACCTCCTACAGTTCTTACCGTAAGTTTATCATATGTTGCATTGATTGTCAAGTATTAGTGCGGACTAGGTACTACAGGGATTCCGCCAATGGCGGAAGCGGCCAGCGCCATCGGCGCATTCCCTGTAGGGCGCTGCATTGCAGCGCCGCCACTCAGAACAAATTATTGCGTTTTACGCTTCCCCGTAAATCCGCTGCATCCTCTCCAGCAGCTCCCATTTGTCCGCCGCCTGCTGGGCCGAGAGGTCGAACAAGGTGTCGGCCTTGGCGGGGAAAGCGCGCTGGAGGGCGCTGTAGCGCACCTCGCTCTCGATGAAGGCGCGGTAGTCGGTCGTCGGGGCCTTGCTGTCGAGCTGGAAGGGATTTTTTCCCTGTTCTTTTAGCCTCGGGTCGAAGCGGAACAGGTGCCAGTAGCCCGCCTTGACGGCGGCGTCCATCTCGGCCATGCCGTTGCCCATGCCGCCCTTGATGCCGTGGTTGATGCAGGGCGCGTAGGCGATCACCACGCTGGGGCCGGGGTAGGCTTCCGCCTCGGCGATGGCCTTGAGGCACTGGTTGTAGTCCGCGCCCATGGCCACCTGCGCCACGTAGACGTAGCCGTAGCTCATGGCGATCTGGGCGAGGTCCTTCTTTTTGACCTCTTTTCCAGCGGCGGCGAATTTGGCCACCGCGCCGGTGGGTGTGGCCTTGCTGGCCTGGCCGCCCGTGTTGGAATAGACCTCTGTGTCGAAGACCAGCAAATTTATATCTTCATTTTGGGCGATGACGTGGTCGAGCCCGCCGAAGCCGATGTCGTAGGCCCAGCCGTCGCCGCCGAAGGCCCAGACGGATTTTTTGACGAGGAAGTCCTTGTCCTTCCTGATTTCACGGGCAAGGGTGCAGGCCTCGCAGGCACAGACCTTGCCGTTGGCAAGCCATTCGGCCTCCCACTCGGTGCCGGTCAGGTCCGCCTCGTCTTCCAGCGCGGCGATGTAGGCCGCCGCTGCCGCCGGGTTCTTTTCGCTGTCGTTCATGGTATCCAGCCAGGCGCGGCCTGCGGCTTTGTCAGCGTCGCAGGCATATTCCACGGCGATGAGCTGCTCGGTCAAAGCCGCCAAACGCTTGCGTACGGCGTTGTTGGCCAGCAAAAACCCGTAGGCGTATTCGGCGTTGTCCTCGAAGAGGCTGTTGGCCCACACGGGGCCGTGGCCCTGCTTGTTGACGGTGTAGGGCGTACTCGGCGCGCTCCCGCCCCAGATGGAGGAGCAGCCGGTGGCGTTGGCGATGTACATACGCTCGCCGTAGAGCTGGGTGGCCAGCTTCGCGTAGGGGGTCTCGCCGCAGCCCGCGCACGCGCCGCTGAACTCCAGCAGGGGCGTGCGGTACTGGCTGCCGATCACCGCGTTTGCCTTGAACTTTTCGAGAATCTCCTGTTTGTGCGGCAATGCCTCGCAGTATGCGAACACGGCCTCCTGCTCCAACTGGCTGTGCAGGGGGGCCATGGTGAGGGCCTTGTTGCCGCGCATCCCGGGGCAGACATTGGCGCACTGGGCGCAGCCCATGCAGTCCATCACGGAGAAGGCCATGCAGAAGTGCTTGCCGGGCATCCCGGTGAAGGCCTTGCTCTTGACGGCCGCCGGGGCCGCTGCCAGCTCCTCGTCCGTGAGGACCTGGGGCCGGTTCACCGCGTGGGGGCACACCAGGGCGCATCGGTTGCACTGGATGCAGTTCTCGGGATGCCACACGGGGACATCAATCGCGATGCCGCGCTTCTCGAACGCAGACGAACCCTGCGGGAACGTCCCGTCGGCGGTGGCGGCGAAGGTGCTCACGGGGAGGCTGTCGCCCCTCTGGGCGTTCACGGGGTGCAGCACGTCGATCACGAACCTGCGCAGGTCTTCGCGGCCCGTTGCGGCGTCGATTTCGACAGGGGTGTCCTCCGCGTTCGCCCATTCGCTGGGCACGGCTATCTTCACCACGGCGTTGTAGCCCGCGTCGATGGCGGCGTGGTTCATGCTGACGACGTTTTCGCCCTTCCTGCTGAATTTCTTGGTGACCGCGCCCTTCATCAGGCCGATGACCTGCGCCTCAGGCAGGATGCCCGTCAGGTTGAAGAACGCGCTTTGCAACGTGGTGTTCGTGCGGCGGCCGTCTTTGAGAATTTCCTCGGCCAGTTTCGTGGCGTCGATCGTGTAGAGCTTGGCGTTTTTCTCGGCAAGAGCCTTTTTCATGGCCCCGGGGAGGATTTCGTCCAGCTCGTCCAGGTTCCACGCGCAGTTGAGCAAAAACGTCCCGCCGGGTTTTAAATCCTTCAGCATGTCGTATTTGTCAACATAGCTGGGGTTGTGGCAGGCAACGAAATCGGCCTTGTTGATGTAGTAGGTGCTCTTCACCGGCGTTTTGCCGAAGCGCAGGTGGGAGATCGTGATGCCGCCGGTCTTCTTGCTGTCGTAGGCGAAGTAGCCCTGGGCGTACATATCGGTGTTGTCGCCTATGATCTTAATGGCGTCCTGGTTCGCGCCCACGGTGCCGTCGCCGCCCAGCCCCCAGAATTTGCAGCTGTACGTCCCGGCCGGCGAGGTGTCCGCGTCGTCGTCAATGGGCAGGCTCAGGAAGGTCACGTCGTCGTCTATGCCCACTGTGAAGCGCTCCTTCGGCGATTTCACAGTCATATTTTTGTAGACAGAGAGAATACAGGCCGGATTGGTGTCCTTGCTGCCCAGGCCGTAGCGCCCGCCGTAGACCGGCACGTCCTTGAACGGCGTGCCGCGCAGGGCCGCGCAGACGTCCAGCCAGAGCGGCTCGCCCAGCGCGCCGGGCTCCTTCGTCCTGTCAAGCACGGAGATGCTCTTCACGCTGGCCGGGATGGCCGCGATCAGATGCTTCGCGCTGAACGGCCTGTAGAGCCGCACCTTGATCAGGCCGACTTTTTCGCCGCGGGCGTTGAGATAATCTATCGTCTCTTCAATCGTGTCGCACACGGAGCCCATGGCGATGATGACGCGCTCGGCGTCGGGCGCGCCGTAGTAGTTGAAGAGCTCATACTTCGTGCCGATGCGCCTGTTGATCTCGTGCAGGTAATTCTCCGTCACGCCGACAATATTGTCGTAATAGGGGTTGCAGGCCTCGCGCGCCTGGAAGAAGATGTCGGGGTTCTGGGCCGAGCCGCGCAGCACCGGGTGCTCGGGGTTCAGCGCCCGGCGGCGGAAGGCGTCCACGGCGTCCATGTCCACCATGTCTTTTAGCTCTTCATAGTCCCAGACCTGGACTTTTTGGATCTCGTGCGATGTTCTAAAGCCGTCGAAGAAGTGCAAAAACGGCACGCGGCCCTGGATGGCGCTCAGATGCGCCGCCGCGCCGAGGTCCATCACCTCCTGCACGTTGCCCGAGCAGAGCATGGCGAAGCCCGTCTGGCGGCAGGCGCAGACGTCGCTGTGGTCACCGAAGATGCTCAGGGCGTGGCTGGCGAGCGCCCGGGCCGAGACGTCGATGACGCCGGGCAGCAGCTCCCCCGCGATTTTGTACATGTTGGGGATCATGAGCAGCAGGCCCTGGCTGGCCGTGTAGGTGGTGGTGAGCGCCCCCGCCGCCAGCGAGCCGTGCACGGCCCCGGCAGCCCCGGCCTCGCTCTGCATCTCGGCGACTTTGACGGTCTCCCCGAAGATGTTCTTCACGCCGTTCGCGCTCATGGCGTCGGTCTCTTCCGCCATGTCGCTGGAAGGCGTGATGGGGTAGATCGCCGCGACCTCCGTAAAGGCGTAGCTGACATGGGCGGCGGCCTCGTTGCCCTTCATGGTTTTGGTTTTGCGTGCCATAGGTTCCTCCTCTTATGCAAGTTCTCTTGCAGAATTTCTTGTGCGATGCAATTTTACCATCATATAGTATACCAAACAATGCGAAAAAAGTAAATGAGAAATTGGGGGCGGGTGGGAGTGTTTTTTTGTTTATTTCGCCCTCTTCATCACAAACCCATACGAATACCGCCCGGCCCCCAGCCGATATGGCTTGTGCAAAAAGGCGCTGCCGGGCATGTCGCCGCCCACGCCGCGGTGGAAGCCGTCTATGCACAGATTGAGATATTCGTCGGGCAGCAGCTCGTACTGGTGCATGGCCGCGTCGAGCTTTTCCTGGGAATAGGCCCCCGCGTTGAAGCCGAAGGGCTCCCCGGCCATCTCCACGCGCAGGCCCGCGCCGTCGGGGCGGGTGAGCTGCAAGCTGCGCACGTCGGTGCGGTTGCCGTTCTCCTGGGGGCGCATATAGCGATGCTCCAAATCGGCCACGCCCATCTCGTATTCTTTAATTTTTTGCCCGGTTTTTCTGTCGCAGTGGGATTCGTGCGGGCCCCGGCCGAGCCATTTCACCCGGGAGAGCTCCTCGCGCAGCCCCATGCGCACACCGACGCGCAGCAGGGGCAGCAGGCCGAAGGCGCGGTGCGCGGCTTCGATTTCGCCGGAGGCGTGAACGGTGTAGGTGGTCACGTTCGCGCACACGAGGGCCGGGCACTGGCGCCAGCGCACCTTTAACTGCACAGCGCTTTCATTGAGGCGTTTGACTTTTACGCGGCCGGCCCAGGTGTGCTTGCCGGCCCACTTCCACAGCCGCCAGGGGGTGAATCTCGTGATGGCGGGCACGAAATTGATGAAGCTGAAGTCGTTGTCCGTCAGCGCCCGGAAGAAGTTCGGACGCAGTCCGGTTTTCTTTTTCGGCCCCGCGGCGATGAGCTCCCCGTCCCCGAAGTCCAGCGAGGCCAGCCACCCGCGCGAGAACGTGGCTTTGATGTTTTCAGATTGCAGGGTTATGTTTTTGTGATTTTTATGTATCTGTAGTGCATCTTGTATTTTTGCATTCTGCATTCTCATTTCTGCATTCTTCACAAAGAACTGCCCGAACGCCACCTCATACCCAGCCGAGGCCCAAACCTGGCTCTTGCGCAAACGGAACGAAATGGTCAATATAATCTCGCCTGTAGGGGCGGCATTCTTGCCGCCCGCGCTGTCACCCGCCTTGCCGCCCGCACCCGCCAAGCCCCCCTCGCTTGCGAGGGGGGAAGCGCCGAAGGCGCGGGGGGTTTCCTCGGGCGGCGCTGTCAGAGAGCCATACGGCACAACCGCCCAAACGCACTCCCCCGGGGCGGCGTCGGCCTCCAGGAGGCCCTCCTGCACGGGTTTGCCGTCCAGGCTGAGCTCCCAGCCGATCTCGTAGAATTTCAATGGCCGGAAGAGATTGCGATTGCGCAGCAGCACGGCCTTTTTTTCAGGGTCGAAGGCTTCGGCGATGACATCAGAGTAGCACTGCTTCACTTCATAATAGGACGGGTGGGGCACCCTGTCGGCCCCGATGATGCCGTTGGCGCAAAAGTAGGCGCTGGTCTTGCCCTCGCCGAAGTCGCCGCCGTAGAGCCACGTGCCGTTGGGGATGTCCCGCCTGGCCTGCATGTGCGGCGCGTTGCGTATGGCCTGGTCCACGTAGTCCCAGATGAAGCCGCCGCACATGTGCTCGTATGCATAGAAGTCCTCGACGTATTCCCGGAAGTTGCCCAGGCTGTTCTCCATGGCGTGGGCGTATTCGCAGTAGAGCACCGGGTGGGTCTCGTAGGTGGCCGCCGGGATGGGCTTGTTGTCGGCGGCAAGGGCGTTGGCCACGTTGTCGAACAGCCCGGTCTTGAACTCTTTTTTATTGCGCATGGTCTCCACCAGGCCCTCCAGGGGGTACATGCGGGAGATAAAATCTGATTTTGTGTAGTCGAAATCGCCCTCGTAGTGTATGGGCCTGCTTTGGTCCAGAGCCAGGATGGCCTCGCGCTCGTATTTAAAATTCACGCCGTCCCCCGATTCGTTGCCCAGGGACCAGATGCACACGCAGGCGTGGCTTCGGTCGCGCAAAACCATGCGGCGGGCGCGGTCGCACACGGCGTCGCGCCATTGGGGGTGGCTGCCGGGGCAGTCCTTGCGGCGCACGCCGTGGGACTCCATGTCGGCCTCGCCCATCACGTAGAAGCCCAGCTCGTCGCAAAGCTCGTAGAAGAATGGATCATCGGGGTAATGGCTGGTGCGAATCGCGTTGATGTTCGCGCGCTTCATGAGATACAGGTCGTCGTAGTAGCGCGCTCTCGGCACAGCCCACCCGTGGTCCGGGTCGAAGTCGTGCCGGTTCACGCCCTTGAGCACCAGGCGCTGCCCATTGAACTTGAGCACGTTGCCGTCAATCTCAGTCTTTCTAAACCCAACCCGGATGCGCTTTTTGGAGATGAACTGCCCCGTCTCGTCTCTCAAGACCACGGCGAACCCGTAGAGGTTCGGCGCTTCCGCGCTCCAGGGCAGCAGATGGGGGAAGTCCTGCCGGGCGAATTGAACGCAGGTTTCGCCCTCGGCCAATACGCTCTGGGAGGCGTACAGCTTGCCGTCGAGATACACCGAGACGCTCACCTGCCGGGCCGGGCCTGTATTGCGCAAGGTGATGCTGGCTTCGAGCGTGCCTGTCTTGTAGTCTTCTGTCAGGCTCGTATCGGCGAACAGGTCATAGATGCAAACTTCCGGCTCGGCCTGGAGATAGACCTCTCTGTAAATCCCGGAAAAGTTCCACATGTCCTGGTCTTCGAGATAGTAGCCCGTGGAGAAGCGCCGTACGATGGCTGTCAGTTGGTTCTCGCCGGGCAATAACAGATCCGTGACGTCGAATTCAGCCGGGGTCATAGAGCCCTGGGAGTAGCCCGCGTACCGCCCGTTGACATAGACCGCCAGGGAGGACTTCGCCGCGCCGAAGTGCAGGATGACGCGCCTGCCCTCCCAGGCCGCCGGCACAGAAAAGCTGCGCCGGTAGACGCCCGCCTCGTTGGTGTCCTCGTAGACCATGGGGATCTCGCGCTTCCTCGTGGAGACGTGCCTGCCGTGCACCGAGGAGGCCAGGTAGAAGGGCTTGCCGTAGCCCTCCAGCTGCCACACCGAGGGCACGGGGGTGACGTCCCAGGCGCTGTCGTCCAGATCGGGCCGGATGTAATTGTCGTCCGCGAAGGCGCGCAGGTCACGCCGCCAGAGGAAGCGCCACTGGCCGTCCAGGCTCTGCTTCCAGGGCGAGGCCCCGTAGGCCGGGTCGCCGGTTTCGTCGCAGGGGAGGGCGGGGCTGCGCCCGGGCAGCTTATGTTCGGCGATGAAGGCGGGGTCGTCATATTTTTTCATGGCAGGGGCCTCCTTATGCTTGCTGGGGATAGTATAGCACAGGAACTAAAAAAAGGCAAGAAGCGATAAAATTTTTCGGAAATTCTTTCACGCCGTCACATCCAGCAATAAAAAATGGCGGGGATTACCCCGCCTGTAGGTGGACCAGGGCCTTGCGGCCAGCCCAAAAGCCATAAATGACTTAGTACCTTGCGGTACACTCCTATTATACCCGAAGCAACGCCATTTGTCAACCCCCGAATGAATATTGTTACAAATGGTTTTCGGGAAAAGCTTGCATCTCACGGCAAAATGATGTAAAATAACAGCAACAAAACATTACGAGAGGTGAAGAGCATGTCCATACCCGTCGGCGCGCAGCTGTATACCCTGCGCAGGCAGATGCAGACTCCACAGGAGATAGAAGAAACCCTGGCCCGCGTGGCGGAGATAGGCTACACCACCATCCAGTGCTCTGGCTTCGCGTTCGACGCCCCGTGGCTGCGGGCCCTGTGCGACCGCCTGGGCCTGAAGATCCGGCTGACCCACGTGCGCGGCCCCGGCAACCGCATTCTGGACGACATCCAGGGCGTCATCGAGGAACACAAAATTCTCGGCTGCCCCAATGTGGGCGTGGGCGGCATGGGCGCGCAATATCGCTGCGCCGGTGGGGCAAAGCAGTTCCTGAAGGACTACGAGCCTTCCATGAAGGCGCTGCGCGACGCAGGGCAAAAATTCCAGTATCACAACCATGCCTGGGAGTTCGAGCGCTTTGATGGGGAGAGATTCTTCGATATTCTCGTCAATGAGAGCGACCCCGCGCTGCTGGGCTTCACGCTGGATACCTACTGGGCGCAGCACGGCGGGATGGACGTGGCCGACCTTGTTCGCGGCATGAAAGGCCGCATCGACGTGTGTCATTATAAGGATTATACTGTTGTGGACGGCCAGCCGCGCTTCGCCGCCATCGGCGACGGCAACATGAACTGGCCGTCGCTCCTCGCGGCCTTCGAGGAGGCCGGCTGTAAGTACGCCTTCATCGAGCAGGACGACTGCTACGGCAAAGACCCATTCGACGAGCTGGCGAGGAGCTGGAGGTTTTTGGCGGGATAGGTTTGTAGGGGATATTCCAACGCTTTGGCCGCGCAATGCGTAGGGGACGGCCTCCGGACGTCCCAGGGCCCAGGAGAAATGCGATTCGTTATGAATCGAGAGCAAAACGTCCGGTCTGCCAAGGGTCTCCCCTTGGTGGGGCCAACGTCTCCTGCGGGAGACGGTAGCGAAGCGGGGGTGGTGCTGCGGCCACAAAGGCCATAGGGGCCGTGAGCACAAACTCCGCCGCAGCGGCGGACAGCGATGATGGGGGTATCAAATAAAAATGAAAAAACGCTATCTGAGCACAACGCTGATCCTGCTGGCGGTCGTCGCGCTGGCGGTGTGGATAGGCATCGGCCTGCCGCGTACCAACACGCCGCCGCCCGCGACAGACCCCATCACAACGACGCAGGAACCCACGACCCTGCCGCCGCCGAAGGAGGTCGTCTTCATGGCCGTGGGGGATAATCTGATTCACAAGCCCCTCATCGACCAGGCGCGGGCCCGCGCCGGCGGCGGCGGCTACGATTTTACATTCTGTTACGAGGGCGTGCGCTCGCTGATTGGGCGGGCTGATTTAGCGCTGATCAACCAGGAGAGCATCCTCGCCGGCGACGTGGCCGCGCCCTCCAGCTACCCCCTGTTCTGCACGCCCACCCAGTGCGGCGACGCCGTCTACGACATCGGCTTCCGCGCGATTCTTACAGCGAACAACCACGTGCTGGACAAGGGCACCCGGGGCATCCTCGCCAGCCTGGACTATTGGGACACCAAGCCCGGCGCCGTCACCTTCGGCTCGTACAGAAACGAGGCGGAGTTCAACACGCCGAAGGTGATGGACGTCAACGGCGTCACGTTTGCTTTCGCGGGGGCCACCTACAGCTACAACGGCCTGCAATTCCCCCAGGGCAGCGAGATTATCGCACCCCTGGTGGAGGACGAGGCGCGCCTGCGCCGCGCGGTGGAAATAGGCAAACAGGCCGCCGACGTGATGGTGGTGTGCCTGCACTGGGGCGTGGAGGACTCCCAGGCGGTGACCGACCAGCAGCGCGTCCTGGCGCGCAAGCTCGCCGAATGGGGCGCGGACCTCATCATAGGCACGCACCCCCACGTGCTGCAAACCATGGAGTTCATCGACAAGCCCGGCGGCGGACAGGCTTTCGTGGCCTACTCCCTGGGGAACTTCCTCTCGGGCCAGGCCCAGGCGGCGAATCTCATCGGCGGCGCGGTGGAACTCACCGTCGTCAGCGACAACGGCGTCATCAGCATTAATACGCCCCGCTTCCACCCGGTGATCACCCACTACGGCACGGGCTTCGGCAATGTCCATCTCGTGGCCTGGCCGGACTACACCCCCGCCATGGCGGCATCCCACGGCGTGCGCGGCTACGACAGCCGCTTCGGCTACACCTACATCGAAAACCTGCTGCGCAGAACCATCCCGGAGGACATTTTGGTGATGGATTAGAAAACCCGCCCAAACGCGATTGCAAAATCGCCCCAAACCCCTTGCATTTTTAAAAGAATAGTATATAATTAAAGCAAGCGACCCCACAACACAAAACAAAAAACAGCAGGAGGATTTTTTGCATGGCCAATTTGGAGAAAGCGAAAAAGCTCAGGGTGGGCATCATCGGCTGCGGGGGCATCGCCAACGGGAAGCACATGCCGAACCTCAAGAAGATCAAGGAGCTTGAGATGGTGGCGTTCTGCGACATCATCGGGGAGCGGGCGGCCGAGGCGGCGGAGAAGTTCGGCACGCCGGACGCGAAGGTCTACGAGGATTACAAAGAATTGCTCAAGGACGAGAGCATCGACGCGGTGCACGTGTGCACGCCCAACCGCAGCCACAGCTTTATCACCGTGGACGCCCTGGAGGCGGGCAAGCACGTGATGTGCGAAAAGCCCATGGCGAAAACATACGCCGACGCCAAGCGGATGCTGGAGGCCGCCCAGCGCACGGGAAAAAAACTCACCATAGGCTACCAGCAGCGCTGGCGCGGGGAGTCCCTGTTCCTCAAGGAGATGTGCGACCAGGGCGAGCTCGGCGAGATCTACTACGCCCGCGCCATCTCGCTGCGCCGCAGGGCCGTGCCCACCTGGGGCGTGTTCCTCAACGAATACGAGCAGGGCGGCGGCCCGCTGATCGACATCGGCACCCACGCCCTCGATTTGACGCTCTGGCTGATGGACAACTACAGCCCCAAGATGGTGGTGGGCACCAGCTATCGCAAGCTGGCCGACCAGAAGCGCGCCGGCAACGCCTGGGGCGACTGGGACCCCGAGAAATTCACCACGGAGGACAGCTGCTTCGGCTTCATCGTGATGGAGAACGGCGCGACGATCTCCCTGGAGAGCAGCTGGGCGCTGAACATCGCCCAGCCGGACGAGGCCGTGTGCCTGCTGGCGGGCACGAAGGCCGGGGCCGATATGCTCGACCCCGACCACGAGCTGCGCATCAACAGCGTCAAGCACGGCAGGCAGTGCATCGAGTACCCGAACTTTAAATCCGGGGGCGCGGCCTTCTTTGAAGGCTCCAGCAGCGACAACAGCGAGCTGGAAGCCCGGGGCTTCTACAAGGCCATCCTGGAGGACACAGAAGTCCCCACCAAGCCCGAGCAGGCCCTGGTCGTCACGCAGATTTTAGAGGCGATCTACGACAGCGCGAAATCGGGCCAGCCGGTGTATTTTTAATGCTGAATGCATAATGCTGAATGCTGAATTAAGGAACGGCTGTAGGGGTGGCCTGCGGGCCACCCGGGCGCATAGCGTAAGCGGCGGGCGGCAAGAATGCCGCCCCTACAGGTTCTGCGTGATTTAAGCGGCAACGAAAGGATGAGTGCGATGTATTGCACCGAAAACCCCGCCCGCCCGCGGTGGAACCTGCTTGTCATTCTCGGCTTTGTTCTGACCTGGATTCCCGTCGTGCCCTTCGCCGGGCTCGCGCTGTGCATTATTGGCAGGAAGCAGTGCCGGGCGACCGGCGCGCGCGGCAGGGGCCTGGCGGCGGCGGGCATCGCGCTGAATTTCTTGATCATCGCGGTCGGGCTGCTCGGCTTGCTCGCGCTGATCTTCCGCACCGGCATTTGACAAAATCATTAAAGGAGAACCCGCATGAAATTTTCCGTGCAGCTGTATTCCCTGCGTGACCTGGTGAAGGACCAGGAGAGCTTCCTGGCGCTGTTCCCCAAGCTGAAAGAACTGGGCTTCAGCGGCGTGGAGTTCGCTGGCTACCACGGCTGCGGCGCCGAGGCGCTGCGCAAGGCCCTCGACGACGCCGGTTTAGTCGCCACGGGCTGCCACATGGGCCTGAACGACCTCAAGCCCGAAAACCTGGCGAAGACCATCGAATTTTGCAAGACCCTCGGCATGGACATGATAGGTATAGGCGGCGCGCCCCACGCCACGGCGCGCATGACCGCCAAATCCTGCGCCGTGCTCGCCAAGGCGTATAAGGCGGCGCTGCCCCAGGGGATGACCATCTATTACCACAACCACAGCGGCGAGTTCAAGCCCTTCCGCAACGGCGTGATGGCTATCGACATGTTCAAGGCCGCCTGCGCCCTCCAGCTGGACACCTACTGGAGCTTCGCCGCCGGGATGGACAACTGGAAGCTCATCATGGACAACAAGGAGCGCATCCGCAGCGTGCACATCAAGGACGGCAAAGGCCGCGAGGGCCGCGCCCTCGGCGAGGGCGACTGCGATTTGGCGACCGTCGTGCGCGCCGCGAAGGAGATCGGCCTGGAATGGCTCGTCCTCGAGGACGAAAGCCGCGGCGACCAGATGGAGAGCGTGGCCAAGGGGGCGGCCTGGCTGAAGGAGAACGCGGGGTGAAGATATGCCGGAGTTGAGCCGGTTTTGCGACATCGCCCTTGATATGCCCTATGAGGACATCGCGCATTACCATAAGCCGCATTTTCATGCGGTCTATGGCAGGGATAACGCTGTCATAACAGTAGACGGCGAATGCCTGGAGGGCGCTCTGCCCGATAAACAGATGCGCCTGGTTCTGGGGTGGGCGGCGCTTCGCGAAGACGAGCTCTATAAGGCATGGAACAACTCGCTGCGCTGCATACTCTCGGATTTCATCGCGCCGCTGCAATGAGTCCGGCTCATGTGAAAGCCATGGACAGCGAACGCCAGAATATCAGTCTGGCCCCACGGCACAGTTCTTATAGGCGGCGAGTATCACTCGCCGTGCGCCTAAATTGAAAACCTCGAATACAGCTTCCGAATATCACAAACTTCTGGGAGGAACAACCATGAAACTAGGCGTATTCACCTGCCTGCTGGCAAACCTGCCCCTGGCGGAGGCCCTGGCCTATTTTAAGTCCCTGGGCATCGAGATGGTGGAAATCGGCTGCGGGGGCTACCCCGGCAACGCCCATGCCAACCCCGAGGAGCTGCTGAATGACCCCGCCAAGCTCGCGGCGTTCAAGCGGACCATCGCGGACAGC